>Ga0307411_10000592_pt1 | contig 12984 bp, 6 predicted proteins | sample DK1Ometagenome_2_FD_203712 | JGI IMG/M metagenome (GOLD analysis project Ga0307411, IMG submission 203712) | Maize rhizosphere microbial communities from greenhouse at UC Davis, California, United States - DK15-O-1 | ecosystem: Host-associated > Plants > Roots > Rhizosphere > Soil | place: USA...
TCATGCCGTTGCCCGACTGGGTCACGGCGCTTTGCAGCCCCGTGCCGGCCTGCTCGATGCTGGCGTCGTTGTTGTTGCCGTTTTGCGAAATCTGCGCGCGGTTGTGGCTGCCGTTCTGCGTGATGTAGGCGGCGTTGCCGGAACCGTTCTGGTTGATCAGCGCCATCAGGTCGCTGCCCTGTTGCAGGATGTACGCCTCCTGATTGCTGCCCGCTTGCACGATCTGCCCGAGCAGCGACTGACCGTTCTGTTGCAGCAGGGCGACGTTGGCCTGGCCGAGTTGATCGATCAGGGCTTGCTGACCCACAGGTGCGGGCAGTTCGCCGAGGTCAGAGCTGCTGGCTGCCAGATCGTCGTTTTCCATCAAGTCGTCGGCGCGCGCGCCCGCTGTGCTGCACAGCACAAGCAGGCAGAGCAGAGCGGCGGTCGGCGTGTTCATGGCGTAAATCCTTTAAGGCGTTAACCTTCAAGACCTCGCCCCGGTCGCTCGCAAGCGGCCGGGGCGCAGGCTCAGAGCGTGGTCACCGAGACCGTGCGCACGGTGCCCTGGGACGAACGGATCGTCGCGGTCGGGTTGGCCGATGGCACTACCAACGTGTTGTTCAGCGTCAGCCGCCAGCGTCCGGTCACAGGTACCGTGGTGCTGCCCAGCGTGACGACGCCGTTTGGCGTGCTGACCTGCACCGTGATGGTGTTGCCGGTAGTCACTGACGAGGTGCCGGTGAAGTCCCAGTTGAAACGACCGCCGGAGCGCGCCTGCACCGTGGACGCGGTGACGGCGAATGTTTCCGCCGCTGGCCGTGGCGACACTTGCACGGTGACCGTGGCCGGCGTCGACAGGGCACCGAAGGCGTCCCGGGCGATGTAGGTGAAGGTCGTGGTGAACGCCGTGGTCACGGTGGCCGGTGGGGTGTAGGTGATCACTGTGCCGTCAGTGCTGACTGTGCCCCGGCCGGCGGCCGGTTGGGTCAGACTGTTGACGGCCAGCGGCACGTTGCCTTCCGGATCGGTGTCGTTGACCAGCACGCTGATCGGAATCGCCACGCCCAGGGTGGCGACGCTGTCGGCGACGGCGGTCGGTGCCTGGTTCGGGGCGATGGTGATCGTTACGGTCGCCGGGTTGACCGAGGCCAGACCTTTGGCGTCCTGCGCTTTATAGGTGAAGGTGGTGGTCAGTGGCGCGTTGACTACTGCTGGCGGGGTGTAGACCACCGATGTGGTGCCGTTGAGGGCGACGGTGCCCTGACCGGCAGCCGGTTGAGTCAACGCGATGATACCCAGCGGGTTATCGCCATCAGGGTCGCTGTCGTTGGTCAGCACGCTGAGGGTGATCGGCACACCGAAACTGGTGCTGCCGCTGTCGGCATTGCTGATCGGCGCCTGATTTTCACCAGTGTCCGGCGCAGTGCCGACCACGACGACAGCTTCGGTGTCGCTGCCGCCCGCAGCAGATTTCACCGTCACGCTAGCCGGAGGCTGGGTCAGGTCAGCGACGGTGATGCGTTGCAGGGTGCCGCTCTTCGACAGGCGTCCATAGCCTTGGGCAACCATGTCCGGAATCACCACTTCATCGGTCGATGTCGCCTCGATCAGCAGGCTGTGGTTGTCCCAGCTGTAGCGTGCGGTTTGCACTTTCACCACGTCGGTGAGCTTGGCCGACACGGCGGTCGGCCGTGTGGTGCCGGTCGGGTTTGTCGCGGTGACCACGATCACCGCAGGTACCGCGCCGGAGCCCAGACGCTGGCCGAAAAACAAACCGTTGTTGTCGCCCAGAAGACTGGTCTGGCATGGCGTGGCTGGCGGCCCGGGCAACAGCGCGATGGTTTCCCGGAAACACAGTGACGAACTGCTGTCTGCTTTGGCGAAGACCTCAGCGCGCACACCTGCAGCGGTGCGACGATAGGTGGCACGGTCGATTTCCACCTGCGTCTGCTGACGGTTATCGAGCACTTTCCCGGACAGGCTGAACGCGTTTGACTGGATGGTTCCCGCCGGCCCGGTGATGCGCAGGAAGTTGGTGTTGAAAGGACTGCCGGTCACGGCTTCGTTGAGGTTCGGATCGCCGACGAAAGTTTCCGTGGCGCCGGTGTCCGGGTTCACTTCGGTGTAGGGACCGTTGACGCTGCGCAGGAACGGGCCGATGGCACCACCGACAGCACCGCTGAAATTGCCCGGCGCGCCGATGCCGATGTCGCGGGTGATATTGATCGCACGCCGGCCCGGCGCGGTGACGTTGACCGTTTCCACACCGTAGGGGTGAGTGATCGTATAGGTGCCGGCAACGGGCACGTTCACCCGGATGCGAATCCGCGCGAAGCTTTGCTGATCACCGTCCACCGGATTTTCCGAGGCGAATGCCGCTTCTATCCCCGCGACATAGGCGTCCACGCCATAACCGGCAGCGTTGTCGGCAATCGTGGTTTCGGCCAGAAACCAGAAGGCCTCCGGAGGCCAGTTGTCCGGGAAAATCATCGGCTGGGCATCATCAAAGATGCCTGGCTCGGCGAGCAGAATGCACATGTAGGCCGGCGGCGTGGTAGCCGCCACGCGCGAGCTGGCGGCGCGCGATTGGCAGAGCTCCATCGAGAGCTGGTTTTCGTCCTGATACCACATCGGGAATTTCCCGGTGGCGAAGGTGTAGGGGCCGGGATCGACGGCGGCCAGTTGCGCATAAGCGCTGCCGGTCAGCGAAAGAGCGAGCCCGAGCGCGTTGAGCGCAAAGCGTGGCCACTTGTTCATGATGCCTCCTGATGCGGATCTGGGCATGTGAGCGTTCATTGCACGATGACCACTTCTTCGGTATCGCTGCCGCCGTTGGACGACGTCACGCGAACCTTGGCCGGCGGGATCGGCGAGATACCGGTGGCCAGGGTTTTCACCGCGCCGTCGCCGCCCAGCGCACCGATGGCGGCGCCGCTGACGGAACTGGCGGTGAGCACTGGCGGCGAGGTTTCGTCACTGGTCGATGCCACCAGCGTCAACTGGCCGGAGCTCAGGCTGTATTCGGCGCGCTGGATCACCACCAGATCGGTGAGGGTCATCGGTAGGGTGGTCGGTGTGCTGCTGGCGATAGCCAGGTGGTTGTCGGCGGTGACTTGCAGCGTGGTCGGCAAGGTCGGGTTGGCGGGCGATTGCGCATACCAACTGCCGGTGGAATCGGCTTCGGTCATGTTCAGCACCGGCGTGCTGCTGGTGACTGCTGCGGTGCCGGGGGCCGGTGGCGCCAGGACGAAAACGTCCTGTTGCGCCACCGGTGCACTGGCGCCGGCCTTGCGTGAGTATGTGCTGCGCTGAGTGATCAGCGGCGTTGGCCGCACCACAGCTGATAATTTGCCCGAGACGGCGAACGTGGTCGTTCGCAGGTCGAGGCCGTTGGGCCCTTCGATGCGCACGAAGTTGGTGTTGAACGGGCTGCCGGTGACCGCCTCGTTGAGGTTCGGATCGCCGACGAATTGCTCAGCGGCACCGGATACCGGGTTGGTTTCGGTGTACGGGCCGTTGACGCTGCGCAGGAACGGGCCGATGTCGCCCTTGAGCGCGCCGTCGTAGGTTTGCGGCGTGCCGATGCCGATGTCGCGGGTCATGTTGATCGCCCGCTGCCCGGGGGTATCGATATTGAACACGTCGACGCCGTAAGGGTGGGTAATGACGTAGGTGCCGGCGGTGGGCACGTCGACCCGAATGCGGATCCGCGCGAAGCTGACTTGATCACCTTCTACCGGTTCCTCGGCAGCAAACGCGGCTTCGATGGCGCTGACATAACCCAGATCAATTCCGCGCGCAGCGTCGACGATGGCAGTCTCGCCAGTGAACCAGAACGCTTCGTCGGGGAAGTTTGTCGGGAAGACGATCGGTTGCGCGTCGTCGAAAACGCCGGGGGTGGGCAGCAGCGAGCACATGTACGACGGCGCGCCGGGAGCGCTCGGTACGCGGGAGCTGAGCGCCTTCGACAGGCACAGGTCCAGGGTGCGGCCATGGGAATCCTGATACCAACTGGCGAAACCGCCGGTCGCCGGCGTGTACGGGCCGGGATCGACAGCAAACAGTGCGGCCTGGGCGATGCCCTGGGCCAAGGCGCTCACGACCAGGACGGTCGCGGTTTTGGACAGTAAAGGGTGCATGAGTTAAGCCCTCTATCGAAGTGCCTGCCCCTTGGGACGGGTCAGTTGAAGGGGGCTGTACACCTTCCATGCCAAGGTGCCGTGGGTTGGCGGGAAATGGCCGGGATAGAGGGCCTGGCGGGCAACATGATCAGCTTCGTGGCCTGCGGGGAAAGGGCGAATGCCCCCAGAGTTGGGGGCGCTGGGGATGAACACTGAACGGCTGTCGGGTGTAGATCCTGTGGGAGCGAGCCTGCTCGCGAAAGGAACATCCCGGGGGCATATGTCTAGTGAATCACCGCCTTCGCGAGCAGGCTCGATCCCATAGAGATGGATGGTGTTCGGGGGAACGCACCGCTGTCCCCGCATCCGGGCAATCCCCCAACCGTGGACTATACCTATGGAGACGTTTCGGGAATCGCCGCCATGAACATGCAGTCCAGTTCGCTTCCGCTCCAGGAGGGCAAGCAGCAGTCGGGCTCGCGCAAGCGGCCGTTCAATCTGCTGCGCTGGTTTTCGCTGATCAGCATGGCGGTGATCGCTACCGTGGCGGTGGCGCTGGGCACAGTTTCGACGCGGTTCGTGATCGAAGAAAGCGTGGAGCGCGATGCCTTGCTCACGGCGCAGTTCATCCAGGCCATCGCCTCGGCCGAGGTGCGCCACGTCTCCATTGCCAACGTCCGGAGCATGGGCGAATTGCTCGACCCGCGTCAGGACCGATCCGTTCCTGACGTCGACCCGCAAGTCCGTGCCGCTGCCCGGGGCGAGTTCCTGGATCATATCGAGCACCTGCCAGACGTCATCCTGGCGAATATCTATGCACCGGATCGGCAAGTGATCTGGTCGACCAATCCGGCGCTGATCGGTACCAACATTCATGCCGACGAGGACCTCGACCGTGCCTTCAATCATAAGGTCCCGGTATCGGCCAGCTACCACAATGTCGACAAGGCCCGAGAGGAGCAGAAGTTCATCACGCCGCCGGATTACATCTTCATCGAAAATTACATTCCGTTGTTCGACGCCGACGGCAAGAACGTCACGGCGATGGTCGAGATCTATAAAGAACCCAAGGACCTGATCAACCGGATGGAGCGCGGCCTGGTGCTGATCTGGTTGGCCACCGCGCTGGGCGGCGGTTTGATCTATCTGGGGTTGTACTGGATCGTGAGACGCGCAGCGATTCTGCTCGCTGCCCAGCAGAAACAGCTGATCGCCAATGAAACCTTTGTCGCGCTGGGGGAGATGTCCTCCGCCGTAGCGCACAGCTTGCGCAATCCGCTGGCGACCATTCGCTCCAGCGCCGAACTGGCCCTGGAGCTCGACGCGGGCCCGGCACAGAAAAACGTCAACGACATCATCGGTCAGGTTGACCGCATGTCGAAATGGGTGCGCGAGTTGCTGCAGTCCCTGCGTCCACTCAACGATGACCCTGAGCCGGTCAACCTGGTGGCGACGCTGCACGAATGCCTCGTCGCTTTCGAGCAGCAGATCGCCCGGGCCGGTGTACGCGTGGTGTTTCAGCCGCCGAGCATACCCATGGTGCTGAGCCAGCAGGTGCAGCTGGCGCAAATCCTCAACAGCCTGTTGGCCAATGCACTGGAGGCCATGGAGAAGGGCGGCACCCTGACCGTCGAGCTTGAGTCCACCCACAACCGAGGCGTGTGCGTGGTGCTCAGCGATACCGGCAAAGGCATGAACGAAGAACAGCGGATGATGGCGTTCCGGCCGTTTTTCACGACCAAGACCGGTGGACTGGGGGTTGGTCTGGTACTGGTCAAACGCATCATGGAACGCTTCGGCGGTGGTGTGACACTCGACAGCCGCGAAGGCGAAGGCACGAACGTTCGCCTGGTTTTTCAGCCAGTCCCCTGATCAACAGATCGCAGCTTTTGGTAGCTCCTACACGGATTTATATAAATCACGAATATTTATGAACTCCCCCCGTTAATGGGTGTCAAGCCCCGGTCGTTGGGGAATGGGGAATCACTCAGTCCTTCCAAGTCACTGTTACAAAAAGAAATGATTTATTGGCGCGCTCGTTGCAGAACTCCATCACCCCTTCCTTGCTGAGGTGGCTGGTGATGGACAGAGCAATGCGTGATCCGAGTAATACCTTTCTGCTGACGCCCATAAGCGTCTTTTTGCTGGTGACGCTTGGCATGGTCGGGGGCGTTCGGGCCAGTGCGATCGATGACGAGCGACAGCCGGAAATCTCTGATCCATCGGCCTACTACGACGAGCCCGCTGATCGCGCCGGGGCGCTGAATGCCATCCTGACCATGCCCGAGGCCAACGAAGACTCATTCGATCTGCCGGACGGCGTCAAAGGCTCGCGTGATTCGACGCGGATCGAGAACGTGCTGCCGCCGACAGTGCAGACCAGTTTCAATTACCCCACCAATGGCAAACCCAGTCCGCTGTATGGTGCGCAGCCGTTTACTCAACAGCTGACCCTTTTCGAAGAGTTCGGCCCGGAAAAGCTTGACCCGGCCACACCGGCGGCATTATTGCCGTTCCCGTCGGTCGCGATTGGCCCGGCGCCCGCGCAGGATCCGAACAATGTTGCCCGCAGCGCGCCGCCCGGCGGTGCGCTCGATGCCTTTTTGCGCCAGCCCGGACTGACACCGTTTCCCAGCCAGTTTTCCAACGTGGTTGACCGCAATCCCTGGCAAACCCAGATCGAAGTCTTCCTCAACCGCCACATCGGCTCATCGGCAGAAGGGCGCCCGCCGGGAAAAGGCTGGGCGCATCAGCGCTGGAACGAGTTTTATCCGCAAGCGGCCTACAAGACCGTGCAGACCGGGGCGCGCCTCAATGGAGGCCTGCGTGACAGCCTGCAGATGCACGGCTATGCGCTGGGCGAGTTCGGCCCCGGCGGGCTGTATCACAACGTTGCCGGCCTACCGGCGACCGACGGCACTGCAAAAGGTGTCGACCCTCGTTTTCACCCGAACATGCCGGTGCAAAACCACAATGCAGTGTGGACCTTCGACGGCACACTGCCGCCGAAACTGTTGATGGTGCGCTACGGCCAGCCTGTGCTGATGCGCCATTACAATGGCCTGCCGATCGATCCGTCGGCCAATCGGGGCTTCGGTCTGCACACCATCAGCACCCACGAACACAACGGCCACGCGCCGGCGGAGAGCGACGGCTATGCCAATGCGTTCTTCTTTCCGGGGCAGTTCTACGACTATCGCTGGCCGATCCAGCTCGCCGGCTACGACAGCATCAATACCAAGGCTGAAGATCCGCGCGCGGCGTTCCCCTGCGCGCCGGGGGAAACCCTGTGGGTCAACGACCTCACCCCGGCGAAAAAGACCTGTGACAACGGCACCATCAAGATCCGTGGCGACTGGCGTGAAACCATGAGCACCCACTGGTTCCACGACCACATGCTCGATTTCACCGCGCAAAACGTCTACAAGGGCAACGCGGCGATGATGAACTACTACAGCGCCCTGGATCGCGGTAACGAATCGGTGAACGATGGCGTCAATCTGCGTCTGCCCAGCGGCAGCGCCTTGCCGTGGGGCAACCGCGACTACGACGTCAACCTGGTGTTCGCCGACAAGGCGTGGGATCAGGAAGGCCAGTTGTGGTTCAACCCGTTCAACACCGATGGCTTCCTTGGCGATCAGGTGTTGGTCAACTGGCAATGGAAACCAAGCCTCGACGTGCGTGCGCGCAGCTATCGCTTGCGCATGCTCAACGGCTCGGTGTCGCGCTACTTCAAACTGGCGCTGGTGCGGGAAATCAAAGGCAGTGGCGGCGAGTTTGCGGGGCCGAAAAATGCCGGCGTGTCGTATAGCCGCGTGCCGTTCCACATGATTGCCAATGACGGCAACATCATGGAACACAGCGTGCCGTTCGACGGCAGCATGGACCTCGACGCCGACGGCGATAAGCAGAATCACAACGCGATTCTGCCGACCCAGGGTATCGCCGAGCGCTTCGATATCATCGTCAACTTTTCAAAAAACGGCATCAAGCCGGGCGATAAGCTGTTCTTCGTCAATATGCAGGCTCATGACGACGGCAAGGGACCGAAAGACGTCATTCCACTGGCCGACATCCTCTCCGAGAAATATCTGGCGGTGATCAAACAGACCAGTAAAGGGCCGCAATGGGATCGGGGCGATCCGGCGGTGGGCAAGGTTCTGCAGCTCAACGTCAAGGCTTATACCGGTCAGGATCTGGCGATGAACCCGGCAGCCTATGAACCGGCGAAACCGGGCAAGGCCGAAGGGCTGGTGATGATCCCGCTGAAAATTCACCGTGACAATGCTGCCGACAAAGCGCTGCTGGCCAACGCCCGGCATCGCACCTTCACTTTCGGCCGATCCGACGGCACCGATCAGGCACCGTGGACGGTCAAGACGGATGGCGGCTTCGGCTTCCACATGGATCCGCGTCGGCTGAATGCCTCGACCCAGCTCTCCAGCGGCCCCACCGATGCCGGCGTCACCGGATTCGGCACCCTGGAGGTTTGGAACATCAAGGCCGGCGGCACGGGCTGGAGCCATCCGGTGCACGTGCATTTCGAAGAGGGGATCATCCTCAGTCGCGGCGGCAAGGCGCCGCCAGAGTGGGAAAAATGGGCGCGCAAGGATGTCTATCGCATCGGTTCGGAACGTGATGGTCTGGACAGTGTGGAAATGGCGATCAACTTCCGCGAGTTTGCCGGTACTTACATGGAGCATTGTCACAACACCCAGCATGAGGACAATTCGATGTTGCTGCGCTGGGACCTGGAGAAACCCGGGCAGTTGCAGCTGATGCCGACACCGCTGCCGAGCTGGGATGGCGTGCGTTACGTCAATTCCGCCGCGCTGCCGACCTTCCGCAATGGCGATGGCATGGGCCCGCAAGTGGTGGTCAAGCCATGAGCCGCCGGCACGCTGACCGGACTTGGCATACTCCGCGCTCCCGGGCGCTGGGCATGCACCTGGCGCTGATGCTGGTGGCCTGCGTGCTCGGCAGCCGCGTGCTGCTGGCGCACCAGGCCAGCTCCGGCGCGGCGACAATGGCCAGCGAAACCGCCACACCGTGGGGCAGCGATTATTTTCCCGACACGTTGCTGACCGATCAGGATGGTCGGCAGCTACGGTTTTTTGATGACCTGATCAAAGACAAAGTGGTGGTGATCAATTTCATCTTCACCTCCTGCAGCGATTCCTGCCCGCTGGAAACCGCGCGCCTGCGTCAGGTACAGAAGCTGCTCGGTGATCGGGTCGGCCAGGACATCTTCTTCTATTCGATCAGCATCGACCCTCTCAGCGATACGCCCGATGTGCTCAAGGCTTACGCGCAACGCTTCAAGGTCGGCCCCGGCTGGAAGTTTCTCACTGGCGAATTGGCAGACGTCACCGAGCTGCGCAAGACGCTTGGCCTGTTTATCGATGGCGTCGACAACGGCCGCAGCAAGGATCACAACCTCAGCCTGATTGTCGGCAACCAGAGCACCGGGCGCTGGATGAAGGCTTCGCCGTTCGAAAACCCATGGATCCTCGCCGATCAACTGGCCAACACCCTGCAGAACTGGAAACAGCCGAGTACCGAGCAAAGCTACGTCAACGCTCCGGATATACGACCGCCAAGCAGTGGCGAAGAATTGTTTCGCACACGCTGCGCCTCGTGTCACAGCCTCGGGCCGATGGATGGCCAGGGCATTGGCATGCGCAGCATCGGTCCGGACCTGATGGGTGTGACCCGCCAGCGTGATCCGCAGTGGCTCAACCGCTGGATCCGCGAGCCGGATCGCCTGCTCGCTGAAAAAGATCCGATTGCCCTGCAACTCTACGAACAATTCGAGCGAATCCCGATGCCCAACCTGCGCCTCGACGAATCGGCCGTGCAATCGATCATTGAATTTCTTGCGGATGAAACCGAGCGCCAGCAGCCGTCCGTCAACGCTGTGACGGCTGGCGCTGGAGCCGCAGCCGTCAGTCGTATGCAATAGCGGCAAAATACAATCACTGAGCCGTGTGTCGCGGTCAGAGCCACCTACACTGATGGTTGTCAGCGACTCGCGATAATCTCCCGGGGCATTCCCATGCAGCGACTGGAAGCACGAAAGGCGCCTGCAACGACCGTCAAGGGCTGGCGCGAACAGTTCAATCTGCTGCGCTGGTTTTCGCTCGCGAGTTTTTCCATCATCGCTGCGGTCGCGCTGGGCCTGGGCTATATCTCCACGCGGTTTGTGGTGACCGAGAGTGTCGAGCGCGACGCGTTGCTGACCGCGCAATTCATCCAGGCCATCGGTGAGGCGGAAATGCGCCACGCCAATATCACTCCTGCGCGGACCATGGGCGAGATGCTCGATCCCCGTCAGGACAACCACTATCCCGATGTCGATCCGGCTGCACATGTCTCGGCCCGCACTGAATTTCTCGATCATGTCGAGCATCTGCCGGACATCCTTCTCGTTACCGTCTACGCGCTCGATCGCACGGTGATCTGGTCGACCAATGCGGAGCTGATCGGCGTGCACATTGAGGATGATGACGAACTCGACGAGTCGTTCGAAATGAAAGTGCCGGTCTCCTCGAGCTATCACAAGATTGACGAGGAGCGCCCGGAACAGCGCCTGCTGCGTGAGCCGAAATACCTGTTCATTGAAAACTACATCCCGATGTTCAATGCCGACAAAAGCAAAGTCATCGCCATGGTCGAGGTGTACAAGGAGCCGTCGGATCTGGTCGATCGCATCGACCGCGGTTTCGCCTCGATCTGGGCCGCCACCTTTTTCGGTGGCGCGGCGATTTTTCTCGCCTTGTTCTGGATTGTGCGACGGGCGGCGAAGCTGCTGCACAGCCAACAGCAACAGCTGGTCAGCAACGAAACCTTTGTCGCCCTGGGCGAGATGTCTTCGGCGGTCGCGCACAGCCTGCGCAACCCGCTGGCGACTATCCGCTCCAGCGCCGAACTGGCTCAGGACATCGCCAGCCCTGCGGCGCAGCGCAACATCGGCGACATCATCAGTCAGGTCGACCGCATGTCGCGCTGGGTCCGCGAATTGCTGGTGTCGCTGCGGCCGATGTGTGACGACGGCGAAGCGGTGGATCTGGTCATGGCGGTCGAGGACACGATTGGCGCGTTCGATGCGTTGATCAAACGCAGCAACGTCGAGGTGCGATTCAGCCGGCAGCACTGTCCAGCGATCGTCAGCCAGCAGGTGCTGCTCACGCAAATCCTCAACAGTCTTTTTGCCAACGCCCTCGAAGCCATGCCCAAGGGCGGGGTGCTCAGCATCGAATTCGAAACGCCACAGCCCGACAGCGTGCGCATGACCCTCAGCGACACCGGCAAGGGCATGAGCGCACAGCAGCAGTTGTCGGTGTTCAAACCGTTTTTCACCACCAAACAGGGCGGCCTCGGGGTTGGCCTGGCGTTGGTCAAACGCATCATGGAGCGTTTCCAGGGCTCGGTCGTCCTGACCAGTCGCGAGCAGGAGGGAACCCGCGTCAGTCTCAACTTCAAAGTGGCATCGGGAGGGGAATATGGAACACAGCATTCTGCTGGTCGAGGATGACGAACTGCTGGCCGAGAATATTCAGACCTACCTGGAGCGCAAGGACTTCGAGGTGACTGTCTGCCATACGGCCGAAGACGCGCTGGAGCAACTGGGCAGCTTCATGCCGGACATCGTCCTGACCGACAACTCGTTGCCGGGCATGAGCGGTCACGAACTGATCCAGAAGCTGCGCATCAGCGCGCCGGATCTGAAAGTGATCATGATGACCGGTTACGGCAACGTCGAAGACGCCGTAGTGGCGATGAAGGAGGGCGCCTTTCATTACGTCACCAAACCGGTCGCACTGCAGGAACTCAAATTGCTCCTCGACAAAGCCCTGGCTACCGAGCGGCTGGAACGGACGCTGTCGTTCTATCAGGAACGCGAGGCGCAGAAATCCGGGGTGCAGGCGCTGATTGGCGATTCGTCGCCGATGCAGTATCTGAAACACACCATCGAACAGTTGCTCGATGCCGAGCGGCGCATGGCCAACACCGATCTGCCGCCGGTCCTGGTCGAAGGCGAGACCGGCACCGGCAAGGAACTGGTGGCCCGGGCGCTGCACTTTGATGGCCCGCGCAGCAAAGGTCCGTTCATTGAATTCAACTGCGCATCGATCCCGTCGAATCTGGTCGAGTCGGAATTGTTCGGGCATGAGAAGGGCGCCTTCACTGATGCCAAGGATCGTCGCGTCGGGCTGGTGGAAGCGGCCGATGGCGGCACGCTGTTTCTCGATGAAATCGGGGAAATGGATTTATTGCTGCAGGCGAAGATCCTCAAACTGCTCGAAGACCGGACGATTCGCCGTGTGGGCTCGGTGAAAGAGCGCAAGGTCAATCTGCGGGTGATCAGCGCGACCAACTGCAATCTGGAACAAATGGTTCAGCAGGGCAAGTTTCGGCGCGATCTGTTTTTCCGTTTGCGCATCATCTCGATCAAGGTCCCGCGCCTGTACGCCCGTGGCGACGACATCCTGCTGCTGGCCCGGCATTTCCTCGCCAGCCATGGCAAGCGGTATGGCAAGCCGAATCTGCATTTCAGTCAACAGGCCGAGGAATTGTTGCTGAGCTACACCTGGCCCGGCAACGTGCGGGAACTGCGCAATATGCTTGAGCAGACCGTGCTGCTGGCCCCCAGCGATACCATCGCTGCGCACCAGTTGAACGTGTGCATGAGCCTGGTCGATGAGCCGCCGTTGCATATGCATGAAGCGCCGTTGCATTACGAACCGCGCCCAGCGAGCAATACCGAGTCGATGAACCTGCCGGAAGTCGAGCGCGACATGGTGCGCAAAATGCTCGACAAAACCGACTGGAACGTCACCAAGTCCGCACGCCTGCTGGGTCTGAGCCGTGACATGCTGCG
>Ga0307411_10000595_pt1 | contig 12974 bp, 13 predicted proteins | sample DK1Ometagenome_2_FD_203712 | JGI IMG/M metagenome (GOLD analysis project Ga0307411, IMG submission 203712) | Maize rhizosphere microbial communities from greenhouse at UC Davis, California, United States - DK15-O-1 | ecosystem: Host-associated > Plants > Roots > Rhizosphere > Soil | place: USA...
CATCGTCGATCACCACACCTACGTGTTCCTGGGCGACGGCTGCCTGATGGAAGGCATCAGCCACGAGGCCGCGTCGCTGGCCGCCGCCTGGAAGCTGAACAAGCTGATCGCCGTCTACGACGACAACGGCATCTCCATCGACGGCCAGGTCGCGCCCTGGTTCGGCGACGACACCGCCAAGCGCTTCGAGGCCTATGGCTGGAACGTCGTCGGCCCGGTGGACGGCCACGACATCGACGCCGTCGACAAGGCCATCGCCAAGGCCAAGAAGAGCGCCGACAAGCCCACGCTGATCATCGCCAAGACGGCCATCGGCAAGGGCTCGCCCAACCGCGCCAACACCAGCAAGGCCCACGGCGAGCCGCTCGGCGCCGAGGAGATCAAGCTGACGCGCGAGGCCATCGGCTGGACGCATGAGCCCTTCGCCATCCCGGCCGACATCTATGCCGCCTGGGACGCCAAGGACAGCGGCGACAAGGTCGAGGCCGAATGGGACCAGCGCTTCGACGCCTATGCCGAGGCGTACCCCGAACTGGCCGCCGAGTTCCAGCGCCGCATGGCCGGCGTGCTGCCCGCCAACTTCGCGCAGCTCGCCGTGGACGCCGTCGTCAAGGCGCACGCCGAGGCGCAGACCGTCGCCAGCCGCAAGGCCAGCCAGCTGGCCCTCGAAGCCTTCACGCTCGCCCTGCCCGAGCTGCTCGGCGGCAGCGCCGACCTGACCGGCTCCAACCTGACCAACACCAGCAGCACGCCGGCCCTGCGCATCGGCGCGGACGGCACGCCCAACAACGGCCGCCACATCAACTACGGCGTGCGCGAGTTCGGCATGGCCGCCATCATGAACGGCGTCGCGCTGCACGGCGGCTTCATTCCCTACGGCGGCACCTTCCTCACGTTCAGCGATTACAGCCGCAACGCCATCCGCATGGCCGCGCTGATGAAGGCCCGCGTCATCCACGTGATGACGCACGACTCCATCGGCCTGGGCGAGGACGGCCCGACGCACCAGTCCATCGAGCATGTCGCGTCGCTGCGCCTGATCCCCGGCCTGGACGTCTGGCGCCCGGCCGACACGACCGAGACCGTCGTCGCCTGGACCATGGCCATCGGCAACGCGCAACGCCCGAGCCTGCTGGCCCTGTCGCGCCAGAACCTGACCTACTCGCCCAAGACCAACGTCGACGAGATCGCCAAGGGCGCCTACGTGCTGGCCGAGCCCGCCAAGGGCAAGGCCAAGGCCGTCATCATCGCCACCGGCTCCGAAGTGCAGCTGGCAATGGCCGCCAAGGCGCTGCTGGCCGAGGAAGGCATCAAGGTGCGCGTGGTCTCCATGCCGTCGACCAACGTGTTCGACCGCCAGGACAAGGACTACAAGAAGAGCGTGCTGCCCAAGGGCGTGCCCCGCGTGGCCGTCGAGATGGGCGTGAGCGACTTCTGGTGGAAGTACGGCTGCGACGCGGTCGTCGGCATCGACACCTTCGGCGAATCGGCCCCGGCCGGCGTGCTGTTCAAGCACTTCGGCTTCACGCCGGAGAACGTCGCGGCGACGGTCAAGGCGGTGCTGAAGAAGAAGGGCTGAAAGGCGCGGGCACGTCGCGGGGCGCTTCACATCTTGAGCCAGCTCAAGCGCTGAAATCGCCCCGAAACCACCCCCTCGCGTGAATCGCCGAGAATCCCGGCCGACCCGAATTTTTCATCCTCTGGAGACTCTCCCATGACCATCAAGATCGGCATCAACGGCTTCGGCCGCATCGGACGCATGGTGTTCCGTGCCGCTGTCGCGAACTTCAAGGACATCCAAGTGGTCGCGATCAACGACCTGCTGGAGCCCGACTATCTGGCCTACATGCTCAAGTACGACAGCGTGCACGGCCAGTTCGACGGTGAAGTCTCCGTGGACGGCAACACGCTGGTGGTCAATGGCAACCGCATCCGCCTGACCGCGGTCAAGGACCCGTCCGAGCTGCAATGGTCGGCCGTCGGCGCCGACATCGTCGTCGAAGCCACGGGCATCTTCCTGGACAAGGCCGGCGGCGAGAAGCACCTGGCCGCGGGCGCCAAGAAGGTGATCTTCTCGGCCCCGTCCAAGGACGAGACGCCGATGTTCGTCTTCGGTGTGAACCACACCAAGTACGCCGGTGAAGCCATCATCTCCAACGCCTCGTGCACGACCAACTGCCTGGCCCCGCTGGCCAAGGTGCTGAACGACAAGTGGGGCATCAAGCGCGGCCTGATGACGACCGTGCACGCGGCCACCGCGACGCAGAAGACCGTCGACGGCCCGAGCAACAAGGACTGGCGCGGCGGCCGCGGCATTCTGGAGAACATCATCCCCAGCAGCACCGGCGCCGCCAAGGCCGTCGGCAAGGTCATCCCCGAGCTGAACAAGAAGCTCACCGGTATGAGCTTCCGCGTGCCGACCTCCGACGTGTCGGTCGTCGACCTGACCGTGGAGCTGCTGAAGGACGCGACCTACGAAGAGATCTGCGCCGAGTTCAAGGCCCAGAGCCAAGGCGCGCTGAAGGGCGTGCTGGGCTACACCGAGGACAAAGTCGTCGCGACCGACTTCCGCGGCGACCCGCGCACGTCCATCTTCGACGCCGACGCCGGCATCGCGCTGGACGGCACCTTCATCAAGCTGGTGTCCTGGTACGACAACGAATGGGGCTACTCGAACAAGGTGCTGGAGATGGTGCGCGTGGTCGCCGCCTGATCGCCTTCACCTGCACGACAAGGGCGCCCGCGGGCGCCCTTTTTCGTTGGCGGCGGCTTCAGTGGGACAGCTTCAGGCCCACGATGCCGGCCACGATCAGCCCGACGCTGACCAGCCGTGCGGTGTGCGCCGGCTCGTCAAACAGCACGATGCCCAGGATCACCGTGCCCACCGCGCCGATGCCGACCCAGACCGCATAGGCGGTGCCCACCGGCAATGACTTCATCGCCCAGCCCAGCAGCCCCACGCTGGCCACCATGCTCAGCACGGTCAGCACCGTGGGCAGCGGGCGGGTGAAGCCTTCGGTGTATTTCAGGCCGATGGCCCAACCGACCTCGAGCAGGCCGGCGATGACGAGAACGATCCAGGACATCCCGGGCCTCCATGCAATGGCGAAGGGTGGATTCTGGTCGCGGTCAGTACCAGTAGGCCGGGTAGGGGCGCCGGCACGCGCGGTGGTACAGCACGGCGACCGCCACCATGGCCAGCGCGCCCGACAGCGTCGGGAAAACCAGGAAGCCCCACGCCGGCGCCACCAGGAAGACGATGACGGGGTTGGAGCCCGCGGGCGGATGCAGCGTGCGCGTCAGCATCATCAGTGCGACGGCCGCCGCCGTGGCGCCTGCCAGCGCCCACCAGGTGGGGCCGAACAGCGCCAGCGCGGCCAGGCCGACCGCCGTGCAGATGACATGCCCGCCGATGACGCTGCGCGGCTGGGAGAAATGGATCTCGGGGAAGGTGAACACCATCACCGCGCTGGAGCCGAACGAGCCGAGCAGCAGCAGCCAGCCGAGGTTGAAGGACGCGAACGCCATCACGCCGATGACGATGAACACGCCGGCACAGGCGACGGCGCCGCTGGCCAGCGAGTAGCTCGGCGCCCTCGTGGGCACATGGATGGCGGACGCCGGCGGCGCGGCGACCGAAACTGGCGCAGTGGGTGGCGTGGCGCGAGATGCAACCTGGCTCATGGATCTCCTCGGCAGGCCTCGGATGCGTAGCAAGGATCACGCCGAACGAGAGAAGACGGGCAGCCGCGCATGGGCCTGCGCGCCTGGCAAGGCAGCCGACATCGGCCTGCGGCGGCGCGGAGCACGGCTGACGCCGGACTAGGCTCGGGTGCCGGCCGGGATGGCGTCGAGCTCGCCCGAGGCGCGCGCCTTGCGGCCGTAGAAGAGCTCGAACAGCGGGGTGGCCATCATGGTCGTGACCACCGCCATCAGCACCAGCATGGAGAACAGCGCCGGGCCGATGATGCCCTTGTGCAGCCCGATGTTGATGATGATCAGCTCCATCAGGCCGCGCGAGTTCATCAGCGCACCGATGCCCAAAGCGGTGCGGTTGTCCTCGCCCGCCATGCGCGCTGCCAGGTAGCACGCACCGAACTTGGCCAGCACAGAGGCCGCCAGCACGGCCAGCGCGATCAGCAGCAGCTCGACCGAATTGATCATGTCCAGCCGCGTGTTCAGGCCTGAATAGGTGAAGAACATCGGCAGCAGCAGGATGACCGTGAGCGGCTCGACCTTCTTCTTCAGCTCGGCCGCGAACAGCCCGCGCGGCATGACGGCGCCGAGGATGAAGCCGCCGAAGATGGCATGGATGCCGACGGCGTCCATGACGAAGGCGGACACGCAGAACGCGATCAGCGTCAGGCCCAGCACGGTGTTGTTCATGTGGCCGTCGCGCTCGACCATGCGGCCCAGCGGCGCCAGCAGCCTGCGGCCGAACAGCATGATGAAGGCGGCCCAGAGCACGCCGCCGCCGATCGCCAGCACGGCCACGCCGGGGCCGGCGCCGAACGCGGCCAGCACCAGGGCCAGCACGCACCAGGAGGCCGCGTCGTCGAAGGCGCCTGCCGTCAGCGTCAACGTGCCGAGCGACGTGTTCGCCAGCCCTTGCTCGTTGATGATGCGCGCCAGCATCGGGAAGGCCGTCAGCGCGATGCAGGCCCCCATGAACAGCGTCGCATTGGCCGTCGAGATGCCGTCGGCGAACAGCCCCGGAATGCCGATCAGGATCGGTGTGATCAGGAAGGCGATGAAGAAGGGCGCGGCAATGCCGGCGACCGACACGCCCATGGCGCTCCTGGCCTTGGTCGCGAAGTGATCGAGCCGCAGCGTGGTGCCGACGAGGAACATGTACAGGCCCACCCCCAGCTGCGCGCCGGTGTACAGCACGTTCTTCATCTCCTTCGGGAAGATGGCCGCCTGGAGGTCGGGCATGAACAGGCCGAACAGCGACGGCCCGAGGACCACGCCCGCGACCATCTCGCCCACCACCTGGGGCTGGCCGAGGAACTTGCGGCCGAACCAGCCGACCACGCGGCAGGCGCCGATGATGAGGGCCAGCTGCAGGAAGAAGTGCACGCTGAAATCGGTCGGCGAATAGGTCTGCGCCATCGCGGGCGACGCCGGGCCGTGCTTGGCGAAGATGTCGGCCAGCGTGGCCGCCAGGTCAAGGTTGCTGAAGTCCATCTTGTCGTTCCTCCGGGTGTCGCTCCCGCTGCTGCGAGCCGCACCAGCGGTCCCGTACAACGTTGTCTGCTCAGGTTGGCGAAAGCGCTCCAACCTGGCGGCGCACTGTGCCAGCGCGGTTTGCGCTGTCCATCGGGTCGAGCGGTTGCGGGTCGACGTACCTACTTCCCGATTGTGAAATCGTAGGCACGTAGGTACATTTCGCGGCGCAATGAAGCTTCTCACCAGCCGCGAGTTCAACCGGGATGTCAGCCAGGCCAAGCGCGCCGCGCAGGCCGAGCCGGTGCTGATCACCGACCGTGGGCAGCCCACGCATGTGCTGATGAGCATTGCGGACTACCGCCGCCTGACCGGCGAAGGCGAAAGCATCCTGGAACTGCTGGCCATGCCCGAGGTCGTGACGCTGGACGCCAGCGACGCCTCGCCGGACGGCGCCTGGGATCACCGAGAACCCCTGGGCTGACCGCGATGTACCTGCTCGACACCGGCATCGTGCTGGAACTCCGCAAGGCCAAGGCCAGCCAGTCCGACGCCGGGCTGATGGCCTGGGCCGCCGGCATCCCGCGCCAGAAGCTGTTCATCTCGGCGCTCAACCTGCTGGAGATCGAGAACGCCGCCGCGCGCCTGGGCCGCAAGGACCGCGCCGCGGGCCTGGTGGTGCGCGACTGGATCGACACCCGCGTCATGCCGGCCTTCGAGGGCCGCGTGCTGCCGGTGGATGCCGCGGTGGTGCGCCGCCGCGCCCAGCTGCCCTATGCCAACACGCGCGACGGCCTGCTGGCCGCGACGGCGCTTGCGCATGGCCTGACCTTCGTGACCCACCGCGTCTCGGCCTTCCGCGTCGGCCGCGTCAAGCTGCTCAACCCCTCGGGCTATGTGGCCCAGCCCAGCGACGAGGACGAGGACTGGAGCCATGGCACCGGCACGGGCCAGCAGTGGCTCAAGAACCTCTACGTACGCGCATGAACAAGCGACGCATCCTCATCGTCGGTGGCGGCACGGCCGGGTGGCTCACCGCGGCCTACCTCGCCAAGGCGCTGCGCCTGCCGGAGCGCAGCCATCTCGAGATCACCGTGCTGGAGTCGCCCGACATCAGCAGCGTCGGCGTCGGCGAGGGCACCTTCCCGACCATCCGCAGCACGCTGCAGTTCCTCGGCATCGACGAGGCGCAGTTCATCCGCGCGACCTCCGCGACGATGAAGCAGGGCATCCGCTTCGTCGACTGGGCGCATGCGCCCTCGGGCGGCCGGTCGCACGCGTTCTTCCATCCCTTCGAGGCGCCCTTCTACGCCGACGGCATCAACCTCGTGCCCTATTGGCTGCTGCAGGACGAGGCCGCGCGCCCGCCCTTCGCCCAGGCCATGACGCTTCAGTACCGCGTGGCCCAGGCCCAGCGCGCACCGAAGCGGGCGGGCGAGGCGCCCTATGCCGCGCCGCTGAACTACGCCTACCACTTCGACGCCATCAAGCTGGCGCGCTTGCTCGCCGACCGGGCGCGCCAGCTCGGCGTGCACCACATCCAGGGCACCGTGAACCGGGTCGCGCTCGATGCCGCAGGGGCGATTGCCCACCTCGACACCGCCCAGGACGGCCGCCAGCAGCGCCACCAGGCCGACCTCTACATCGACTGCACGGGCTTTCGCGCCGAGCTGATCGGCACGGCGCTGGGCAGCCCCTTCAAGTCGGTGCGCGACCAGCTCTTCGCCGACCGGGCGCTGGCCTGCAAGCTGCCGTTCGACACGCCCGATGCGCCCATGGAAAGCGCCACCATCGCGACCGCACACGAGGCCGGCTGGCTGTGGGAAATCGGCCTGAACGGCGCGCGCGGCATCGGCTGCGTCTACTCCAGCAGCCACATGAGCGACGACCGCGCCGCCGAGATCCTGCGCGGCTACTGCGGCGCGGGCAGCGAAGACCTGGGCCTGCGCAGCATCCCCTTCGCGCCGGGCTACCGCGAGCAGCAATGGGTCAAGAACTGCGTCGCCGTCGGCCTGTCGGCCGGCTTCCTGGAGCCGCTGGAATCGACCGGCCTCGTGCTCATCGAGGCGGCGGTCGGCATGATTGCCGAAATGCTGCCGCACAGCGGCCCGATGCAGGCGCCGGCGCGGCGCTTCAACGAGCTGATGACGGCGCGCTTCGACAACATCGTCGGCTTCCTGAAGCTGCACTACTGCCTGAGTCAGCGCACCGAGCCCTTCTGGCGCGACAACGCCGACCCGGCGACCATTCCCGCGCGCCTGGCGGAGCTGCTGGAGCAATGGCGTCTGCGCCCACCCGGCCGCTTCGACTTCGTGCTGGACACCGAGACGTTCGCGTTCTTCAACTACCAGTACATCCTCTACGGCATGGGCTTCCCGACGGACCTGGCCGCGGGCCGCGAGGACTTCACGCAGGTCGACGAGGCCGCCAGGCTGTTCGCCAAGATCCAGCGCTTTGCCGACCGCGCGCTGGTCGACCTGCCGAGCCACCGCGCACTCATCCAGCAGATCAACGCAGCGGGCCGCTGACCCTCAGGCGAACTGCTTGGCCGCGAAGCGCCAGACCATGCGCGAGGCGTCCGGCCCCTGGGCGTCGCTGAAGCGCTGTCGCGCCGCGCCGCCGCTCCAGGCATGGCCCAGGCGGTCGACCTGCACCAGCGTCGCGACGACACGGCGTGAGCGCTTGAACTGCGTCACCCGCATCGGGTAGCGGTTGCCTCGCTGCAGCGCCTGCGGCGCGCCTTCCCGGGCACCGGCCGCCTGCGACCACATCTGCGCCGCGGCGTCGGCGTTGCGGGCCGACACGACGCCGTCGGCATCGCCATGGATGACCATCAGCGGCGGCCACGCGTCCGCCGCGGGCGCCGCCGCCGTCACCGCAGCGGGGACGCGCCGCCCCTGCATCGCGCCGACGGCCGAGACGGTCGAATGCGCCGTGCCCGGCGGCACGCCCGAGTGCATCACCAGCGCCTTGAAGCGCTGTGGGTAGCGCGTGGCCAGCAGCGCGGCCATGCTGGCCCCTGCCGACAGGCCCGCCACGGCGGTGCGCTCGCGATCGGCCGCATAGAGCACGCTGACCTGCTCGATGGCTCGCATGATCCACGCCGCCTCGCCGAACGCGCGGCCCGACTGCGTCTCGAACCAGTTCCAGCAGCCCTGCGCGTTGGCCAGCCGCGGCTGCTCGGGATACAGCACGAGGAAGCGCTCTCGCGCGGCCACCGTGTTCATGCGCGTGCTGGCCGCAAAGCTCTTGGCGTCCTGGTGGCAGCCATGCAGCATCACCAGCAGCGGCAGCTTCTCGCCGAAGCGCACGCCGTCCGGGCGGAACAACCAGTAGCGCCGCGGCCCTGCCTCGCTCAGCACCGAGCCCATCAGCCAGCTGCCCGCGCCGGCCGGCGGCTTGTAGCGCTCGCGCAGCGGCCGCGCCGCGCGTTGGGCCAGCGTGGCCTGGCGGCCGAGCAGCGCGGCCCAGGACGGTGGCTTCATGAGGCCTCGGACACACGCTCCAACTGCTCGGGGTTGGGGTGCTCGCGCAGCGCCGCGTTCAACTGGTCGATCTGCACGACCCAGTCGCCGTCGTCGGCATGCCACTGCTCGCGGATGAAGGCCACCTGGCTGGCGTTCCAGAACGGCGCCTCCGACAGGTTCAGCGACTGCGGCAGCGGCCGATGGCGCTGGATGAACTGCTGGATCTCGGCGGGCGAGTCGGGCAGCCCCAGCTGCGAGAACAGCGCGGACAGGTCGTGATGGGTGGTGGTGTCCATGGGCGAGTCCTTTCAAGGTCATCCGGCGCAATGCCGGATGCGAAACCCACCTTAGAGGGCCGCGGCGCGCTGCGGTGTCAGCGGACGCCTCATCCGGCGGGCTGCGGCAGCGCCGTCCAAGCATGCGCCATTGAACAACTTGAGTTATATATTCAACATCATGCAATGGTTGCTACTGATCCTCTCGCTGCCCACGGAGAACGCCGCCGCCCGCATGCGGGTCTGGCGCGCGCTGAAGGCAAGCGGCGCGGCCGTGCTGCGCGACGGCGTCTACCTGCTGCCGCAATCGGCCGCGCACGAGCAGGCCCTGAACGGCATTGCCGCCGATCTCCTGCAAAGCGGCGGCACGGCGCATCTGCTGGGCACCGAAGCCGCGGCCGAGCAGTTCGCGGCGCTGTTCGACCGCAGCGCCGAGTTCGGCGGCCTGCTGCGCGACGTCGCGGACGGCCGCCGGCGGTCGGGTGCCGAGCAGGCGGCGGAGGCGACCAGGCAGGCGCGCAAGCTGCGCAAGGCCTTCGATCAACTGGTGGTGATCGACTTCTTTCCCGGCGAGGCCCAGCGGCAGGCGCGCGAAGCGCTCGAGGAGTTCGAGCGCCAGGCCGCCCAGTGGCTGTCGCCGGGCGAGCCGCAGGCCGCCGAGCGCGCCATCACGCGGCTGGACCGCGCCGACTACCAGCACCGCCTGTGGGCCACGCGGGCGCGGCCCTGGGTGGACCGCATGGCCAGCGCCTGGCTGATCCGCCGCTTCATCGACCCCGATGCGCGCTTCCTTTGGCTCAGGGCGCCGGCCGATTGCCCGAAGAAGGCGCTGGGTTTCGACTTCGACGGCGCCGCCTTCACCCATGTCGGGGCGCGCGTCACGTTCGAGACGCTGCTCGCCCGCTTCGGCCTGGAGACCCCGGCGCTGCTGCGCCTGGGCCTGCTGGTGCACAGCCTGGACGTGGGCGGCGTCCAGCCCCCCGAGGCCGCCGGGGTCGAGCGCGTGCTGGCCGGCATGCGCGACGCCATCACGGACGACGACCAGCTGATGCAGGTCAGCGCCGGCGTCTTCGAGGGCCTGCTGACCGCATTCCAGAACGCCGAGGACCGGCCATCGATGCCGTCCACCTGAGGAGACACACCATGACCCAACGACGTCCGGCATTGGCCCTGCTCTATCCGGGAGACCGGGCCGCCCGCGAACGCCACGATCCCGCGGAGAGCCGCTTCTCGGCGCTGTTCGATGCGTTCGCCGCGGCCGGCATCGCGACGGAACCGGCGGTCTATCACGACGACTTCGCCGACGACGTCGCGCAGCAGTTGCGGCGCGTCGACGGCGTGCTGGTCTGGTGCAACCCCATCGAGTCCGGCCGCCGCCGTGACCGGCTTGACGCCGTGCTGAGGGCGGCGGCCGATGCCGGCGTCTACGTCAGCACGCACCCCGACACCATCCTCAAGCTCGGCACCAAGGACGTCCTCGTCGACGTGCGCGACCTGCCCTTTGGCAGCGATGCGGTCCGGGTCGACAGCCTGTCGCAAATGGCCGCCGAACTGCCGCGGCGGCTGCAGGCTGGCGCGCGCGTGCTCAAGCAATACCGTGGACAGAGTGGCAACGGCGTTTGGCGCGTCGAAGCGAGCGCGGGCTCACCGCTGGTCAAGGTCCGCCATGCCCAGCGCGGTGCCGAAGAAGGCCTGCTCAGCATGACGGAGCTGCTGCACCTGATGGCGCCGTACTTCGAGCCCGAGAACGGCGGCCACATGGTCGACCAGGCCTGGCAGCCGCGCCTCGTCGACGGCATGGTGCGGGCCTACCTCGTCCAGGACCGCGTCGCGGGCTTCGGCCATCAGGCGGTCAATGCGCTGTACCCGGCAGCGGGCGGCGAACCGGCGCCGGCGCCCGGGCCGCGCCTGTACCACCCCGCCGACCAGCCGCAATTCCAGGCGCTGCGCCACCACCTCGAATCCGGATGGATCGACCTGCTGCGCGATCGCGTCGGCATGGCGCGCGATCAGTTGCCGATGCTGTGGGACTGCGACTTCATGTTCGGCGAGCAGCCGGGCAGCCATGTGCTGTGCGAGATCAACGTCAGCAGCGTGTCGCCGTTCCCGCCGTCGGCGGTGCAGCCGCTGGTCGCGGCGGTCAAGGCGCGTCTGGCGCAATGACCCGGGGCCGGCCCTCAGTGGCCATGCCGATGATGGGCGTCCGGCACATGGGCATGGCTGTGCCGCTTCGGCTCGTGCCGATGCCGATGGCTGTGCGCACCCGCCTGTGCGGGGTCGTGATGATGGTCGTGATGCCCATCGTCGTGGCGGTGCGCATGCTCGTGCTCCAGCGCCTCGTGTTCATGCTCGTGCTCATGCGACTCGGCCAGGTGCAGGGCCACGCCTAGCAGCATCAGCAGGCCGCCCGCGGCCATGCCCCAGCCGGCTGACCGGTCACCGAGCGCGAAGGCCAGCGCCGCGCCGATGAAGGGGGCGAACGCGAACACTGAGCCGGTGCGCGCCGCGCCGAAGGCCCGCTGGGCCAGCAGGTAAAAGCGCAGGCTCAGGCCGTAGCCGGTCGCGCCCACGGCCATCAGCCCCGCGGCCGTGCCGAGGGTCGGCATTGGCTCGCCAGCGGCCACCGCGAGCAGCGTGGTCGCCGCGGCGCCCAGCGCCGACTTGGCGAGCACCACCTGCCCCGGATCGCGCTCGGCCAGCGTGCGCGACAGCGTGTTGTCCGTGCCCCAGGCGGCCGTGGCGGCCAGCACGGCCAGCAGGCCGAGCCACTGCCCGCCCGCCGCCAGGCCCTGGTCGACGATCAGCAGCACGCCGCCGGCCAGCAACAGCAGCACGGCGGTCCAGACGCGCCGGTCCAGGGTCTCACCGTACAGCCGCCAGGCCAGCAACGCGGTGAACACCGCTTCCAGCGTCAGCATCAGCGAGGCGCCGGTGCCGCTGGTGCGCTGCAACCCCCAGGCCAGCGCCACCGGGCCGAGCACGGCGCCGAAGAACGCGATGGCCAGCAGCCGTGGCGCGTCGGCGCGCAGCAAGCGGGCCTCCTTGTCGACCCGCTGCCGCAGCAGCGCGCCGATGAGCGCGGCGCCGGCGTAGAGCAAGGCCGCGGTCGTGAACGGCCCGAGGCCCTGGCCGAGGTGCTGCACGAGCGGCGTGCTGACGCCGAACAGCGCGGCGGCCAGCAAGGCCAGCATGCCGCCACGCAGCGCGGGGAGGTTCAGGCGCGGCGGCATGCCATCCTGGCCTTCAAGGCTGTCCGCCGTGCCGGACCAGGCGCTTCTGGAAGCCTGTGATGGTGACCGTCACCGTGACCGGCTGCTGGCTGCGGTTCCTCCAGAACCAGCCGTGCGTGCCAGCGAACGGTGCCACGAAGGTGCCGGCGCCCTGGCGCTGGCTGGCCTCGATGTCGTAGCTGGTGTACTCGCTCTGCGAGCCGGTCCGCTCGCCGTGCAGGTCCACGGCCACGTCGGCACTGGCCGACCAGTGGAAGACCATGCCCTGGCCGGCATCGAGTTCGGCCTGGACCTCGGCACCCTTGCCCGGCGCCAGCGTCACCGTCACGGTCTCCGTGCGCGGCGCTGCGGCACTCGGCTTGACCGCCTGGGCATCGAAGGTCTGGCCGGCCTGCTTGCCGAACACGGCCTCGGCCCTGGCTGCCAGTGCGGCGTTGTCCCCCACGGCATCGGCGGCCCAGAGCGGCGTGCCGGCGGCCCACAGCAGGCCTGCAGCCATCATGCGTTTCGTCGTCATGGCAGCCTTCACTTGATGGTGAAGCGCACCGTCGCGGTCTTGCCTTCGACGTTGTTCAACACCGCAACGACCTTGGCGCCCGAGGCGATCTTCACGCCGGTGGCGCGCAGCTTGTTGCCTTCGGTGGCTTTCACATCGGCCTCGGACTTCTGCCCGCCCTGCAGCACGGTCAGCTTGCCGGAGATGCCCTTGGAAGGCATGTCCTGGTCATGGTCGACGAGGTAGATCGTCGCGCCGTCCGCGTCCACGACCAGCTCGAAATTCACGTCGTTGGCGACCTGCACGATGCCACCGTGGCGCGGTCCGGCCGCGCCGTGGG
>Ga0307411_10000597_pt1 | contig 12958 bp, 10 predicted proteins | sample DK1Ometagenome_2_FD_203712 | JGI IMG/M metagenome (GOLD analysis project Ga0307411, IMG submission 203712) | Maize rhizosphere microbial communities from greenhouse at UC Davis, California, United States - DK15-O-1 | ecosystem: Host-associated > Plants > Roots > Rhizosphere > Soil | place: USA...
ACCCGAGGGCCGCAGCCAACGCGAGTCCGGGCGCGCCGCCGCCCGCGACCGCGCGGTCGTGCCGCTGGCCAGCGCCGGGGCGACAGATCTCGGGTTGCTTTGCATTGAAAAGTTCTTTACAATGAGGAGGAAATCCGACTAACACGCCTTGCCCGCCCCGCGAGCGGTGCGGCCCACGTCGCGGTACCCCCCTCCACCCCACGCCTCCATGCCCCACCGTCCGCTCTCCGCGCCGTGCGCCCCGCGCAGCTCCCTCGAGTGGTGCGCTTACTTCGACGCCAACGCGTCGGCGGCCGAGATCCCGTGGGAGTGCGGGGCGCACCTCACAGTGGCCGAACGCCGCGCGGTCGCCCCCTCGATCCAGGAGTTCCAGTTAGGCGAGAGCTCCGAGGGGCGGCACCTCCATGCGGCAGCCCGCGCGTACGCGGCGAGCAGCGGGGACGACGCGTACGTACGCGCGATCGAGGCGTTCATCCGGGAGGAGCAACGGCACGCCCGGGACTTGGGGCGGTTTCTCGCGGCGGAGGGTGTCCCGCTGCGTAAGCGCAGCTGGCCCGACGCCGTCTTCCGGTCGCTACGCCGGGGCGCGAGCCTCGAGACCACGGTGGGCGTGCTGCTGACGGCGGAGCTCATCGCCCAGGTCTACTACGCGGCCCTCCGCGACGCGACGGGCTCGCCGGTACTGCGCGCCCTGTGCGAGCGGATCCTGCGCGACGAAGCGGAGCACGTGCGCTTCCAGGCGGAGCGGCTGGCGTTACTCCGTGCCGGTCGCGCTCGCGTGGCGGTGCACTTCGCGCAGGCCGCGCAGCGGGGCCTGCTCGCGGGTGCCGCCCTGGTCGTGTGGTGGGGACATCGCTCGGCGTTGGCGCGCGGGGGCCTGTCATTTGGCCGGTATTGGCGGCAGTGTTGGGGGCGGTTCGCCGCGGCAGCCGCGACGATGACGCCGACGCCACCCGGCGGCCTCGCTCCGGTGCCGACATCCGCGGCCGGTGTGCTACGGCGGCCGGCGTCGCAGGCGGCCGACGGCACCGCCACCTGAGGCCGACGCAGCTGCCGCCTGACGCAGTGCTGCACCTCACAGGCCCAGTGGAGATCATGGCCGACGGCCGCATCCGGTGAGCCATGACCGGGCAACGCCGCCTCGCGAGGCGGCGTTGCCGCCGACGGCGCTCGAGCGCATCGGATTGTGCCCGGCCCGGCGCCGCCGTATTCTCGGCCGTGGGCGCGCGCTCGGGCCATACGGCCACCGCTGCGCCACAGCGTCAGCCGCACACTCCGTGACCGCAGCGTACGTCGACGTTCCCGCGTCGGCTTGCCTCCCCGCCCTCACTCGTGAAGGGGCATGCTCACGCCTCATCTGATACTCCCGCCACCCGGCAGCACAGCCGCGGAGCGTAGGAGATCGCGCGGCCACGCGAGCGCCCTCCCGCCCGACCTGCTCAGGGAGGCGTCGCTGCGGCTCGGCATCATGTCGCTCCTCGGGGCGGTGCTCTGGACGCTCGGCACCGTCCTGGGACACATCGTGTTCCGGGCCACGGGCCCGGAGGGGCAGTATCTCTGGCTCTCGCTGGTGCTACCGAACGACGCCATCGCCGGCGCGAGCATCCTCGCGTCACTCGCGCTGTTCGTCTACACGCGGCGAAGCCGCAGGGACCCCGAGTTCATTCTCGACGTCGGACTCGCGTACATGATCCTGACGGCGCTCGCCCTCGGCCTGATGTTCCACTACGGCTTGATGTTCCAGTGGAGCACGATGCCGGCGGACCGCGCGCTGCGACCCGAGATCTCGTGGATCGGTGCAGTCGTGCTGATGTCCGCCGCGATCGTGCCGGCCCCGCCGGCGAAGACCCTGGTCGCCGGGCTCGTGGCCGTGTCCATGAACCCTGTCGGCATGCTGGTCGCCGAGGCGTCAGGGCGCTGGGACTTCGGCCCGCCGGGCAACGTCCTGCTGATGCACTACCCCGACTACCTCCTCGTCGGCGTCGCCGTCGTCATTTCGCACGTCGTGACGCAGTTGGGGCGGCAGATCACCAAGGCGCGCGAGATGGGGAGCTACCAACTGGGCGAGCTGCTGGGACGCGGCGGTATGGGGGAGGTCTACAAGGCGACGCACCGCATGCTCGCGCGGCCGGCGGCGATCAAGTTGATCCGGCCCGAGATGCTCGGCGGGGGAGACGGCGAGGCCGCACAGCTCGCGGTGAAGCGCTTCTACCGGGAGGCCGAGGCGGCGGCGAGCCTGCGCTCGCCGCACACGGTCGCCGTTTACGACTTCGGCGTCACGGACGACCAGACGCTCTACTTCGTGATGGAGTTGCTGGAGGGGATGGACCTCGAGTCGCTGGTGAAGCAGCACGGCGCCCTCCCCGCGGGGCGCGTGATCTACGTCCTGCGCCAGGCGTGCGAGTCGCTGGAGGAGGCCCACGCGCGCGGCTTGGTGCACCGCGACATCAAGCCCGCGAACATCCACGTGGGACGCGTCGCGCTCCGCCACGACTTCGTCAAGGTGCTCGACTTCGGCCTGGTCAAGCCCGTGACGAGCGCGGGCGACGGGCACTCGCTGGCGACCGCGGCCGGCCTGACGCCGGGAACGCCCGCGTACATGGCGCCGGAGCTGGCACTCGGCGAGGCGGTCGACGGGCGCGCGGACATCTACGCGTTAGGGTGCGTCGCCTACTACCTGCTCACTCGCCGGCTCGTCTTCGAGGCCGACAACGCGTTCCAGATGGTGGTGAAGCACCTGAAGGACGAGCCCGTCCCGCCGTCCGGGCGCACGGAGCTCCACGTGCCGGCGGCACTGGACGAAGTAGTGCTGGCCTGCCTGGCGAAAGAGCCGGAACACCGGACGCGGAGCGCCGCGGAGCTGGCTCGGTCGCTCGCCGCGATCGAGCCGGAGGTGGAGCCCTGGGGCGAGGAGCAGGCGTCGCAGTGGTGGAGCGCCGTCACCGAGGCACCCCTCGGAGTCCCCGCATCGTGAGGCGCGCCGCCATGCCCACGCCCTCCCCGCTCGACCTCGACCACGCCACCATGCAGCACCTCGGCCGCCGCGTGGCGGACGCGGTGGCCGAGCACTTGGCGACGCTGCGAGCGCAGCCGGTGATCAGGAACGGCCTTCCCTCGGACGTGCGACGGCGACTCGCGGCGCCGCCACCCGAGGAGGGCGCGGAGTTCGACGCGCTGCTCGACACGCTCCGCACCGACGTGCTGGCGTACGCGGCGCGCGAGCCGCACCCGGGCTTCATGGGCTACGTACCCGGCTGCCCCACCTTCCCGGCCGTCCTCGGCGACTGGCTGGCGACGGGCTACAACGTCTTCGCCGGCGTGTGGCCCGTGGCGGAGGGGCCGAACGCGCTGGAGCTCGCGGTGCTCGAGTGGTTCCGCGCGTGGATCGACATGCCGCCGGGCGCCGGGGGGCTGCTGACCAACGGCGGCTCCGGCGCCACGCTCACCGCCATCGTCGCCGCGCGGCACGCCGTGGTGGGCGACGACGCGAGCCGCCTGCCGCGACTCGTGGTCTACACCTCCGACCAGGCGCACTCCGCGGTGCTGCGCGCCGCGTGGATCGCCGGGGTGCCGCGCGCGCAGGTACGCGTGCTGCCGACGGACGAGCGCTACCGCCTGCGCGTCGGCAGCGTGCGCGCCGCCGTGGCCGCAGATCGGGCGGCGGGGCTGCTCCCGCTCGCCGTGGTGGTGAGCGCCGGCACGACGAACACCGGCGCGGTGGACCCGCTCGACGACGTCGCGGACGTCTGCGCGGCCGAGGGGGTGTGGCTGCACGCCGACGCCGCGTACGGTGGGTTCGCCGTGCTCACCGCGCGCGGCGCCCGCCTCCTCGCGGGACTCGGCCGGTGCGACTCGGTCGCGCTCGACCCCCACAAGTGGCTGTTCGTCCCCTTCGAGTGCGGCTGCCTCTTGGTGCGGGACCCGGCGCGGCTGCGCGCCGCGTTCCAGATCCTGCCCGATTACCTGCGCGACGTCGCGCCCGGCGAGGAGGCCGTGAACTTCGCCGACTACGGCGAGCAGCTCACGCGGCAGTCGCGCGCCCTCAAGGTGTGGCTGGGCGTGCGCTACTTCGGGCTCGCCGCGCTCCGCGCCGAGGTGGACCGTGCGATGGACCTCGCGGCAGACGCCGAGCGGCTGGTGCGCGCCGAGCCGACCCTCGAGGTGCTCTCCCCGGCGCAGCTCGGCGTGCTCTGCTTCCGCGTTCACCCGCCGGGCAACCACGACGCCGCGGCGCTCGACGCCCTCAACGAACGGGTGAACGACGCGGTGCGCGCCGGCGGCCGCTACCTGATCTCGTCCACGCGCCTGCGCGGCACGCTCACGCTGCGGCTGTGCGTGCTCGGGTACCGCACGACGATGGCCGACGTCGAGGGCGTGGTCCGGGCGGTGGCAGAGGCGGCGGCCTGGGAGCTCGACAGCGCCGGTGGGGGGGTGCCGCGGCTGAGGTGAGGACCTGCCGCGTTGCGGCCCTCCCGGGCTGGGCGTATCATCGGCTGACGACCCCCGCTGCCGCCTCCCGTGCTGGACGGAGCCGAAAGCGGACACCGCGACGAGCCATCCCGGGGTGGGCGTATGAGCGCGCAAGCTGGCATCACCGAGCTCCTGCTTGCCTACCACGGCGGTGAGCAGGAGGCGTACGACCGCCTCTTCCCGCTCGTCTACGAGCACTTGCGGGCCGTAGCTCACGCTCAGCTCCGCCGGGAGCGCGGCGGACACACGCTCTCCACCACGGCGCTGGTGCACGAGGCCTACCTCAAGCTCGCCGACGTGGCGCGGCTCGACGTCCGCGACCGCGCGCACTTCCTCGGCGTGGCCGCGCGCGCCATGCGCCAGGTGCTCGTCAGCTACGCGCGACGCCACCGCGCCGAGAAGCGCGGCGGCGGGCTCGAGCCCGTAGACCTGGACGCGGCGGAGCTGGCGGTCGAGGAGCGGGCCGAGGTGCTCATCGCCCTGGACGATGCGCTCACGCGGCTCGCCGCGATGAGCCCGCGGCTGGCGCAGGTGGTCGAGTGCCGCTTCTTCGGCGGGCTCACCGAGGAGGAGACTGCCCAGGTGCTGGGGGTGGCCGAGCGCACCGTCCGCCGCGACTGGGTGAAGGCGCGCGGCTGGCTGCACGCCGAGCTGGCCGGCACGGTGGCCGCGGACTGAGGACGAGAGGCGCGGCGTACGAGACCCGATCTCCGGCAGAGCTGGCAATGCAGTCCATGACGCCCGAGCGGTGGCAGCAGGTGGAGGCGGTGCTCGACGCGGCGCTCGACCTGCCCGCCCCCGAGCGTGCGGCGTTCGTCGAGCGCGCCTGCGGGAGCGACGCCGAGCTGCGCGCCGAGGTCGAGCGGCTGCTGGCGGCGTGCGCCGCGCCGGACCTCGTCCCCGAGGAGTCGGCGGCCGTGTTCGCGGCGGGGCTCGTCGCGCGGACGGCAGAGTTCCCCGCGGTGGGCTCGGGGCGCGCGGACGCGGCGGCGCCCGCCGGCGCGAGGCCCGAGCGGGTCGGCCCGTACCGCGTGCTCGCCGAAGCGGGCCAGGGCGGCATGGGCACCGTCTACCTGGCCGAGCGGGACGACGGGCAATTCCGCATGCGCGTGGCCCTCAAGCTCGTCAGGCGGGGCCTGCACCTCGACGACCAGTTCGTGCGCCGCTTCGTCGAGGAGCGGCGCATCCTGGCGCGGCTCGAGCACCCGAACGTCGCCCGCCTGCTCGACGGCGGCCTGACGGGCGACGGCATGCCGTACTACGTCATGGAGTTCGTGGACGGCGAGCCGATCGACCGGTACAGCGACGGCCGGCGGCTGTCGCTCGAGGGGCGACTCGAGCTGTTTTGCCGCGTATGCCGCGGGGTAGCCTACGCGCACCAGAACAAGGTGGTGCACCGCGACCTCAAGCCGTCGAACATCCTGGTGACGGCGAGCGGCGAGCCCAAGCTGGTCGATTTCGGCATCGCCAAGCTGCTGCACGACGCCACGCTGTACACCGGCGAGCTGCCCGTCCCGACGCTGACGCGCACCGGACAGCGCCTGCTCACCCCCGAGTACGCGAGCCCGGAGCAGGTCCGCGGCGAGCCGGTGACCGAGGCGAGCGACATTTATGCCCTCGGCGTGCTCCTCTACGAGCTGCTCACGGGACGCCGCCCGCACGGGCGCACGGGCCGCACCCCCTACGACGTCGAGCGCGCGATCCTCGAGGAGGAGCCCACCCGCCCGTCGACTGCGATCACGCGCCCCTCGGCAGCGGCCACGCCACGGCCCCCGGCGCGCGGCACCCATCGCGAGCCTACGCCCGCCGAGATCGCCGAGGTGCGAGGCCTCAGCCCCGAGCGGCTCTGCCAGCGGCTGCGGGGGGACCTGGACGCGATCGTGCTCACGGCGCTGCGCAAGGAGCCAGAGCGCCGCTACCGCTCGGCGGACGACTTCGCCGCCGACGTGCGCCGTTACCTCGGCGGGCAGCCCGTGCTCGCGCGGGGCGATGGCGCCGCGTACCGGCTGCGAAAGGGCGCGCGACGCCACCGCGTCAGCATTACACTGGCCACGCTCGCCGCCGCGCTGACTGGACTCGGCGTCGTCCTCTTCAACCGTTACCGGGCTCCCGACGCTATCGTGCCCGGACCCACGCGGCGGGTCGCGTTCGACGCCGCCCTGGAGCTCGACCCGGTGCTGTCTCCCGACGGGAAGCGCGTCGCCTACGCCGCCGACGTCGGCGGCGCGATGCGCCTGTACGTGAAGGAGATCGGGAGCGAGCGCGCGGTGCTGATCACCGGCGGCGTCCCGGGCTATCACCGTGCGCCACGCTGGTCGCCCGATGGGCGTCATCTCGCGTTCCAGTCCGGGGGCGTGATCTACGTCGTCTCAGCCTCCGGCGGCGCCGTGCGCCAGGAGGTGCGGCCGGAGCCCAGTGCGGAGTGGGTCGCCTACCCGGCGTGGTCCCCCGACGGCCGCGAGCTCGCGTACGTGCAGGACCGGGTCATCTACACCCGCGCGCTCGCGGGGGGGACCCCACGGAAGGTGGCCGTGTCGGCGGGGAACCCGCACTCGCTCGCGTGGTCCCCGGACGGCGCGTGGATCGCGTTCGTCTCGGGGAATCCAGCCTTCACCTACGGCGAATCCCCCTTGGGTAGCTCCGTCAACCTCGGCAACGTCGCGCCCAGCTCGATCTGGGTCGGACCGGTCAGCGGCGGGCAGTCGGTTCGCGTCACCGACGAACGATCACTCAACGTGAGCCCCGTGTGGATGCCGTACGGCCGTGAGCTCCTGTTCGTCTCCAATCGGGACGGGAGCCGAGACATCTACCGCGTGTCGTTGGATCGCTCCCGATCGCCGGCGGTCGGACCCGTCCGGCTCACGACCGGCCTCAATGCGCACACGATCAGTATCTCGGCCGACGGACGCCGGCTCGCCTACGCGCTCTTCACACAGAACGCGAACGTCTGGTCGATCCGCATTTCCGAGAGCGGACCCATCTCCGCCGCCGAGGCTGAGCCGGTCACGACCGGCACCCAGACGATCGAAGGAATCGCAATATCTCCGGATGGGCGGTGGCTGGCGTTCGACTCCGACCGGAATGGCAACCAGGACATCTACAAGGTAGCCGTCACCGGTGGGGAGCCGATCCAGCTAACGAACTCTCCGGAAGACGACTTCGTCTCCACCTGGTCCGCGGACGGGCGAGAGATCGCGCTGCATTCCTACCGCGAGGGCACTCGGCGCGTGCGGGTGATCTCCGCGGAGGGGGGAGCGCCCCACGAGGTTGCCCAGTCTCCCCCCAATCAGCGCTCGCCCGGTTGGGCACCAGACGGCAGGAGCCTGGTCTTCACCTCCGATGCACCCGGACGCCTCGAGCTCTTCGCGGTGTCGCGGAAGAACAACCAGCCGTGGGGCACCGCACGGCAACTCACCTCGGGCGGCGGCTGGGCCGGCCGGTGGGCCCCGGATGGCCACACGATCGTCTACTGTCGTCCTGACGGCGTTTGGCTCGTCGCACCCGGAGGGGGCACATCGCGGCAGCTCGTGCGCGTCGAGGATCCCGCTACGCAGCCGGCGCCGGAACTCGCCCTGTGGAGCCCGGACGGCCGGACGATCTACTACAAGGGCTTCAATGCGACCGGGGGCTCGAGCATCTGGTCCGTGCCGGCGGCCGGTGGAACGCCCAGGCTCCTCGTGCGCTTCGATCACCCGACGCGCCAATCCACCCGCCCCGAGTTCGCCGCTGACGGGCGGCGCTTGTACTTCACACTCTCGGAGCGCGAAAGCGACGTCTGGGTGATGGAGCTCACCCGCGCCGCCCCGTGACGCCGTGCCGCGGTGCCTAGTACCGCGGCAGGAGCCCGTCAGACCCGCCCAGGCTACGGCCCGATCCCTGCACGACGCCGGACTTGTGCTGCAGAGGCTGTTTCACTCGGGGGTTACCTGACGTTCTCGCCATGGCTCCTCACGGCCCGCACGTGATCGCCCACGGCCTCGCGGCCGCAGCGCTCATCGCAGTCCTGGCGACGTGCCGGAGTGGTGCGCCGGACGGCAAGGACTCCTCCGACGTCCGCGAGCCCGCCGGGCTCGCACGGAGCGACGCCCGACACGCCGCGCCGCAGCCCGGCCGCGACTGGTCCGGAGTCAGGGCCCGCGACACCCTCACCGTGCTCGCCCCGTACAACTCGACCACGTACTTCATCTACCGGGGCGAGCCGATGGGGTACGAGTACGAGCTCCTCAAGGCGTTCGCCGAGGACCACGGGCTCGTGCTCAAGATGGTGGCCGTCGAGCAGCGCGACTCGCTCATGGCGATGCTCCTCGCCGGCCGTGGCGACGTCGCGGCGGCACGCCTGATCCCTCTCCCGGAGGACACGGGGCGCGTCGTGTACACGCGCGCGCTCTATCACACGAATCCCGTGCTCGTGCAGCGCAGCGGGCCGCCGGCCGCCGCCGCGAAGCAGCTCCCGGAGCCGGTGGACACGATGCTGAAGCCCGGACCGGCGGAGGCGCGGGCGATCCCTGTCCGGGCGCGCCTCGTACGGCGGCCGGCGGAGCTCGCGGGGCAGCGCGTCACGATCCCCGACAGGGGTCCGTACACGCAGACGCTGCTCGAGTTGGCCGACAGCATCACCGGCGACATCGACGTGGTCGAGGTGGATTCGTCGTCCGAGGCGCTCATGCGCGGAGTGGCGCGCGGCGTCGTCGCGTACACACTGGCCGAGGGGAACGTCGCCAAGCTGCAGAGTGGCTACTACGGCAACCTCCTCATTCGCCCCGTCGTCGGCGCCGCCAAGCCGGTCGCCTGGGCGGTGCGGCGCGACGCCCGCCAGCTCCGCGACACCCTCAACGCCTGGATCGGCGACGAGAAGAAGCGCGGCGTCATGGACCGCCTCTACCGCAAGTACTTCATCGACGCGCGCGGCTACGAGGAGCGCGTCCAGAGCCGCTATCTCACGTCGGAGACGGGGCGACTCTCCCCGTACGACGACCTCCTGCACCGGTATGCGCCCCAGCTCGGCTGGGACTGGCGTCTCCTCGCCTCGCAGATGTACCAGGAGTCACGCTTCCGTCCCAAGGCGCGGTCGTGGGCCGGCGCCGTCGGACTGCTCCAGCTCATGCCGGCGACGGCCCGCCAGTTCGGCGTGCGCTCGCGCACGGACCCGGAGCAGAACGTCCGCGGTGCGGTGAAATTCCTGCAGTGGCTCGACGACCATTGGGAGGAGCGGATCGGCGACTCGAGCGAGCGGCTCAGGTTCGTGCTCGCCTCCTTCAACGTCGGCGCCGGACACGTCGAGGACGCGCAGCACCTAGCCGAGAAGCACGGGGACGACCCGAAGCGGTGGAACGACGTCGCCTACTGGCTGCTCCAGAAGTCGAAGGCGGAGTACTACACGGACCCGGTGGTGAAGTACGGCTTCTGCCGCGGGGTCGAGCCGGTCACGTACGTCAGCATCATCCTCGACCGCTTCCAGCACTACCGGCAGTTCGTGGTGGAGCGGCAGGCGTCGCGCTGACGGGCCGGCGGGGCGCCTGTCCGCGGCTGCAGCTCCCGCTAGCGCACGCCCCAGTCCACGTTCGTCGGCTCGACGGCCGAGACGGCCGAGGCGCCCACCAGCACCGCGGCCGGCGCAGTGCGCTTCGGCTTCGGCAACAGGCGTGCGGGCATGGTTCCCCCCAGCTCCTCGAGACGCCACCGAGTCTCGGGGTCGCGGGTGTCGCGCGCGACGGACGTCACGGCATTGAGCAACCCGAAGGCCGACCGGTCGCCACCGGCCTCGAACCGTGGCACGACGCGGCGCAACACGGTAGCAGCCGTGTCCCGCGGCATGCCGGCAAGGGCGGGCATCAGGTGAATCGTGAGGTCGGCCTCCACCTCCGCGGCTGACCGCAACTCATCGGCGACCGTGGCGAAGGCCTCCGCAGCCGCGCTCGTCCGCACCGCGGCGCGGAGCTCCGCTAACGCTACCTCGGCCTCCAACTCCGGCGCGGGCCACCCCCAGTCCTCCACGCGCGCGACGTGCCGCGTCTGCAGCGCGTGCGCGACGATCGCCCCGTTGCTGCACACCTGGCGGAACGTGTACGGGTGAATGAGGGCGACCGGACCCGCGACGCGCAACGCGACGCCCGCGCGGACGCGGTCGCCCGGTCGGACCTCGGCGTCGTTCGGGAGCACGGCCCGTGCGAACAGTCGCTCCCCGTCGTCATAGACGTCCGGCACCGTGCCTCCGATCCCCGTGATCTCGTTGGCGAACGTCTCCCGAATCTCGGCCGTGGAAGGCAGATAGTGCAACTGGGACGCCGTGGACATTGCCCCCTCCTGCGGTAGACGTGACGACCTCGCCGGGTCCGCGGACCCGTTCGCCGCCAGCGAGCCACCGGAATGCGTGCCGGCACTCGTGCTCACGTGGCGGGGCTCTGATAGTGCGCCGGCACGCGTGGAGACGCCAGTGGGTGTGTCAGGTGCAACGCGTCGAGGCGTTGCACCGGGCTTCCTTCCGCCGTGCCTTCGGCTTCCTTCCGCCGTGCCTTCGGAGCCGACTCGACCAAACGCTGCGGCCGCCCGCGGCGTCGGAGAATGCATGCGCACAGTTGGCAGACGTAGATTCGACCCCAGGACCGCAAAGACACCATGACCCTCGCGCTCGCAATCGGTGCCGCGACGGTGATGTTCGGCGGCGTGGGCGTGCTCGCCGCGTACGTACCTGCCCGGCGCGCCGCTCGGGTCGACCCGGTGATCGCGCTGCGGCCCGAGTAGGGTGCGGGCACCCGGGCCCCGCGCCGTCACGTTTGCTGTCAGCCAACCTGCAGCAGCGAGATGTGCTCCTGAGCACCAACGCCGGTTTACGGCCGGCGCACCGGACGTGCACGCGCGACCGTCGCTCGGCTCGCCTCGAAGCTCTGGAGCGCGCGCTCGAGCTCCCACTGCAGCCGCGCCTTGAGGTTCGCGCCGACGAACGCGCGGCACGCTGGCCCCATCAGTCCGCCCCGCGCGGTCGAGCAGGGCGGTACGGGCGTGAACGTCCGCGCGTCCCGCCAGAGGCTCTCGCCCTCCGCGAAGGCGTACTGCAGGGAGTTCCGAACCATCCCCTTGAGCGTCGGGTAGTCCACCTCCTGCTCGTCGACGGCGCGACGGAACTCGCGCGTCAGGTCGGAGCGCAACACCCCTTCGTCGTCCGTCACGAGGGCGACGGGAACGCCGTGCCGGAGATAGGTGGCGAGCGGGTGGTGCGCGCCCCGCACGCTCAGGATCACGTCGTTGCTGCTCAGGGCAATCTCCACCAGGACGCGCCGCTCGGCCATCTCCCGAAGCAGGTTCAAGGGGTCGTCTTCGTGGATGACGCTCACGCCATGCCCGAAGGATCGGGCACGGCCCTGCCGGATGGACGTGCGGATGTGTGACCGGAGCCCCTCGCGTGGAACCAGACCTTCCGCCAACTCTCCCGCGTGCAGCGTGATCGGCACGTCGGGATACAGACGGTGGAGAGAGTCGATCATGGCCATGTGCAGCGTGAAGTCGCCCATTGGGATCGGATCGTCCTCCGGCTGCACGAGGTTGAAGCCGACCACCCGCGGGTCCCGCCGCGTCAGCTCGAAGCCAGCCAGGATCTGGGCGAACACCTGCTCGGGCGGTCCGCCGCGGAGGACCTGGTAGAGATAGCGAACCACGACGTGGCACCCGGTGTCAGCCTGCGGGGTGTGGCATCGCAACAGCTCCCGCTGCCGAGCCTCCGCTCGGTCGAGGGCGTCCGACGCGCGCGCCAGCGAGTCGCGGAGTCCGGCCGCCAGGAGTCGCTCGCCGCTTCTCGCCGGAGACGGTGAGCACGTCGTTGTCCACGGTGACGCTCAAGTCGTCCGCGTTCACGCCTGGCACTTCGAAGGTCAGGCGAAGCTTGTCCTCGGTCTCCTCGACGTCCATCGAAGGCGTCCACGGCGACTCGCCGCCGAAGCCGAACGGCCGGCCGGTGATCGCCGCTTCGAACAGGCGATCGATCTCGCGACGCAGATCACCCCACGGCTCGGACGCCGCCGGAGTGACGAGACGATTCTTCAGCATCGGAAGCATGTCATCCTCCTCAGGAAGCGATGGGTTCTCCGCTGTGCGCGGGCGCTCCGGAGCTTCCACGCCCGCCGGCCGTCCGGAGCGCTCGCGGCCGGCGGGCAGGGGGTCGGGAAGGCATCCGATGTGCCATCCCGAGCTTGTCAAAGTTGCAAGCGGCGCACGATCAAGTGTCGCCGTGACAGACAGGGTTGGTCGCCTCGACAGGCCGACACCAGCGGGTGCTCGCACCGGCTTGTCGCTGCCGCAGTCGAGAGGCGGCCACGGCCTGACGTGGTGAGGCCGCACTCGGCGCCCGCCGAGTGCGGTTCCTCGATCTGGCATCCGTCAGCCGGACGCTCAGAAGGACACGCTCAGGCCGGCCGAAAGCGTCGGGTTGTGCGTGACGCCGCCCCGGAACGCCATCAGGTCCTGCACGTCCGCGCGCAGCCCAGCCCTGGGTAGG
>Ga0307411_10000598_pt1 | contig 12956 bp, 12 predicted proteins | sample DK1Ometagenome_2_FD_203712 | JGI IMG/M metagenome (GOLD analysis project Ga0307411, IMG submission 203712) | Maize rhizosphere microbial communities from greenhouse at UC Davis, California, United States - DK15-O-1 | ecosystem: Host-associated > Plants > Roots > Rhizosphere > Soil | place: USA...
GCCGGAGTGTGTGCGCTCCGCATCGGCGGATGGTCTCCGATCGACCTGTTGCGGCAGCAGCCGCTCGAGCAGGCGCGCGAGCGCGAAGAAGGCATTCGAATCGCCTACGTGGCCGCGACGCGGGCGCGCGATCTGCTGGTCGTGCCGGCGATCGGCGACCAGCCGTACGACGGCGGGTGGCTGAGCCCTCTCGATGCCGCGGTCTACCCGCCGGTCGCGGTTCGCCGCCAGCCGCGAACGGCAGCCGGCTGCCCACCGTTCAAGAAGGACTCCGTGCTGCAGCGGCCCGACGACGGCGTGGCCATGTCGCAGACCGTCGCGCCCGGCTGCCACACAGTCTCATTGTCCCGTAGGGCGGGTCCCGCCGAGTCCGGCGCCGGCGAGGCGGACCCGCCCTTTGACCCGCCATTTGAGGTCGTCTGGTGGGACCCCGCGGCGCTGCAGCTTGGCGCTGAACCGCCATTCGGTCTCCGCCGCCAGGAATTGATCTCGAAGGAGGTCCCGCTCGACGTGGTCGCCGAAGGTACGGCGCGTTACGTGAGGTGGCGCAACGAACGCGAAGAGGCGATTCGTCACGCCGCCCGGCCGTCCGTCAGTGTACGGACCGTTACCGAGTGGGCACGATCGGAACTCGCAGACCCCAACACCCAAATCCCAAATCCCAATCAGGTTGAAGTCGTCTCGATGCCGGCGGTCGAGGATCGGCCCTCGGGACCGCGGTTCGGGACGCTCGTGCACGCCTCGCTTGCCGCCGTTCCGCTTGATGCGGATCAGGCGACCATCGATCGAATCGTCGCCGTACAGGCGCGCATCGTCGCCGCGCCGGCCGCCGAGATGATCGCCGCTCAGCAGCTGGTCCGTGCGGTCCTTGGCCATGAGGTGCTCCTGCACGCCCGGCGTGCCGCGGAGCGCGGCGTACTCCTCCGGGAGACGCCGGCGACCATCGTGCTCGACGGCCAGTTGATCGAAGGCAACGTCGACCTCGTGTTCGAGACGCAGGATGGGTTCGTGGTTGTCGACTTCAAGACCGATCGCGCTGAAGGGGACCTGCTGGCGGCTTACACGCGCCAGGTGCAGCTCTACGCCGATGCGATTGCACAGGCGACGGGCAAGCCCGCGCGCGCGCTGCTCATGAGCGTGTAGCCGGATGGCACCCCTAAACGGGCGCCCTGCGTACGATTTCGGATGGCACCCCTAAAGGGCGCCTCGGATCAAGGGTGCCTCGGATCACGAGCGCCTCGAATCAAGTGCGGCGAGACGCGCGTCGAGATCGGCAACCGCCTGCTCGAGCATCGCGCGATGCGCCGGAACGCACGCCTTCTGCAGGTCGCCCAACGCCCGCGTTCGCGCGAGCATCAACGTTGCGCGTTCGGCCTTCAGTGCCGCCTGTTCCGGTGTGAGCGCCGGACCCTTTGTCCGCGGCGCATCCGCGGCGTCCTGTTGTGCCTCGACCGACTTACTTTCCCATCCGCGAGCCATCTTTTAGTTGGATAGTTGGGTAGTTGGATAGTTCGTAGTAGTTGGTGGTTGGTAGTTGGTAGTTGGTAGTTCGGTTCAGCTTGTCCTCGCGCGCGCGCGGCGTTCCTCCTCAGAGAATACCGTGACCGAGTGCTCCAGCTCGGCAACTGTACGCACTGACCACGAACTTTCCAACTGCGAACCACGAACTACGACGAACTATTCAACTATCCAATTATCTAACTATCCAACTAGGCGAGCGGTACGTCCATTGCTCCAGCTGAGACACGATGGCCCTCGGTGACCGCCTGAGCCGTTACCGCGACTTTGCGCGATTCGTCGCCAAGTACGCCCGAGCAGATTTCGTGACAAAGGCCGGCGACGCCACCGCCGGGATGGCGAATGATGCAGCCGAGGCGCGTGCGTTCGCCGCCGACCTCGAACGCCTCGGACCGACGTTCATCAAGCTTGGGCAGCTGCTGTCCACGCGCGCCGATCTGCTGCCGCCCGCGTACCTGGAGGCGCTCGCGCGTCTGCAGGACAACGTCGATCCGTTTCCGTTCGCCGATGTGGAGCGGATTGTCCAGGAAGAGCTCGGCGTCCGCCTGTCAAAGGCCTTCGAGGCGTTCAATCCGGAGCCGATCGCCGCCGCCTCGCTCGGACAGGTGCACCGTGCGGTGATACGCGGCGGCCGTGAGGTGGCGGTCAAAGTGCAGCGTCCGGACGTGCGCGAGCGGGTCGTGAAGGATCTCGACGCGCTCGACGAGGTGGCGGCACTGATGCATCGGTTCAGCGCGACGACCCGGCTGATCGACGTTCACGGCGTGCTCGAGGAGTTCCGCCGCACGATACTGTCCGAACTGGATTACCGCGAAGAGGCGCGGAACCTGCTCGCGCTCTCGCACCAGCTCCGCGACTTCGACCGCCTGCTGATTCCGCTGCCCATCGACGATTACACGACGTCGCGGGTGTTGACGATGGATTTCATCGACGGCACCAAGATCACGGTCGTCAGCCGGGTCGAGTGGACCGAAGTCGATGGCGTGGCGCTCGGCGACGACCTCTTCCGCGCCTATCTCCAGCAGATCCTCGTCGACGGCGTGTTTCACGCCGACCCGCATCCCGGCAACGTGCTGCTGACACCCGACCACCACCTCGCCCTGATCGATCTGGGGATGGTCGGCCGGCTGTCGACGACGATGCAGGAGCGGCTGTTCCGGCTGATGCTGGCAATTTCGGAGGCGCGCGGCGACGACGCCGCGTCGATCGTCATCGCCATCGGCGAGACGCGCGAGGACTTCGACGAGATGCAGATGCGCCGCCTCATCATCGACATGGTGGGGCGGTACCGCAACGCGGCGGCGAAGGAGTTGAACGTCGGGCGCGTGATGCTCGACCTGGCCCGGGCCGCAACCCTGCATGGATTGCGCATGCCGCCCGAGCTGGCGCTGCTCGGCAAGACGCTGCTGAATCTCGACGAGATTGGCAGGCTGCTCGACCCGGACTTCGACGTCAACGCGTCGATGCGCCGCAACGCCACGCGCCTGATGCAGCGGCGGATGCTGAACAGCATGACCCCGGCCAACGTCTTTTCGACGGCGCTCGAGGTCCGCGACTTTGCCGAGCGCCTGCCGGCGCGGATGAACCGGATTCTCGACGCACTGTCGGCCAACGATCTGCGGCTGAAGATTGAGGTGATCGACCACGGCTCGATCATCGACGGCTTTCAGAAGGTGGCGAACCGCATCGCCCTGGGCCTGGTGCTGGCGGCGCTGATCGTCGGCGCGGCCATGCTGCTGCGCGTGCCGACGCCGTTCACGATCCTCGGCTATCCCGGCCTCGCGATGCTGCTGTTTCTCACCGCGGCCGGCGGCGGGTTCTGGATGGCGTGGACGATTCTGGTCGGAGATGTAAAAACGAGGATACGGTAATTCACAATGCAAAACTCAAAATGCAAACCCCGACAGACAGCGTTTGCATTTTGCATCTTGCATTTTGCATTCAACAATCCACTACTTCCCGTGCTTCGTCTGCCGCTCCGCCGGCGGAATCGTCATCAGCTCAGGATGCGCCGCCTCGTGCGCTTTGACGATCGCTTCCGCGCGCGCTACGGCGTCGGCGTCGCCGGCGCGGTAGATCGCATTAGCCTCGATGAGCGTTTTCTGGGTCTGCGGCGTCGAGTCGATACCGTCGTAAATCGCTGCCACTGGACAGGCCGGCACGCAGGCGCCGCAGTCGATGCATTCCTCCGGGTGGATATACAGCATCGTCGCGGTTTCGAACTCGGGTTCATCCTTGCGCGGGTGAATACAGTCGACGGGGCAGACGTCGACGCAGGCGGTGTCTTTCGTCCCGATACACGGGTCGGTGATCACGAAGGGCATCGCGCTGAGCTTAGCACATGGACGAACGTGAACTGACCGAGACCGAGAAGCGTGCGAACGTGCTGCGTCTGGCGTTCGGCGGCGACGAAGAGCAGTTCGAGGAGTTTCTCCGCGTGATGCGTCAGGAGATTCCTCCTGGTACCGGCGTGGTGCTGCGTGGCAGCGCGGTCACCGGGCACCGGTGGAACGACGGCGCACCGTTCGACGCCGACGGACCGGGCACCAGCGATCTCGATGTGACGCTCGTGGGCGACGGTGCAATCGGTCTGTTTACCGTGACCGGCTTCTTCGTACCCGGCGTTCACTCGCGGCCGCTGTCGGACGACGACCCGAACATCGCTCCGGATCTCATTCCGCTGCGCGAGACGCTGATGACGCTGACCGGCCGGCCCGTCAATATTCAGGCAACACGCAGGGCGGCGATGAAGTTCAGAGGCGAGACGCTCGGGCAGCCCTACCTGACGCTGATAGAGAACACGGAAGACTCGTGACGCTGCGCATCCTGTCGTACAACATCCGCCACGGCGGCAGCGGGCGCGAGGCGGCGCTGGCGGAAGTGATCCGCGCGGCGCACCCAGATGTCGTGGTGTGCCAGGAGGCCAGCAAGCCGCAGGTCATCGAGCAGCTGGCCCACGACACCGGCATGACGCACTGGGGTGCACGGCGCGGCGACTCGCTCGGCTATCTGTCGCGCCAGCCGATCGACCACGTCGAATGGATCAAGCCGCGTGTGTCTCGGCATGCGTTCCTGCAGATCGTGCCGGCCGGCGTGCCTTGGCGAATCGTCGGCGTGCATCTCAGCGCCGTCCACGCCGCGTGGACGGAACAGCGACGGCGATACGAGCTTCGCGCGCTGCTCCTGGCGATTCAGCAGCATCAGCACGGGCCACACGTGCTCGTCGGCGATTTCAACACGCTCGCGCCGGGCGAGCTGCTGGACTTCAGCAGGCTCCCGGCAAGACTCCGCGCGCTGGTCTGGCTGAGCGGCGGGAAGGTTCGCTGGCGGACGATTCAGGGAGTGCTCGACGCCGGATACGTCGATGCCTTTCGCGCGCTGCAACCGGACCTTGTCGGCTACACGTTTCCCACGTGGGATCCGCACGTGCGGCTCGATTACCTGTTCGTGCCGCAGCCGTGCGTTGGACGCGTGGCACGCTGTCAGGTGTTTTCGGCGACCCACGTTCGTGAGGCGTCCGATCATTTTCCGTTGCTGGCCGAACTGAGCTAGACGGATCACGACACACCGAGACACCGAGGACACCGAGGTGACCGTGATGGCTTGATCTCGGTGTCTCAGAGCCTCGGTGTGTCGTCACACCAGCGTTCTTCGTGCCCTTCGATCACTTCGTGTCTTCGTGCTTACGTGTTAGCCTCTCGCCATGAAACAGCAGCTCCGCCTCGTGTCCGGGGTTCTGGCTATTTGTGTCCTCGGGATCACCGCCGTCGCGCAGCAGCCGGCAGGCAGAGCCGGAGCGCCACCGGCTGGCCGGGCGGGCGGGGCGCCGCCTCCGCCGGCCGGAATCCCGCGTGAGCCGCTCGGCAACGGCCCGTGGAACTACGCGGTTGCGGAAGGGGTGAAGTTCCGTCTGAGCGTCGTCACCAGGGGTCTGCAGAACCCGTGGGACCTCGAGTTCCTTCCCGACGGCAGCATGCTCGTGACCGAGCGGCCGGGCCGTCTCCGAATCGTCCGTGACGGCGTGCTGGAGCCTACCGCCGTCACCGGACTGCCGGCGATCGGCGCGCAGCGCCTCGGCGGTCTTCAGGACGTCGCGCTGCATCCAAAGTTCGCCGAGAACCGACTGCTGTACTTCACGTACAGCAAGACCGACGGCAAGGGAATGATCATGAGCGCGCTCGGCCGCGGACGCTTCGAAAACGGCGCGCTGACGAAGGTGCAGGAATTGATCGCCGCCGAACCGTGGTGGAACGGTGCCGGCGGCGCCGCCTCGCGCATCGTCTTCGACCGCGACGGGATGCTGTTCTGGGCGACCGGTTCCACCCCGGACACGCGCGAGTCGCAGGAGCCGGGCAGCCTGCGCGGCAAGGTCATGCGACTGACGGACGAAGGAAAGCCGGCTCCGCGAAATCCGTTTGCGGGGAAGGCCGGCTATCGCCCGGAGATTTACTCCATGGGGCATCGTAATCAGCTCGGTCTGACGATCCATCCGGTGACAGGAGCGTTGTGGTCAGCCGAACACGGGCCCAACGGCGGTGACGAGTTGAACATCATCCTGCCGGGACGCAATTACGGCTGGCCCGACGTCAGCCTCGGCCGAGACTACGAAGGTCCCTGGCAAGGGAAGTTCGAGAAGGACGGAATTGAGCGGCCCATTGTCTTCTGGATGCCGTCGATCGCCGTGTCCGATCTGCTGTTCTACACCGGCGACAAGTTCCCGCAATGGAGAGGCAACGCGCTGGTCGGGTCGATGCGCTATGGCGAGATTCCGAATACCGGTCACATGCAGCGGGTCGTCTTCAACGCGAACGGCGATGAAATCCGCCGCGAGATGATGCTGACGGATTTGCGCCAGCGAATCCGCGCGGTCAAGCAGGCTCCCGACGGGACGATCTATCTGCTTACCGAGGAAGCCCAGGGCGCGTTGCTGAGGATCGATCCTCAGTAGCCCGGCAGACGATACGGAGTCGAAGGGGAAAGAGGTGCGGTCCCGAGCTAATGAGCGAGTTGTTCGGAATCCTGCGGCTGCGTTGTTGGGAGCCAGATGGTGAGGATGGTCGAGTGCTCGCCGGTCGCGATGGCGAAGCGGCCGCGCCATTCGCGGACCAGCCGCTGGGCAGCGGCGAGCGCCACGACGGTGATTGCCTGAACGCCGTCACCGTTGAAATCTTCTGAACCGGCCCGCGCCGTCCAGCCGGCCGGTGCGGCCACGTGATCCTGGCTGACTGCCAGACCAATTTCCTGCTCGTCGCTCACCGTGACCGACAGAGTCACCCGCGCGTTCTGCACGCCCTCGAGCGCCGCGAACGTGATCAGCAGCAGAACCAGAAGCGTATTGGCGAGCAGCGTTTCGTCGCCGGCGCACGTCGCGTCGCTGACGCTCGATCGCGTGGTCAGCGCGATGCTGCGCAGGCGCCGCTCCGACTCGAGCGCGTGAACCACGCGCTGGACGACCGCGCTGGTCGAGACCGCGGTTATTGGCGGCGACACGTCGCCGCGAAGGAAGCGGAGCAGCTGGAGCAACCCTCCCGCGCGTGCGGTCTCAGCGCGGACGACGTCGAGCGCCGCAATGCGGAGCAGCCCGGTGGATTGCGCCAGCAGCGGCACGCACGCCTCCGCGGCAGCGAGCGAGCGTGCGACAGCGTCGAAGGCAGCGGCCTCCCGTTGCGACGCGTCGGCCGCTTCGGGGACCGGCGGAGCCTGCGCCAGCGGCGGCGGCGCGACTTCCTGCAGCCCTCCGTCGTCGGAGAACCGTCGACGCTTCGGAGTTGGAAGCTGAACGCTGGGGGCTCGCGCGGCAGGTGCGTCGCCGATCATCGCGGCCTCGAGGATGTTGGCCAGCGACGCGAGATCCGACGGCAGCTCGTCGCGGCCCTCCGCGGGCTCTTCAGTGAGCCGGACGGCCTCCTTCGGCAGACCAACCCGCCTTGGGGAGCCCTTAGCCGTTTGTTTCTGTTGGGCCATGCGTGTGTCGAACCGTGGCGCGAACCCTTCGGGTTCGCGAGGCGAGCCTGGAAGGCTCGCCCCACGAAATCGGCGCTACATGCATCTGCCGAATGCGCTAGTTCGTGGTGCCCAGGCGAATTGCAACGAGCTTGATGTAGCGGACCGGGACTCCCTCCCGGCGTGCGGGTTCGTACTTCCAGGCCATCGCCGCTTTCACCAGCTGCGGGTCGTAGCTCGGATGAAATGGTTTCCGGAGAATCGCGCTGACGACGTCCCCCGATTCGTTGATCGTCACTTCCAGAACGGCTTCCGGCTGCCACGCGCCGGGTCGCGTGCCCTGCGGCACGACCCACTGTGGCAGGGCCTGCCGGACTGTCACCGGCGCAACGACGTCCGCGTCGCCTTCCCGGTAGACCGGTGGTCCGGATCGCGCAGACGACGGGGTGTTGGCCGGCGCGGCCGCTCCAGACGGAGGCGTGACGGGCGTGGCCTGCATCTGCGCCACCACCGGGGCCGTGGCGGCCGCAAACTCCACCTTGGGTGCGCGCGCCCTGCTGAGGTCGCGGAATCCCGATGCGACCAGCCGGAGATCGTTCAGCGCCGGTGTCGGCGCGATCAGGGGATCCTCGAGCAGCTTCAGCACCCGGTCGAACTGCTCGCTGGCATCGCCGTCCTGCTGGTCGAATGCGCTCTTGGCGCTGTTGTACTCGCGCTGGACTATTGCCGGAAGCAGCGACTGGCGGATTTCCCTGAACATGGTGCGGACGCGCGGCGACGCCTGATCCGTAGACAGCTCGTAGAACGGGTCGGCGTTGACCATCGACTCGATGGCGACGCGCGCGTCGCTCCGCCGGTCGAGGGCGATCAGGCAGAACAGGCGGTATTCGTTGGCTTCGACCTTCGTGGCGCCGGTGGATTCGACGGCGATCCGATCAAGCGCCGCCAGCGCTTCGTCGTAAGCAGCCGAACGGTAGAGTTCCTTGGCGTGGGCGAGCGATTCGTCGCTCGCGGCAGCGACAGTGCTCACAGCCAGTACGATTATGGTTGCGAGTATAGAGCTGCAGCGCACGGCGATCATTGTTACACCTCGCACGTGTGGGTGAATGTTCGTGTTGTCGCGGTGAAAGCATCGTAGCGTGACCGCGCCCCGCGACGCAAGAGAAATGCTTCCGTACAGCGGTGCGACGTGCGTTGTTTTGTGTATCATGCGCGCAGGCAGTCGTGCTGGAACTTCCTGAACTCGAACAGCGGCTTTCCAACCTCCAATCGCAGGTCGAACGTCTCTGGAAGAAAGCGGAAGCCAACGTCCCGCCGATCGAGCAGCGGCTCGCGGCGATGGCGGATCAGTACGCTGAATATCTGAAGCGCTGGGCGGCGACGGTCGAACGCCACACGCAGGCAGTTGCTCAGCTCGAGGCGTACGCCGGCGAATGGAAAGACGCCAGCGCACGCGTGCAACAGGAAACCACCGACCGGCTGCAGGAACTCGAGACGACGATCGAACGCGAGTGGGACAGCCTGAAGCGGATGCAGGAGGAGCCGATCCGCGAGCTGCGCCAGCAGGCGGAGAGCCTCAGCCAGGTATCGCTCGCCATGGCCAGCGCCTCGCAGCAGGGCGTCGAGCGCGCCGAGGCCCGCTTTGCCGCGTTTGAAACTGAAGTCCATCTGCGCTTGAACGAGCTGACCCGGGAACTAACCTCAGCCGTTGCGGAGATGAAAGCGCGCGTCGATCGGCAGAACGCGTCACGTGACCCATCAGCTCAGTGGTCGCTGGACGACGTCACGAGGCTGCACGGTCAGCTTCGCGACGGTGCGCGCGGAAGCGGCCAGATTCCACACACCATCGACAGCTCTCCCGTGACCGGTCCCCGCGAGCTTCCGGCAGCTCCAGCGTCGGACGCAGCGGAGCGCCGGGAGCCGCCCCGCGTCGCGTTCGGAGGCCGACCGCTTCACGACGATGTCAGGGCGCGGGAGGGCTGGATTCCGATGAAATGGGCGGTCGGCCTTCTTGGTCTGGTCGTGCTTCTCGCCATTATTTTCGGCTGGCGGCTGCAGGTCCAGGTGAAGACCGCCGCCGAACGGGCGCGCATCGCCGAACTGCGGAGCAATGCGCTGGCCGCCGACGCCGCCCAACGGGCGGACGCGGCGCGTGAGGAAGCAGCACAGCAGACCGCGCAGGCGCGCGAGATGGTGCTCCAGACGCAGAGAGTCTCGGCCGTGATGGCGGCACCCGATCTGATTCGCTTCCGTCTGGCTGGCAGCGATGGCGCGTCTGGGCAGGCGCTCGTCAGCCGCTCGCAGGGGCTGATTGTCAGCGGGTCGCGTCTGGCTTCAGCATCGCCGGATCACACACTCGTTGCCTGGCTGCTGACGCCAACGACGCCGGTGAGAGCCGGAACGCTCACGGAGTCGGCGGATGGATCGGCGATGCTCGTCGAGCAGACGCCGGTCGTGCCTCGTCGCATTGTGGGGGTATGGGTCACCGCGGAACCGTCGGAGAGCGCGGAGACGCCGTCTGGTGCCCAGGTGCTCAGCAGCGTAATCGCCGCGGCTCCAGCGCCGCCGGCTGGCGACGCTCAACCCTGAGCAACTAAAAAGGCAAAGGTCAAAAGGGAAAAGGTAAAAGAGGAAGGCAAAAGATCTGTCGACCTTTGCCTTTTACCTTTGCCTTTTGCCTTTTGCCTTTTGCCTTTTTTAACGGTCGAAGGATTGGCTGACACGCGCCGGCGTGTCGGCGCGGACCGTAATCCGCTGACGCCGCTCACCCAGTTCGGGATGGCGGAACACGACGTCGTGCTCGCCGACGGGCACGCTCAGGTTTGCCAACGGCGTTTCTCCAACCGGCCTGTTGTCGATCGAGACTTCTGCCCAGGGCTGCGCATTGATGCTGACGCGGCCCGGCGGAATCGTCACGTCCAGCCTGGTGATCTGTCCGGCGAGGAACGTGACCTGGCGGCGCATATTGACGCCGAGCGCGCTGTTGATCATTTCGAGTTGATAGGTGCCAGCCGTTGCGACGATCGGTCCGTCGGCCGTCGAACCCAGCACGCGGTCGCCCTGCAGCACCTTCAGGTCGACGGGCGAGGCGATGCGCACGCCGCCCGACCGCTGATTGCTGGCTGCTGCCCGGATCGGATCCGCGGCAGTGTCCTGCGGCGGCGCCGCCGCAGGGATGACGGGCGCGGCGACAGCGGCGAGTATGACTGGAGGAGCCGCAGGAGGTTCCGTTGGTGGAGCTGTCTGAACCGGTGAGGGTGCGGCGGCGGTCACAACCGGCGCCGGCTGGCGCATCAGCAGCGCCGTAATGACCCCTCCCTCGAGAAGCGCGATGGCGCCGAGCGCCGCGGCAATCCATGGCGACACGCGGGGAGCCTTGAACGTGGTGAGTTTTTTCGCGACGCCCGTGCCGGCTCGGGCTGCCGGGTGTGCCGGCGCGGCGGGCTTCGCAGCTTGTGGCGGCGCCGGCGGCAGATCCGGTCGCCGGTTCTCCGGAGGCACCAGCGCGGGCCGCACCGGTGGCGGCACGCTGACCACGGACAAGTCCTGGGGAGCAGGTGCGTTTTCCATGGGGGCTACCTGTCCAGCCGCCTGTTTCGCGGGTTGAAGTGACCGCTTGAGCGGTGTTTCGAATTCGCCGATGAGCTGATCGAATGGCGACGCAGGCGATTCCGAGGGCACCTCGCGAAGGTCCGCGTAGGCGTCCGCCGCCGTGCCGTACGAGCTGGTTCGAAGCTGCAGCGCCCGTTCCAGCCAGTACCGAAGCCGATCGCTGGCCAGCCCCGCTTTGCTGACCGTGTCTGTCCACTGGTCGAGGAGATCCGGTAGCCGATCCTTCAAATCGAGGGGAGTGAGCCGCCGGCCGAGGAGCATCTCCAGCGTCACCACGCCGAGCTGGAACACGTCCGTGCGCGCGTCGAGCCGGATGGCGCCGGTTGCAGTCGGAGCGGAAACGAGCCCGAATTCGCGCCACAACTGCGACGCCGACAGATTGAGCCGCCGCAGCGCCGACCCGAGCACGTGTTCGACGATGCAAATACGACCGCCGGTGGTCACGACGATGCGATCGGGCGTGATGGCGCTGTGGGTGATGTCGTCGCCCTTGGACTGGAGAACTGTGAGCGCGTGGATGATCTGCGTGACGAGACCGGTGACGAACCCAGGGCTGAGGCCGCGCCGCGGCCCCGGCTTCTCGAAGAACGCCGACAGGCGCTTGCCGGGCACGTGCGTGGAAACCAGCGCCAGCGCGCCATCGCCATCGAGGCGGTCGACCGCGACAATCAGCGGGAACGCGTGGTCGGGGATGCGGCCCACCTGACGCACTCGCTCGTGAAGATCGTCTTCGAAGCCGTCAATCGCCGTCAGCGAGGGATAGAAGCGCAGTAGTTCCAGCGAGTCGGTCTCGGTGTTGTCGAACATCAACAACCGATCGCCGAAGCCGTCGACGAGGCCGGGGGTGTACCAGCTGGCCAGGCCGTCGGCGGCCGCTGCCGCAGCGCGCGAGCTCTGAGGTTGAATCACAACTAGCTTTTGTCAGTCACCAGATACACATGGCACACGGTCGGTACGCAGCGCGAACCGCGGGCCTTTCAAATAGTCGTGTGTGCGAATCAAGGAGGAGCGCCCGCCTTCCGCTCCAGCTGCGGCGGACAAGCGCTCAAAAAGCGCTTTTCAGCATTGTCCACGAAATGACGGGCCAGTCAAGTTGGATAGTTGGTAGTTCGTAGTCGGTTCGTAGTGCTACGAACTATCCAACTACCAACTATCTAACTAGCTGACTAGCGCCGCGGATGCACCAGCCGGAGCGGCGTGTGACGGCGTTCGAGGCTGATCGCGGCCTCGGTATGCGCTCGGCGATCGGTGGTGAAATGTTCGAGCGTCCAACCGTCGACGACCAGCGCCTGTTCCACAGCGGCCTGGTGAAGCGTCGCGTCCATCGCTTCACCAAATCGCGAGTGGCTGAAACGGGTGCCTGGTCCGTAGACGCCAACCGACGTTCCGTCGATCACGATGCGGACGGACTCGGAGCCGCGAACGAACAGCCACGCTTTCGTGGAACCTGGTGCGGAAGTCAAGCCACTTATTGTACGGGCTTGACCCTCCTTTGGGATTTGGGATTTTGGGGTTGGAGTCTGGGTTTTCCTAATACCAGTCCCGCTGGGCGCCAGGCCAGGTGCCGCGCGCCCAGACGCCCTTTTGTACCTCGCGGACCAGTCCTGATGAGGCAAGCCGCTGCAGGATCCGTTGTGCCGCATCCAGGGGGACGCCGAGCCACTGCTGCAGAGTATTGACCGTCAGCGTCACGCTCGGATTCTGAACGATTCCGTCGATCACCCGCTGTACGACCGCCGCGCGACTCTTGATGTCCCTGCGTTCCGAGCCCATGGGTTCGTATGCCTCCCCTGTGAAAGGGAAGGCAAGTCGGGTGCCGTGCGGCTCCAGGAGTGAGGCTTCATGCCTCAGCAGGAGTCGAGGCCTCGGGAGAAGCGGTCGGG
>Ga0307411_10000600_pt1 | contig 12915 bp, 12 predicted proteins | sample DK1Ometagenome_2_FD_203712 | JGI IMG/M metagenome (GOLD analysis project Ga0307411, IMG submission 203712) | Maize rhizosphere microbial communities from greenhouse at UC Davis, California, United States - DK15-O-1 | ecosystem: Host-associated > Plants > Roots > Rhizosphere > Soil | place: USA...
CTGCCAGTTGCCGTTGTTGGCCTGGGCCAGGGCCGGCGTCACGATGACGAGGGATGCACGATGCACGACAGCAGCCTAACCCCGACCGCCTTCGACGCCCGTCGGGGCAGTCCCGAAGTACTGGCCGCTGCGCTGGCGGCAAGCCGCGCCGACACACTGGCCACGTTCGCCACCTACGCCGCTGCGCTGCCCGGGCTGGCGGTGCCGCTGCGTGCAGAGATCAACCCACCGCTGTGGGAGCTGGGGCACATCGGCTGGTTCCAGGAGTTCTGGGTGGCGCGCAACCCCGAGCGCGCGCGCGGCGCACGGGCCAACCCCGCCACGCCGCGGCTGCGGCCCGGGGCCGACGCGCTCTACGACTCCAGCCATGTACCGCACGACAGCCGCTGGCAACTGCCCCTGCCCGATGCGACCGCGACGCACGCCATGCTCGCCGCGCAGCTGGACGAGACGCTGGCGCTGCTGCGCGCGGCGGGCGACGGCGACGGTGGCGGTGACGACGCGCTCTACTTCTTTCGCCTCGCGCTGCTGCACGAGGACATGCACCACGAGGCCGCGCTCTACATGGCGCGCGGCCTCGGCGTTCCGATCGCAGACGCGCGCTGGCAGCCGAAGCCGCTGCCCGCCCCGCCGGCACCGCTGGCCTTCGAGGCCCGCCGCTGGCGCCTCGGCAGCGACCCCCGCGAGGGCTTCGCGTTCGACAACGAGCTGCCGGGCGCGGATGTCGCACTGGCGCCGTTCAGCATCGATGCCCAGGCCGTGCGCTGGGCGGAGTTCCTGCCGTTCGTCGAGATGGGCGGGTATGAAGACCCCCGCTGGTGGACCGGGCCCGGCTGGCGCTGGCGCCAGGCTCAGCCGACCAAGCGGCCGCGCTACCTGCACCGCGATGACAACGGCTGGCACTGCCGGCTTCATGGCGCCTGGCAGCCCTTGCGTCTGACCGATGCCGCGTGCCATCTGACGCCGCACGAAGCCGAGGCCTGGTGTCGCTGGGCCGGCCGCCGGCTGCCCATCGAGGCGGAGTGGGAATGCGCCGCCAGCATGCGACCGGAGGATTTTCGCTGGGGCGATGTGTGGGAGTGGACGGCGAGCCCGTTCGCGCCCTTCCCCGGCTTTGTGCCGCATCCCTATCGCGACTACTCCGCGCCCTGGTTCGACGGCCGGCCGGTGCTGCGCGGCGCCTCGCACTGCACGCAGCCGCGCATGCGCCACCCGCGCTACCGCAATTTCTTCCCGGCCGGGCGCAACGACGTGCCGGCCGGCTTTCGCAGCTGCGCGGCGGGCTAGAGTCCGGCCCGTGAAACTTTCGCTGCACGACCTGTCCGCACGCCACGCCACCGCCCGCCGCGGCGCGACTGACGCGCTGGCCGGCCTGACCCTCGACATCGCGGCCGGCGAGCAGGTCGCCGTCATCGGCCCGTCCGGTGCCGGCAAGACGACGCTGCTCGAGGTGCTGGCCTGCGCCCGCCCGCCGTCGGCCGGGCGCCTCGCTATCGACGGCACCGCCCCCTGGGCGCTGGCCCGCCGCGCGCTGCAGGCACTGCGCGGCCGGCTCATCCTGGTGCCGCAGGTGCCGCCACTGCCGCCGCGCCAGCGTGTCGTCACGGCCGTGCTAGCCGGGCGGCTGCCGGGCTGGAGCCTGTGGACGGCGTTGCGCTCGCTGTTCTATCCGGTCGACATTCCCGCGGCCGATGCGGCGCTGGAGGTGTTCGAACTGGGCGACAAGCTGTTCGAACGCGTGGACAGGCTGTCGGGCGGCGAGCGCCAGCGCGTCGGCCTGGCGCGCGCGCTGGTCGCGCCGGCCCGCCTGTGGCTGGTGGACGAGCCGCTGTCGGCGCTCGACCCTGCCCGCGCGCAACGCGCCGTCGCGGCGCTGGTGCGCGAGGCCGGCACGCGGGGTGTGACGCTGGTCGCCACGCTGCATCAGGTGGACGCCGCGCTGGCGCATTTTCCGCGCATCCTGGGCCTGCGCGAGGGCCGGCTCCTGTTCGATCTGCCCGCGGCGCAGGTCACGCCCGAGCGGCTGGCCCGCCTGTACGCCCAGCACGAGGACGAGCTGCACGGCGCCGCACCGCCGGCCACCGACGACCCGGCGCCGGCGGCGCCCGTGTTGATGCAATGCCGGTGAACGCCGCCGCGCGCCGCGACCCGGCCTGGCTCGGGCGACTCGGCCTGGCCAGTGCGGCGCTGGTGCTGCTGTGGCCGCTGCTGGTCGCGACCGAGTTCAAGCCGTGGCTGCTGCTGGAGCCGGATTCGCTGCGTGTCACCGGCCGCTTCCTGGGCAGCTTCCTGCCACCCGCACTGGGCGGTGAATTCCTGTGGATGCTGGCGCGTGAAACCTGGCGCACCGTGGCCATCGCCACGGCCGGCGTGGCCCTCGCACTGCTGCTCGCCGTGCCACTGACGCTGGCCGCCACGCGGGCACTGTCCGTCTCGGCTCTGTCCGGGCGCATGGCCGCCCTGCCCTACGCCGTGCGGCAGGCGGTGCGGCTGCTGCTCATCGTGCTGCGCAGCATGCCGGAGCTGGTGTGGGCGCTGGTGTTCGTGCGCGTCGTGGGCCTGGGGCCGGCGGCCGGTGTGCTGGCGATTGCGCTGACCTACGGCGGCATGCTCGGCAAGGTCTACGCGGAGATCCTGGAGAGCGGAGACGCCCAGGTGACGCAGACGCTGCTGCGCAACGGCGCCAGCCGGCTGCAGGCGTTCTTCTACGGGCTGCTGCCGCAGAACGCGGCCGAGCTGACGAGCTACACCGTCTACCGCTGGGAGTGCGCCATCCGCAGCTCAGTGGTGCTGGGGTTCGTCGGCGCCGGTGGACTGGGCCAGCAGATGGACAGCTCGATGAAGATGTTCGCCGGCGGCGAGGTGGCAACCATGTTGCTGGTCTTCGTCGCCCTGGTCGCGCTGGCCGACCGATTGAGCGCCGCGCTGCGCCGAGCGCTGGGCTGAAATGGACAAGCAACACCGCCTGCCGCCGCCGCTGTTCAGCGCACGTTGCCGCGCCTGCTGGCTGGTGGCCGGTGTGGTGGCGCTGGTCGTCGCCAGCTTCCTGTCGCTGGACCTTCGCCTCGCGGCGTTTGCGTCGGGCGAATCGCTGGCCAGCATGGGTCGCTTCCTGGGCGAGTTCCTGCCGCCGGACCTGCGCCCGGCGTTTGTCGGCCGTGTGGTGGCGGGGGCCTGGGAGACGCTGGCGATGTCGGCGCTGGGCACGCTGCTGGCGGCGTTGCTGGGGGTGCTGATGGCGCTGCCCGCCAGCCGCGCGCGCGGTCCCGTCCGTGCGGGCATGCGGCTGCTGCTGAACGCGCTGCGTTCGGTGCCCGAGCTGGTGTGGGCGGCCATGCTGCTGATCAGCGCCGGCCTCGGCCCGTTCGCCGGCACGCTGGCACTGGCCATCCACACCAGCGGCGTGCTGGGGCGGCTGTTCGCCGAAGCGATCGAGAACGCGCCGCCCGGCCCCGGCGCGGCGCTGCGGGCCCAGGGCGCCGGGACGGTGCGCGTTTTCCTCTACGCCACGCTGCCGCAGGTGCTGCCGCAGCTGATGAGCTACACGCTCTACCGTTGGGAGAACAACATCCGCGCCGCCGCCGTGCTGGGCGTGGTCGGCGCGGGCGGCCTGGGCCAGCTGCTGATGTTCCACATGGGACTGTTCCAGATGGACAAGACGGCCACCGTGCTGATCGCCATGCTCGTGCTGGTTGCGCTGGTGGACGGCGCGAGCTTCGCGCTGCGCCGCTGGTTGACGCGTTAGGGCAGCGCGCCCGGCACGTGGCCGGCCCCGCGCCAGCCCAGCAGCTTGCGCACGTCGGCCGGCACCGGCAGCGGTTGCACGCCCTCGGGCACCCGCGCCAGCTCGAAGCGGCGCAGCTCGGGGCTGCGGAACACGGCGCCCCGGTAATCCGAGAAGAATTTGCCCTTGGTCTCCACGCCCGGCACGGCCTGGCGGAAGTCGTCCAGCCCGGCGAATGTCGTCTGGCAGGCCGCACCCGCCACCGGCGCCCAGCTGACGAGCGGCTGGCTGCCGGTGCCGCCCTCCATGCGCACGTAGACGTTGCCGTCGACACGCTGGCTCATCGGCTGCGTGACCTTGCCGCAGGTCTTCGGCCCCTGCTCGAAGCGCAGCAGCGGGCCCTTGACGCTGGCGTCGGCCACCAGCAGGTTGCCCTCGAACACATGGCCCACGCGCTCATTCACGTCGGGCCCGGTCTGCGGATGCCAGCCGAAGTGGTCGCCCTGCGCGCTGCGCTCGTTGCGGTCGATCAGCACCGGCGAATTGACGAAGGTGTTGTGATGCAGCTTGGCATCCGCGCTGTTCAGGATGCGGGCGCCCTGCTGGTTGTTGACGAACACATTGCCGGCGACCGTCAGTCCCTTGGAGATCTCGAAGAAGACGCCGGCCATCGTGCCTTCGACGTGGTTGTTGACGAAGACGCCGTCGTGGTTGCCGACGTCCCACCACACGCCGTTGGAGTACGGCTGGTCGATGACGAGGTTGTCGCGCACGACGACGCGGTGGGACTGGTTGAAGATCTTCACCGCCGACGGGTAGTAGCCCGTCAGCCGCTCGACGTTGTTGCGCCGGACGATGTTGCGCTCCAGCAGCACGTCGGACGAGCCGATGACGTAGATGCCTTCGGTGCTGGTGTCGCTGACCAGCGAGTTCCGGATGACGAGCTTGTCGCCCCGGAAATAGCCCGCCACGCGCGAGCAATGGCTGATGGTGACGTTCTCCAGCAGCGTGCCGACGACCTCCTTGCCATGCTCCGATTCCGGCGACGGACCGACCGGGTCGTCGGTCGGTTCTTCCGACACCAGCGTCGACGGCTTCTTGCCTTCGATGTCGATGGCGCGGTAGGCGTACTGCGTGAAGGTGATGCCGCGCAGCGTCGGGCCCTTGCGATCCGAAGCCTTGCCGTGCACCGGCCGCGACGGTCGGTGCAGCGCGATGTCGTGGGCGGTGATCTCGACCAGCTTGCCGGTCGGGTTCACGCCGATGTAGACATGGCCCTTAGCGTAGTCGATGTAGTAGCCTTTGCTGCCCATCTCGCCCACCCAGCCCGCGGACTGCAGCGCCTCGCCGTCGATGAAGACCATGTCGTTGTTGAATCGGTGCAGCGGCGTCAGGGCGCCTTCACGGTCGGGCTGCCACCAGCCCATCGGCTGCGCGGGGAACAGCGTCGCCCATTTCGTGCGCCAGACGTTGTTGGGCAGCGCCTGCCATTCGGTGGCCACGCGGGTGCCCTTGAGCACCGGCGTCTCATCCAGGTAGGGCTGGATGGTGATGCCCTGGTTGAGCTGCAGCGCACCGGTGCGGTAGGTGCCGCCGCGCATGACGATGGCGTCACCCGTGACGACGCGCGTGATGGCGGCCTCGATGGTCGTCGGCTCGCCGACCGAGGCGCCGGAGGCCTCGGCCTTGCCGTCGGGCGCGACGAAGTAGACATGCGCCGCCTTCGGCACGGCGTAGCGCTGTGCGATGGGGCCATAGGGGCCGCCCGAGGGCTGGGCCGTGGCCGGCAGCGTGCCAGCCACCAGGGCAAGGATGCCGGCCCAGCGGCGCAGGCGGGAGAAGGAGGGGAGGAACGAGGTCGTCATGCAGTCTCCAAGGCTTGTCATCGCGACGGAGCGCCCACAGATAGCGCTACCAGTCGCTGAGCCCGGACGCTAACACGAGTGCCAGTTCACCTGCCAGATGCCTATGAAGCCACGCCAGCGTTCACCGTGGTTTCGCTCCCACGATCCCCAGCGCCAGCGCAATGCCGACGAGCACGATGCCGCCACCGATCACCATCTGCGCCGTGATGGCCTCCTGCAGGAACAGCGCGCCCCAGACGATGGCGAACAGCGGGATCAGGAAGGTCACGGAGACGGCGTTCGTCGGCCCGACACGGCTCATCAGCCGGAAGTACAGCAGGTAGGCCAAAGCCGTGCAGAGCACCGCCAGCGCCAGTGCGCTGCCCCACGCGACCTGGCTCGGCATGGCCGCGGGCCACAGTGCCGCGGCCGCCGGCGCCAGCAGCAGCGTCGCCGCGAGCTGGCTGCCCGTTGCCACCGCCAGCGGCGGGACGCCCGTCAGGTAGCGCTTGGTCGCGTTGGCGGCCAGGCCGTAGCAGGCTGTCGCGCCCAGGCAGGCCAGCATGGCCCAGAAGCCGGAATGGTCTGCGCCCGGCTTGAAGCTGGCCTTGTCCCAGGCCAGGAAGGCCACGCCCGCAAAGCCGATGACGAGACCGAGCACGCGCAGCTTCGTCAGCCCCTGGCGCAGCCAGACGAAGGCCACCAGCGCCGTCCACAGCGGCGTGGTCGCGTTGACGATGCTGGACAGGCCGGCGGTGATGGACAGCGCCGCGAACGAGAACAGCACGAACGGGATGGCGCTGTTGAGCGCGCCGACCAGCAGCAGGCCTTTCCAGTGCTCACGCAGGCTCGCGAGCTGCCCCTGCGAGGCCAGCAGCGGCACCAGCAGCAGGCTGGCCAGGCCCACGCGCACGAAGGCGAGTGCGATCGGCCCGAACTCGTGGGCACCAAGCCGCATGAACAGGAAGGACGCACCCCACAGCGCCGCGAGCAGCACCAGCTCGCCGATGTCGAAAGGCTTCATGCAGTGGCGCCTTCCAGGGCGAGCAAGGCCTGCTTGCGGTCGAGGCCGCCCGCATAGCCGGTCAGCGATCCATCCGCGCCGACGACGCGGTGGCAAGGGACGAGCACGGAAATCGGGTTGCGGCCCACCGCCGCCCCAAGGGCGCGTGCCGCGCTTGCGCGGCCGAGGCGCTCGGCCAGTGCGCCATAGGTCGACGGCTGCCCCGGCGCGATGGCGAGCAGCGCCTGCCAGACCGCGCGCTGGAAGGCGGTACCCGCCGGGTCCAGCGGCGGCAGCTCGAAGGGCTTGCCGCTGAAATAGGCCGTCAGCGCGGTCTCGGTCGCCGACAGCACGGCGTCGCTGCCGTCGTCCTCCGGCACGGCGAGCGGGCCGGGATGGTGTTTCTGGCCGTCGAACCACAGGCCCGACAGCCCGGCAGCGCTGCGCGCGGCAGTCAGCGGGCCGAGGGGTGTTGCGATGCGACGCTGCAGGATGTGATGCGGGTTCATGAATTTCTCCAGAGGTGCAGGACGGCGTAGCTGCGGAAGGGCCGGTAGCGCTCCGCGGCTTGCAGGTAGGCCTTGGGCGAGAGCGCCGGCGCCTGAGGGTCAGCGCTTGCGCTGAGGGCCTTGCGCAAAACGACGTCGCCGGGCGGGAAGGCGTCGGGCCAGCTCCAGCCGCGCATCAGCATGTAGCCGGCGGTCCAAGGCCCAATGCCGGGGATTTGCGTCAGTTCGTCGGCCGCGGCGTCCGGCGTGCCCTCGCGGCGCGCAAAGGCGAGTGTCGGCCAGGCTTGGGCCAGCGCGATGAGGCTGTCGGCGCGACGGCCGATGATGCCGAGCGACGCGATGTCGTCGCGCGTCGCGGCGGCGATGCGTTCGGGCGTCGGGAAGAGGCGCTGGCAGCCCAGGGGTGCCTGCTCCGTTTCAGGCAGCGCGTCGCCAAAGCGTTCGACAAAGCGGCCCGCCAGCGTCCGCGCCGCAGCGACGGTGACCTGCTGGCCCAGCACCGCGCGCACCGTCAGCTCGAAGCGGTCCAGGCAGCCCGGCAGGCGCTGGCCCGGCACGGCGCCCTCGCCCAGCGCGGCGCCAATCGCCTCGGGGTCGGCGTCCAGGTCCAGCCAGCGGCGCAGCAGCGGCAGCAGCGAGCCGACTGCCGGCCACAACCCCGGCGACAGCTCCACGCCGACCTCGCCGGCCTTGTCGAAGCGCACGCGCAGCCAGCCGGCGTGGCGCTGGCCGGCATGGGTCAGCGCCAGCGAGCGCGTCACGCCCCGACCCTCCACCGATTCGACCACCTCGACACCGGCGACCGCCCGCGGCGCCAGGAAGGCAAGGACGCCCGCCACGTCATACGGCTCGCGAAAGCTCAGCCGCAGCCGCGACACGGGCGCCGTGCCCGCCCCTTCGCGGCCGACACGCCGCAAGGCCGTCGGCTGCAGGCGGTAGTGCTCGATGAACGCGGCGTTGAAGCGGCGCAGGCTCGCGAAACCGGCCGCGTACGCGACCTCCTGGACCGGCAGCGTGCTGTCGGTCAGCAGCGCCTTGGCCAGCAGCAGGCGGCGCGTCTGCAGATACTGAAGCGGCGAGACGCCATGCTCGGCCTGGAAGATGCGGCGCAAGTGGCGGCTCGTGATGCCGAGGTGCCTGGCCAGGTCCTCGAGGCTCGCGTCCGCGTCGTCGCAGGCATCCAGCCAGGCGGCGGCCTGCTGGGCCAGCGTGCGCGACGCGTCCATCGTCGTCCACGGCAGCGCCCGCGGCGCCAGCTCGGGCCGGCACTTCATGCAGGGACGAAAGCGCTCCGCCTCGGCCTGCGCGGCCGTCGTGAAGAAGCGGCAGTTCTCGCGCCGCGGCAGGCGCACCCGGCAGACGGGCCGGCAGTAGATACCGGTGGACGTGACGCCGACGAACAGCCGGCCGTCGAAGCGGGCGTCGTGTGCCTGCAGCGCGGCGTAGGCGGCGTCGGGCGGGAGGGTTTCGGACAGCATGCAGCCAGTCTAGGCGGGGGCACTGCCAGGTTCTGGCAGTTTTCGGACATGCCCTTGCACCGCTCAACCGCTGGGGAAGACGTCGGGGTGACGCTTCTTCAACTGGGCGACGGCGCCGCTGTCGACGAGCTGCTGGTACGCCGCGCGCAGCTTGTGGACCTGGTCGTCCGGCATGGCGGCGCCGGCGGCGGCGTACAGTTCGTAGCCCTGGTCCAGCACGGTGATGCGCAGGTTGTCCGTTTCGCCGGGCCGGGCCTTGAAGCTGCGCATGACGGCATCGGGCCCGATGACGGTCTCGACGAGGCCGCGCTGCAACAGGGTCAGCAGTTCGGCGTAGTCCTTGCCCTCGACGAGGTGCCTCGCCCCGGCCGCGGCCAGCATGCTGCGGCTGACGGAGGCGCGCATGGTGCCGACACGGCGGTGGATCAAAGCAGTGATGTCGCTCGACATCGGCCCGTCCGCGGCCCGGGTGACGACGGCCAAGCGGAAGCTGCCGACCGGAAAGAGCCAGCGGAACTGCGCCTCGCGCTCGGGCGTGCGGGTGATGACGAGAGCGGCGTGGGCCTCGCGGGCCTCCAGCATGCGCAGCGCGCGCGCCCAGGGATAGAACTGCAGGTCGGCCGGCACGTCGGCCTGGCGGGTCACGCGCTGGAAGAGTTCGAAGGCATAGCCCTCAGGCCCCTGGGCACCACGCGACAGATAGGGCGGCACTTCGCCGCTGACCCAGACGGGCGGCCCGGCCCATGCGCTGCCGCCCAGGCCGGCGAACAGGCTGGCCAGGGTCGGCGTGAAGGCGCGGCGCGACAGCATGGGCAGAGTCAGGGCATGACGTAGCCCCTGACTCTAGCCCGGGTCTCACATGGCCTTGAACAGGTGGACGTAGGCCCGGCTGACGGGCAGTTCGCGGGCCTGCACGCCCTGCGGGCCGCGCATGCGCACGAAGAGCCGGCTCTGCTCGTCGCGCCGCGTGCCGGCGAGGTGGTCGAGGTTGATGACGGTCGAGCGGTGCACCTGCCAGAAGCGGTCCGGATCGAGCTGGGCGGCCAGCTCCACGATGGGCGTGCGGATCAGGTGCTCGGCCGTGGCCGTCTGCACGATGGTGTATTTGTCGTCGGCGAAGAAATATAGGACCTCCTCGACGGCGACCTGATGCATCAGCTCGCCTTGCGCAGCGCGGATGTAGCGCAGGCGCGCGGGGGCCGGCGCGGGCGCCGAGGCGAGCGGCAACAGCCGCCTGAGGGTTTCGGCCAGGGCGCCGTCGCTGGCGGACGGCGCCTTGCGCAGACGCTCGACGCAGGCCGCCAGGCGCTCGGCCTTCAGAGGCTTGAGGAGGTAATCAACCGCGCGCGCGTCAAAGGCCTCGACGGCGTACTCGTCATAGGCCGTCACGAAGACGACGCGCGTGCCGCCCTCGACGCCCTGCGCCACCTCCAGGCCGGTCAGCCCGGGCATCTGGATGTCCAGGAAGGCGATGTCCGGTTCCAGCTCGGCGATGGCTTCGGCGGCCTCGACGCCGTTGGCGGCCACGCGCACGACTTGCAGTTCGGGCCAGGCCTGAGCCAGCTGCGCCTTGAGGTACTGGGCCAGGTGCGGTTCGTCGTCGGCGATCAGTGCGGTGGGGGCGGTCGTCATGAGGCGGTGTCGGTCAGGGGAAGTTGGATGCGGGCCAGCGTGCCGCCGCCGTCGCGCGGCAGCAGTTCGAGCGACGCCGCGGCGCCGAAGCGGGTGGCCAGCCGCTCGCGGATATTGTCCAGCGCGACGCCGTTGCCGCCGCGGCGACGCGGGGCGTCCAGCCCCTCGCCGTCGTCGGCGACGACGATGCACAGCCGGCCGTCGACCTGCCGCGCCGTGACGCTGACGGTGCCGCCGGCGATCCGCGGCTCCACGCCGTGGTGGATGGCGTTCTCCACCAGCGGCTGGACGAGCAGCGGCGGCAGTGCCATGGCGCCGAGCTCGGCAGGCAGCGACAGCTCCACGCGCAGCCGCTCACCCATGCGCAACTGCATCAGCGCGAGGTAGGCTTCCAGCATCGCGAACTCGTGGGCGAGCGTCGTCGCGTCGTTGCGCAACTGGCCGAGGCTGCTGCGCAGGTAGTCGGTGAAGCGCTCAAGCATCAGTTTGGCCCGCTCGGGGTTGAAGTCGATGAGGCTCTGCACGTTGGCCAGCGTGTTGAACAGGAAATGCGGCTCGATCTGCCCTTGCAGCAGACGCAGCCGCGCCTCGGTGGCCTGTTGCTCGGCGCGGTACTGGCGCGCCCGGGCGGCGAAGTGCAGGTGCAGCACCAGCGTGGCGCCGAGCGACAGCGCCAGCGAGGTCAGCACCACGACGCTGCCGTCTGGCGTGTTGAACCAGCGTTGCATGTCCGTGCCCAGGATCGCGAAGCCCAGCGGCCAGCCGACAGCCACGCCCAGCATCGGCACGCCGCTGAAGTAGAGCGTCCGCTGCCAGGGCGCCCAGCCGCTCACCCGTTCGGATGTCGCCCAGAACCGCCCCAGCACCTCGTACAGCAGGTGGATGATGACGCCGATGCACACCGACACGACCAGGTTGCGGCCGAACCACAGCGGCAGCTGGTCCAGCCGCCAGCGCGCGCTGAGCATCCCCATGGCGGTGAAGCAGACCGCGATGCCGACGCAGACCAGCCCCGTCCATGCCCATTGCAGCCAGACCGGACCGACGCGGCTCTGCGCCTGGTAGTTGATCCACGAGCGCCAGGAGGCGCGCAGCAGGTCGGGGGTGAGTGACATGGCCGCGAGTGTAGGAAGCGCTCGCGGCATGCCCCTTGCATGAGTGACGAATCGACAGCCGGCGCGACGAATGGCAGTCACACCCCGTGCCTACAATCCGCCGCGATTTCAAACCCAGCTTTTCCGAGGGCATCCATGCAGGTTCACGCTTCCATCTTCAAGGCCTATGACATCCGTGGCGTCGTCGGCCAGACCTTGAACGAGGAGCTCGCAGAGCACCTGGGCCGCGCCTTCGGCAGCGAGGCCAAGGCTCTCGGTGAAAAGGCCGTCGCCGTCGGCCGTGACGGCCGCCTGTCCGGCCCTGGCCTGGTCGCCGCATTGGTGCGCGGCCTGCGCTCTACCGGCCTCGACGTCGTCGACATCGGCGCCGTGACGACGCCCATGCTCTATTACGTCGCTGCCACGCGCGGCAAGCACGGCTGCAACTCCGGCATCATGGTCACGGGCAGCCACAACCCCAAGGACTACAACGGCTTCAAGATGGTGCTCAAGGGCGCTGCCGTCTACGGCGAGCAGATCCAGGGCCTGCGCAAACGCATCGAGGCCGAGGACTACGCCACCGGCAAGGGCCGCGTCGCCCAGATGGACATCGTGCCGGAGTACACCGCACGCGTCGTCAAGGACTGCAGACTAGCCCGCCCGATGAAGATCGTCGTCGACAGCGGCAACGGCATCCCGGGCGCATCCGCCCCGGCGATCCTGCGCGCGCTCGGCTGTGAAGTCATCGACATCTACAGCAAGGTCGACGGCGACTTCCCCAACCACCATCCGGACCCGAGCCGCCCCGAGAACCTCGAGGACCTCAAGCGCATCGTCCACGCCTGCGACGCCGAGCTCGGCCTGGCTTTCGACGGCGACGGCGACCGCCTCGGCATCGTCACCAAGGACGGCGAGATGATCATGCCGGACCGCCAGATCATGTTGATCGCGGCCGACATCCTGAAGCGCCAGCCCGGCGCCGAGATCATCTTCGACGTCAAGTGCACGCAGCGCCTGGCCCCGTGGATCCGCGAGCACGGCGGTAAGCCGCTGATGTGGATGACGGGCCACTCGCTGGCCAAGGCCAAGCTGAAGGAAACCGGCGCGCCGCTGGCCGGCGAACTGTCGGGCCACATCTTCTTTGCCGAGCGCTGGTACGGCTTCGACGACGCCATGTACACGGCCGGCCGCATGCTGGAGATCCTGTCCCGCGACGCCGATCCCAGCGCCACGCTGCAAGCCCTGCCGAACAGCTTCAACACGCCCGAGATCAACGTGCCCTGCGCCGAAGGCGAGCACCACGAAGTCGTCAAGAAGCTCAAGGAGCTGGTGTCCGCCAAGGACCTGCCCGGCGTCGAGGAGATCAACACCATCGACGGCATGCGCTTCGAGTACGCCGACGGCTTCGGACTGATCCGCCCGTCCAACACGACGCCGGTACTGGTGCTGCGCTTCGAAGGCCACACCTCCGAGGCACTGGAGCGCATCCAGCACGACGTGCTGACACAGCTCAAGCGCGTGAAGCCGGACGCGAAGTTCGCCGCCGGGCATTGAGGCCCCTCGCCCAGCCTCGCAACGTTGAACGCGGGTGAGTCTGGGCGGTCGGTCCTCCGAGGGGACGACGATGTTTG
>Ga0307411_10000601_pt1 | contig 12903 bp, 14 predicted proteins | sample DK1Ometagenome_2_FD_203712 | JGI IMG/M metagenome (GOLD analysis project Ga0307411, IMG submission 203712) | Maize rhizosphere microbial communities from greenhouse at UC Davis, California, United States - DK15-O-1 | ecosystem: Host-associated > Plants > Roots > Rhizosphere > Soil | place: USA...
CCATCCCGGACCGATTCGCGTACCTGTCCAGCGGAAATGCCCCGGTCGGGCGCGGCTCCTGTGACAGGATCTGCGTCGAATCTCGGCGGTGGCCCGATGACCATCGCTCGCACACAGGGGGAACACGATGGACATCGATCGCAGTACCGCCGACCCGCAACCGCAGCCGCCGTTGCCGTCCTTCCCGTTCCCGGAGAGCGCCGGTCACCAGCCCTCGGGCGAGGAACTGCTCCGGGCACGAGGAACCGCCTTCGGGGTCTGCGTCCTGGCTACGCTGGTGTGGGTCGGTGTGCTCACCGGTGTCGTGTGGGTGTCCCTCGGCCTGCCGCTCGACGGCTACGCCTTCGGTGTCCTGCTGGGATCGCTCCTGGCGCCCTGGCTGCTGTCCGCCCTGATCACCTGGCTGTTCCTGCGGCGCAAGCGGACCACGTTCTGGACGCCGCTGATCGTGTCGCTGCCGACCTTCGTCATCCTGTCGCTCCTGTTCGGCGCGATGAACGTGGCCGGCCAGGCCTGATCTCCGTGGTCAGCGTCCTCGAACAACTGAATGCTTGCCGGATGATGTGGAGCGACCCGGTGTCCGCCATCATCTGTCCGGCCTTGGCACTCTTCACGAGCGCGTGATCCGTCGCGCCTCGCTTCGCGTGGTGTCGAAACCTGCAGCGGCGCAACCGGCCAACCGGTGTGCCAACAGGAGAGACGGCTAGGGGACGCGTCGCCATCGGGGTAACGCGCAGGTCGACCACACCGACGAACCAGCCATGAACGGCACCCGGCAGCGTGACCACACGACGGTGAGTTCGACGACCGTCGCCGCGCTGGCAGCGGTGTTCGGAGCACTGGCCGCGACCAACCTCGCCTTGGCGATGGTCGGCGCCTCGCTGTGGTCCGGGCTTGTTGCGGTGGGCTGTGCCGCACTGGCGCTCCTGTTGGCCAGCATCATCGTCAGGACCGCCTCCGGTCAACGTGACCGTGCCGTGAATCCGGACACTCGACTGTCGCTGGTGGTCGGTGACGGCCGCTGGGCACCGCAGACCACCGAGGGGCGTGACGCGCGCGGGGGCGTCGTCCTGACGGTCTCCACGACCGGCCGGAGCCGACTCGCCCCGTGAACGAGACGGCCGACGCCCGGACTGCCCGCCAAGGCTCGGGCGTGCGTTACGCCCCTGTCTTGTCGCCGAGGCCGCAAGTCCTTGCGGCGCAACGCACACGACACGTTCGTGTGCGCTTCGACCGGAAGTGCGGCGGTGTAACACGAGCGTCTTCCTGATTCGATAGCCTCCCTCGCGGTGGCCATTCGTCCGTGATGAGGAGATCGATGCTCAGCCGCAGTAAGCTGTTCGGATCCAAGTTCAGGGTCACGTTCAAATTGCCCGTTGCCGAACCCGCTGGACCTGTCAGCGTGGTCGGAAGCTTCAACGACTGGACTCCCGGATCCCACGAACTGATCCCGAGGCGACGGGGTCCTCGCACCGTCTCCGTCGTACTTCCGCACGGTGTCCACACGTTCCGCTACCTGGGCACGGACGGCCATTGGTTCGACGACCACGAGGCGGACCGCGTCGAGGAGCAGGGCAGCATCCTCGAACTCGTGCCGTCACCGGCTCGCTGAATCCGCGTCCCCACGGGGTAGACCCGCGGGTGTGGGGCCACGTCAAGCAGGGTCAGCTCAGGGCATCATGGCCGGCCGGTCAGACAGTCCGAAATAGACCGCGCCTGAGGTTGGCGAAGGGATCGCCGCGGCGACCACCTCGCGCTGCTTGTGCAACTCGAGGTCACCGCCTGGATGCCGTCCTCGGTGTGGGCCGGGGACAAGTCCTTGAGTTGCCTGATCAGCTCGCCGATGCGAGGCGCTGCGACCGGGTCTGCTCGTGCGCCTTGCGCAGCTGGCCTTCGGCGTTGAGGGCGCGTTCGCGTCAGGACGTCTCCAGCTGCGATCGGGTGTACTGCCGCTGACAGACGACCTGCTTCTCCTCGCGTGTACGGCGACGGCCTCGGCGATCAGCTGGCGGGCGTCACAGATAGAGGAACGTGCGGGACACCTCGGCCAGCCGTGCGACACCGCAGACGGTGACACGGGTGCCGTCCCGGCGCATCCGCCGTAGTGCCTCGCGAACAGCGTCGAGCAGTTGCTCGACACAGGCGCGGCGGGCCGCGATGGTGCTCACCGGTGTTCATCCTCGGAGATGGGTTTCCCGGTCTGGTTCTCGATGGCGGCGAGATCGGCGGTGCTGAAGGCGATGCTTCAGATCCGGTGGAAGTAGTCACGTGGCTGGCGCAGGTCGACGGAGGTGCCCGCTGCTTCTGTCGAGATTCCTCCGGAACGCGGCCGCGTTGCGCTGCCGTTCGGCTGTTTTCGCCTCGAAGTCGGCCAACCTCTCGTCAGGCGTCGTGATGCCCTCTTTTCTAACGTACCGGGAATAGCCTGACGGCGAACGGGCTGTGCACCGTTGGCGGCGCACTGGTGGGACTGGCACGCTTCTCGTTCACGGTGATGTCGAGAGAAATCGTGTCGGCCGGATCCAGGAACTCCAGGTGGATTTCGGAGCCTGAACACTCCTGAGTACGGACGTCGGCCTTCTTCGCTGAGTTTCCCTGCGTTGTGTCAATCAGGGTCACATCGATTTCGTCTCCGCTAGTGCACTCGATCGTGAACCGGAGGGCGCGCACATCCGAGGGCACGGACCATTTCGCCCACACGCGTCCGTCGACGCGGATCCCATCGGTGGCCGGATCGGCCGCGATCACGAGTTCACGATCGAGCACTCCGCGAAGGTATGTCATTTCGGAGCCAGTGAGAGGTGCATTTTCGGTCGGTAGTCCGCGGACCTGTGCTCGTATAGCTGTGTACTTCATCGGGTACAGCGACAACACCAGATACGCCGAGTCGTCGGGTGACGAACCGTCTGGTTTCACCACGACAGCGTTGGTGACATGCCCGGTCGCGCACGCGGTGTCGTCCACGTCCAGCCATCGCGGCTGCAGATCGTCCGGGTAGTAGTCAGAAGAAAGGTCTGGCGAGGTACGAAACGAAGCCGTGGATCCCTGCCAGACGGAAACCAGTCGAAACCCGCTCTTCTTGATCTCTCCGGCGGCGTAGGCGCACAACCCTGCCGGGTCGGCCTGCGCATGACTCAGCTCAACCGGAACTTCGTACGTTGGCGCGGTCTCGTTTCTGTCAGCGCACTCGACGAAGCCCGCACAGCCTTTGTCGAATTCGGCATGCGCCTTGTCCAGACTGCTTCCTGCGGGCAACGGTGCTTTCGCGATCGCATCCTCGAGTGCCGCGCGCTGATTCGCTATCTCCGTGTCGCTGCGGGCGCACCCTGTTGCCAACAGGCAGCAGATGAGTACCACCAGATACTTGGGCATGTTCATTCAGTGGCCTTTCGGTCTGCTGTACAGGTACGTGTCTCGACGGACGGCAGGAGCAATCGTTCTCGAGTTTCGACTGGCTCATCTCGGAGGTCGCCGCCACGTCGTACCCCGGTCATTCCGGCCTCGGTGCGCAGGCGGCGGAGTTCGGCAGTGAGCCGGTCGCGGGCCGGATTGGACCGCTCGACCGAGGTCATGGCGCACATCCCGGCCGAGGGCGGGTCCGGAGAGCGTCGCGCGAGCGCTGAGCCGAACGCAGGGCGTCGGCCGTGTCGGGGCCGGCCGCGGCTGTGCGGCGCAGGTACCACGTGCACATTCGGTGTTGCGCTCAGTGCTGGGCCGGGTCGGCCGCGCGGTCGGCCGCATCTGCGGCATCGGTGCGGGCACCAGCGGGCAGCTGGTAGCGGTTCGCGCCGGGGGCGACGATCCCCCTCAGCTTGTAGCTGTCGCAGCCCGGTCTCGACGTCGGTGGTGGGGACGTCCAGCCCGGCGGAGAGCGGGTCGGCGGTGACCACCTCGCCGGGGTGGGCGTCGAGCAGGGCGAGCAGTCTCGTGGCGTCGTGCGGTCGCCGCGTCGGGGGTCTCGCCGGCGCGGTCGGTGTTCCGCGGTCGGTTTCGTCGGCTGTCATGTTCTGGCCTCGCCGTGGTCGGTCGGCGGCAGCGGACTGGGCGCCGGCGCGCCCGCACTGTCCCGGTTGCGCAGGGTGCGTGCCCGGTCGGGCCGGTCGGCCTGTTCGAACAGCGTGGCCGCCGCATGGAAGTGCTGTGCCGCCTTCGTCGGAGAGCCGGTGGCGAGTGCGGCTTCGCCGAGCAGTGCGCGGACGTCGGCGAGGGCGTGCCGGTCGACGGTCGGGTCCAGCGCCGCGGCGGCGAGCGTCAGGACGGGGATCGCGGCGTCCGGCCGGTCGTGGGCGAGCAGGGCTCGTCCCAGTATGGCCCGGGCCCGGGCCAGGTCACGGTGCCGCCGATTGTCCACGGCGATGCAGGACACGGCGATGGTCGCCGCCAGGACAGCCTGGGCGGGCCAGCCTGTGGCCAGGTGCGTCGCGGCGGTCGACATCCACCGCAGGCCGATCGAGGACAGCGGCAGCGGCGTGGTGGTTCCGTCGGCCGCGAGCCGGACACTTTCGACGTCGAACTTCATGGCGTTTCGGTAGGTCTCCACTGCGTCGCCGTGTCGGCCCAGGGCGTGGTACGCCTCGCCCAGGGCGTGCAGCGCGGTGGCGCGGGACCGGTTGTGCCCGTGCCGTTCGGCCAGGTCCAGTGCGTATTCCGCGGCGGCGAGGGCCTCATCGTGGCGGCCGAGTTCCAGCAGCACCCAGCAACAGCGGGCGCGGGCGATGCTGGCGGCGGGGTGATCGGAACGCTCGGCGGCTTCGGCGGCGAGGGTCTGCAAGGAGAGCATCTCCCGCACGCGACCGCTCACCCTCGCCGCAGCCCAGCTCACCTCGCCGAACTGTCGGACCAGGACGTCCTCCCCCATGGCGGCGGCCAGGCGCTGGGCGGCGTGGATTGTGGCGAACTCGGTGATGAACCATCGCAGCGCGGCCGGGTCATCGGGGAAGCTCGGGATGTCGCCGAGGTCGGCGCAGCGGTGATCACGGGGGTGGAGACGGCCGTCGACCCCGACTAGTTGCCGCAGCAGCTCCTCCAACATCCGCAGAACCGCAGGACGCTCGTGGTCTGCCGGTAGCACGAGGTCGCCGTTGGACGCGACGACGCGGTAACGCGGGAGGACATCGAGCAGGCGTCGGTCGAGCCGGTCGAGCGCCCCCTCGACAAGTGATGTCTCGATCGCCGTCTGGGCGGTCGCGGTGCTGCCGAGCAGCGCCGCGACCGTGCCGAGAGCGAAGTCCGGGCCGGGGATCAGGTCGTGCCACCGAGCCGGATACGCGGACTCGTCGGCTGAACCGGTGGTCATGAAGCTCCCAGGGATGGTGTCGGGTGGTGAAGGTGTCGGTCGAGGAGAGGAGGTGGACGGCGTGCGATCACCCGATCTGCGGGTCGGTCAGGTCCGGGCGGGTGAGGTCGTGGCCACCGACCGCTGTGACCGAGTCGACCTCGTCCCCGGAACCGGGACTGGCGGCCTGTGCTCCGGAGTTGTTCAGGTCGGTGTTGCGGCCCACCACCGCGGCGCACGCGGCAAGAGCGGTCTCGTGGCCGCACAGTCGGCCGGCCTGAGCCCTGAGGCCAGAACAATCGGCTCCAGGTCGTGCGTCGAGCGGCGACGTCGGCTCCCCGTCGCCGGGTGCGGGCGAGTTCGGGGGTACCTCGGAGCCCCGCGGCCAGCGGGCCGGTGCTGAACACCGCACCGGGGCGCACGGGCAGCAGGTTGCGTAGCCGCACGGAGAGTTCGCGTCGCTGCTCCACGGCGAAGAGATCGCGGTCGTCCTGGGTCATCTGCAGCTCTCGACGGGGAAGATCATGAGGTAGGTCAGGTGTGGTGCGTGCTGGGCGGGATCAGTGCCTGGTCTGGTCGACCGTGGTGGCAGGACCCTCGCGGCGTGCACCGTCTCGACCTGAGTCGGGGACCGCCACGGTCACCACGTGTTCGGGGCGTGGAACCGGCTGTTGTTCCAGATAGAGCCGGCGTTCGGCGATCGCGTCCAACTGCTCGGCTTGCGCCGGATACAGGTAACGGCGGACGCCTCGAGTGTCGAGCCAGTCGTAGCCGCTGACCTCCTCGGTTTGCAGCACAATGCGGTCGGACAGGTCATCATGGTGGTGTCGGCCGAGGTCGAACAGCAGTTGCAGGCGGGGTCGCAGTTGTTGGTATCGAGCCTGGCTCCATGCCGTCAGCAGCAACCGTCCGGCGGGCAGACCGGTCAGCCCCAACTCCTCGCGTACCTCGCGGACAACGGCCTGGCCGGGCGACTCGCCTTTGTTTACCGTGCCGCCCGGCAGGTACAGGTACTCCGAGCCGGCGGGGCCCCGGTCCGGGGCAAGACGGACCACCAGCACCCGGCGCTGATGATCGCGGATCACGCCTCTGACCGTCACCAACGCCCGCTCCGCAGAGTGCGCCCCGTGGACGGCCGAAGGGGCACCTGTGTGTTCAGAGGTCATCGTGGGCACGGTCTCCTGCTAGGCGTCGTGGGCGACGTGCGGGTGGTCCCGATTCGTGTGGCCCGAGCCCGCGGCGGACGTGGTGGTTGTGGCGGGCTGGTGACGAGGGTGTGCCCACGCACCACGGTCCGCCTGGTCAAGGAGGGCAACGGCCGAGCACGCGGCCTGTACTGCCGCGACGAGCCGCGAGGGGTCGGGACGACGTCCGGGGGCGAGATCGGTGTACCTGCGGTCGACCCCGCCCCCGGCGGGCCGGTCGGTTAGCGGCCGACGACCTGGTCGATCGGCACGCCGTCGGTGTCGACCGTCTGGGGCTTCACCGGGCCGTGCTCCGGGCAGTTGTTCCACGGCTGCATGGGGTTGTGGGTCGTGACCTCACCGGGAGCGGTGGGCGCGCAGCCCCAGATCTTCATCGGCTCCGCCTGCGCGCTCGGCCCCGTGAAAGCCATCATCACTGCCGTGGCCGTGACGGCGAGCCCGGCAAGTCGCTTGTGCATCGTGCTGTTCCTCTTCCTGTTTTCCGCCGAACGTGGTGTACGGCGGACATCTCGAACCGGACGTGTCCGGAGGTGACGCGGCGGCGTGAAGTTCGTGGCGGGTGTGAACCGGCGGTGTCCGCGTCGGTCACGGCGAACCGGCCGCGCGTGGGCGCTGCCCGTCCGCGTGCTCTCGCGCCGCGGTGGGTGGTGCTCTAGCGGCCCGCGGCCAGGCGATGCCCAGCTGTCGGCAACGTCTGGACGGTGATCGATCTCGGGTTCAACGGCCCTCTTCCGTGAGGTGCCCGGACGGCAGGGCCGCCGAGTGAATGGATCTTGGGCGGGACCGAGTCTGGAGGCGGCGAGGTAGGCCTGAACAGGCCATCGCGACGTCAAAGACGTCAATGTCGGCGACGTGGCGTCAAAACCGTGAAAACCTCACGCCCGCCTACCCGATCGGTCGTCCTGGTCACTGTCGATCACTAACCTGGGCGAACACGTCATGCGACCGCACCCGATGCGCGTGGAGGCAAAGCGTCTGTGTCCGAGCCCAACCACGAGCTGCGCCACGCCCTGCAACGGGCACGGTGGAGCCCCCGCGATCTCGTGAACGCGGTCAACTCCCGGCTGGCGGCCGTCGGTGCGCCGCAGTTGGCCGCGACGGCCGGGCACGGATGGCTGCGCGGGTCGATACCCAAGGGCGACGTCCCACAGGTCGTGGCCACGGTCCTGTCGGGCGCGACCCACACCCACTACGAAGTCCACGACCTCTGGCCCACGCTTGCCCGGCCACACCGCGCCGACCGGACCCAGCCCGCGCTGGCGGTGGACGACCTGTCAGGGCCGTGGACCACCGACACCGCCCTGACACAGCTGCGACAACTCGCCGCCGCCACACCCAGCGAGCTGGCCGCGGTGATCCCCGGCCACGGTCGACAGCTGGTCACCGCAGCACGCGACGGTGTCTGCCAGACGATCACCGCCACGCTGCTCGGCCGAGGGAACGAGCGGGTCGACCCTCCGTTCATGGACCTCATCGAGGAGCACCTGGCCGGACTGCGCCGCCTGGACGACCGGGTCGGCGGCAGCGCGGTGTCCCAGCGCTACGTCCGCGGCGAACTGCTGGCCGTCCTCGACCTGGTGCGCAGCGCCCGCTTCACCCCCGCTGTCGGCGCCCGCCTGCTCCACGCGGCCGCCGGGTTGGGGCAGCTGGGCGGGTGGCTGGCCTTCGATGCCGGATGCGCGGGCGCCGCACAACGCCACCACCTGCTGGCTGTGCGGATCGCGCACAGCGCCGCCGACCACGCGGGCGCGGGCAACACGTTGGGAATGCTCGCCTACCAGAGCGCGATGGCCGGTCGCGGCGCCGACGCCCGCGCGCTGGCCGAGGCTGCCGTCGCCGCCACCAAGGGATCCACCGCGACCGCTCGCGCCCGAGCACACGGCCGCCTGGCCACCGCGCTGGCCGCCGAAGGCGATCTCTACGGCTACCGCGACGCCGCCGACCTCGCCCGCACTCTCCTGCAACGCCGCCACCCGGCCGAGGATCCGCCCTACCTCTACTACTTCACAGCCGACCAGCTCGCCGCCGAGTCCGGGCAGGCGCTGCTCGCGTTGGCCGCGACCAACCCCGGCCACCGCAAGAGCCTGCTGGCCGAGGCCATCGCCGCGCTCACCCCGTTGGTCACCGGCGCGGAAACCTACCCTCGGTCGGGTCTGCTGCACAGCAGCTACCTCGCGGTCGCGCACCTGCGCGCCCAGGACCTCGACTCCGCGGTGGCCACGGCCATGACGCTGGCCGCACGGCTGCCCGACATCCACTCGGTGCGGTGCCGTGAGCTGGCCCGGCAGCTGCGCGGCCAGCTCGCGCGTCGGGCGAGGAACCGACTTGCGGCCCGTGCCGTTCGGGAACTCGACCGGGCACTATTGACCACATGACCCCGGACCCGCCCGTGTCGACGTCGGTGACGTCGCGCGACGGCCTGGAGCTGGTTCCGCGGGCCTACGACCACCCCGACGTCGTCGACCTGGTGCAGGCGCTGCATTCCGCGCAGCTCGCCCTCTACGGCGTGGCTGACCACCCCGACGACATCGACGCCGCGCGGTTCGTCCCACCGAACGGGCTGTTCGTGGTCGGCTACCGCGACGGAGTGCCGGTGGCCGGCGGGGGATGGCACCGCGTCGACCACGAGACCGCGGAGATCAAGCGGATGTACGTAGCCGACGAGGTCCGTGGCCACGGCTACGGCCGTGCCGTGCTCGCCGAACTCGAACAGCGCGCCCACGCGGCCGGGGCGACCCGGCTGATCCTGGAGACCGGTGTGCGCAACCACCGCGCTCTCGCCCTCTACCGGCAGGCCGGGTACCGGAGCGTGTCCTCGTACGTCCCAGGGCGCGACCCGATGATCAACCGGGCCTTCGTCAAGCAATAGCCGCCGTACCACCGCGCTGTTCCGACCTGGTATGTGACGACTTCCACGCTCGTTTCTCCTGGGTGACATCTTTAACGGACCGCTGATCTGCCGGAATCGCCACGGCGTCACAAGACTTGGAGACCAGGCAGCGCGCCGGAGTTCGGCCTGGCAGTCGTAGTTCGGCGCGTTCAGGTGCCAACCACTACACCCGGAGGATGGGCGAGGCGTCCGGCCGTCGTGGAGTGCCGAGATCGACGCTCGCGTCGATCGGGCCCGACACACAACTGCGGGGACGCGGCGCCGGGGATTGACCCCCGGCGCGCGGCGCATGCCGGTCAGCGGGTGGGTGGAGCGGTGGTGCGGAGCTCGGCGATCACCGCGTCCTGGTGGGCCAGGCCCCGCGTCACGAGGTGGCGCAGCACCACCGACATCGGGACCGTGTGGCCGAGCGCGATCGAGGTGCGCAGCAGCGCGACTACCAACTCGTCGGCGACGTCGACAGGGAGCGTCACCGGGACCAGCTCGTCGGGATGGTCCGGGGTGGTGGAGAAGTCCATCCCTTCAGCGAACCCTTTGCCCCTCGGACAACACCCTCGATCTGAGACGTCCGATCGGGTACAAACCGCGGGGACGCGAACGTCGGCGAGCCGTGTCGACTTCCGGCTGCGGCTGCCGCCGGGGGACGCAGGACGGGCGACGTCGACCCTAGGGTGCCGCAGTGGTGCACGACCGCTGATCGACGGCACCACGATCGCCACCGGATCGGTCGGCAACATCGTGCAGAGCGGGTCGGTCGTGGTGGGCGGGCCCGTCGTCCACACCAGGAGGAGCAGGTGGTTTGGCGTCGCCGCGAGTGTCTCGCTCATCGCGATCGCGGTCGGCCTCCCGATGTTGACGACGATCGTCCTGTGGGTGAGTACCCACTCGGTCTGGAGCATCACCGGGTTCGCCGTGTGCGGGGCGATGTCCTGGCGGCTGGTGACCGTCGTCGTGACATCGGTGGATCCGCAGCAGCGCACGGACGCCTTCAAGATGTCTCGGCTACATCTGGAGCGGCGGCACGGTCGGCACCGGCCTGGTCACCACCGCAGTGAAACTTGACGAACTCGGTGTCCTGCGCTGACCTCGAGTCGACCGGGCACGGGGACCGCCACCGCAGGTCGCCGAGTTCGACGGTGGCGCAGCACGAGGCGGTCCAGGACCAGTCGTGGACAGTGCGCGCGCGCCGCGTGGCGGTTGCTGATGCGATGTCCGAGGAACCATCAGCGCGGCCCGCTGCGCACCAGGGACGACCGCGGACAAACTGTGATCGGTGAGCAGGTCGGCGGATGTGAATTCGGCTGGCGACAGACCGGCGGGCGTCGACGCACACATCGTCCGCGCGGAGTGTGCCCGTCACGGGCATCGGCGCCTGGCGCATGAAGGCCCGAGGCAGGCGCCAAAGCACAGCTCGGACGCCTCACCTCAAGCCACGAGGCCGGACTGCGGATCACCGATCACGCCGGCTCGTGCGGCAGCACGAGCCCCGACCTCATCCCGAACTCGTCTGGACCACAGAGAGCAACCGGGACCTCCCCGCGACGAAGCGGTGAAGGCCTAACCAGTCTGCGTGTGACGGAAGACCAGTTCAATGGACAGTTCAGTGACAAGTCACCGGCCATCTCCCTGCCAGAACAACCCCACCGACCGGCGATCATGCCTCTGAACTGCACCGACGCTCCAACGAATTTCGTCCAGCGTTTCGGTAAAGGATTGTTCCGCACCGACGATGCGTATTCCCACCCTTCATCCGACGCCAGTCGGACCCGTCTTCCCCGTAGGATCCGGACAAGATCCCGACAGGGTGGGCAAAAATCCGGACAAAGTGGGCCGGGAAGCGATCAAACAGTGCTTTCCGGGCGGATCCCCGAACAATTCGGGTGACGAGTCGGACAATCACCGACCGCGACAGCGACAGGGACTCCGCAGATCAGCGGCCTCACCAATCCTGCCGCAGAAAAGATTTGCCGGGATCCGGCCCGATGATTGACGCCGTCCTCACACCGGGAGAATATCCGGAGGAGCGGACAGATGTTGATTTACCGGAGGACGGCAGACCTCCCGGTGGCAAATGCCCGAAACCGTCTGGACCACAACCGGAATGAGTGATCATGACCATGATCATCCTGGCGGCCTTGTCGGTGCCGAAGGCGCTGATGGCGCGCCTGCGGGCCCACCGCCTGAGGCCGTGCGCGACTGTGATCGTCGACTTCGCCGAGGACACCGCCTTCGCACGGATCCCCGAGTTCCTGTTCGTGTTCGGGCTCGTCGTGCTCACCGCCGCGCTGGCCGTGACGATGACGCTGCTCGGGCAGCACCCGCTCGTCGCGGTGGAGATCGTGACCGGGGTGGCGCTGCTCGCCCCGCAGATCACGCGCCGACCCGGCAACCAGGCCTGAGTCCGATGGGGCGCAACGAGAAACCCCTTCCGCTCGACTCGGGGCTCCCCCAGGTCGAGGTCGCCGCGTTCCTGCGCGCCTGCAGGATCGCCGCCGGGGAACCCACGTACGAGGCCATGGTGGCCGCCGCGGGATACTCCAGGACCTCGCTGTCGGGGGCGGCCGGCGGCGAGGTCATGCCGAGCCTGGAGTGCGCGAAGGCCTACACACGGGCCTGCGGCGGCGACATCGACGCCACCGAGCGCGTCTGGCGGTCTGCGGTCGCCCGCGGCAAGGGCTCCGACCGCCCGGCCGACCCCGAACGCGTGGCTACGCCGGGCGAGCTCGTCCGGGAACTCACGCTGCTGCTGCACGGCAACGGACTGTTCGGCGGGAGCGCCGTGGCCGCCGCCGCGTCGGCCGTCGGGTGCAGCGCACCGAAGACCACTGTGGAGCGATGGCTGGCCGCCACGGACAAGACGATCCCGTTGCCACTGCTGGAGAACCTGCTGACCGTGTGCGAGGTCGAGGACCCCGACACCCGTGACGCGTGGCGGCGGGCACGCGCACGGGCCGCCGGTGGCACCACCGTGACGACGCCCGCACCGGCGCACCTGAGCATCGTCCCGACCGCCGAGGTCATCCCCATCACCGCACGATCGACACGCGGTGACGGGACGGACCCTGTCGTCGGCGGAGTGCCCGAGCTGGTCGGCGAGCTGAAGATGCTGCGCAGGGGACGTGGTGTGCACGCCGTCGACCTGAACACCCAACTCGGACCGACCCTGCGCCGGATCGCCGGCATCGAGGACGACACCGACCAGGCTTCGACACGCGCCGCGTTGATCCACGTGCTGCAGATCGCCAGCACACGGCTTCCCTCCAGCGACGCGAAGGCGTTCTCGGTCGCCCTCGGGTTCCACCACCGGGCCCAGGACCTCGATTTCCACTTCCTCGACCAGCGCATCGCCTGGCTCGCACACCGCACGGCCCGCGACCCGCGCACCGTTCGACGGCGGGTCGACGACGCGATCCGACTGGCAGCGGAGCACCTCATGAACGTGACGACCTCGGAACAACACCGCCACCGGAACATCGACGGGTCGGCTGACATCCTCCGGCCGACCAGCCTGTGAGGACCGGTGCGGCCGGACT
>Ga0307411_10000604_pt1 | contig 12880 bp, 8 predicted proteins | sample DK1Ometagenome_2_FD_203712 | JGI IMG/M metagenome (GOLD analysis project Ga0307411, IMG submission 203712) | Maize rhizosphere microbial communities from greenhouse at UC Davis, California, United States - DK15-O-1 | ecosystem: Host-associated > Plants > Roots > Rhizosphere > Soil | place: USA...
GCCGGCAAAAAGGGGGAGACGTCGCCGCCGAGCGTCGCCACCTCGCGAATCAAAGACGAGGAGACGAAAGCCCATTGTGGCGCAGTAGGCAAGAAGACGGTATCGACGCCGGTCAGCTGCCTGTTCATCTGAGCCATCTGCAGCTCGTAGCCAAAGTCGGTGGCACGCAGTCCCTTGCTGATGACATCGATGTTGTTGACCGCACAGAAGTCGACTAAGAGTCCACCGAAGAGCGTGACCTCGACATTGCTCCACTCGGCACATTCCTCAATCAACATCTCGACGCGCTCCTTTGGAGTGAACAGAGCGTTCTTGGAGATGTTGGTGCCCACCGCCACGACCACCTGGTCGACCACGCGAGCCGTTCGCTGGATGACATCGAGATGGCCATGAGTGACAGGGTCGAAGGACCCCGGACAGACGGCGCGTGTCATGACTCCTCCTCCGTTTGATTGCTCCGCTCACTACGTTCGCGTCGCGCGGATCGCGCTCGGTAGCCGCCGACTTCATCGTCACTCGGGGACGAAAAGCATGTCCCCTCCCTCCTCCTCAGCACGGCGGCGCGCGATCCGTGCAGGGCCGCTAGAACTAGAACTCGGCTCGAGCGATCCGAAAGACAGGATGGTCTCACCGTAGGCGCGACTCCAGCGCTCCGCAGCCGCGGTGGGCCACGCCAGCTCCGGCGAACGTCGTGACCGCTCAACAACCATCAATGAACCTGCGCCGACCCACCGGTTGGCCACGAGCTGCTCAAGTTGGGTGCTGACAATGCTTGTGTCCAGTTCGTACGGCGGATCAGCGAACACCACGTCGAAAGCCTGAGCCGGAGGCCGGCGAAGAAGCTGCGCCACCGACGTAGTGGCGATCTGGACGCTCAACCCGAGAGCTTCGGCGTTGGCCCTGATGAGCTGAGCCGTCCGCGGATCGCGCTCGACCAGGAGCAGCGGACTGGCGCCGCGACTGGCCGCCTCTAGCCCGACAGCACCTGACCCGGCGTACAGATCACAGAAAGCCAGTCCGGCCAGCGAGTGATCCGGTGGTTCCGCTGCAGTGCCGGCCCAAGCCGCGATGGCTGAGAACAGCGCCTCCCGCACCCGATCGCTCGTTGGGCGGGTCCGGTCACCGGACGGCATTGCGATCCGCCGCCCTCGGCGCGATCCTGCGATGATCCGGCTCCCACTCACGTACACACCTCGCCGGTGCGGCTGGTGTTCGCTTCGCTCGCGCAATTTTTCACGTGCGCTCCAGCCACTCCCCTGCCGCGTCCATCTCCATATCGAGCACAATGTCGGCCAAGTGCGGATCGTTGAGTTCGGGATCCTGGGCGATGCACTCCTCGGCGAGTGTGCGGGCTTGGGCGATCAGTTGGGCATCTCGCAGCACACGGAGCAACTTCAGACTCGACCTGCTGCCCGATTGACTGGCACCCAGTACGTCTCCCTCACGACGTTGCTCGAGGTCGACCTCGGCAAGGGCGAAACCATCGCGAGTCCCGGCGACGGCGTCCAGACGCTGGCGAGCCGTGCTGTCCTCGCTCGCCGTTGTCAGCAGCAGGCAGACTCCGGGATGTACGCCACGTCCGATCCGACCGCGCAGCTGGTGCAGCTGGGAGATGCCAAAGCGGTCGGCGTCTTGAATGACCATCACGGAGGCATTGGGCACGTCCACACCAACCTCGATTACCGTCGTCGAGACCAGCACATCGATCTCGCCGGCGGCGAACCTGCTCATTACCGCATCCTTGACTTCGCTCGGCAACTGGCCGTGGAGCATCTCGACCCGCAACCCAGCAAGCGGCCCGCTGCTCAATTCCTGGAACAGATCCTCGACTGCGACTGCCGGCGCAGCATCACTCTCGCCGACAAGGTTCTCCGCATCGGCGCCGGACGAGCCTGCGGATGAAATTCGGGGGCAGACCACGTACGCCTGACGGCCGTGACCCACCTCTTCCACAACTCGCTGCCAGACGCGCTCTACCCAAGAAGGCTGACGGACGATGTCGACGACCACAGTGCTCACCTCCGCTCGCCCGGCCGGAATCTCTCGCAGGGTGGAGGTCTCAAGATCACCAAAGACCGTCATAGCCACCGATCGCGGGATGGGAGTCGCTGTCATCACCAGGACATGTGGCCGAGGATCCGCCTTCGCACTCAACGCTGCCCGCTGCTCGACACCGAATCGGTGTTGCTCGTCGACGACGACCAGGCCGAGGTCGGCGAACTGAACATCGGCGCTGAGCAACGCATGAGTCCCGATGACGATTCCGGCAGCGCCTGACGCTGCTTGCAGCGTCGCCTCGCGCCGCCGCGCAGCCGGGGACGATCCGGTGATGAGTACGACGCCAGTCGCCTGCTCCGGTGCCTCCAGCGTGCCGCCGGTGGCGAGCTCACCGAGCATCCGGGTGATCGTCTGGTAGTGCTGAGCAGCAAGCACCTCAGTTGGCGCCAACAGTGCAGCCTGGCCACCTGCATCAACCACTGCCAGCATCGCGCGCAATGCGACCAGCGTTTTGCCTGACCCGACCTCGCCTTGCAGCAGTCGCTGCATCGGTCGGTCGCGGCCGAGCTCAGTCATGATTTCTTCGCTCACCTCGATTTGACCCGCAGTAAGGATGAACGGCAGTCGCTCGTCGAACGCGTCGAGCAGTCCGTCGGACCGGCGCCTGCGAGCCACCGCTCGATGCGACGCTGCATCGGCTCGGCGGCACGCCATGGTCAGTTGCAGCGCAAACGCCTCGTCGAACCGCAACCGCTGGCGACCCTCGCCGATCACCGACTTATCGGTCGGCTGATGGACAGCTCGGAACGCCGACTCCAGATCCATCACGCCAGCCGCTGCGCGAATCCACTCTGGGAGTGGATCCGCGATGCCTGTCAGTGATTCCAGGGCCAAAGCTGCACATTCGGCGATGGTCCAGGTCCGCAGCTTGGCGGTCAGTGGGTAGAGCCCCACAAGCGGGACATTGGAGGCCGAGAGCAGGGCGGCGTTGCGCTTTGTTCCGCCGATCACGTCACCGTTCTCATCGACGATGACGAAGTCAGGATGCGCGAGCTGCAGTCTGCCGTTGAACCTCGTCACCTTGCCCGCGAAGATGCCCCTGGCACCTGGTTGCAGCTGACCTTTCCAGTAACGGATCAATCGCGGTTGACCGAAGAAGGTGCAGGTCACTTTCCCCCGATGGTCGGTAACGACCGCCTCGAGTCGCGGTTTGCCCCGAGCGCGAATGTAGGGGCGATCATCGAAGTTGAAGGTCCGGGCATCCACGACCTCGGCCAGCACTGCGACCTCCTCACCGTCCCGAAGCAGCGACAGGTCGCTCAGCTCGGTGCCTGAGAAGTAGCGGCGTGGCACTAGCCGCATCAGATCGCCGACCGTGGAGACCTTCAGCGGCTCGAAGAGCCTGGCAGTCTTCGAGCCGAGGATGTTCTCAAGGCGGGTCGACAGTCGGCGGAACGTGTCGCTGCGCCAGGGTGAGCCGACCAGTCGGAGTATGGTCATTCCAGTCCGAGCAACAAGGGGTATCCGGCCTGGCGGCCGTCCACCATCTCGACGTCGACAGTGCGAAATCGTTCCCGCACTCGAGCCGTGAGATCAGACAACAGGTCATCGTCGGCCTCGATCCCGCGGACCATGGTCAGCAGTTCCCCGCCGGCGCTGACCAATCGCTGCACGACCTGCCATGCCACCTCGACCATCGATGTTCCGATGACAACGACGTCTCCCTCGACAGCACCAAGAACATCGCCCGGCCTACAGCGTCCGGCCATGGTCATCACCGCGTTCTCCGCCACGGTGACGGCGCCATGCCGAGCATGCCCGGCAGCGGTGCTCATCGCCACAACAGCGGACTCAAAATCCGCTGACGGCTCATGCACTGCTACGGCGGCCAATCCCTGCACCTGCGCAACAGTCGGAATAATGCCCACCCGGCGTCCAGCCCGCCGTAGTTCAGTCGCGACGTTGTTGGCCCGCTTCAAGTTCTCGGCGCCGTTGGGCAAGATCACAACATCACCACAGACTTGGTCGGTGACCTCTTTCAGCCGGTCGACCGTGACGTCGCCGTCGGTGGTCAGCACCGGCACACCGCCGAGCGAGGCGACAGCCTCGGCCAGCCCAGAGCCGGACACGACTGCCAAGACACTCCTCCGACCAACGGCTGGATGTGGCGGCAGGGCGGTAACTCGTACCTGGCTCAGCTCGCCTAGTGGCAGGGCAGCCTCGATTGCCGCGCCCGCCTCGTCGAGATGGACGTGCACTTGGGCAATGGCTTGATCACCCACAATGACAACGCTATGGCCGAGCCCTGACAGCTGCTCCCGTAACGCATCCAGGTCTGAGGCTGGCGCACCGCGAAGGGTATACATCACCTCGTATTCGCCCGTGGGCGTTGCCGCCTCATACGGGACGCGGACTGCTGGAAATTGGGCGTCAGTCAGTGGCTCAGCAGGAGTCCCACCGAGCATTTCGACCAGCACGTCGATGAGCAGCACGTACGCCTGGCCGCCGGCATCCACAACTCCGGCTCCGGTCAGTACATCGAGCTGTTCTGGCGTACGGGCCAGGCTGTCACAGGCGGCCTGTTGAGCCGCTTCTGCGACCGCTAAAGCATCTTCCGGTTGGCTGCTTGCCGCAGTTCCAGCTGCACTTGCCGCGTCGTCGGCGACCGTCAAGATGGTGCCTGCAACCGGCCGGGCAACAGCGCGTCGCGCACCAACAGCAGCTAACCGCAGCAAAGTTGCGACCATGGTGCCCGGCGGCATGGACTGGAAAGCCGGCAGGCGGTACTCCAGCGCCCGACAGAGGCTGACCAGCATCTCCGCCACGATCGCTCCGGAGTTGCCATGCGCACACAAGACAGCCGCTTGCACGGCAGAGTCGAGGCTGGCCACTTCGACCTGAGGAAGGGCGTGCGCGATCCCGGTGAGCGTCAGCTTCAGATTCGATCCGGTATCGGCGTCGGCCACCGGGAAGACGTTCATTGCGTTCAGCGCATCTGCCGACTCGCTGATAACGTTGGTCGCCCGGCGTAGCCAACGGTCATAAGCAGCCCATAGCGTGGGCGCTTGCTCCCCTATCTGGGCCGACACCCGACAACCATATGGCAAGGGGGGCGACCCCTTGAACTCCTGCGGCGTGCGGTCGCACGCCAGCACATTAATCCAGATCACAGCGATTGGCCTGCGCTGGACCTTGTCAGGTACTCTTTTTCGGTTGCCCAACTCGGGCACGCCATCTGTATCGACGTATTTTGGGAGCGGATTCCAGTGGCTGCGGTATGCGACATATGCGGCAAGAGGCCCGGATTCGGCCACAACGTCCCCTGGTCCAAGAAGAAGACCAATCGGCGCTGGAACCCAAACATCCAACGGGTGCACGCGGTGGTGTCCGGCACCCCCCAGCGGCTGAACGTCTGCGCCTCCTGCATCAAGGCCGGCAAAGTTTCCCGCTGAGCTAAATCCGGCCCGCCCAGACCGCCGGGGTCTGAGTTGGGCTTAAGTTCTCAGGCTTGGATGACCACGGGGATGATCATGGGTCGCCGGCGATGCGTGTCGCTTACCCACTTGCCGAGCTGCCGCCTGATCACCTGCTGCAGCCGATAAGAGTCATCCACGCCCTCCTGCAGCGCCGCTTCCAGGGCCGAAACGATCAGTGGGCGTACGTCGTCGAACACCGAGTCGTCCTCGACGAAGCCGCGCGCGTGGATGTCCGGCCCGCTGACGATCTTGGAGGCGTGCGTGTTCACTACCGCGATTACCGAGATGAAACCTTCCTCACCGAGGATCCGCCGGTCGCTCAGCGAGAGCTCGGAGATGTCGCCGATCGTGGTGCCGTCGACGAAGACATAACCGGCATCTACCTTGCCGACGATTCTGGCTTTGCCGGCCTCGAGGTCGACGACCATACCGTCCTCAGCGATGATCGTCCGGTCCGGCGGAACACCCGTGGCAATTGCCAGGTCACCGTTGGCCGTCAGGTGCCGGATCTCCCCATGCACGGGCATGACGTTCCGCGGCCGGATGATGTTGTAGCAGAAAAGCAGCTCGCCCGCGCTGGCGTGACCGGATACATGGACGAGCGCGTTCCCTCGGTGCACTACATGTGCGCCGAGCCGAGTCAAGCCATTGATCACTCGATAGATCGCGCTCTCGTTGCCGGGGATCAGCGAGCTGGCTAGTACGACGGTGTCGCCGCTCTTCAGCTCGATGACCGGGTGTTCTCGATTGGCCATCCGCGACAGCGCCGACAGCGGCTCACCCTGAGATCCGGTGGAAATGATCACCACGTCTTCGGGTGCGTAGTTCTCGATCTCTCGGAGATCGATCAAGGTATTGCGGGGAATTTTGAGGAAGCCGAGTTCCCGAGCGACCGCCATATTGCGCACCATGGAACGCCCGACGTAGACCACCTTGCGCTGATGGGCCACGGCCGCGTCCAGAACCTGCTGCACCCGATGCACATGGGAGGCGAAACACGCCACAATCACACGCTGCCGGCTGGCCGCGAACACCCGCTCCAGAGCCGGCCCGATATCTCGCTCAGGCGTTGTGAAGCCGGAAACTTCCGCATTGGTCGAATCGATCATGAGCAGGTCGACGCCCTCTTCACCGAGCCGGGCAAAGGCGCGCAGATCGGTAACTCGTCCGTCCAGCGGGAGCTGATCCATCTTGAAGTCGCCGGTATGCAGAATCAGGCCGGCCGAAGTGCGTACGGCGACGGCCAGGGCATCGGGGATCGAGTGATTGACCGCGATGAACTCGCACTCGAACTTGCCGACGGCGACCTTGTCACCGTCGGTGACGACGCGTTGTGGAACGTTCCGCAGTTGGTGCTCGCGGAGTTTCTCTGCGAGTAATGCCAGCGTCAGCTTCGAGCCGACGAGGGGGATATCGGGCCGTTGGCGTAGCAGGTAGGGCACAGCGCCGATGTGATCCTCATGGCCGTGGGTGAGCACAAGTCCGACGACATCCCCGAGCCGTTCGCTGATCGCGTCGAAGCCCGGCAAGATCAGGTCGACGCCAGGATGATCGTCTTCGGGGAACAAGACTCCGCAGTCGATGAGCAGCAGTTGGCCGTCGAACTCGACGACGGCCATATTGCGACCAACATCCCCCAGACCGCCCAGCGAGACGATGCGCATTGCGTTGGGGGCCAGCAAGGGCGGGATCTGCAAACTACCGGCGGCCACGTGAGGAAAGGGTACAGGCCAGATACCATCGCGGCCGTGGGAGCAGCTTCCGGTGAACCGATCGCCGCCTCGGTACGCCTCGCGTGGCCTGCCGAGGCCGCAACCATCGCCGAGCTGCAACGGCGCTCCTGGGCCACCCAATGGCCAGCCGAGCTTGCGGAGCTGATGCTCAGCTCAGTGTCGCTGGCTGAGATGGTGGAATCTTGGCGTATGGCCATCGAGCGACCGCCGGAAGCCAGCTTCCGGGTTCTGGTCGCAACCGACGGCAAGCGCATCGTCGGCTTTGCCACCACGATGCCGAATCAGGACGACGATGCCGACCGGAGTACCGAAGGTGCAATCGATCAATTCGTAATCGACCCGCCCGCCCAACACCAAGGACATGGATCCCGGCTCCTGAATGCCTGCGCCGACACGCTACGGGCCGACGGTTTTGTCCGAGCGTCGTGCTGGGTGAATGCAGCCGACGACAAGCTTCTGAGGTTCCTTACCGGTGCCGGCTGGGCTGCAGACGGGGCGAGCCGAGAGATTGGGACCGAGGACGAATCCGTCCGTCTGAAACAAGTGCGGCTGCACACCGTTCTTGAGGCTGCGTAACCAGCTGCGAGCTTCGGCATTCCGCGATCAGCGCCACATACCCAGTCGCTAGGACGACACTGCCAAGTTGTCGCCAACGAGATCGACATGCACGCCGTCCTCGGCTGCAGTGATCCGGGTAACTGTCATGCCGAGCGGCATGCCCTTGAGTGGGATTGGCTTGAGCAGGGCCACCAACAATGCCTGAGAAGTGAACTCGGGCAGGTTCACGCCGGCGACCGAGATCTTCGCATCACTCAGCGTCATGGTCTGCTCTTTAGCGTTGAATCGCGGCGTCCCGCTGACCACGGCCTCGACGTCTCGGCCGAGAACTGTGGTCTTGATGTCAAGCTCCACCCGGCCATCGCTGCTGTACGTCATGGGTGCGCCAGCGAGCGAGGACAGCTTGACATAGTCCAGCAAAGCGGTGCCCTCGGCGTGACTGATATTCATCGTTTCGAACCCGTCGTTCGTTGCTACGTCGGTGAGGACAAGATCGGCATGTGCCAAGGTGAGCAGTGCGTCATTTGTCGTGCCGATCTGATCAGCCACGATGTGGATCCGGTCAATCAAGCGGGACGCGACCTGAGTCACAAACGGAAAGCCTTCGATGTCGACCTGCGGTGGCTGGGGTGTCCCCAAGCGCGGTTGCAGCGCTGTTGCGGCCTTCTGCTCAGCGCGGTGCTGAGCGAACCGATCACCGAAATAGAGTCCAGCGCCGAACAACGCAACGACGAGCACGATGATCAAGGTCGTGACCAGCGGGGAGGCCCGTCCGAGGCGAGGCCGCGGCACAGTCACCTCACCCGATCCCAAGAATGGGTTCGATTCCCACGGTGAGTCCCGGCCTGCTGCTGATCGCTTGGATTGCGGCGATCACGCCTGGCATGAACGAGACTCGATCGAGGGAATCATGCCGGATGGTCAAGGTTTCACCTTCGGCGCCGAACAAAACCTCCTGATGCGCGACCAGACCGCGCAGCCGGATGCCATGGACCCGGATGCCGTCAACCTGGGCACCCCGAGCCCCGGGGAGCTCCTGGATTGTTGCGTCCGGTGGCGGGGTGAGCGCAGCTGCGGTCCGCGCGGCCGCGATTCTGCGAGCCGTGTTAGCTGCGGTGCCCGATGGCGCGTCGGCCTTATCAGGATGATGCAGCTCAATGACCTCGGCGCTTTCATAGAAGGGCGCCGCCTGTTCAGCGAAGCGCATCATGAGCACCGCTCCGATGGAGAAGTTTGGTGCCACCAAGACACCAACGCCGTCATGTTGGGCGAGAGTCTTACGGAGCTGATCCAGCCGGTCGTCTGTAAAGCCAGTTGTGCCGACAACGGTGTTGATGCCGTGATCGATACACCATGAGATGTTGTCCATCACCGCGTCAGGGTGGGTGAAATCGACAATCACTTCCGCGGCTTCGGCTGGCGTACGGTCATCGCCCAGGTCGATTGCTGCGACGAGTTGCAAGTCGGGGGCGCACTCCACGGCCCGGCACACTTCCGCGCCCATTCGGCCACGGGCTCCGAACACTCCGACCCTGGTCATCGGTGACCACCTTCCGACTTGTCAGACTCTCAGCAGGTTATAAGACGCTGCGAGGCTGACAAGTCAGCTTTACCAGCGAGAAAGCAGCGACTCAATTCCCCGAGCCGGCACTCGTGCGCCGGCGATGGCGAGTGTTGGTGCGTGACTGAAAAGGTTCCCTGCCTCCGCTCGTACCTCTTCAGCCGTCACCTGATCGAAGCACCGCAGCAGCTCGCTCAAAGTGCGCTCGTCGCCGAGTACGGTGTTGATCCCCAGGCGGCTCATTCGGCTGCCAGCACCGTCGTAGGAGAGTGCAGTCTGGCCGCGCATCTGCCCTTTGGCTCGACTGAGCTCCTCCTCAGTGATGCCGTGCTCAGCCACCTCGGCAAGGGTGGCCCGCACCAGCTTGAGAATCGCCGCCAGTTTGCCGGGCGCGCACTGCCATTCGACGCTCCATGAACCAGCATCGGAATAGGCGGTCTCACCGGCATCGATGGTGTAGGTCAGTCCGCGCCGTTCGCGTACTTCGACGAATAACCGGGAGGCCATGCCGCCGCCGACAACAAGCGACAGCAGACCCAGCGGATAGCGCCGTGCGTCGAACACTCCAGCGCTTGGAAACGCCAGCACCGCGCTGCACTGCTCCAACGGCAGCCGGTGCATGATCAGCCCACCGGGGCCGTTGATCCCCCTGCCCTTGATTATTGTCGGACTTGGCGGCGTCGGCCCTGGGCCTGCGGGCTGAGCATCCATACCCGCTAGCTGCTCGATCAGCCGATCATGATCGACTTTGCCGGCGGCGGCTACGACTACCGAGCCGGGACGATAATGCCGCCTCCAGTGCTGCACGATCTGTGGCCGGCCGAGGGTAGCCACGGAATCGCGTGATCCGATCACTGGACGCCCTAGGCCGCTCTTGCCGAAGATCGCGGCCGCTGCTGCTTCAGCAGCCAACTCAGTCGGGTCGTCCGCGTGCATGGAGATCTCGTCCAAGATCACCGCTCGCTCAGCGTCTACGTCCTCTGCCGTGATCAATGAGTTGCCGATCATGTCGGTCAGGACGTCAAGAGCCACTTCAGCGTCACTGTGCAAGACCCGGGCGTAGAAGCAGGTGTGTTCCTTCGCCGTATACGCATTGAGTTCGCCACCCACCGACTCGATCGCGGCCGAGATCTGCTCTGCGGTACGCGTCGAGGTGCCCTTGAAAAGCAGGTGCTCAAGGAAATGTGACGCGCCGTGAAGTCTCGGCGTCTCGTGCCGTGATCCGACAGAGGCAAATAACCCGAGGGAATAGGTGTTGGTCGATCGGATGTCTTCGGTGACCACCTGCAGACCGCCAGGCAGCACGGTACGCCGCACGGCGCCGTCCAACTGAGGAATTCGTCGTCGACCGGACCCGCTACGGGGAATGAGAGGCATCGGCGTTGGTACAATACGGCCAGACCGCTACGCCGACACCGTCTCCTCCACCACAGGAATCAGCGATAGCTTCCCGCGATCATCGACCTCGTTGATCTCCACCTGGATCTTCTGCCCGACGCTGAGCACATCCTCGACATTCTCAACGCGCTGCCCTCCGGACAGCGGCCGCATCTTCGAGATGTGCAACAGGCCATCCTTTCCGGGCAGCAGGGAGACAAAGGCGCCGAAAGCCGTGATCTTGACCACCGTGCCGAGATAGCGCTCACCCTTCTCCGGCGCTGTCGGGTTGGCAATCGCGTTGATCATGGCCCGTGCGGCCTCAGCCTTGTCGGCGCCGTCCGCCCCGACGTAGATGGTGCCGTCGTCCTCGATTGTAATCTCCGCGCCAGTATCGTCCTGGATCTGATTGATCACTTTCCCCTTGGGGCCGATCACCTCGCCGATCTTGTCGACCGGGATCCTCATGGTGATGATCCGCGGGGCATAGACGCTCATCTCGTCTGGACCCTCAATAGCCTCGCCCATCACGTCGAGCAAAGTGTTCCTGGCGTCCTTGGCCTGGTTCAGTGCGTCGCCCAACACCGAGGCCGGGATACCATCGAGCTTGGTGTCGAGCTGCAGAGCAGTGATGAAGTCACGCGTGCCAGCGACCTTGAAATCCATGTCGCCGTAGGCGTCCTCGGCGCCAAGAATGTCAGTCAGTGCTACATAGCGCGTCTGACCCTCGACTGTGTCGGATACCAAGCCCATGGCAATGCCGGCAACCGGTGCTCGCAGCGGCACGCCAGCGTTGAGCAGGGCAAGCGTTGACGCGCAGACCGAGCCCATCGAGGTCGAGCCGTTTGAGCCGAGCGCCTCCGAGACCTGGCGGATCGCGTACGGGAACTCCTCGCGAGTAGGCAACACCGGACTCAGCGCCCGCTCGGCAAGCGCGCCATGACCGATCTCGCGTCGCTTCGGGGATCCAACCCGGCCGGTTTCACCGGTGGAGTACGGCGGGAAGTTGTAATTGTGCATATAGCGCTTGGTGGTCTCCGGCGCGAGCGTGTCGAGTTTCTGCTCCATGCCGAGCATGTTCAGCGTCGAAACGCCGAGAATTTGGGTTTCGCCACGCTGGAAAAGCGCTGATCCGTGGACACGGGGCACCACGCCGACCTCACAGGACAAAGTCCGGATATCGGTGACGCCACGGCCGTCGATACGAATCTTGTCGCTCAGAATCCGTTGCCTGATGAGCTTCTTGGTCAGCGCTCGGTACGCGCCGGTGATCTCCTTCTCCCGGCCCTCGAACTGAGGTGCCAGACGCTCGACAATCGAGTTCTTGAGAGCGTCGACGGCCTGCTCGCGCGAGTGCTTGTCGGCGATTGACATGACCTCGGCCAGTTCAGCAGTGACCGTCTCGGCGACTGCGTCGTACACATCGTCGCTGTAGTCGTTGAAGACCGGAAAGTCAGCCGTAGCTTTGGGGAACTTGGCCGCGAGCTCAACTTGGGCGTCACAGAGCGCACGGATGAACGGCTTGGCCGCCTCAAGCCCACTCGCCACGACATCCTCGGTAGGGGCGGTTTTGCCGTTTTGGACGAGATCCCAAGTGTGCTCGGTTGACTCTGCCTCGACCATGGCGATGGCCACATCGCCAGCGTCAGTTACACGACCAGCGACCACCATGTCGAATGTGGCATTCTTCAGCTGATCGACATCGGGGAATCCGATCCAGCGGTCGCCGATCAGTGCGACGCGCACGCCGCCAACCGGTCCGGTGAAGGGCAGGCCAGCCAGCTGGGTCGATAGTGAAGCCGCATTGATCGCGACTACGTCGTAGAGCTTGTTCGGGTTCAGCGCCATGACGGTCACGATGACCTGGACCTCATTGCGCAGGCCCTTGACAAAGCAGGGACGTAGTGGCCGGTCAATGAGCCGGCAGGTCAGGATGGCGCCCTCCGATGGGCGGCCCTCGCGGCGGAAGAACGAGCCGGGAATGCGACCGAGGGCATACATGCGTTCCTCGACGTCCACGGTGAGCGGGAAGAAGTCGATCGCCTCGCGCGGCCTGCTCTGTGCAGTCGTTGCCGACAAGACCATGGTGTCTTCGTCGAGATAGACGGTCGCCGATCCGGCGGCTTGCCGGGCAAGGAGTCCCGACTCGAAACGTATGACATGGCGGCCGAACTCGC
>Ga0307411_10000606_pt1 | contig 12875 bp, 10 predicted proteins | sample DK1Ometagenome_2_FD_203712 | JGI IMG/M metagenome (GOLD analysis project Ga0307411, IMG submission 203712) | Maize rhizosphere microbial communities from greenhouse at UC Davis, California, United States - DK15-O-1 | ecosystem: Host-associated > Plants > Roots > Rhizosphere > Soil | place: USA...
CCGAGCGCCTGCAGGTCGCCGCGCAGATCGACCAGCGGCTTCGCGTTCAGCGCACCGGCGATGAAGAACGATGCGTAGAGAAAGACTTCCGGCTTGCCGATGCCGAGGAAGAGCGCCGCGTACTCGTCGCGCACCTGGGCCAGCGACAGGCGACGCGCCGCGGCCACGACCTCGGCCCACGATCGCTCGAGGAACGCGCCGCGCGCCGGCGCCTCGGTCACCGCGACCTGCAACTGCGCGTACAGCGCCTCGTCCGGCGCGGCATAGAACAGGTTCGCGAGCAGCCCGTAGATTTCCGCACGCGCAATCTCCTCGCGGTCGTCTGGAGGGCTGAAGTTCAGTGCCGGCATGGCTTGCACTCAGAGCTGCGTGATGCGCACTTCGTTCGGGTCGGTGTGGATGTCGATGACCCGACATTCGCCGCACATCTTCAGTCGCTCGGCCGCAGCGCCCTGGAACATCGCGTGGCCACCAAGCTTCGCGGTCATCGCCTCGATCGCCTTCAGCGTGCCGAACGGCTTGCCGCAACGCACGCAGCAGAACGGCTCGACCTCGTTCAGCACGCGCGGCGTCTTGCGCGCCTTCAACCCGTCCTGCAGCAGCAGGCGCGGTTCGAGGACGATCGCCTGCTCGGGGCAGGTGCTCGCGCACAGCCCGCACTGGACGCAGTTCTTCTCGATGAAGCGGAGCTGCGGTCGGTCCGGGTTGTCCGCCAATGCCGCCTCCGGACACGCGCCGACGCACGCGAGGCAGAGCGTGCAGGCGGCGGTGTCGACCTGCAAGCTGCCGAACGGGCTTCCGCGCGTCGGCAACGCGATCGACACAGGCACGCTCGGGGCGCTCTGCATCAGGTGCTCGAGCGCGAGATCGAGCGTCGTCCGCTTGTCCGCTTGCACGCTGAACGTCGCAGCGCGAGCAACGCCCGTTGCCGGTTCGACCTGCAGTTCACGATCCAGTGCCAGCAGCGTCGGGCTCGTGGCGCGGACCGCGCTGCGCGCCCGCTCGGGACGGACGGAAGACACCGGCCGCGCCGGCCCGCTCTCGGAAGGAAGATCCTTCGCATCGACGCCCGTGGCATCGACGATCCGAAAGTGCGTCCCCGCAAAGCCGAGGCCGGACACGATCGCCTGTGCAACCGTCATCTGCTCGGCGACCGCGACGCGGTAATCGGGCGCTTCCTCGTCGGTCATCAGCACCCAGACCTGGGACGCTCCGCAGGCGATCGCCGCCAGCCACAGATCGACGCCGATCGACGCGGTATGCCAGACCTCGAGCGGCAGCACGCGCGCCGGCAGGCCCCTCACGCTGCTGTCGATCCGTGCCGCGCGCCCGAGTGCACCGATCGCCTGCGCACCGGCGCCGGCGCTGTGGATCAGCAGCGCCGCCTGGCGCCCGCCCGCCTTCGCATAGGTCGACAGCAGCGTGCGGATGCGGCGACCCATGTCGTCCGGCTTCGGCGTTGCATAGGTCAGTGCCCCGCTCGGACAGACCGTCGTGCAGGCACCGCAACCGACGCACAGATGCGGCTCGACGAAGATGCCGCCGCTCGTCGTGCGGCCCTTCAGCGACGCGTCGCTGCGGATCGCCGCGGCCGAACACACGTCGATGCAGGCGCGGCAGCCGATCTGCTCGTTGCGGCTGTGCGCGCACAGCTTCTGCCGGTACTGGAAGAACGTCGGCTTCTCGAACTCGCCGACACTTTCGCGCAGCTGCAGCACCGCATCGAGCATCGCGCGTTCGTCGATCGCATGGAAGTAGCCTTGCGGTGGCTGATGGAGCGCGATCGACGGGCGCTCGCCGAGATCGAGCACGAGATCGAAGGTCTCGGACACGGTCTCCGGCGCGCGCTGGAAATCGATCGCGCCGGCCGCCTCGCACACCCGGACGCAGTCGCGATGCGCGGCGCAGCGCGCCAGGTCGATCTGGTAGCTGAAGTCGATCGCCTGTTCCGGACAGGCTTCGATGCAGGCGTTGCAGCGCGTGCAGAGCTCGAGGTCGATCGGATTCGTCGCCGTCCAGTGCGCCTCGAACGCGCCGAGCCACCCCGTGATCTGGGTCAGCGTTCCCGAGTGGACCGCGAACGAACGCTCCTGCGGCAGCGTGCCGCCCGGCCGCGGCAGCAGCAGGCTGACCTCGAGCCGATCGACGAGCAGGCGCGCGGCGCGCACACCGGCATCGGCCGGACCGATCACGAGCACGCGCCCGGACGAGCGGTACGTCACCGCCGGCACCGGTTCGGGCGCCGGCAGCTGCGCCGCGGCGATCAGCGCGGCGAGCTTCGGCGTCGCGGCCGAGGCATCCTTCGACCAGCCGCCGGTCTCGCGGATGTTGACGAAGCGGATCGGCCGCTCGGCAATGGCGGGTGCGCCTTCGGTCTCGTCGTTCAGCGCGAGGAAGAGCCGGCTCTCCTGCGTGCAAGCGACCAGCAGGTCGTCGGCGCCTTTGGCGGCGCGCTGGAACGCGCCGGCCTCGCGCCGGCACAACGTCGAGTGAACGGTCTCGAGGCCCGTGCCTGCTTCAGCGCCGAGCGCCTGGCGCAGCGCCGGGCCGTTCAGCACCATCGTCTTGTTGCAGTCGCAGATCAGGGTCGTCATCGGGGCGGATTTCAGCGGGTGAGGGCGCAACGGCCGCAGCTTCAAGGTCGGGAGACTGTGCCATCGCGGCCGGCACGGAGCCATCGGGATTGACCGACCCTGCCGCGGTTTCGTTCCCGCGATCCGCGCGCACGACTTGTTCCGGGTCGGCGTCGAACAAGCCGAGCAGCGCCGACTGGGTCATGCGGCGCAGCATCGCCGGCGGGATGGGATCGGGCTTGCCGTAGTCGTCGATGTAGGTGTCGAGGCCGTCCATCACATTGAAGTGCGGATCGCTGAACAGCTTCTTCAGCGCCGCGTTCTTGACGCCGGTGTCGACGCCGGGCCGCACGAAGGGCGAGAAATCGGACTCGCGGGTCAGCTGCGCGACGTCGTCCATCGTCGGCAGCGGTGGAGCATCGGGTGGCACTTGATGGGCGCCCGCCGGCACTTCGGCCGCGAGAGGCGCTGCGCCGACGGTCGCCGTTGGCGGACGCTCGGTCAGCGGACGATCCGCTGGAGGCAGCGGATTCGAGACCGGTTCGTCCGCCGCCGGCACGGCCCGCCCGTCGCGGACCTGTGCCTTGCGCCGGGACCAGCGCGACAGGAATCCGTCGTCGGCGTCGCTCATCGCCGCTCTCCCGGCGCCACGAACGATTGCGGGCGGCGCCGCTGCTTCGGCTCGGGCCGGTAGTGCTCGTCCGTGTAGCTCTGCAGCCAAGCCGCGAGGTCGGGGGCGAGCGGGACGTTGTCGACCCGCTCCTGCGCGTCGAGCCAGCGCCCGGCTTCGTTGTACGACAGGCTCACGGTTTCGGGCCACGCGCGTGCCGGATCGTCGTCATCGATGCGCCAGACCACGAACCAGACCGGCGCGCCGGAGCTGAGGTTCAGGTGATAGCCCTCGGCTTCATCGCGGAACAGCGCCAACGTGAAGCCGGGGTGAAGCACACGCTGGAACTTGCCGTCGTCGCGCAGGATGCGCGGCGCAGCGCCGAACGCTTCCTCGTGCGGCACCACCTCGCAGACCCGGAAGCGCCAATCCTCGTAGCGGTTCGGGGCGGTCTCGCGTTCCATCACGACGGCGACGCGGATCGACGGGCGGTCGACCGTCATCGAGCTTCCCTGTCGTTTCGGTGCTCGTCGACGTCCCGCGCACCAGCGTCGCGAGCGCGCGCCGGTCCGGCGTCGCCGCTCGGCCCGTTCATGTGTCCTTCGAGATGCTGATGGTCGGGAACTTCGACGAAAAGTCCTTCGCGCGCTGGGCGATCTTGACGGCAACCTGCCGCGCGACCTGCTTGTAGAGGCCGGCGATCTCGCCATCCGGATCGCTGACGACGCTCGGCCGGCCGTTGTCGGCCTGCACCCGGATCGACAGGTTCAGCGGCAACGCGCCGAGATAATCCATGGCGTACTCGGCAGCGAGGCGCTTGCCGCCCTCCTCACCGAAGATGTGCTCGACGTGGCCGCAGTTCTCGCACACGTGAACGGCCATGTTCTCGACGATGCCGAGGATCGGCACGCCGACCTTCTCGAACATCTTGATGCCCTTCTTCGCATCCAGCAGCGCGATGTCCTGCGGCGTCGTGACGATCACAGCACCGGTCAGCGGCACCCGCTGCGACAGCGTGAGCTGGATGTCGCCGGTGCCCGGCGGCATGTCGACGATCAGGTAGTCGATGTCGTCCCAGTTGGTCTGGCGCAGCAACTGTTCGAGCGCCTGCGTCGCCATCGGGCCGCGCCAGATCATCGGGTTGTCCTGCTCGACCAGGAAGCCGATCGACATCACCTGGACGCCGTAGTTCTCCATCGGCTCCATCGTCTTGCCGTCGGCGGATTCGGGGCGGCCTTCGATTCCCATCATCATCGGCTGGCTCGGCCCGTAGATGTCGGCGTCGAGGATGCCGACCTTGGCGCCTTCGGCGGCCAGCGCGAGCGCGAGGTTCACGGCGGTCGTGCTCTTGCCGACGCCGCCCTTGCCGGACGCGACCGCGACGATGTTCTTCACCTTCGGCAGCAACTGCACGCCGCGCTGCACCGCATGCGGCGTGACCTTCGAGGCGAGGTTCGCACTGACGTTGGCGACGTCCGGCAAGGTGCGCGCCGCGGCGATCAGTGCCTTGCGCAACGCCGGGATCTGGCTCTTCGCCGGATAGCCGAGCTCGACGTCGAAGGCGACGTCGCCGCCATCGATGCGCACGTTCCTGACCTGCCGGGTCGAGACGAAATCCTTGCCCGTGTTCGGGTCGATGACGCTTTTCAGCGCATCGAGCAGCGCAGTTTCGTTGACGGACATGGAGGCTGGCGGTTGGGTCGCAATGGGGCGCGGAGTCTAGCGTGGCGGGGGTGCAGCACCCCCTGCGCGCCTAGAATCGAGAAGTATTTTCGCTCAACAAAGACCCTGTCTGCATGACCCGCCAGCTCTTCGTCACGACCGCACTGCCGTACGCCAACGCGCCGTTTCACATCGGTCACATGATGGAGTACATCCAGGCCGACATCTGGGTCCGGTACCAGCGGATGCAGGGGCACGAAGTCCACTTTGTCGGCGCCGACGATGCGCACGGCGCGCCGATCATGATCGCCGCCGAGAAGGCCGGCCGCACACCGCAGGCGTTCGTCGCGGAGATCGCCGCCGGACGCAAGGCCTACCTCGACGGCTTCCACATCGCGTTCGACAACTGGCACTCGACCGACGGCCCGGAGAACCATACGCTCGCGAGGGAGATCTACCTCGCACTGCGCAAGAACGAGCTGATCGCGACCAAGGTCATCGACCAGTTCTTCGATCCGGTCAAGAACATGTTCCTGCCCGACCGCTACATCAAGGGCGAGTGCCCGCGGTGCGGCGCGAAGGACCAGTATGGCGATTCGTGCGAGGTCTGCGGTGCGGTCTACGCGCCGACCGACCTGAAGAACCCGTACTCGACGCTGTCCGGCGCGACTCCGGTCATGAAGAGCAGCGAGCACTACTTCGTGCGCCTCAGCGACCCGCGCTGCGTCGAGTTCCTGCGCCAGTGGACACAATCGATCGGCCTTCAGGCCGAGGTTCTGAACAAGATCAAGGAGTGGTTCGAGACCGACGAGGACGGCCACGGCGGGCTCGGCGACTGGGACATCAGCCGCGACGCGCCCTACTTCGGGATCGAGATTCCGGACGCGCCGGGCAAGTACTTCTATGTGTGGCTCGATGCGCCGATCGGCTACCTCGCGTCGCTGAAGAACTACTTCGACCGCGGCGGCGCGGCACAGCGCGGTGAACCGCGCACGTTCGACGAGTTCATGGCCGATCCGGCAACCGAGCAGATCCACTTCATCGGCAAGGACATCGTCTATTTCCACACGCTGTTCTGGCCGGCGATGCTGCACTTCAGCGGCCGCAAGACGCCGAGCAGCGTGTTCGTGCACGGCTTCATCACGGTGCGCGAGGAGAAGATGAGCAAAAGCCGCGGCACCGGCATCTCGCCGCTGCGCTACCTCGAGCTCGGCATGAATCCGGAATGGCTGCGCTACTACATCGCCGCCAAGCTGAACTCGAAGGTCGAGGACATCGACTTCAGCCCGGACGACTTCGTCGCTCGCGTCAACAGCGACCTCATCGGCAAGTACATCAACATCGCCAGTCGCGCCGCCGGCTTCCTGACGAAGCGCTTCGAAGGCAAACTGTCGGCATCGATCGGCGCCGAAGGCCACCAGCTGATCGACGACCTGATGGCGGCGCGCGTGCCGATCGGCACGCTGTACGACGAGCGCGAGTTCGGCAAGGCGCTGCGCGAGACGATGCTGCTGGCGGACCAGGTCAACGGCTACGTCGACCTGCACAAGCCGTGGGAGCTGGCGAAGAAGCCCGACTCGTCTGCCGAACTGCACGAGGTCTGCACGATCTGCATCGAGGCGTTCCGCCTGCTGACGATTTACCTGAAGCCGGTGCTGCCGGCGCTCGCCGGCGCGGTGGAGGCGTTCCTGCGTGTTCAGCCGCTCGGCTTCGACGATGCCCGGCGGCGCCTCGGCGCGCATGCGATCGGCGAATACAAGCACCTGATGCAGCGCGTCGATGCGAAGGTGCTCGATGCGCTGTTCGAGGCCCCGGCCGTGGTCGAGAAGGCGCCCGGCGGCGAGGCCATCGCTCCGACGATCGAGCTGGCCGACTTCGCGAAGGTCGACCTTCGCATCGCACGCATCGTCGCCTGCGAAGCGGTCGCCGGCTCGACCAAGCTCTTGCGGCTGACGCTCGACGTCGGCGAGGCGCAGCCGCGCAACGTCTTCAGCGGCATCCAATCGGCTTACCAACCGGCCGAGCTGGTCGGCAAGCTGACCGTGATGGTCGCGAACCTCGCACCGCGCAAGATGAAGTTCGGTCTGAGCGAAGGCATGGTGCTGGCCGCCTCGCACGCCGACGAGAAGAGCGAGCCGGGGATCTACATCCTCGAGCCGTGGCCGGGCGCGCAGCCGGGTCTGCGGGTCCGGTGACCGCGCAATGACCGTCGACATCGTCTGCGAGTTCCCGGACACGACGTGGTCGTCCGACGGACCGACGTGCGGCGTGGAGGCGGTCGTCGAAGACGGCAAGGTGCTGAGCTTTCCGAACCTGCCGTTCGTCCTCGCCGAGGACGAACGCAAGTTTCTCGACGAGCGCTGGGCCGACGGTCGCGCGAAGAACATCTCGGTGCGCTGGCCGTCCGGCGAGCTGCGCGGCGCCGCCGCGCAAGGCGCCGACCTCGACGCACTGCGCGCGCTGATCGTGCGCTATGCCGAGCAGGCCGAAGCGTTCGCGTTGCGCCTCTTTCCGCACTACGCCGGCCAGCTTCGGCGCGGCAATTCGTCGCTCCGGCCGGCACAGGTCGCCACCCGGGAGACCAGCTGGCGCAAGGACGACACGCGCCTGCACATCGACGCGTTCCCTTCGAATCCGATGCACGGCACACGCCTGCTGCGCGTCTTCAGCAACGTCAACCCGAATGGGCAGCCGCGCGAATGGCGGGTCGGGGAGCCGTTCGAGGCGCACGCCCGGCGCTACCTCCCGGCGATCCGCCGGCCGCTGCCGGGCACCGCGTTCCTGCTGCACGCCAGCGGCATCACGAAGCGGCGCCGGACCGAGTACGACCATGTGATGCTGCAGTTGCACGACCGCGCGAAGGCCGACCTCGGCTACCAGCGCAGCGGCCCGCAGGCGCGCGTCGACTTCGCACCGGGTACGACCTGGGTGGTCTACAGCGATCAGGTGCTGCATGCCGCGATGGGTGGGCAGCACATGATGGAGCAGACGTTCTACCTGGACGTCGACAGCCAGCAGCGGCCGGCCACGTCGCCGCTGCGCGTGCTCGAGCGCTTGCTCGAGCGACCGCTGCGCTAGCGGCTCGGCCGCCGACCGCGGCCAGACTCGTCTCGGCCCGGCGGGTTGCCGCAACTCCTATCACCCGCAGGCTCCGGCGCCAGCCGAAACGGCCCCGCACGAGCGTCGCGGCCGCCTTCTCCGCATTCGATTCGATTGCACTTGGATGCACATGACATTAACATGTCATCCGCATGGAACTGAAGACGGCCCGGCTCACGCTGCTGATCGATCCGGCGAAGAAGGCCGCCTTCGAGCAGCTCTGCGCGCAACAGGACCTGACGCCCTCGCAGGTGGTGCGCCAGCTGATCCGCGATTACCTGATCCAGCACGGCGTGAGCTTCACGCCCAGCGGCGCCCGGCCGAACGATCCCGAAGGTCGTTCCAAGCGAGGCGCCGTGCCGGCCGCCAAGCCGCGTCCGCCGCGCTGACGTGTCGTGAACGGCCTCGCCGGTCCGGATCGCTGGCTGCTGCTGGACGGCGTGCTGCTGGTCGTCGCGCTGTGGGTCGCGGTCGGGCTCGCCGGCGTGATCGCGCTGCACCGTTTCAAGCTGGTGTCGCGCGTGCTGTTTCCGCTCGGCGGTGTCGGCGGCCTGACGCTCTTCGGCCTCGGCCTCGCCGCGGTCTTCCGCCCGACCGAGATCGCCGTGCTGGCGATCGGGCTGCCCACCTTGCCGTTTCACCTGCGCCTCGACAGCCTTGCGGCGTTCTTCCTGATGGTGATCGGCTGCGCCGCGGCCGGCGTGTCGGCGTTCGCGGCCGGCTATTTCAGGCGCGGCGAAGGCACGCCACCCGGCCTGCTCTGCCTGCAGTACCACCTGTTCCTCGCCGCGATGGCCGGCGTCGTGCTGGCCGACGACGCCTACGCCTTCATGGTGATGTGGGAGACGATGGCGCTGTCGTCGTTCTTCCTCGTCATCGCCAACCACCGGATCGCGGAGATCCGACGCGCCGGCTACCTGTACCTGTTGATTGCGCACATCGGCGCGATCGGCATCCTGATGTGCTTCGGCGTGCTGCAAGCGGACACCGGCGACTACACCTTCGCCAACATGCGCGCGCAGCAGCTGTCGCCGTTCTGGGGCTCGATCGCGTTCGGCCTCGCGCTGTTCGGCTTCGGCGCCAAGGCCGGGCTGCTGCCGCTGCACGTCTGGCTCCCCGAAGCGCACCCGGCTGCGCCCTCGCCGGTGTCCGCGCTGATGAGCGGCGTGATGCTGAAGACCGCCATCTACGGGCTGCTGCGCGTGCTGTTCGACCTGCTGCAAACCCATCTGTGGTGGTGGGGCGGCATCCTGCTGGCGCTCGGGCTGGCGACGGCGCTGTTCGGCGTCGTGTTCGCCGCGGTCCAGGTCGACATGAAGCGGCTGCTCGCCTACTCGTCGATCGAGAACATCGGGCTGCTGGTGGCCGGCATCGGCCTGACCGTCGTCTTCTCGGCCTACGGCATGCTGCCGATGGCGGCGCTGGCGCTGACCGCGAGCCTCTATCACGTCGCCTCGCACGCGCTCTTCAAGAGCCTGCTGTTCCTGGGCACCGGCTCGGTGCTGCACGCGACCGCGGAGCGCAACCTCGGCAAGCTGGGCGGCCTGATCCGGACCATGCCGTTCGTCGCCTGGGTCACGCTGATCGGCGTGCTCGCCAGCGCCGGTCTGCCGCCGCTCGGCGGCTTCGTCTCCGAGTGGCTGCTGCTGCAGAGTTTCCTGTTCGCGCCCGGGCTGCCCGACCCGGTGCTCAACATGCTGATCCCGGTCGTCGCCGCGCTGATCGCGCTGGTCGCGGCGCTGGCCGGCTACACGATGGTGAAGTTCTTCGGCGTCATCTTCCTCGGCCGTCCGCGCGAGGAGAAGCTGGCGAGCGCCCGCGATGCCGGCACCTGGGAGCGCATCGGCATGCTCTGGCTCGTCGGCGGGTGCATCGCGCTCGGCCTGCTGCCGGTCCCGTTCATCGGGGTCATCGACCCGGTGACCCGCAACCTCGTCGGCGCGGGCCTGGGCAGCGCCCTGGCCGACGGCGGCTGGCTGCTCGCCCCCACCTCGATCGAACGCGCGAGCTACGGGCCGGCGATCTTCCTGCTCGGCGTGGCAGCGAGCTGCGCGCTCGCCTATCTGCTGGTGCGCCGGCTCTACCACGGGCGACTTCGCCGCGCCGCGCCCTGGGACTGCGGTTACCCGTGGCAGACCGCGCGGATGCAGGACACCGCCGAAGGATTCGGCCAGCCGATCCGGCAGATCTTCGAACCGATCTTCCGGATGCAGCGCGAGCTGCCGACGCCGTTCGACGCACGGCCACGCTACCGCGTCGTCGTCGAGGACCCGATCTGGCACGCGCTCTACGCGCCGATCGCCGCGGCCGTGGCCCGGCTCGCGCGGCTGGTCGGCCTGCTGCAGCAAGGCCGGATCGCGGTCTACCTGCTGTACAGCTTCATCACGCTGATCGCGATGCTGGTGGTGGTGACGAGATGAGCACACCGGCGAGCCGCCTCGAGGAGGCATGTACTGCCCTCACGCGCGGCAGGCAAGCGGTGACGAGAGTGCCGGCATGACCTGGCTCGGCGCGCTGTCGCAGCTGTTGGAGATCGTCGTCGCGCTCGCGCTCGCGCCGCTGCTGACCGGCTGGATCAACCAGTGGCGCGCCTGGCTCCAGAACAAGCGTGCGCCGAGCCTGTTCCAGCCGTATCGCGTGCTGCACAAGCTGTTCAACAAGGACTCGGTGGTGGCCGAGCACGCCTCGCCGCTGTTCCGCTCGACGCCCTACATCGTGTTCGGCTGCGTCGCGCTGGCCTGTTCGATCGTGCCGACGCTGTCCACCGACCTGCCGCTGTCGCAGGCGGCCGACGTGATCGCGCTGGTCGGCCTGTTCGCGCTGGCCCGGGTCTTCATTTCGCTGGCCGCGATGGACATCGGCACCGCGTTCGGCTCGCTCGGCGCGCGCCGTGAAATGCTGATCGGCTTCCTGGCCGAGCCGGCGCTGCTGATGGTGATGTTCTCGGCCTCGCTGATCTCCAGGTCGACCTCGCTGACGACGATCGTCGAGACGCTGGCGCATCGCGAACTCGCGATCTACCCCGGCCTCGCATTCGCCGGCGTCGCCTTCATGATGGTCTCGCTTGCCGAGAACGCGCGGGTGCCGGTCGACAACCCGGCCACCCACCTCGAGCTGACGATGATCCACGAGGCGCTCATCCTCGAATACTCGGGCCGGCACCTCGCGCTGCTCGAATGGGCTGCCAGCCTGAAGCTGTTCGCCTACTCGTGCATCGGCCTGGCGCTGTTCTTCCCGTGGGGCGTGGCCGAGGCGCAGGCGCCGCTCGAGCTGCTCCTGGCGCTGCCCGTGCTCGTCGTCAAGCTGGCCGTCGGCGGGATCGGTCTGGCAGTTCTCGAGGCGCTCAGCGCCAAGATGCGCATCTTCCGCGTCCCCGAGTTCCTGGCCACCGCGTTCCTGTTCGCGGTGATCGGCCTGCTGGTGCACATCCTCCTGGCGACGTGATGAACCTGCTGCTCGCCCAGTTCATCAACCTGCTCGGCGCCGTGCTGCTGCTGCTCGCCTTCGCGATGATCTCGCAGCGCCGCATCCTGTCGCTGATCCATCTTTTCACGTTGCAGGGCGCGACGCTGGTGATCGCGACCGCGGTGGTCGGCCACGTCACGCTGCAGCCGCACCTCTACGTCTCGGCGCTGCTCACCTTCGCGCTCAAGGTCGTGCTGATCCCGGTGCTGCTGCACCGGCTGATCGACCGCCTCGACGTGCGCTGGGACACCGAGACGCTGATCAACATCCCGACCACGATGATCGTCGGCATCCTGCTGGTCATCTTCGCCTTCAACCTGGCGCTGCCGATCGCCCAGCTCTCGTCGTCGATCGCACGCGGCTCGCTCGGCATTGCGCTGGCCTGCGTGCTGCTGTCGTTCCTGATGATGATCACGCGCGCCAAGGCGGTGCCGCAGGTGATCGGCTTCCTGTCGATGGAGAACGGCCTGTTCTTCGCCGCGACCTCGGCCACCTACGGCATGCCGATGGTGGTCGAGCTCGGCATCGCGCTCGACGTGCTGATCGGCGTGCTGATCCTGGGCGTGTTCATGTTCCAGATCCGCGAGAAGTTCGACAGCCTCGACATCCGCCACCTCGAAAAGCTCAAGGAAGAGTGAGTGGAGCCGCTCTTTCTCGCCCTCGGAATCCCGCTCGCCGGCAGCTTGGCACTGGCCCTGTTCGGCCATCGCGATCGGGCGATGGAGCTCAATGCCGCCTTCAGCTTCGCGACCTTCCTGGCGACCTGCGCGCTCACTGCCCAGGTCATCGCCGACGGCCCGCGGCTGGTCTGGAATCGCGAGTTCTTCATCGACCCGCTCAACGTCTTCCTGGTCACGCTGACGGCGTTCGTGGGCCTGACGACCGCGCTCTTCTCGCGACCCTACATGCGGATCGAGCGCGACCACGGCAAGATGACGCCGCCGCGCCTGCGCCTCTACCACAGCATGTACCAGCTGTTCAGCTTCACGATGCTGGTGGCGCTGACGACCAACAACATGGGCATCCTGTGGGTCGCGATGGAAGCGGCGACGCTGACCACCGTGCTGCTGGTCAGCGTTTACCGCACGGCGGCCAGCCTCGAAGCGGCGTGGAAGTACTTCATCCTGTGCGGCGTCGGCATCGCGCAGGCCCTGTTCGGCACCGTGCTGCTCTACATGGCGGCCGAGAAGGTGATTCCGGCCGAAGGCGGCGCGCTGCTGTGGACCAACCTCGACACGGTGAAGGCGCAGCTCGACCCGCGCATCATCACGCTCGCATTCGCCTTCCTCTTCATCGGCTACGGCACCAAGGTCGGCCTGGTGCCGCTGCACAACTGGCTGCCCGACGCCCACGCCGAGGGCCCGACGCCGGTCTCGGCGGTGCTCTCGGGACTGCTGCTCAACGTCGCGCTCTACGCGATCCTGCGCTGCAAGGTGCTGACCGACGGCGCGCTGCAGAACCACCTC
>Ga0307411_10000607_pt1 | contig 12864 bp, 8 predicted proteins | sample DK1Ometagenome_2_FD_203712 | JGI IMG/M metagenome (GOLD analysis project Ga0307411, IMG submission 203712) | Maize rhizosphere microbial communities from greenhouse at UC Davis, California, United States - DK15-O-1 | ecosystem: Host-associated > Plants > Roots > Rhizosphere > Soil | place: USA...
TGCGGTGTTTGCCGAGCAGCCCGGCCTGCGGATCGAAATACAGCACCGTGCAATACAACGTGCTGCCGGCGCGCTCGATCACGCCGATCACCAGATTTGCCCCGGTGCGCGCTGACAATCCGGCCAGGGCGTCGGTTTCGGCGCCAGGCACATCAATGGCGTTGGCAAAATAACGCGCAAAGGCCTCACGTCCCTCAGGCAGTCGATAACCCAACTGGGTGCCGAAACCCTCGCCTTTCGGGTAACCACCGAGCAGGGCTTCCGGCATTACCACCAGCGCAGCGCCGGATTCGCGGATTGCGTCTTCCCAAGAAAGGATCTGTTCAAGGGTTTCGTCTTTGCCACCGGGCAAGGCGCCGATCTGCAATGCCGCCACTATGGATTTGGCCATTGTTTTTACTCCATCAGGTTCAGGTGTTGCCGATTCTCCGGCGTCACGCGATCATGAATAAAGCCCTGGCCACTGCTGAATGATATGAGCCAAATGAATATCGCCGACATCGACCTCAATCTGCTGAAAGTCTTCGAAGCGCTGCATGAGGAATCCAGTGCCAGCCGCGCCGCCCTGCGCCTGGGCGTAACGCAATCGGCAGTCAGCGCGGCATTGCGTCGCTTGCGCGAGGTGTATGGCGATCAGTTGTTCGTACGCACCGGGCGCGGTCTGGCGCCGACGCTGCAAGCCAATCAGTTGAAACCGGTGATCAGCGATGCCCTGAACAAATGCCGGCAAAGCCTGGCCATGCTTGATCCTGCGGCCAATCAGTACGAGGGGCGCTCGGTGGCGATCGGTCTGTCAGATGATTTTGAAATTGCCTACGGCCGCCGCTTGATCGAGGAAATCGCCCGTCGTGCGCCGAAACTGCGGCTGATATTCCGCCAGACCCACAGCCAGATCGTCGCCCGTGCGTTGATGGAGCGCAGCATTGACCTGGCGATCACTGCCGGAGGATTTGCCGAGCGCCTGCTCAGTCGTCAGGTGTTGGGCGAAGGTGGCTATGCGTGCCTGGTTGATCCGGGCAGTCTTGCGCCGGACCAGCAGCAGATCGAATTGCGAGAGTTCGTTGAACGCGAGCACATTCTGGTGTCGTCGGGCGGCTTTATCGGCATTACCGATGAGGGATTGGCGGCAGTGGGTTTGAGCCGCAGGGTCTGCGCTTCGACCACTCATTTTGCCGCGCTGCCGTTTTTGCTCAAGGGCAGTCAGGCAGTGGCGACCATCCCGGCCCATGCCGCAGAAAGCATCGCGGCGCTGAGCGGACTGGCATTGCTGCCCTGCCCTTTGGCTTTGCCGCGTTATCCGGTGGAACTGGGCTGGCGCACCAGCACACAGATCGATCCGGTGCTGGTCAAGGTTCGCGAGGCGATTGCCGTCACGTTCAGCCAGGGGTGAAACAGATTATTTGTTCGCCGCCATCAGGCGATTGACTTCACTGCGCACCATGTTGGCGAACTCCGGCGGCGACATGCCATCCAGCTCGGCGCGGACCCACTCGGCCCATTTGCCCTTGCGCTTGGAGCGCTCCCCAAACAGGCGCGCGGCTTCGCCTTTGGCTTTGCCCAGATTGTTCTGCCAGAGTTCGAACAGACGGGATTTCTCGTCTTCCAGCGCTGCGCGCTCTGCGAGGGATTTGTCGGCCAGATTGAAACTCATGGGGAATTATCCTGCTGCGTAAAATGGCGACATCTTACACGCTCGACGGAAATCTCCGTTGCAGGTTTTTCCCTCGTCCGCGAATGACATGCAACTTTTCGCCTGCCACTACACTCCATTGGTCACTGTCCATTCACCTGCAAGGAGTCACCCAATGGCCCGTAAAACCGCCACGCAAGCCGCCGAAGAGCAAATCAAGGATCAAGCTTTCAGCGAGCTTCAGGCGCTGATCGAAGAATCGGACAAACTCCTCAAGAGCAGCGCTTCGCTGGTTGGCGAAGAAGCAGAAACCCTGCGCGCACAAATCGCCCAGAAGCTGCAGCAGGCACTGGATTCGGTGTCCAGCGTACGCGAGCGCACCAAACCCGCCGTTGAAGCCACGGAAAATTACATCGGTGGCCATCCATGGCAAACCGTAGCGATCTCCGCCGGTTTCGGTCTGGTGGTGGGCTTGTTGCTCGGCCGTCGCTGAGTCAGGCGCAAAGAAAAAGGCGAACCCCAAGGTTCGCCTTTTTTATGCCCGGTCGATTTGCTTTTTCAGAACCGAATTCACCTCGCTATCCCAAGTCAGCATACCTCACCCAAACAACGCGGTCAGTCCCCCGCCAACTCCCGCAACTGCCCCAACGTCTGTTCATCCAGCACAATCCCCTCAGCCATCGATCGGCCACGCTGCAAATGCCGTCGATCCCCCGGCAAGCGCTTGAGGCCGACCCCGTGCATCTGCCGCACCAGTTCCTCACTGCGCTGGGCAAAACTCTGCCCTGCGGCTTTGCTCGGGTCGATCACAATCAACAGCTGCCCGGTCCATGGCGTCTTCGCCCCAGGATGGTTGGACCAGTCGAACTCGAAGGAGAAATTGCCGCCGGTCAAAGCCGCCGCCAACAACTCGACCATCATCGACAGCGCCGAGCCCTTGTGACCACCAAACGGCAACAGCGCCCCGCCTTCGAGAATCGCCTTCGGATCCTGAGTCGGCTGGCCGAGGCTGTCGACGCCCATGCCGGGCGCGAGTTTTTCGCCGTTGCGCGCGGCGATCTGCACGTCGCCATGGGCGATGGCGCTGGTGGCGAGGTCGAAAACGATCGGCGCGGCATTGGCCCGTGGCGCGGCAAAGGCAATCGGGTTGGTGCCGAACAGTGGCCGGTCGGCGCCATGGGGCACGACGCAGGTCATGCTGTTGACCACGCTCAGCGCCACCAGACCTTCGTCAGCGAACGGCTCGACATCTGGCCACAAAGCGGCGAAATGATGCGAATTGCGAATCGCCAACACGGCGATCCCGGCGCTACGCGCCTTTTCCACCAATAGAGGCCGGGCGGCAGCCAAGGCTGGCTGGGCAAAACCATTGCCAGCGTCGACGCGGACAAAACCGGACGCGACATCTTCTACCTGTGGCACCGCGTGGCCATTGACCCAGCCGCTTTTCAGGGTCGAGACATAGCCGGGAATGCGAAAAACGCCATGACTGTGCGCGCCATCGCGTTCGGCGCCAGCGCAGTTGGCGGCCAGTACCCGGGCCACTTCGCTGGAAGTGCCGTGGCGCAGAAAAATCGTCTCAAGCAAATGCGTGAGTGCATCGAGGGATAACGGGGACGAGCGATGATCGTGTGGCGCAGACATCTGAAGCTCCAGAATGATTATTGGAGGGAACAACAGCGTACGGTCGATTTGCCCACCGATTAACCCCGCCAGAGCCGTCGGCTGTCAACCCTCCGATTACTCGGCAATCGCTGGCGACGCGGACTGCACATTTAGCTTCGGCGCGTGCGGTATCTATCTACCGCACCCGCTCGGAGCTGGGGATCTACTGTTGAATCCCAGCCCCATGGCGCCCAGTTCAGAGCTCCGATGATGTCCAGTACGACCGCCCCACTGCTGTTTCCCGACATTCTGAAATCCCCCGGTCTGCATGCTGGCCTGGCTAAAGTCCACGGCCTCAACAGCAAAGACTTCGCCTGGCTCGCGCATGTGCAACTGGCGACCCAGACCCTGCGCAGTGCACAGACTCCGCCCATGCTGGCCGAACGCATTTTGCTCAACGCCGACAAGCAATTGGCCGTGCCCTTGGCAGGCAGCTTCATTCTCGGCACCGGACCGGATGACAACGGCGTCTTTCTGTACACCCCCTACGAGGGTCTGAAGAAATACACTGACGACAAAACGCTGACGAAGGCGTTGCAGGACCGCCTCGACAACGCAGGTGAGCAGGATGATCTGTTGGCGTTTCTCAGCATATCGCTGCGCAAGGAGCTGGTGGAAAAACGGGGGATTACCATGACCCGTAAAACAATTCAGGGCGATATTTTCGAAGACCAGCAATCGGCGATCAGCGACGCTCAAAAAAGCTGCTCCCGCGACCTGCTGGATGAACTCAAACGCCTGCCGTTACTCACGCCCATGCTGGAGAAAATCCTCGGCGAACTGCTCGCGGCCCATTTTGGCGATGTGCAACAGTCGCTCACCCGGGTCAACTTCTACGTCGCTACGCCCTCCGACGACAGGCATTGGGTCGATTCGCTGTCGCTGAGTGAAGCGCTGTTATTGTACTTTCGCCGCCAGGCATGGCCACCGGGGCAAACCGTCGAGTTTGCCCATCCTGCCCGTCCCTCCGGGGTTGATGATCAATCAGCTTGGGAAACGGCGATCAAGTCGGCATCCGGTAAGCTGACAATGCTGTTGTTTCGGCGGCTTGAGGGTTACTGGAATGCGGCTTCATTCGAGGGCTCGACGCGACGCACCTTCTTCAGCCAGACGCTACAGGATCAGGCGCGGGCGGATCTGATGATCAAGCGCGAAAAGGAAATCCTCTCCGCCAGCGAGTTCGACGCCCTGCACAGTCTGATCCGCGAGCCGAACGTGGGCGTGCGCAGACCCACCTTCGAAACCGTCTGTTTGCGCGAAGGCACCGCTCAGGTCGAACTGGCCGGCTCGCTGATGATCAATCATGACAACGCGTATCTCTACACCCCCAGCGAGGGCTTGCAAGTCCTCACGAGCTACACCGACCTCAAACAAACACTGACCGCCAAGCTCGGCGCCGCCGGGCACGAGGACGAACTGTATGGGCTGATGAGCCTGGAGGAGCGCACGCGCTACCTTGGTTTTGCGCATGTTCAGGTGTCAGGCGAAAACATCGGCGGCGACGTCATGACCACCCTTTTTGAGGTAATCGTCAGCAAACAGCGGCAAAACGTCGATTTTGCCTTGCAGCTGTTTCGGCAGGGCGAACGTACCATCGACATTCATGCGCTGTTCGATAAGGCACTGGATATACGCTCAATGCTCCATCAACGCCTGCTCGAGCTTGACGTCAATCAGCGCTGGAGCACCCGGCCATTGTTTTCCAGCGCTCCGCCTTCGTCACTGGTGCAGGCGGACAAGGCCGCGCAAATGGCGACCCGTCTTCACCGAACCCTGGAAGCCCTCAGCGCCAACTTCAAAAATCAGCCGACGATGAGCAGCCGTGAACAGCGCGGGTTCGTGGAAAATATTGGCTGGAAACTGGCACAGGCTTTCGAGGCGGGCTTACGTGGTGAAGCACAGCTGAAAAACCTCAGCGGTTCATGGATGAACGCCGAACGACAAATAGTCGATACCGTCTTTGATGGAGGGCATGCCACACGCGCCGAACGACAGTCGCTCAATGGTTTTCGACCGGATGCCTGGTCGCTTTCCCTGAAACGTTCCAGCCAGAACGATGCACTGCCACTTGCTCATTGTTTGCTGCTGACCGAGCGCGGCGGCATGGACATCGAGCATTCCGGGCGCGCCATTCTCTGGTCGCCGGCCAACGGCCTGGAATCGTTCGACGATATCGGGACTGCGCGCAAACAACTGCAAGGACGGCTCGACGACAATAACCAGAGTCAAACCCTGCTGGAAAATCTGTCAGCCAGGCAACGGCGCCTGGATCAGCAGTACACGCTCGGCCCTTTCGAGCTGATAGAAGGGAGTGTGTCGAGTGATCGCATGCAATCGGCTATCGAACATTACATGGCCGAGTGTGAGCTGTTACGCACCTGCATCAAGGACGAAGACACGCTGGCGAAGTTCCTCGCCCAAATGAAAGCCAGCGGCATCGATACCAACCTGCGCCGAGCCATCGATATCGCCCGCACCGTTACCAGTCATCTGGACTTCCCCGACTGGTTGCGCATGGCCCCGGCGAAGGAGCAACGCACGCAACTTGCACTGCTGGACGAATTGCGCCACGCCTTTTACGAGGGCAAGGATTTTCTCGAGGGTGTTCCGACCCTCGCCACTCACGTCGAGCAGACGCTGAAGACCCTGCTCGATGCCAGATATCCCGACAACCGGCTCAAGCCGCAAGACATTCAGATCACTCCGAATCTGACGCTGGCGGGCCCGGCCTGCGATCTGCTGGAGTTTGCCCTGCATCATTACAACGTCGTGCAGGGCAGCGGTTTCAAAGTGACCGCAAAGACGGCTACGGCGTTGCCGAAAAACTTTGATCAATCCGCCGTGCAGCAGTTGCTGCAGTCTCTGCAAGTGTCCACGACCTATGCACGCAAAGTGACTGCCGCGCTGTCCGGTGACGGTGAGACGGCGCGCGTCAGTAAAAAACGTTTCGTCCGTCAGTTGCCCTGGCAATTGATGCAACATGCGCACGCCATGACGTTGCAGCAACAACTGTCCGGCAACGGTTATGACTATATTTGCCAGGTGCTCGACATGCCGGACGGGACAGCACGTGCCACCGTCGAGGGAGCCAATGCCAACGCCAGCCCATTGTCATTGATCAAGACCGCGGGCGCGGCTTCTGTCGACACGCTCGGCCTGTATGTCTTCGGCCCGGGGGCGGGACAAACGGGACCGCGAGTGCTGTATGCGCCGTTTTCCAGGTTCGTGTTTCGCGAATTCGAAAACGAGGCGCAACTGATCGATGCGCTGAATACGCCCGGGCATTTTCAGGACCTGATTATTCGGCGTCTACCTGACAACCAGCAGGCCGTGTTCAGGAATCTGTTGCAAACCACGATTGGCAAACCCAGCGAGATCACAATTCACAGTGCCCCCATCAGCGGTAATGTGCTCGAGCGGTTTCACAAGGACACCCTCGCCCTTGTGCCGCAACTGCTCGGTAGCCAGCCACAGATCAACGCCCAAGCGGACTGGGAAGCGGCAAAGTCTCTCTTCAGTCACGGTGTCCGCCTGGTTCCCCACTTGTTGCCGGGCAAACTCGCTTGCTTGTTTTTTCTCTGGAAAAGCTATCAGGACTTCAAGCAATCGGCTGAAAACCTTCAGGATCATCATTGGGCGAACGGCGTGAAGAACTTCATCGCCGGGGCCATTTCCCTGTTCAGCCTGGGACGTCTGTCCTGGGAAAACGAGGCACAAACGGCAACCTCCGAATTTGCCCCGCAGGCGACGCCCCCTGGAACTGATACACCGGTAAAAGTTGCCGCGCGCTGGGCGAAAGTGCCGCCGGTGACGCCTGCTCGCGTTGACTTGCAGCCTTTTGAAACCAGCACGGCGCTGGAAAAGCTCCGCCTTGAGAGCAATCAACTGGTTTATGGCAATTCGTCGACCACTGAAAAGTACGCGGCAATTGCCGGTAAGGTCTATCCGGTCGCCCAGGCCGAAAAGATCTGGTATCTGCGCAAAAAGGACGGCAGCCAAGGGCCGGCGCTTGAGCAAAAGAATTCAAGGCTTGTGGTTGCTCGCGTCGGTCAGCCCGTCCAGCGTTGCCGTCTGAAATCGTCTGACCGGGTGCAAACGGAAGTCGAGCAAAACCGAAAAATAGAGCTTTTCATCCAGGCCAGAGGAATGGCCCAAATCAACCGTCGCTACCCCGCCAGGGCTTTCGTGATACAGCAAGCCGTGATACGTGCACGAGAATATGCGATGAACTGTCTGCATAACTTCGTCATATATCGCGACAACCTGGGCGGCTCGAGGGTGGAAACGGTGTTGAAAAACTTCTTTGAGGTATCGCAGGTTACGCCCGCCCTGCTGAGAAAATTCGAGAAGGTGGTCATCCCCATTTGCCGGGAATTGACGGACCCAAAAGATGACTTGCTCTATAGCGAACGTTTTTTCGCGGGGCTGAACGGATTTAGCGACGACAACACCGTTGCATTCGTTTTCAAACAGGACAAAAAGAGAATAATTCACCTTACCGAACATTTTTTTAATCCAGGACTGGATGCTTACACCGCCTATTTGCCTCGCGGATTCAATGTTGACTCCCACGCCCGCGCGGTGACGTTGATCCATGAACTCTCGCATTTGATTTGCGATAGCGAAGATTTCGCCCGGTTGCAAGCGATAGGGCCGTTCCCCGAGCTTATCGATACGACTACGGCCACGGGACGAGCCGCCAGGAACGATCTTGAGCTTCAGCGAAAATACCTGTCGCGCTCTACCGCACTTTCACGGTTGTTTGCTGTGCAAACCACAAACAACGTCTGGATCGATATGGACCAGGTGCCGGCACGAGCCGACGATTACAAAAAAATCCTCAACCTCACCAACAGCAAAAATCTCGCGGATGCGCGCAAAGAGTTTCGCAATCCTGTCTCGGCCGAGGCTCGCATAGACGTCATGCTGGCCAATGCAGACTCGATCGCATTGCTTGTCAGCGAAATGGGCAGAGTGCTTGATCCGCTTCCGACGTTCATACCATTGCCGGCGCCGGCCTCGAACCAGACGGAGACCGCGCAAGTAGCGCCGTGAATAAAAACGCGCCGGCTGGATGCCGGCGCACTTTTTTACAGCAGCCAATATGAAGGCTTAATCCTTCTGGTCGCGCAGCACATTGCCCGAGGCGCCGTCGATACGGAACTCATGGACGCTGCCATCAGCCTTGCGCCCTTCGCCTTCCCAGTAACCGTCGTTGTCGGCGGCGATCTCATAGACCTCGACGTAGCCGGCCTTGGTCTTGGCGACTTCGATGGCTTTCTCGATGGTGATCCAGCCTGCGCCTGGCTTGTCCGCCAGCGCGGCACCGGCGCTGAGCAAACCGGCGGTGGCAATCAGGACTGCGAATGTCTTTTTGATCATTTTTTCACTCCATTTATGGATAGTAGGCAGTTGCTTCCTGTTTTTTTGGGCGCCACAGGGAAAAATAAGTTCCACCTTGATGGGCAAATGCCATGACGGATGTTCTCGGCAGCCTGCCCGCGAGGTTAGAATGAGCGAAATCAGGACCAGTCAATGACCCAAGACACTCTCTCGGAAGCCGAATACGATGCGATCACCGATGCCGCCGCGCACTGGTGCATGCGGCTGCACGCCGCTGACTGCTCGGACGAGGAGCGTCGCGCATTCGAAACCTGGCACGGTGCGCATCCACTGCATGCCTTCGAGTACGAAGCGATGCAGGAAATCTGGGAAGTGGCGGGAGATCTGCCTCGATCCGAGCCCGAAGCCTTGGCCGCGCAACGCAAACCTTCACGCTCGTGGCGCAAATTCGCGGTTATTGCCGGGGCCTGCGCCCTCGCCTTGCCAATGGCGGCTTACAGCGGCTGGAACCTTGGCTGGTTGCCCAACAGCTATCAGCATTACGCCGCCAGCGACAGCGTCCGGCAGGTTACCTTGAGTGATGGCAGCCAGCTCGAACTCAACCTGAACACCGACCTGACCTTCAGCAATTTCAAGGATGAACGGCGCATTACCTTGAACAAGGGCGAGGCGTTCTTCACGGTCAGTCACGACACGGCTCACCCGTTCGTGGTTCGCGCCGGTGAGGGCCGGATTCGAGTCACCGGCACCCGCTTTAATGTATGGATGTATGAAGATCAGGTGCGGGTCAATCTGGTTGAAGGTTCGGTGCTCGTCAGCAGCAATCGCGACTTGCCTGGTGAGGGCTTGCGTCTCGGGCCGTCGATGCAGGCGCGTTACCGGCATGGCGATTACATGCCACAAATCAGCCAGACCTACCCCGGCGACACCTCGCTGACGTGGCGCAGCGGCAGACTGGTGCTCGACAACCTCGCACTCCACGACGCCTTGCCCCTGATCAATCGCTACCTCGACAAGCCGTTGATGCTCGCCGACACCAGCACCGGCGCGATCCGGGTGGGCGGTATCTACAACATCAGAGAGCTGCATAACCTGGCGAACAGCCTGCCGAAAGTGCTGCCGGTCTATCTGACCCGCAACCAGGAAGGCAACCCGGTGATCAACTCGATGCCGCAGCGCCCGCCGAAAAGCTGAAGGCCGCGTCCCTTGCGGAAGGCGGCCTTCGTTTGTTTCAGGTAGCGTCGGCCTTTCAGGTCGACGTGATTCGATCAAACAACACTGTCAGTCCCCTCTCCCTCCGGGAGAGGGTTAGGGTGAGGGGCTTTTGATCTTTCTGGAGTCCGGGTTCAGCATCGTATTGCGCTGTGATGCACAAGCCTGAACTCCGCGCTGGATTCACCCCTCACCCCAACCCTCTCCCCAGGGAGAGGGAGCTGATCCGTTTGCTTTTCAAAATCCGAGTTCACTTCGGTCTTTCAGTTCGACATAAAACGATCAAACAACACTGTCAGTCGCCTCTCCCTCCGGGAGAGGGAGCTGATTTGTGGGCTGTGCAAAATCCGCTTTCGGCTCGGCTCAGGATATTGACCCTCCTGGCCAAACAGTGTGCCGCATTCATCCCTTCTCCCCCAGCAGAGGGAGCGATTGGTGCGGATCCTGTGACTGCTGGACAGTCCGCACTTGATACTGCGGATCCGCCTGGATTTGCTGCTCAGTGAACGGCAGGACACTCCACTGTTTCTTCGAAAACGCCTCGGTCTGATCGCGCGAGTATTTCGACGCCGGATCACTGGACAACGAGAACGCCAGCAATCCCTGGGCGTGCGGGCCTTTTTCGTCGAAGCTCACCACTTGCAGGTAGCTGGTACCACTGACTACCTCAAGTTTGCCGTCCTCGCGGGGCACGCTCTGCATCGCATTGTAGATACCCAGTGTACCCGGCCCGCCGTGAATCGGCGTTTGCTGCCCGCCACTGCTGACCACCTGGATATCCCCCCAGCGCATATCCGGCTTCAGGCCCATTTTGCCGGTGAGCTCGACCGAGGCGAGCATCGCTTCACGCAGTGCCTTGGCCACGGCAGGTTGTTCAACTGCCAGGCCTCGCGGGGTGTTTTGCGCATCTGCCGGATTGAACGCGACACGCCAGATGTCCGGGGATTCAAGCAGCGCTTGCATGATGTTCTGGAAGTGCACCAGACCCAGTCCGGAATCCAGATTGGCGCGCCCATCCCAGGCCTTCAAGCTGGCGCAGGCAGCTTTCAGTGCCTGCGCATCGTTGCCCGGATCGGACCCGCAGAACTGCAGTAGATCGGGCATGACCTGCGCGGCCAGATACACCTGATCGTCCATCACCATGTGCTGCAGATCCTTGACTGCCAGCGGGCCTTTTTTGCTCAGATCACTCAGTCGATCCAGCGCGAATCGCGAACGCAGGCCCAGTGGCTGGCCCTCTTGGCTGATCAGCGGTGAATACCCGGTGAGCGGTTGCGCCGGGTTGGCCAGCCACGCGGAATCGTTGGAATGCTGGACGAAATCCTTGCGCAGCAATTGTGGCAACTGGCTGGACGCAAATATGCCCTTCTGCGCCGCTTGCGGATCAATGTCCCAGGCGCAGCCGCTGCTGGAACCGTCCAGCACAATCATCCGCAGGCCGATGCGTGGATCGCTGCATTTGGCCAGCTTCTCGGCGCTGACGTTCGGCACTACTGACTGGTTCATGTACAGCGTCTGGCCCTTGTCATCCACTGCCAGGGTGTTGACCCACGGAATGCCCTGGATCTTGTGCACCGTGTCTTGCAGATCCTTGAGATTGCTGGCCTGGTTCATCGCATACCATTGCTTGAGTACGCGGTCATTGTCGAGGTTGGCATCGCGCAAGCTATAGGCGTATTGCTTGTCCCAATCGAGCTTGCCGGGCCATTGCACGATCGGTCCGAACTGCGAACTGTAGATGTCACGTGCGACCGGCATGACCTGGCCGTCAGCCTGCTTGACCTGCACGGTGACCGTCTGTTTGTTCAGCGGCAGCGACTTGCCGTCGAGCATATAACGCGTCGGATCCTTCGGATCGAGTTGCAGGCGATACAAGGTGAAGTGTTTCGAAGAGTCGACGGTATGGGTCCAGGCCAGATGCTGGTTGAAACCGATGTTGATCATCGGCAAGCCAGGTAACGCCGCGCCCATGACATCGAGCTTGCCGGGGATAGTCAGGTGCATCTGATAGAAGCGCATGCCACCAACCCACGGGAAATGTGGGTTGGCCAGCAGCATACCGCGACCGTTGAAGGAGCGCTCGCTGCCGATTGCCACCGCGTTACTGCCGCGATCCAGAGCGAAACGCTGCTGGCGGGCATCGGCCAAGTCGAAAGCCTGAGCACCGCGCTCAACCTGTGCCGTGGCTTGCGGCGGCGTGGCGCCGGCAAGAGCTTCGGCGAATTGGCCCACGCCGCCTTCCACCAGCAAGCGCCGCGTCAGCTTGACGAGGTCTTCGGCGCGGATATCGCGCACCCACTCGCCCTGACATTGCTGCGGCAGCCCCTGCTGGCGGCGTTCGCTCAGATAGCGGTTATAACCGGCGACGTAGCCCTCGACCAGATCACGTACTTGCGCAGGTTGCGCCTGCCAGAAAGTTTTGACCGCGTCAGGTGTATTGAGCCAAGTGAAAAACACATCACTGACACGGTTTTCCCGTTGTTCGACAGTGAACTGTTCCGGCCCGAAGTAACGCGAGCGTTCACCGTTGACGGTGATGATCTCGTTGGCCAACAGGCACAGGTTGTCCTGGGCATAGGCGTAACCGATGCCGAAGCCAAGCCCGCGTTCGTTCTCGGCACGAATGTGCGGCACGCCGAAACTGGTGCGGCGAATATCGGCGCTGGTTTGTGCAGCCGGGCTCAGTGCATGGGCCGACAGGCTCAGTCCGAACAAGGTACTGGCGAGGGCCAGCCCGGTGAGTTGCCTGGAAATAATCACGCTTGCTCCTGATCGAAAGGTCGATTGCCCCTGCGTCCACGCGCAATGAGCCTGACGAAGAAACGAAGCTGAGGAAAAAAATTTAGCGGGCAATCCTTCGGGACGAGGCCGGCATCACAAGGCCGAAACGAATTTGCGACGAAATTTCTACATCTTTTCTTTCATGATTTGTCGTGCTGAAACGTCTTGTTTAGAGAGCGCAACAAAACCTTTCCCGATCTGGCTCTGAAAAGGAGTAATCGCATGTACAACTC
>Ga0307411_10000608_pt1 | contig 12863 bp, 6 predicted proteins | sample DK1Ometagenome_2_FD_203712 | JGI IMG/M metagenome (GOLD analysis project Ga0307411, IMG submission 203712) | Maize rhizosphere microbial communities from greenhouse at UC Davis, California, United States - DK15-O-1 | ecosystem: Host-associated > Plants > Roots > Rhizosphere > Soil | place: USA...
GCTGGCCAAGGCCCATCCGGGTGGCGTCAAGATCGCCTACGGCACCGACGCCGGCGTCTCCAAACATGGCCGCAACGCCGACGAGTTCGAGCTGCTGGTGAAATTCGGGATGCCGCCGGTCGAGGCTTTGAAAGCGGCCACCGTCAATGCCGCGGACCTGCTGGGCCTGAGCCGCGAGATCGGCACGATCGAACCCGGCAAAGCGGCGGACATCATCGCGGTGAGCGGCGATCCGCTGCAGGATGTGACGGTCCTCAAGAAGGTCGAATTTGTCATGTCCCGCGGTGAAACGATCGTTCGCTAGCGAGCAATTGGCGCTTGCCTCGAATTGGCGGCACCGATAAGCGTTGCCATTAGAGGACGGGTAATTTCGTGCGTAAAATCAAACTGTTGCTGGCGGTGGCGATGGCCGGATCGATCGGAGGGAACGCCTGCGCAATGGCAGGATCCACGGAAGAATCTCCGGCTTGCATCGTGAGCGGCGCCGACAAGCTACCGGAGGGGCTGAACGGTGACGCCATTTGCACGGCAGTTCGTGCCGCCACCCGGAAGCTATCGTCCGACTTTTCGGTCGAAATCCGGGTCGTATCGGCCTCTTCGCTAGCCGCGCGGATCAGCTTGCACGACGGAAAGACTCTGCCGGAACAAAAGATGGCAGTCAGTGACCGGCAGCTCGATTCCCGGTCGATCGAACGGTTCGCGCTGGCCATTGCGAATGCAGTCGCCGGAAGTGCGACGCGGTGAAACTATCGAGCGAAATCAAAAATTCACTATAGTTGGGCAAGTAGCGGCTTTGGCCGCAGACGGCCGGGGAGTTGGGGTAAGTGGTCGACATTCCAGGTGACAGCACGACGACAGCAACGATCAGTGTTGGCGGCACGGTCAGCGACACGCTTGAAGTCGTCGGCGACCACGACTGGTTCAAGATCAACCTGACGGCCGGCCAGTCGATCAGCGTGCTGCTCGACGGCCTCACGCTCGAAGATGCCTATCTGCGAATCTATGACTCAAGCGGCAACCTGCTGTTCGAAAATGACGACATCAATCCGGGCATCGTCCGGGACAGCAAGCTCGCCTTCACGGCCGATCAAACCGGGACCTACTATATCGACGTCGGTGCCTGGGAAGACGATTATGCCGGCACCTACCAGCTCAGCGTCAGCACCTACGCGCCTCCGCCAGTGGCGACCGTGGACGAGATCGCCGACCAGCTGGTCAACGGCTATTGGGGCGGCGACGACCATCATTTCAACGTGACGCAGGGTGGGTCGATCACTGTCAACCTGAGTGGATTGACCACGGCGGCAAAGACGCTGGCCACCGCCGCGCTCCAGACCTGGACCGACATCATCGGCGTCAACTTCGTCCAGGTGACGAGCGGCGGGCAGATCATCTTCGACGACGAGGACGATGGCGCCTATTCGGACTCGAACTGGTCGAGCGGGATCATTACCAGTTCCTTCGTCAATGTATCGAGCAATTGGCTGGTGGACTATGGCACGGACCTGACCAGCTATTCGTTCCAGACCTACATTCACGAGATCGGTCATGCTCTCGGCCTCGGCCACGCCGGCAATTACAACGGCGAGGCCAGCTTTCCCTACGACGCGCTGTTCTACAACGACAGCTGGGCGATGAGCGTCATGTCCTACTTCAGCCAAACGGATAACAGCTACTTCGCCGGCCAATCCTTCAGCGAGAACTACCTAATCACGCCGATGATGGCCGACATTCTGGCGATATCAGCGCTGTATGGCCTGTCGACGACTACACGGACGGGCAATGACACATACTATGGAAATTTCGTCGGTGCGATGTGCGTGTTCGATAGCGGCGGCACAGACCAAATCTATTCGCCGTGGGGCGGGGATCAGCTCATCAATCTCAATCCCGGCACATTTTCGAATCTTCAGGCTGGCGTGGGGAACCTCAGCATCGCACACGGCGTCATCATCGAAAATGCGACCGGCGGTCCGGGCAATGACACGATCATCGGTAACGATGTCGATAATGTTTTGGATGGCGGTTCAGGGAACGATTCGATCACCGGCGGTCTTGGCAATGACACGCTGATCTCCGGTGGCGGTGGCGGCATCCTCGACGGCGGTGGCGGAATCGACACGGCCATCATCGGTCCGGGGCCAGTGTCCGCCAACCTCGCGCTGGGGACAGCTTCGTCAGCAGGCGCCAGCATTTCGCTTGTTTCAATCGAAAATCTCGTCGGCAGCGCGGAAAACGATACGTTGACGGGCAGCAATGTCGCCAATGTCATCAACGGCAGCTTCGGCAACGACACAATCAATGGCGCAGACGGCAACGATACGCTCGACGGCGGGGCCTATGACGACAATGTTAATGGCGATGGTGGCAATGATATCCTGCGGGGTGGGACCGGCGACGATACGCTTAACGGCGGTGCCGGGCTCGACCGGGCCATGTACGACGATGCGACTGCCCCGGTCACCGTAAATCTGGCAACGGGAGTGTCGACGACCACCAACGGGAACTGGGACGGCGTCGGCTCGGACCAACTGTCCAACATCGAAAATGTCACCGGCAGCAATTTCGGGGACATCATTACCGGTAACGGCTCCGCCAACATTCTTGATGGCCTCGGTGGCAACGACACCCTCGACGGAGGTTCGGGTGCCGACCAGCTGAATGGTGGCTTGGGCGACGATATCTACATGGTCGATCAAGCAGGTGACGTGGTCACCGAGGCCGGCTCGGCCGGGACCGACGAGGTCCGGGCAGCGATTGCCTATGCGTTGGGCAGCAACGTCGAAAATCTTCGCATTACCGGCTCCGGTTCGGTCGCCGGGACCGGCAATAGCCTCGCCAACATCATCCGCGGCAATGACGCGGCCAATCTGCTGAGCGGCCTCGACGGGGCGGACAAGCTTTACGGCAACGGCGGCGACGACACGCTCGAGGGCGGCAATGGGGACGATTATCTCTACGGCCTAATCGGCAACGACAGCCTGACAGGCGGGGCAGGCTACGACCGCATGTATGGCGGGGTGGGCGACGACAGCTACTACGCCAACGATGCCGACGATTATGCATATGAGGAAGCGGGCGAGGGCCAAGATCAGGTGATCGCTTCGGTCGATCACCAGCTTCGCGTCAACGTCGAGAATCTGACCCTGACCGGCAGCGCCTTCATCGGCAAGGGCAACGACCTGGGCAATTCCATCCTCGGCACCGCCAACGCCAACAGGCTGTACGGCTATGCCGGCAGCGACAGCCTCAGTGGCGGCGGGGGCGATGACTATCTGTTCGGTGCCGAGGGCAATGATACGCTGACCGGCGGCTCCGGATATGACCGGATGTACGGTGGGGCCGGAGACGACCTCTATATCGTGGCCGATTCCACAGACTACGCTTATGAGAACGTGGGCGAAGGCAATGACCGGGTAATTGCCTCGATAAACCATCAGCTGCGCGCCGAGGTGGAGGAACTGGAGCTAGCCGGCAGCGCGAATCTGCGCGGCTATGGCAATGCCTCGAACAATCTCATGCTCGGCAATTCGGGCGCCAATCTGCTCTACGGCCGCGACGGCAATGACACGCTGCAAGGCAATGCCGGAAACGACATCCTCTACGGCGAAAACGGGGACGACGGCCTTGTCGGCGGTAGTGGACAGGACCGCTTCTACGGTGGGGCCGGCGCCGACGTTTTTATCTTCGACGACGGCGACTTCGCGGGGATGGCCAGCTCGACCTCCGAGCGCATCCACGACTTCGTGGCCGGACTGGACCAGATTCGTCTCGGCGCCGTCGATGCCAACAGCGGTCTGGCGGGCGACCAGGCCTTCGCCTTCATCGGCAACGGTGCCTTCACCGGCGTGGCGGGGCAGCTGCGTTTTCAGCAGATCAGCGGCAACACCTATGTCCAGGGCGATACCGACGGCGACGGGGACGCCGACTTCTGGGTCCGCCTTGACGGGTTACACGACCTGGAGGTCAGCGATTTCATCATTTAGTCGACGAGTATTTCCTGCAGTTTTGTCATTAACGATGAAAATTCGTTGATTTCAGTCCGTTCGAAGTTAGCATCCCAGTCACGTCATCGGCTGCCCAAGCGCTGGCGTGGGTTTCAATTGGAGTTCCGGGGGAATTCAACCGCAAGCCAGCTTCGTCACGGGCAGCGTCCGCTGCCTGAGCTGCCGCGCCTGATTTCCTCCGGGATCCTCGTAGCTAGGTTTGGACAGAGACTTTATGCCGACAATCAATGGAACTGCCGGTAACGACACGATCAACGGGACAGTCGACACCGACATCATTTTTGGCCTCGACGGCGACGACACGATCAACGGCTTCGATGAACGCGACGACATCGATGGTGGCGCGGGCGACGACATCATCGACGGCGGCTCGGGCGATGACATCATCACAGACGGTCCGGGCAGCGACATCGTATATGGCGGCGAAGGGTTCGATGAAATCTTCGCCTCGGTAGGTGCGGGCGACGACTATTACGACGGTGGCGCCGGCGGGAACCTGATTTACTATGAGACCGCTCTTGCTGGAATCATCGCTGACCTGACGCTGGGACAGGTGCGGTCGGCCGGCAGCGGTGATGCGGCCGGCATTGGCGTTGACCAACTCGTCGATATCGATGGTGTGTGGGGCAGCGAATTCGGCGATACGTTCATCGGTAACGCCGGCCACAACCAATTCTACGGTCGCGACGGTAACGACTCGATGTCGGGCGGCGACGGCGATGATCACCTCGCCGGCGGCAATGGCGACGACTTCATGGACGGCGGCCTCGGCACCGACCGGGTCAGCTACACCAGCTCCGCCGTTGGCGTGAACGTGTCGTTGGCGATTGGCGGCGTCCAGAATACCAACCAGGGCCTCGACACGCTGATCGGCATCGAAGGCATCAATGGCAGCCTTCATGCAGACATCCTGATCGGTAACGACGGCGTGAACAGGCTGAACGGGCTGGATGGCAACGATCAGCTTTACGGCGGGCTCGGCGGCGATATGCTCCGCGGCGACGGGGGTAACGACCATCTCGACGGGGGGAGTGGGGTCGACACGCTCTATGGCGGCACCGGCAATGACACATTCGTAATCGATTCCGCCGAGGACACGATTTACGAATTCGCCGGCGAGGGCGTTGACACCGTCATCACCTCGGTCAGCCGCTTCATGCCGACCGAATGCGAAAACATGACCCTGACCGGCACAGCCGATCTCAACGGTTTCGGCAATTCGGCCGACAATATCCTCGTCGGCAACAGCGGCGCGAACGAGCTCGACGCGGGGTCGGGCAACGACACCATCTACGGCAACGGCGGCAACGACAATGTCCAAGGCTGGAGCGGCGACGACAGGCTGTTTGGCGGGGCCGGAAACGATCGATTGCTCGGGGGCGACGGCTACGACCGAATGTATGGCGGCACCGGCGACGACACCTACACGGTCGGCGATGCGACCGATTTCGCTTATGAAAATGCGGAAGAGGGCACCGATCAGGTCAACTCATCGGTTGACCACCAGCTGCGGGCCAATGTCGAAAATCTGACGCTGACCGGCTTTGCCCTCATCGGCAAGGGCAACGGCCTCGGCAATCTGATCACCGGCAACATCGAAGCCAACAAGCTCTATGGCTACGACGGCAACGACAGCCTCAACGGCGACTGGGGCGATGACTATCTGCTGGGCGGAGCGGGCAACGACACGCTGACCGGCGGTTTCGGCTACGATCGCATGTACGGCAGCACCGGCGACGATCGATACTATGTCAATGACAGCACCGACTACGCCTATGAGAATGGCGCCGAAGGAACCGACCTCGTCGTCGCCTCGATCAACCACACGCTGCGCGCCAACGTCGAGGAGCTCGAGCTGGCCGAGGGCTTTGGCGACCTGCGCGGCTACGGCAATGCCGGCAACAACCTGATCATCGGCAATTCCAGCAGTAATTTGCTCTACGGCCGCGACGGCATTGACACGCTTCGCGGTGGCGGCGGCAACGACATCCTGTTTGGCGAAAGCGGAAATGACGTTCTGGACGGCAGCACCGGCCAGGACCGGTTCTACGGCGGCGCCGAGGAAGATAATTTCATGTTCGACGATGGCGACTTCGCGGGCATGACCAGCTCGACCGCCGATCGGATTCACGACTTCGTGCAATTCGAGGACATCATCAACCTCGGCAACGTCGATTCCAACATCGGCCTTGCCGGCGACCAGTCGTTCAGCTTTCTCGGCACCGGCGCCTTTACGGGCGTCGCAGGGCAACTGCGCTATCAGCAGATCAACGGCAACACCTATATCCAGGGCGATGTCGACGGGGACGAAGCTGCCGACTTCTGGATCCGGCTTGACGGGCTGCACAATCTCATGGTCAGCGATTTCATCATCTAGTTAACGGTGTCACCGGCGGGTATTTCTTCTTGCCAGTCCGAGCAAGATTGTTACGCATTTGGTTGGCTCGCGTCGATGCTCGGCAGGACGACCATGTAAAGTCAGAGTTGCGGGGGAAGAATTACATGCCAATGACTCAGCCAGAGGGGGCCATCCGGACCGTTGCTTCCGGCGCCAATGCCGATGCCATTTTCTCGTCCGATGCGTCGAAGCTGTACTCCGTTTCCGGGAACACGCTCTCTGTCATAGATACCGCGACCGGCAACGTGCTGACCTCTTACACCATTGGCACGAAACTGGGCGCGCTCGATATTTCCCAGGGCGGGCGTTACCTCGCGATTGTCGAAGAGCAGCCTGCCGGGGGCGCAGGCATTTTGTATCGCATCGACCTGACCAATGGATCGGTCTCGACTTTCAGCCTTTCCGGCGTCTCCGCGCTGCACGACGTAGCTTGGTTGGCCAACGGGTCGGTAGTGGTTTCGCAGGAGGTCAGCGGGCCGCTGCGGGTAGTGAACCTTGAAACTGGCGACTATTGGGAGGCGTCAGGCGCCATGCCTGCCTATTCGACCATCGCCGTTTCGGCCGACGCGACCTACTTCATGGCTCAGTCCTCGGGCATCACCTGGCCTCTCTATACCTACGATACGGAAGATGGCACCGGTCGGCAGGTTTATGGCAATCCGGACCCCTACGCAGGCGCGTCTGTCCCCGGTCCCAACACGCGGGTCGGAGCGGTATCTCCAGACGGCGGCCTGGTCGTCCAGGGCAAGACCATGGTCGTCTACAATAGTGACCTCAGCACCAATATTTCGCTCGGTTCCAAGTATCCGCACTTGAGAGACGCCGCGGCTGTTTCGTTCAGTCCGGACGGAACGAAGCTGTTCGTACTTGTTGCCGGTTCCGACGAGGTGGCGGTAATCCGCACCTCCGATTGGGAGATCGATGCGACGTACCCGGTCGGCGCCTATGCGTTTCACCCGAGTGAATGGCCGACCGGGACCCAGCCACTTCCCGGGGAGATGATGCGGGTCAGCGATGACGGTGACTTCCTCTCGATCATCACGCCGACGGGAATCCAGCTCATCAATCTCGATCTCGTAATCGAGCCGAGCAATGTAGGGCCGGATGTAATCACTGGCGGGTCGGGTGTCGACGTTTTGGTCGGCGGTGCAGGGGCAGACACCATCTCCGGCCTTGATGGAGACGACGTCTTGTACTCGCACAATGACGACGGTCTTCCCAACAACGACGACATGACTTCATTCGACACGTTGGCCGAGCATGATGTGATCAACGGCGGAGCTGGTTCCGACAAAATTTACGCGGGCTACGGCGATGACGTCGACGGCGGCGCCAATGGGCCTGGCGGAGACTCACTGTTCATCAGCTTCCTCGGCGCGTCATCAGGGGTCACCGTCGATTTCAGCCTCGCCTCGCAAACGGTCGGCGGGGGCACGATCACCGGCATTGAAAATGTGCATTGGGTCCAGGGCAGCAATTTCGACGACACCATTAACGCGGCAGACAGCGCCGTCATTTTCACCGCTGGCACTGTGCTGGGGATGGGTGGAAGCGACCATCTGATCGCGGGAAGTCGCACCTATATGATGGATGGTGGCGACGGCGATGACGTAGTCGACGGTCGTCCCGGCGAAGGCGTCAGCGAGCTTCGCGGGGGCGCAGGCAACGACACCATCTACACCAATCTCGGGACGTCGATTTGCATGGCCTATGGCGATGCCGGCAATGACATTATCCACGCCTATGTCGGGGCCTACGGCGGCAGCGGCAACGATACCATCTACGCTTATGGCTACCCTTACTCGTCGCCATACGGATACCATGGCGACGAGGGTGACGACACTATCGTCGGTTCCAGCGAGAATGATGGAATCTGGGGTGGCTCAGGCGCTGACATCCTGAGTGGCGGGGCCGGCAACGACGGCATCGGTTCGGCCGGCATCTTCGTCAGTGGCATGGATCCAATTTATGACGACATGGGGCTAGAGCATGACGTGCTGTCTGGAGGCGACGGCAACGATGCCTTCAGGGCCGGCTACGGCGACGACGTCGATGGTGGAGACGGCGATGATTATCTCTACTTGTCCCTCGGCGGGGCCACCACCGGGGTCGTCATCGATACGGCGATGTTCGAGTCCGGCGACCCGCTGATTATCGCCGGAGGCACCATCCAGAATGTCGAGCGCATTGAAAATCTGAGACTGACGGAATTCGACGATAACCTCGTGATCGGCGACCACGGCTACTACAGCTCCTTCCACCTTGGGGCGGGCGATGACTTAGTATCGTCGCTCCACGGAGGGCCAAGCATCTATGGCGGTGACGGCAATGATCGGCTGATCACCGGCGCGGCATATGGGCAATCCGGCAATTTATTCGACGGTGCCGCTGGCATCGACGCGGTCGATTATGCCAACGCGTCCGGCAGCGTGTTCCTACAGCTAAACGAAGAGGGAAATGGGATTGCCGCCGATAATTACGGCAATGTATTGATGAATGTCGAAAATGTCCTCGGCTCGAGCTTCGACGACGTTTTCTGGGGCAATAGCCGCAACAATCTGCTTGTCGGCGGCGCGGGCAATGACCGGCTGGACGGGGGCGTCGGCAATGACGAGTTGCAGGGCGGAGCGGGAATTGACACTGCCGAGTATCTGAATGCGGCCGCCGGTGTCATGGTCGATCTCAGACTGACGACCGCGCAGAACACTGGCGGGTCCGGCATCGACACAATTTCCGGGATTGAGGACATTTGGGGAAGCAGCTTCGCTGACACGTTCACCGGAAATTCGGCCGCCAACAGGCTCTGGGGCAATGGCGGCAACGATACGATCAGCGGCGGAGATGGCGACGACCGTCTAGATGGCGGCGGAGGCAACGACAGCCTGTCGGGCGGCAATGCCCATGACCATCTCCACGGCGGCGAAGGCGACGACACGCTCTTGGGCGGAGCGGGCGATGACAATCTGGAAGGCGGCGCTGGCAATGACACCCTCGACGGTGGGGCGGGCGCCAACGACTTGGTCGATTACAGCGACAACGGTGGTGCCGTTACTGTAAATCTCAGCCTCGCCGGGGCCCAGGCAATTGGCGGGAGTGCCGGAACCGATACGCTGGCAAATATCGAGCATGTAGAGGGTTCGAGCTACGCCGACCTCATTATCGGAAACTGGGACGCCAATTGGCTATACGGGGGCTGGGACGCCGACGTGATCAACGGCGCCGGAGGCGACGACCGCGTATACGGTGGCGAGGGGAACGACAGGCTCGACGGGGGCACGGGCGCTGACCGGCTTTACGGTGGTACCGGCAACGATATTTACCTCATCGAGAATGTCCTCGACATCATCTCCGAATATGTCGGCGAGGGCAGCGACCTGGTCAATTCGTCGGTCAGCTATGCGCTGCGGTCGAACATTGAAGATCTAACCCTGATCGGCTCGGCCGCGATCGACGGGACCGGTAACGGCCTCGACAATTACCTGCGCGGCAATGGCGCCGCGAACCTGCTCGACGGCAGTTCGGGTGAAGACTGGTTGTTGGGCAATGCCGGCAATGACACGCTGATCGGCGGGTCGGGCAACGATGTGCTGAATGGCGGCACGGGCGCCGACATCATGACCGGCGGCTTTAACAGCGATACCTATTATGTCGACGCCGTCTCCGACGTTGTGGCGGAAAACGCTGGCGAAGGCACCGACACGGTGGTCTCGACCATCGACTATACGCTCGGCGACAACGTCGAGAACCTCACCTTCCTCGGCGTGGCGGTCAACGGGACGGGCAATGCGCTCAATAACACCATTCGGGGGAGTAACGTGGCCAACGTGCTCGACGGGGCCGCGGGCGCCGACCATCTCTTGGGCTTGGCCGGAAACGATTTCTACATAGTCGACAATGCCGGCGATCGGGTGAGCGAGACGACCGACTTCGGCACCGACACGGTGCAGTCCAGCGTCAGCTTCAAGCTGGGCGCCAACGTCGAACACCTGACTCTGACCGGTTCGTCCCAGATCAACGGCACCGGCAACGGCCTAAACAACACGCTGATCGGCAACGACGCGGTGAACAGCCTGCACGGCCAAACCGGCAACGACACGCTGAGTGGCAACGGCGGCGACGACATCCTCAACGGCGGCGGCGGCGCTGACGGTTTGTCGGGCGGGACCGGCGATGACACATATTATGTCGACAACGCCGGCGACGTTGTGACCGAGAACGCCGGCGAGGGCCTCGACACGGTCAAGGCCGGAGTGGACTGGACGCTCGGAGCAAATCAGGAGCAGCTGAATCTTACCGGTTCCGCCGCGATCGACGCGTCCGGCAATGAACTGGCCAACGTCATTCGCGGAAATGGCGGAGGCAACCAGATCGATGGTGCTGCAGGCAACGATACGATCTTCGGCAACTCCGGTAACGATACACTGATCGGTGGCGCCGCACGTGACACGCTCGTCGGCGGAGCGGGTGACGACATCTTCCTGTTCCGCGACGGCGACTTCGGCGGCGCGACGACCGGCACCGCCGACCGCATCGCCGACTTCGCCGATGGCGACACGATCGACCTGTCGCTCGTGGATGCAAATGGCACGCTCGCCGGCGACCAGGCCTTCGCCTTCATCGGCACCGATGCATTCACGGGAGCTGCGGGCCAGTTGCGCTTCGAGCAGATTGGCGACAGCACTTTCGCCCAGGGCGATGTCGACGGCGACGGGACCGCAGACTTCATGATCCGGCTCAACGGGCTGCACACGCTGGAAGCCAGTGACCTCCTGATCTGACCGGCAGCAAGCGGAGCGCGGCGCAATTGGGGCCCCCATTGACGTCTTTGAGCCCCGCTTCCCGGTTCCAAGCTGTTGACCCCATTGGCCGTCACCGCTAAGGGGCCGCTCGTCCGCGGGTCGCGCGATTCTGTCGCATCTCCCGGGGACAAGAGCTGAACATTGCTCAACGACGTGATGGCCCGCTGGCCCCAGGCTGCCGGGACTTCGCGCTTTTGCGTTGCGCAAAGTAACCGCCGGAAACGGCAACGAAAGGTGAAGGCTTCATGCCGACGATTAACCAGCTGATCCGCAAGGGTCGCGAACCGCAGAAGGCCAAGTCGAAGGTCCCTGCGATGGAGCAGAACCCGCAGAAGCGCGGCGTTTGCACCCGTGTCTATACCACTACCCCGAAGAAGCCGAACTCGGCGCTGCGTAAGGTCGCCAAAGTGCGCCTGACCAACAGCCGCGAGGTCATCAGCTACATCCCGGGTGAGGGCCACAACCTGCAGGAGCACTCGGTGGTGCTGATCCGCGGCGGCCGTGTGCGCGACCTTCCGGGCGTGCGCTATCACGTGCTGCGCGGCGTCCTCGACACGCAGGGCGTGAAGGACCGCCGTCAGTCGCGCTCGAAGTACGGCGCCAAGCGCCCGAAATAAGCTGGTCTCGCCGGTAGCGCCGCGATCATCCGCAGGCGTACCGCTCTGAAAGGAAATTCCAATGTCCCGTCGTCGTCGCCCAGAAAAGCGCGTCATTCTCCCCGATCCCAAGTTCGGGGACCTCGTCCTGTCGAAGTTCATGAATTCGGTCATGCTCGACGGCAAGAAGTCCGTCGCCGAGAGCATCGTCTATACGGCTCTGGAGAGTGTCGAGCAGCGCCTTAAGAAGGATCCGCTGCAGGTCTTCCACGACGCGCTGAACAACGTGAAGCCGGGCATCGAGGTCCGCAGCCGCCGCGTCGGCGGCGCGACCTACCAGGTGCCGGTCGAAGTGCGTACCGAGCGCGCCCAGGCGCTGGCCATCCGCTGGCTGATCTCGGCTGCGCGCAGCCGTTCGGAGAAGACCATGTCGGCTCGCCTTTCCGGCGAGCTGATGGACGCGTCGCAGAACCGCGGCAACGCGGTCAAGAAGCGCGAGGACACGCACCGCATGGCGGAGGCCAACCGCGCCTTCTCGCACTACCGCTGGTAATTTTCGTACCTATATCGTGGAGGACCGGCGTCCCGGTCCTCCCACATTGCTAAGGAAGCTTACCCCATGGCCCGCAGCCATCCGCTCGACCGCTATCGCAACATCGGCATCATGGCGCACATTGACGCCGGCAAGACGACGACGACCGAGCGCATCCTCTATTACACCGGCAAGTCCTACAAGATCGGCGAGGTCCATGAGGGCACCGCGACCATGGACTGGATGGAGCAGGAGCAGGAGCGCGGGATCACCATCACCTCCGCGGCCACGACCTGTTTCTGGGCTGCTGACGAGGGCAAGGGTCCCGAGCACCGGATCAACATCATCGACACGCCGGGCCACGTCGACTTCACCATCGAGGTCGAGCGCAGCTTGCGCGTCCTTGACGGCGCGGTCGCCTGCTTCGACGGCGTCGCCGGCGTCGAGCCGCAGTCGGAAACCGTATGGCGCCAGGCGGACAAGTACGGCGTGCCGCGGATGTGCTTCATCAACAAGCTCGACCGCACCGGT
>Ga0307411_10000609_pt1 | contig 12862 bp, 11 predicted proteins | sample DK1Ometagenome_2_FD_203712 | JGI IMG/M metagenome (GOLD analysis project Ga0307411, IMG submission 203712) | Maize rhizosphere microbial communities from greenhouse at UC Davis, California, United States - DK15-O-1 | ecosystem: Host-associated > Plants > Roots > Rhizosphere > Soil | place: USA...
CCTTGACGATCTCGAGGTTCGCGCCAGTGGCGATGGGCGCCGCGCCGCGCATCGTCCGCAGCAGCTCGTTGGTCTCGCTGGCCGGCATGGGCTTGCTGAAGAAGTAGCCCTGTCCGGTCGAGCAGCCGAGCGCGAGCAATTGCGATGCGTGCTCGCGCGTCTCGATGCCTTCGGCCACCGTGCCGAGATGCAGGCTCTGCGCCATGCTGATGATGGCGCGCACGATGGCGGCGTCGTTGCGATCGACGTTCATGTCACGCACGAACGTGCGGTCGATCTTCAGGTAGTCGATCGGCAGGTTGCGCAGATAGGCGAGGCTCGAATATCCCGTGCCGAAGTCGTCGACCGAGACGCGCACGCCGAGATCGCGCAGCGCGTGCAGCTTGGTCACGTGCTGCTCGGAATCCTGCATGGCGACCGATTCGGTCAGCTCCACTTCCATCTGGTGCGGGGCGATGTCGAATTCGTGCGCGATGGCGACGATGCGCTCGGGCAGGTTGGATCGCTTGAGCTGCTTGGCCGAGACGTTCACGGCCACCGGCACCGGCTTCAGGCCGGCTCGCGTCCAGGCGGCGATCTGCCGCGCGACGTTGCGGATGACACATTCGCCGAGCTCGACGATGAGGTCCGATGCCTCGGCCACTTCGATGAACGCCAGCGGCGGCACGGCGCCGTGGCGCGGGTCGTTCCAGCGGGCCAGTGCCTCGAACGACACCAGCCGGCCGCTGCGGATGTCGACGATGGGCTGCAGGTGGATCTCGATGAGGTCGCGGTTCACCGCGCTGCGCAGGTCCTGTTCCAGCGCGAGCCGCGTGTGCACGCGCTTGTTCATCGCCGCGTCGAACATCTGCACGTTGTCACGGCCGCGGCCCTTGGCCTCGTACAACGCGATATCGGCGCAACGCAACAGCTCGCTCATCGTGGTGGCGTCGCGCGGGTACACGGACAGGCCGATGCTGGTGGTGGCGGAGTAGGTCGCCTCGCCAAGGCGCACGGGCTTCTTCAGCGCGGCGGCGACGCGTTCGGCAATCGCCGCGCTGTCGGGCTCGAGTCCGTAGTGACGCGTCACGACGAGGAATTCGTCGCCGCCCATGCGTACGACGAGGTCCGGGCTCGCGATGGAATCCCGCAGCCGGCGCGCAACCGAGCGCAGGTAGTCGTCGCCGATGGAATGTCCGCGCGAATCGTTGATGTTCTTGAAGTTGTCGCAGTCGATGTAGAGGATCGACAAGGAGTCGCCGCGGCGCGCGGCCTCGTCGATGAGCCGCGGCAGCTCCTCGTTGAGGAAGGTGCGGTTGGGCAGTCCCGTCAGCGCATCGTGCGTCGCCAGGTGCTGCAGCGACAGCTGATGCTCCTGGGCGCGGCGTTCCGCTTCACGACGATGCGACACATCCTGCAGCAGCATGGCGTGCACGCGGCCGGTGCCCGGATCGAGATCGACGATCGAGAATTCCACGTCGCGCCGTTCGTCGTCGCCGCGGATCAGCTGCGCCGGCCGGTTCTGCGCGGGCTCTTCCGCCGTGCCGGGCACGATGGATACCGGCGTGTCGAATACGGTCGCGATGTCCCGCCGCCGCAGCTCTTCGAGCGAGGCGCCTATGAGGCGCTGCGACTGCGGGTTGGCATCGAGGATGCGGCGCGTGGCCGGATCGAACAGCAGGATGCCGGAGGCGGCGCGATCGAAGATGGCGCGATAGCGGGTTTCGGATACCGCGGCGGCTTCCGACGTGCGCCGCAGGCGCCCGCTGTACGCATGCCAGGCGGCCACGACGATGCTGATGAGCAGGGCCACCCAGCCGACGAGATATCGCACGCCTTGCTGCCCGCTCTGCATCACGCTGCGCGGCTGCGTGGTCCACAACATCGCGACCGGGTTGTTGTCGATGGTGTCGAGGCGCAATTGTCCTTCGATGGTGGTGTCCGAGCGCCGGATGATTCGGCGCCCGTCGGGGGCGACCAGCAATTCCGGCTTTTCATCGGCAACCGCGCGGTCGTCGAGGAACGCGAACTTGACGTCGAGCTGAGTGTCGGCGCCGATGCTGGCAATCTCGGGCGCCGCGATGCGTCGCGCGAAGACCAGCGTGCCGTTCGCGGGACCGCTGCGATCGGTGTGCAGAACGGTATTCGCGGCAACCACGTGTGGTACGCCGTTGATCTCGACCAGCCGCAGTGTGCCTTCCTGGTCTACCACGCTGCGGATCATCGGCGTGAGGCGCGCGATCTCGCCCAGCACCACCGCGCTGGCCGGGCGCCGGTACAGCGCGTCGTCGGTATCGTTCTCGAAGGAAGAGAGCAGCTTGCCCTGGGGGTCGAGAACCCAGACCAGGTCGACGTTCACCTCATCGAGACCGGCTTCGGAGAAATTCTCGTACTCGAACTTCGGATCGAGCGTGGAGGCGTACGAATACATGGCATCCCAGCGCGCGAAGTCTCGCGAGACGATCTCGATCTCCGAGTTCGCCGACACCAGTGCCTTGCGCATCACCTCGATGTTGCGCGATACCTCATTGCTTTCGATGTTCTCGAACTTGCGGAGGATGAGGTACCGGGACGCAGCCCAGGTTCCGAATACGACCAGCGCGGCGGCTAGATAGACCGCCAAGGCTTCGCGCCCAAACGAACGTGTGTTCTGAGCCGCCATGTTTCGACTGATATACGACTTATTCCAGCAACTTGCTACTGGAAGTTCGGCAAATACTCCCGACGAAGCGATCCTCGCTCCCGTGAGAGGGCATCGGCCCCGTTGGCGCCGCCTTTATGCGTCGGGGATCACAATTCCCGGACGGTCATTTCGGCGTTTGTAGTAGAGGGCCGTATGACCGATACGCTGCACCAGGATGCTCTCGGTGGAGGTGGCTAGTTCGGCGAGTCCCGTATCGCGCGCCTCCCTCTCGGCGCCGCGGAACTTCACCTTGATGAGTTCGTGATCCTGCAGGGCGCGCCGGGCTTCGGCGATGACGGCCGGGGTCAGACCCGCATTGCCGATGAGCAGCACGGGATTCAGCGCGTGGCCCAGGCCGCGGAGATACTTGCGTTGGCGTTCGGACAGTTCCATGGCGCGCATTGTAGGGAACCGCGACACACCCGGGTGGGCGAGCGGCAATGGGTTTCCTCGTAATGTGTTCCCTGCACGCTGAACGGCTGGGGCAGCGCTGGCCTGGGGTTGTCCGACATCGCCCCCATGACATCGCCCCAGGGCGGCGGCAGTCCGAAACGCCTTATTTCTCTGCGTCCGCATTGAAACCAAAGAGCCCGGGCCTCATCAAACACATCCAGTGCGCCGGCTTCGAGGAGCTGCCGACCGGCGTGCCAGACCATCACACAGAGTTCCCACCGCCAAATTGCACCCATCACGAGCCCGCGGATCTGAGCTTTACCTGCTGGCCAGTGGTTTCAGGTTCGTGTAGCGTGCTTTCCATCCACTGTCGGGCCGGTCGCCAATCGAGGATAAGCCTTTGAATGATCTGACGAAAAATATCCTGCTCTGGGTCGTCATCGTGATGGTCATGGTGGTGGTGTTCAGCCGCTACGTGCCCACCGGCGCCGAGCCCCAGCAGGTGAGCTACTCCGAGTTGCTGGCCGACGTGCGTAACAACCGCATCGAGTCCGCGGTTCTGCGCGGAGACGAAATCGTCGGCATGCGCAAGGACAAGTCGCGCTTCAAGGCTTACAACCCCGAGACCGACAACACGGCGCTCATCGGCCTGCTCGACAAGGCCAAGGTGGACTTCCGCGGCGAGCCGCCGAAGCAGCCTAACTTCTTCATGCAGCTGCTGCTGCAACTCGCCCCTGCGTTGCTGCTCATCCTCGTGTTCGTCTACATGCTGCGCCAGATGCAGGGCTCTGCCGGTGGACGGGGCGCGATGTCGTTCGGCAAGAGCCGCGCGCGGTTGCTGGGCGAAGACCAGGTCAACGTCACCTTCGCGGATGTCGCGGGTGTCGATGAAGCCAAGCAGGAAGTGGGCGAGATCGTCGACTTCCTCAAGGACCCGTCCAAGTTCCAGAAGCTCGGCGGCAAGATCCCGAAGGGCGTGCTCATGGTCGGCTCGCCGGGTACCGGCAAAACCTTGCTGGCGCGTGCCATCGCGGGCGAAGCCAAGGTGCCGTTCTTCACGATCTCCGGCTCGGACTTCGTCGAGATGTTCGTCGGTGTCGGCGCCTCCCGCGTGCGCGACATGTTCGAGCAGGCCAAGAAACACGCCCCCTGCATCATCTTCATCGATGAAATCGACGCGGTCGGCCGTCATCGCGGCGCCGGTCTCGGCGGTGGTCACGACGAGCGTGAGCAGACCCTGAACCAGTTGCTCGTCGAGATGGACGGTTTCGAAGGCAGCGAAGGCATCATCGTCATCGCCGCCACCAACCGGCCCGACGTGCTCGATCCCGCGCTGCTGCGTCCGGGCCGCTTCGACCGCCAGGTCGTGGTGCCGCTGCCCGACGTGCGTGGCCGCGAGCAGATCCTGCGCGTACACATGCGCAAGGTGCCGCTGGGCGAAGACGTCAAGCCGGCGTACATCGCGCGCGGCACGCCTGGATTCTCGGGCGCCGATCTCGCGAACCTCGTGAACGAGGCTGCCCTGTTCGCGGCGCGCGCCAACAAGCGCATCGTGGGCATGGACGAGTTCGAACGTGCCAAGGACAAGATCTACATGGGCGCGGAGCGCCGCTCCATGGTCATGTCCGATGACGAGAAGAAGATGACCGCGTACCACGAAGCGGGTCACGCCATCGTCGGCCACGTCGTGCCCGAGCACGACCCGGTGTACAAGGTGACGATCATCCCGCGCGGCCGTGCGCTGGGACTCACCTGGTATCTGCCGGAAGGCGATCGCTACAGCACGAGCAAGCGCCGGCTGGAAAGCCACATCGCTTCGCTGTTCGGCGGACGTTGCGCGGAAGAGCTCATCTTCGGAGCGGACGGCGTCACCACGGGTGCTTCGAACGACATCGAGCGCGCCACGGATCTGGCGCGCAGCATGGTCACCAAGTGGGGTCTGTCCACCAAGCTGGGCCCGCTCACGTACTCGGAAGAGAACGGCGAAGTGTTCCTGGGCCGCCAGGTCACCCAGCACAAGCAGGTGTCCGACGAAACGGCGCACGTCATCGACGAGGAAATCCGTCGCGTGATCGAGCTGAACTACACGCGTGCCAAGGAGATCCTCGAGACCAATCTCGACAAGCTGCACATCATGGCCGACGCGCTCGTGAAGTACGAGACGATCGACGAGCAGCAGATCAAGGACATCATGGCAGGCAAGACTCCCAAGCCCCCCGCGGACTGGGACGATTCGGTCGGCACGCCCAAGGCGCCCAAGCGTCCCGAAGGCGGCGAGGCCGAGGGCGGAGCCATCGGTACTCCTGCCGGCCAGCACTGAAGAACGGCGTCAGCCACGGAAGCCCGATTCCTCGCGGATCGGGCTTTCTTTTTTGTAGCCCTTTCTTCATAAGCTAGGCCCGCGATGGATCCCCCCGACATCCGGTGGCAGTGCCGTGATCGCGCGCTAGACCTGCGCGAGCCCGTGGTCATGGGCGTCCTCAACGTGACGCCGGATTCATTTTCCGATGGCGGCCAGTTCACGGACCCGGTCGCAGCGCTCGCGCAGGCGCGACGCATGATCGGCGAGGGCGCCGCGATCATCGACGTGGGCGGCGAATCCACGCGTCCCGGTGCCAATCCCGCGGGCTTTGAAGACGAACTGGCACGTGTCATCCCGGTGATCTCCGCGATCCGTCGCGAATCACAGGTGTTCATCTCCATCGACACCAGCAAGCCCGAGGTGATGCGGGCGGCCGTCGATGCCGGTGCGGACATCATCAATGACGTGCGCGCGCTACGCGCACCGGGCGCGTTGGGCGCGGCCGCCGGCAGCGGCGCGGGCGTCTGCCTGATGCACATGAAAGGTGAGCCGCGCACCATGCAGGACGCGCCTAGCTACGACGACGTCGTCACCGAGGTGCAGGGTTTTCTTGCGGATCGCATCGATGCCTGCGTGGCGGCGGGCATCGCGCGGGATCGCATCGTCGCGGATCCCGGCTTCGGATTCGGCAAACGCGTGGTCGACAACCTCGAACTGCTCAAACATCTTCGACGCCTGCAGGGACTGGAGGTGCCGCTGCTGGCTGGCTTGTCGCGCAAGTCGATGCTCGCGACGCTGACCGGAAAACCTGTCGAAGATCGAACTGCGGGCGGCGTCGCATTGGCCGCCATTGCGGTTCTCAACGGAGCGCGTATCGTGCGCGCCCACGATGTGGCCGCGACGCTCGATGCAGTTCGCGTGGCGGCCGCCGTTTCGCAGGGAGAAGATTTCGATGTCTCGTAAATATTTCGGCACCGATGGTGTTCGTGGAAAAGTGGGCGAGGCCCCGCTGACCGTCGACTTCGCGTTGCGCCTCGCGAGCGCCGCCGCGCGCGTGCTCGCCCCGACCGGCGGCACGGTGCTCATCGGCAAGGACACCCGGCTCTCGGGTTACATGTTCGAAGCGGCGCTGGAAGCAGGTTTCGTCGCCGCCGGCGTCAACGTGATGCTGATAGGCCCTCTGCCTACTCCCGGCATCGCCTATCTCACGCGAAAGTTCGGTTGCTCGTTCGGCGTGGTGATCAGTGCCTCGCACAACACCTACGATGACAACGGCATCAAGTTCTTCGACCGGGATGGCGGCAAGCTGTCGGACGAGATCGAAAGATCCATCGAAACGGAGCTCGACCGCGGACCGATCACGCGCTCGTCCAAGGATCTTGGCCGCGCTTCGCGCGTCGACAAGTCGCGACGCCACTACCAGGAGTTCTGCGCGGAATCGCTGCCCAAGGGCATGACACTCGATGGCCTGAAGCTCGTGGTCGATTGCGCGAATGGCGCCGGCTACAAGGTGGTGCCGCGCACGCTCGCCGATCTCGGCGCGGAAATCATTCCCATCGGTTGTTCGCCAAACGGCCGCAACATCAATGATGGCTGCGGTTCCACTTCGCCTGGACTGCTGCAACTAACCGTGCCGGGCGTACGCGCCGATGCCGGCGTCGCGCTGGATGGCGACGGCGACCGGCTGGTGATGGTCGATGGTCTGGGCCGCATCGTCGATGGCGATCAGCTCATCTACATCATTGCCACCGCGCGCAAGCGCGCGGGAACGCTGCGAGGTCCCGTCGTCGGAACCATCATGAGCAATCTCGGCCTGGAAGTGGCGCTGCGCGAGCAGGGCATCGACTTCCGGCGCGCGAAAGTGGGTGATCGCTACGTGCTCGGCATGCTGCGGGAGCACGACGGTGAAGTCGGTGGCGAAACTTCCGGCCACATACTGCTGCTGGACAAGACCACCACGGGTGATGCGCTCATGGCCGCCTTGCAGGTGCTGGCCGTCATGCGGGAGACCGGCCGGAGCCTGGCGGAGCTCGCCTCCGGCATGCCGCGATTCCCGCAGACCATGATCAACGTGAAGGTCGCCAAGGGGTTCAATCCCACGGCGATTCCCGAGGTCGAAGCCGCGGTCAGGAAGGTGACCGAGGGCTTGGGCAACGACGGACGCGTGGTGCTGCGCCCCTCCGGCACCGAACCCGTGATCCGGGTCATGGTCGAGGCGCGAGAGGAGACCGACACGATGCGTTGTGCCGAGGAAATCGCCGCCGTGGTCCGTCGCGTTGCGTCCTGAGGGGTGCGCGGCTATCATCCGCGCCCTTTTGGACCGCGCCCCTTTTCGGGCCTGAATTCATGCGTCGGCAAATAATCGCAGGCAATTGGAAAATGCACGGCTCGCGCGCCGAGAACGCGGCGCTGGTCGAAGCCATCGTGCACAAGCTCCCGAACGAATCCGCGGAGGTCTGGGTCTGCCCGCCGTTCGTCTATCTGGCCGAGCTGCATCGGGCGCTCGCCGGATCCCGCGTGAGCCTGGGTTCCCAGGATGTTTGTGCCGAGACGCAGGGCGCCTTCACCGGCGAAGTGTCCGCGGCCATGTTGCGCGACGTGGGTTGCGCCGGCTGCATCGTGGGCCACTCCGAGCGCCGTGCGCTGTATGGCGAGACGGACCAGCTCGTGGCTCGCAAGTTCGCCGCGGTTCTCGCCGCCGGGCTCACGCCGATCCTGTGCGTAGGCGAGTCGCTGGCGGAGCGCGAGGGGAATCGCACATTCGAAGTCGTGGACCGGCAGCTCGACGCGGTGCTGGACTTGTCAGGCGTGGCCGCGTTCACGCGCGCCGTCATTGCCTATGAACCCGTGTGGGCAATCGGTACCGGCAGGACGGCATCGCCGCAGCAGGCAGAGGAAGTACACGCCCACATCCGTGCGCGGATCGCGGGTCGCGATGCTAAGATCGCCGACCTCGTGCGCATCCAGTACGGCGGCAGCGTCAAGGCCGCGAATGCCGCGGAGCTCTTTTCGATGCCCAATGTCGACGGCGGTCTGATCGGCGGCGCTTCACTCAAGGCCGACGAATTCCTCGCCATCGTTGCCGCGGCTCGCGCCTGAATTCGAGAGTGCAAAGATGTTGCGAACGATTCTCATAGTTCTGCAGGTCCTGTCGGGCCTGATCATCGTCGGCCTCGTGCTGCTGCAACGAGGCAAGGGTGCCGACGCCGGCGCCGGTTTCGGTGCGGGCGCCTCGGGCACGGTGTTTGGTGCGCGCGGTGCGAGCACCGGGCTGTCGCGCATGACCGCGATCTTCGCGGCCATCTTCATGCTCAACAGCCTGTTCCTCACATATCTGTTCCAGAGCACCGCTCCGGTCACTGAGGAGTCACTGCTGGATCGTGTGCAGCAAGAGGGCGCCGCGGCCCCCGCGACCGTGCCACCGCCGGTCGATGCGGACGCAGTCCCGCAGGTGGCACCGGCGCAGCAGCCGGAACAGGCACAGCCGGAACAGGCGCCAGCAAATCCCCAGAATTGATGACCTACGCCGACGTGGTGGAATTGGTAGACACACTAGCTTGAGGGGCTAGCGGAGCGATCCGTGGGAGTTCGAGTCTCCCCGTCGGCACCATCACTTTCTTTTCTCCTGATACAATCGCGCCCGAATTTTTTTGGGGGGCGGTTGTCTCTCGTGCACGAGAGGTTGCTGCCCTTTTTCACGCAGAACATCCCGAAATGCTTGCGAATTACCTGCCGGTTCTCATTTTCCTGACCGTCGCCACGGGCCTGGCGCTCGTGCTGCTCAGCCTGGGCCTCGTCATTGGCCGGGCGCAGGCGAAGGCCAAGTCCGACGTCGCGAAGCTCTCGCCTTACGAGTGCGGCTTCGAGGCATTCGAAGACAGCCGCATGAAGTTCGACGTGCGCTACTACCTCGTCGCCATCCTGTTCATCATCTTCGACCTGGAAATCGCCTTCCTCTTCCCCTGGGCCGTGGTGCTCGACAGCATCGGCACGTTCGGCCTCATCGCGATGGGCATCTTCCTGTTCATCCTGGTCATCGGGTTCATCTACGAATGGAAGAAAGGGGCTCTCGAGTGGGATTAGCCCAAGAAGCTGACAAGCAGGCTCCGGACGACGAAGCTCAGGCGTTCGCCGAGCGTGGATTCCTGACCACCTCCGTCGACACCATATTCAACTGGGCGCGCACCGGGTCGTTGTGGCCCATGACTTTCGGGCTCGCCTGTTGCGCGGTGGAAATGATGCATGCGGGTGCGTCGCGCTACGACCTCGACCGCTTCGGCGTCGTGTTCCGTCCGAGCCCGCGCCAGTCCGACGTCATGATCGTGGCGGGCACGCTGGTGAACAAGATGGCGCCCGCGCTTCGCAAGGTCTATGACCAGATGCCCGAGCCGCGCTGGGTCATATCCATGGGTTCGTGCGCGAACGGCGGCGGCTACTACCATTACTCGTACGCGGTGGTGCGTGGTTGCGACCGGATCGTGCCGGTCGACGTCTATGTGCCCGGGTGCCCACCCACGGCGGAAGCGCTGCTGTACGGCATCATCCAGCTCCAGAAGAAGATCGAGCGCACCAGCTCCATCGCTGATGCAAAGCTGAAGGCATGACGGCACCCACCGCAAAAGTGGTCGCGCTCGCCGCGAAGATGGAGGCGCGCTTCCCGGGTCTGCTGCTCCGCGCGCCGTCGCTGGCGGACGAGCTGTGTTACGAAGTGCCGCCCGAGCAGATCAAGGAAGTCTGCTTTGCATTGCGTGATACGCCGGACCTCAAGTTCGAAATGCTCATCGACCTGTGCGGCGTGGATTATCTCGACTATCGGCGCGACGAGTGGAAGACCACTTCCGCCACGCGTTCCGGTTTCAGCCGTGGCGTGAATCGCGGCGGGCCGCGTGCGCCCCACGATGGCGCTCGCTTCGCGGTCGCGTATCACCTGCTTTCCATCACGCACAACGTCCGGCTGCGGCTGCGCTCTCGTTGCATCGATGCCGAAGATCCCTTGATCGACTCGGTGGTCGACGTCTGGCCGAGCGCCAACTGGTTCGAGCGCGAGGCGTTCGATCTCTACGGCATCCTGTTCACGGGGCATCCGGACCTGCGCCGCATCCTCACGGACTACGGCTTCATCGGGCACCCGTTCCGCAAGGACTTCCCGATGATCGGCAACGTGGAAGTGCTCTACGACGCCGAGAAGAAGCGCGTCGTCTATCAGCCGGTTTCGATCGAGCCGCGCACGCTCGTGCCCAAGGTCATCCGCGACGACGTCCGCTACGACCCTACGTTGAAGAGTCCGAGATGAGCCCGAAATGAGCGAGATCCGCAACTACACGATGAACTTCGGCCCGCAGCATCCGGCTGCGCACGGTGTGCTGCGCCTCGTGCTGGAGATGGACGGCGAAGTCATCCAGAAGGCGGATCCGCACATCGGGCTGCTGCATCGCGCGACGGAGAAGCTCGCGGAGACCAAGCCTTTCAACCAGTCCATCGGGTACATGGACCGGCTCGACTACGTGTCGATGATGTGCAATGAGCACGCCTACGTGCTGGCCATCGAAAGACTGATCGGCGTGACGCCGCCCATCCGCGCGCAATACATCCGCGTGATGTTCGACGAAGTCACCCGCATCCTGAACCACCTGATGTGGCTCGGCGCGCACGCGCTCGACATCGGCGCGATGACCGTGTTCCTGCTCGCGTTCAAGGAGCGCGAGGACCTCATGGATTGTTATGAGGCCGTGTCCGGCACGCGCATGCATGCCACTTATTATCGTCCGGGTGGTGTGTATCGCGATCTGCCGGACGCGATGCCCAAGTACCAGGCTTCGCGGTGGCGCTCGCAGAAGAATGCAGATGCCATGAATGCCGCGCGCCAGGGATCGCTGCTCGATTTCATCGCGGAATTCGCGGCGCGCTTCCCGAAGGCGATCGACGAATACGAAACGCTGCTCACCGACAATCGCATCTGGAAGCAGCGCACCGTCAACATCGGCGTGGTTTCGCCCGAGCGCGCAATGGCGCTGGGATTCAGCGGCCCCATGCTGCGCGGATCGGGCATCGTCTGGGACCTGCGCAAGAAGCAGCCCTACGAGATCTACGCTGACCTGGATTTCGACATCCCGGTGGGCGTGAACGGCGACTGCTACGACCGCTACCTCGTCCGTATCGAGGAAATGCGCCAGAGCGTCCGGCTCATCAATCAATGCGTCGAGTGGCTGCGCAGGAATCCTGGCCCGGTCATGATCGACGATCGCAAGGTGCGCCCGCCGCGCCGCGAAGAGATGAAGGGCGACATGGAATCGCTGATCCATCACTTCAAGCTGTTCACTGAAGGATATGCGGTGCCGGAAGGAGAGACCTACGCGGCCATCGAGGGTCCCAAGGGCGAACTCGGCGTCTACCTGATCTCGGATGGCGCCAACAAACCCTACCGGCTCAAGGTACGGGCACCCGGTTTCGTCCACTTGTCGGCGCTCGAGGAAATGACCCGGGGCCACATGCTCGCGGACGTGGTTGCAGTGATTGGTACGCAGGACATCGTGTTCGGAGAGGTGGATCGATGACGCATGTCGTGAAGACTGCGGATGGCGGCACGTTCGAGCCTGTGCTCGGCGACAAGGCGCAACTGCTGAATGAGCACACCCGTCACGAGATCGACGAGTGGATCGGCCGCTTTCCCACCGGCCGCCAGCGCTCGGCGGTGCTGTCGGCACTGCGGTTCACGCAGGAACAGAACGAAGGTTTCCTCACGCCCGAACTCATGGACGGTGTCGCCGAGTACCTGCGGCTGCCGCCCATCCAGGTCTACGAGGTCGCCAGCTTCTATTCGATGTTCGAGACGCATCCCTGCGGACGTCACCACGTCAGCATCTGCACGAACATCAGCTGCATGCTGAACGGTGCCGAAGACCTCGTCGCGCACTGCGAGCGCAAGCTCGGTATCAAGCTCGGCGAGAGCACGCCCGACGGCCGCATCTTCCTGAAGAAGGAAGAAGAATGCCTGGCGGCCTGCACCGGCGCGCCGATGATGATGGTCGACCACGTTTTCCACGAGTACCTGACACCCGAGAAGGTGGACAAGGTGCTGGACGAGTTGAAGTAAGGCAACGCTGTGAACGCACTCGAAAAATGGCAGGACCGCATGAACCTCACGGTGTTCGAGCCGTTGAAGTTTCCGGAGTCCTGGAAGCTGGGAAACTATCTGAAGATCGGCGGTTACGACGCGTGGAAGAAGATCCTCGCCGAGAAGCCGGCGCGTCTCAGCGTGGTGGACCAGGTCAAGGCGTCGGGGCTGCGCGGCCGTGGCGGCGCGGGTTTTCCCACCGGCACCAAGTGGAGCTTCATGCCGCGCGACGCCACGATGCAGAAGTACGCGGTCTGCAACTCCGACGAGTCCGAGCCCGGCACCTGCCACGATCGCGACATCCTGCGCTACAACCCGCATTCGCTCATCGAAGGCATGGCCATCGGTGGCTACTGCATGAACGCCACCGTGGGCTACAACTACATCCGCG
>Ga0307411_10000610_pt1 | contig 12858 bp, 13 predicted proteins | sample DK1Ometagenome_2_FD_203712 | JGI IMG/M metagenome (GOLD analysis project Ga0307411, IMG submission 203712) | Maize rhizosphere microbial communities from greenhouse at UC Davis, California, United States - DK15-O-1 | ecosystem: Host-associated > Plants > Roots > Rhizosphere > Soil | place: USA...
CGGCATCGCCGCGCGGTTGGCCTTGTAGTCGGCAACCAGCTGATCGCGGAACGTCGGCCCGGCGAGGTCGAACGACGCCGCGATGTACTCCGGGTGGTGATCGGCGATCAGCTTGCGAAGCATCGTCACGAAGACGTAGACCGCGTGGGTGGTCTGTCCTTCCTGGTTGGACAGCCCGCGCCCGCGAAACGCGTGATAGGCGCGGTACATCTGCGAGCTTCCGTCAATCAGAAAGAGCGTGCGGCGAGCCTGCCCTGAGCGAATATCAGCGAGCCGAAGCGGCATGTGTGAGGAAGTATCTCAGATATGATTGGAGGTCATGCCGTGTGCAGGACGCGTCGCCGTGTGCGCCGTGCTCTGCTGTAGTGCGATAGCGGCCGCATGCAGCGGTCGCGTGCTCAAGCCGCAGTACGAGTACGAAGAGGAGTTGTATCTCGGCCTCGACGGCTCGGCGACGCTCAATCTCAATGCCTCGGTTGCGGCGCTGGTCGCGCTGCACGGCGTGGACCTGCCGACGGACCCTCGCGCCCGGCTCGATCGCGACCGGGTGCGCGCGCTGTTTGCGCATCCGGACTCCGACGTCACGCTCAACACGTCACGGCGTGACGGCCGCCGGTTTGTCCACGTCAGCGTCCAGGTGAACGACGTAAGCCGGCTGGCGCAAATCCGGATGTTCGGATGGTCGCGGTACCAATTCCGCCGTGACAGCGATCGCATCGATTTCAACCAGGTCGTCGGAGGGTCTGCCGGCCGCGATGTCAGTGGCGTCGGATGGGACGGCGGCGAGCTGGTGGCCTTCCGGATGCACCTGCCGAGCGAGATCCTCTTCCACAACAGTTCCGCCGCCGTCCGCCGCGGCAACATTCTCGAGTGGGAGCAGCCGCTCTCCGTCCGAACGGACGGGGAGCCGCTGGAACTGCGCGTCCAGATGGCGCCCGAGTCGATTCTGTACACCACCCTCCTTTTGTTCGGCTCGACGGTCGTCGCCGCTGCGCTCACGTTTGCCGCCGTGGTGTGGTGGCTCGTGCGCCGCGGACGTCAGACCGACGTCGCGGAGTCGCCTGTTTGATGCGGCCGCACGTGCCATGGACCGCGGTCCTGCGGTGCGGCCGCTGTGGCCGCGTCGCCGCATGGCCCGACGCGCGCCTCCAGGTCGTATGCGGCTGCCGGCCGCGCGTCGATCTCGCTCCGCCGCTGGTGCGCGAAGCGACGCCGGCGGACCGTGCGATTGCCGAAGACATCTTCCGCCGCGAGTTCGGCGGCCGTCAGCTCGTTGCCGACGGCCAGCCGATCACGCCCGAGCACGCGGATCTTCTCGTCGCCGAGACGGAGGGCGGCGTGTCGGGTGCGCTGGCGTGGCGACGCGTCGCAGCGGCGCTGCACATCATCGTGCTGGCGACGGATCCGATGTGGCAGCGCGCCGGGATCGGAAGCTACCTGTTGGCCGAAGCAGAGCTTCTCGCCCGCCGGCTCGAGCTGACGAAGGTGGTCGTTACCCTTACGAACGACAACATCCCGGCGCAATATTTCTACCTGCGCCGGGGATATCGGGTCACCCGGGTGCTGCCCGGCGCCATTGCCGCTCAGCCGCAGAATGAAGGGCTCGTCGGGTTCGCGGATATTCCAATCGTCGATGAACTGCAGCTGTCGAAGGACCTGCCGGCCTAGAGCTTCTCCAGCTCCTTCTTCATTTCCTCGTCGGTGCGCAATTCGTTCTTCACCGAGAACGCCTGGAACATCGAGGCAATCGTATACGCCAGCTGACGGTCGACATTGTTGTTGACGACGCCTTCCAGCGTCACCCGGCCGCGCTCGACGATGATGTGAATCGGCGGGTTGACCTGCGCCCCGTACCGCGAGAGCGACGCGTTGCCGTAGATGGCGTCGGCAATTCCGCGCCGCAGCTCGTCGTCGGACTTCGATGCCGGCAGAACCTCGATCAGGTTGTTGACGGCTTTGACGCCGCGCACCTTGGCGACCCGTTCTCCCAAATCGTCCTTCTTGAAGGGCATCAGTACCTTCCCGGTCAGCGTGACGACACCGTCCTTGATCCGGGCGTTCACCGAATCGAACACCGTGAAGTGCGAGTAGGTGAGGACCTGCCGCTGCACGCTGCGGAAGATCTGCAGCGACGACGGGTCCTGGGCGAAGGCAGGAGCAGTCAGCGCGAATACCAGCAGCGCTGACGCGATGAACCGTGTCCACATGTCACTTCCTCCTGAGGTGGAGACTGGCGCGGTCGCGGCTATGACAAACGGTATGACGCGCCGCCGCATTGTAGCGGGTCCCGCCGCGCCAGATCCCCAGAGGTTCTTCCGGCAAAGCCTTTGCCAGCCCGAGCGTGTCGATCTGCCTATTGAACCAGGACGAATGCGGTCGCCACCCCTGCCGCGATGAGGACGATCTGACGCATGGAATGGGCGTCGGTGCGGCCGCGGTGCAGCCCCGGAATGAGGTCTGCCATCGCCACGTAGAGAAAACTCGCGGCGGCGAGGGCGAGGCAATACGGCAGGATGACCGGCACCTGATTCAGCGCAACCAGCGCCACGATTGCGCCGACGGCGCTGGCCAGCCCCGATGTGACATTCAGCAGCAGCGCACGGCGGCGGGAATAGCCGGCGTGGAGGAGGATGGCGAAGTCCCCCACCTCCTGGGGAATTTCATGAGCGGCCACGGCGAGCGCGGTGCTGACGCCGAGCGGCACGGACGTCATCACCGCGGCAGCGATGACCGCGCCGTCCACGAAGTTATGGAACGCATCGCCGATCAGCACCGGAAAAACGCTGCCGTCGTGCACTTCGCAATCGTGAATGTGGCAGTGCCGCCAGAGCACCAGTTTCTCGAGGACGAAGAACGCGAGGATCCCGAGGAGCAGGGTGCCGAACACACGCGAGGCGGGCAGGCTTTCCAGCGCGTTCGGGAGGATCGCGAGCATCGAGACGCCGAGCAGCGCTCCGACGGCGTAGCTCACGAGCCAGGGAATGAGTCGCGCCCGCAGCGAGTCGTTAATGAGAAGAATGCCCGATGCGACGAGGAGGCCGCCCAGGCCGCCGAGCAGGCTCAGCCCGAGCGCGATGAGGGGAACACGCACCGAGACCGATGATAACTCCCAACTTCCGACATTTCGTCAGGACGCCACGTAGCCCCGGCGGGCCCGGACGATCATGCGGCGATCGCGTACCTCCACGCGGATGGCGTGCCACCGGCCGTCTTTTTCTCCGCTGCTCGCGTACGCCAGGTAGTACTGCTTGCTCAATTCGTCGGCGATGCGAGCGGTCGCGGCGTCCAGACCGTCGAATCCGCGGACGATTTCCGTGCGCCCGCCTGTGTCGTCAGTGATCTGGCGCAGGGCGGCCGCATTGACCCGTTCTCCGCTGGTGTTCCGTCCGCCGAGAATTCCGCCCGTGGTCTGCGGCAGGACGGGCCGTCTGCCGCCAGGGAAGGGGAACGGAAACGGAATCGGACTCGGGATCGTCGGCGGCGGTGACGCCTGGCCGCCGGAGCGGTAGCGGCCCGTTGCGTCGACGCCGAGGGCGTAGACCATCACCTCGCTCTCGCGAATCAGCTGCCGCAGCTCGCCGACGCTGATGTCGCTGTTCGAGTCGTTGCCGTCGGAAATCACCAGGACCGCCTTCTTGCGGTTTTCGCCGGCATTGGCGAGCGGCAGCGCCTCGGCGACCGCCTCGTACAGAGCCGTTCCGCCCGACGGATTGACCCGGCTCACGGCGCGGCTGATCAGGCGGCGATCCTTCGTCCACTGCTGCGTGAGCCGCGGGCGATTCGCGAACTCCATGAAGAACAACTCGTCGTCCTTGCCGAGCAGTTCGTAGATGAAGCGATCGATGGCGGCCTGCGCGGTCGCGATCTTGTCGCTCGTCATGCTGCCGCTGGCGTCCAGGACGATCCCGAGACTAACCGGTACGCGATCGCTGCTGAAGTGCGAGACCTCCTGCTTGACGCCGTCGTCGTAGACGGTGAAGTCCTCCTTGCGCAGCCCCGAGATGAATCGGCCGCTGTCGTCGGTGACCGTTGCGGTGACGTTGACCAGCTCCACGCCGCTGCGGAAGCGGAAGCCGTCGGACGATTGCGCCGTCACGGACACTGCGGCCACAGTGACGGTGGCGAGCCCGGCGAGGAGCGGATAGATTCGCATGGCGGTCCTCAATTGGATACCTGCAGTGTTGCCCGGCGATCCACGTGCGGGACGATACCAGATTCGGTGCGGAAGCTGACGCGGTAGCGGCCCACCTCCTTCACGTCCGGGATCGTGACCTGAAACGGCGATTCATCGCCATTCGCGATCCTGGCGAACTCCAACGGGGCACGGCCGCTGGCGACAAACCCGCCGTCCCGATCGAAGACGAACACCACCGCCATGATGGCGGCGGCTGCGGCCTCGCCACGGTTCCGGACCAGTCCAGTGACCGTCATGTGGTCGCCTGCACGCGCGTGGCGCATCGAGAGCAGCTCCAGCTCCTGCGTGGAGCGCGCGGTCGGCGCTGACGCCGGTTCGGCGGCCGAGGTGGCACGCCGGTCGCTGCTCATGGCGACCAGCACGATGATGCCGACTGCCATCGCGAAGCCGACACCAAGTTTCAGCAGCGGCCGCCCCTGCAGGCGTGCTCGCGGTGTGGGATCGAACATCGCCGAGGTCACATCGCCGGCGGTCCCGTCGATCGCCGCGGCAAGCGCGGCCACGCGCGCCTCGGAGCGAAGCCGATCGTTCCGCGAGATCCGCCAGGCATATGCCGCCGCGGCGCAGGCGACGATAACAGCGATGGTTGAGAGAGCCATAAGCCACATGTGCAGTTACCTCAGGGTGAACTCGACGGCGACTTCCACGAGGACGTCCACCGGTTCGCCGCGGCGTCGCGCCGGACTGAACCGCCACTGGCGCACGGCAGCGACGGCCCGCTGATCGAGTCCGGCGCCACGGCCCTGAAGGATTGTGACGTCACCAACGGACCCGTCTCTCCTGACGACGATTTCGAGAACCACGTCGCCGGTGATTCCCCGGCGGCGCGCCTCGTCTGTGTACTCCGCTTTCACCTCGCGGAGCAGTCGTGGCGGCTCGATTCCGCTTCCGGGCCGGAATGGTCCTCCGCCGGTGCCTCCACCGGAGCCATCGCCGATGCCCGAGCCGAGGCCTTCGCCGCTGCCAATACCCTGACCGGTTCCCGCGCCGCCGCCGGCCCCTGCGCCCTGGCTCTCGCCGGTCTCGCGTCCGCGCTCTACCACGCCGTCGCGGTCCCGGTCGCTGCCCGAGGTTGCGACGACCGGCGCAACGAGGACGCGCGAGGGGAGCGGCTCTGGCGCTTTTTCAACCGGCTTCGGCGTCGGAGCGGGCGGCGGTACGGGCCGTGGAGGCTCCACCTCGACGCGGCGAGCGGCCAGCACGCGTTCAGGCGTCGCCTTCGGGACCTGTGTTTTCGCGCGCGCCGGGCTCTTGCGTTCGACTTTCCGGGGCGGAAGTGGATTCTTCAATCCGCCGCCACCTCCGCCGCCACCGGGTCCAGGCGTGATGACGAAAACGAGGCGCGCTGGCTCGTGGCGCTCGGTAATCGTCGCGGTCTCGGTTGGTCCCGACGTCCACCACAGCAGAACCACCAGCAAGGCAGCGTGAATCGCCGACGATCCGACGGCGTGCACGCTGCGCCGCCGGTCCGCGAAACCGGATTTGCGAACGACACGGGCAAACAGCGGTTCCGGATCCGCCGTCGGAATCGAACCAGCAGCCGCCGTCGCGGCCGCCGCCCATTCGGCTTGCAGCCGCCGCCCCGCCATCAGCGCGTCCGCCGCACTGAGAAATGCAGTTCCGGCAATCGGGCGGACTTCGCCGCTCGCCAGCAGCGCCCTGACGGCGGCCACTGGAACGCCAGCCGCGCGGGCCAGCTCCTCGACTGTGTAGACGTCCTGCGGATCCCGGGACATGGACGACCCACGAGGCAAATCCCTTGCCCTCAAGAACAGGGGCAAAATCAGGCGCAATTGACGGGAGGAACTGGACTTGTGGCCGGTATCGGACGGTTGGGCTGTCCTCTAGTCGGTCTTGAATCCTTCGGTGAAGCGAAATCCTTCGCGGTCAGCGAGGTCGCGCACCGTCGTGAAGCCAGCAGCCTTGAGAGCCTTCGACGTCGGGCCGCCGCCTCCGACCCGCACGGTCAGCTCTTCGGGCGAGGGTCGCCCTGCAAAGAGGGAACGGAGGCCGACCGGCGTGCCACGCTCGATCGTGACGATGCGGCCGCCGGTACGAAGCAGCCGACGGCATTCGTGTAGCCACTCGGTGGGCCTCTCGCCGCCTTCGATGACGGTCGAGACATCGTGAATCACGACCGCATCAAACGAAGCGTCGTCAAACGGCAGACGACTCGCTGAGACGACGCGAAGGTCCACCAGGGCGCCGGCATCGGTTACTGCGCGCCGGATGCGCACCGCAGCATGGTCGTCGGCGACGACGATGGCGGCCGTTCCGGTGAGGCCGGTCTTCGCCGCGATCAGGGCAATCGAACGGGCGTCGCCGCTGCCGATCTGCAGCGCCCTTTCGCCGAGCCGGACGCCGCTCATCGTGACCGCCAGCGGGTCGCGTTCAGACGCAGGTTTTCGCAGAAAACGGCGCATTTCCTCCCGGTCCGGCCGAAACCTGGCCGCAGGCGGAATGATATAGTGCCCGGTTGTGACTCCACCACTGGACGTAGCGCCCGCACACGGCAAGCTTGGCGTGTTGCTCGTGGGTCTCGGCGCCGTCGCCACCACCACGATCGCCGGCGTTTACGCGATACGGAAGGGGCTGGCCCTTCCAATCGGCTCGCTGACCCAGATGGGTACCATCCGGCTCGGCAAGCGCAGCGAAGCGCGCGCGCCGCGGATCAATGAGTTCGTGCCGCTGGCGGATTTGAACGACATCGTCTTCGGCGGCTGGGACATTTTCGAAGAAGACTGCTTTGCGGCGGCCCGGACGGCCGGTGTGCTCGACCCGGGGCAGCTGGATCAGGTCCGTGGCGAGCTCGAGGCGGTTAAACCGATGCCGGCCGTCTTCGATCAGCGTTACGTCAAGCGCCTCGACGGCCCGAACGTCAAGAAAGGCAGGAACAAGCGCGATCTGGCCGATCAGGTCGTTGCGGACATCCGGGCGTTCAAGTCGAAGCATGGCTGCGACCGCCTCGTCATGATCTGGACGGGCAGCACGGAAGTCTTCATGAAGCAGACCGCGGCGCACGCCTCGGTTGCCGCCTTCGAAAAGGCGCTCGAGCAGAGCGACGATTCGATCCCGTCCAGCATGGTCTACGCGTATGCCGCGATCCGCGAGGGCATCCCATTCGCGAACGCGGCTCCCAACCTGACCGCAGACATTCCGGCGATGCTCGAACTGGCCGGTCGCACGAAGGCACCTCTCGCCGGCAACGACATGAAGACCGGGCAGACCCTGATCAAGACGATCATTGCGCCGGGGCTCAAGGCCCGCTTGATCGGTGTTCGCGGGTGGTACTCGACGAACATCCTCGGGAATCGCGACGGCGAGGTGCTCGACGATCCCGAGTCGTTCAAGACCAAGGAAGAGAGCAAGAAATCAGCGCTCGACTATATCTTCCAGCCGCATCTGTATCCCGAGCTCTACAGCGACCTGACCCACGTTGTTCGCATCAACTACTATCCGCCGCGCGGCGACAACAAAGAAGGGTGGGACAACATCGACATCTTCGGCTGGCTCGGCTACCCGATGCAGTTGAAGATCAACTTCCTGTGCCGCGACAGCATTCTGGCGGCGCCGATCGTCCTCGATTCCGCACTCTTCCTCGACCTCGCGAAGCGGGCGGGAATGTCGGGCATCCAGGAGTGGCTCTCCTTCTACTTCAAGGCGCCGATGCACGCCCCCGAGGTGTATCCGGAGCACGACCTGTTCATTCAGTTGATGAAGCTGAAGAACACGCTGCGATTCATGCGCGGCGAGGAGCTCATCACGCACCTCGGCCGTGAATACTACGACTGAGAGCGCGTAGCCGAAGATGCCGTTCCTGCTCGGCGGTCTCTTCATCGGCGTCCTGTCTGCGCTGCCAGTGGTCGGGTTCTGCAACTGCTGCTGCCTGTGGATCCTAGGCGGCGGCGTGCTTTCTGCGTATTTGGAGCAGCAGAACAGGTCCGTTCCGCTGACGCTCGCGGAAGGCGCGCGCATCGGCTTCTTTGCCGGCGTCATCGGAGCCGTTATCTGGACCGTCTTGGATTACGCCTTGGCACCGATGCAAGCAAGATTCTTTGGCGAGCTCCTGCGCAACGCGCGCGACGTGCCCCCAGAAATCCAGGATTGGCTTGAAATGGTCGAAGAGGGACGCACAGGTGCCGGCACCGTGGTGGCGGCCGTGCTGACGTCAATCGTTGTCTCGATCTTCTCCGCTATCGGGGGGATGATCGGGGCCGCGTACTTCAAGAAGGATGTTCCCCCCGCGCTTGGCGGGCCGATTAATCCGCCTCCGATCCCATAGTCATGGCCGACAGCAAACCGCTCGCTGAGATCGCCGATCTCCTCCAGGAAGATCGCTCATTTGAACCTCCGGCTGCCTTTCGCGACGCCGCCAACGTCCGTGACGCGTCGGTGTACGCCCGCGCTGACGCCGACCCGGAACGTTTCTGGGCTGACTTTGCGTCGGAGCTCGAATGGTCCACGCCGTGGACGCGCGTGCTCGAGTGGAATCCGCCCCACGCGAAATGGTTCGTCGGCGGCACGTTGAATGCGAGCGTCAACTGCGTCGATCGGCACGTCCGCGGCCCGCGGCGCAACAAGGCGGCGATCGTCTGGGAGGGCGAGCCTGGCGATCGGCGAACGTTGACGTACTTCGATCTTTATCGCCAGGTCAGCCAGTTCGCGAACGTGCTCAAACGCCTCGGCGTCAAGCGCGGCGATCGTGTCGCGCTGTATCTTCCGCTGGTTCCCGAACTGGCAATTGCGATGCTGGCGTGCGCGCGCATCGGCGCCATTCACTCGGTGGTGTTCGGTGGATTCAGCTCCGAATCACTTCGTGACCGCATCAACGACGCGCAGGCGTCGGTGCTGGTGACCGCTGACGGCGGCTGGCGCCGTGGCCAGGTCGTGCCGTTGAAACAGATGGCGGACGAAGCGCTGCAAGGTACACCGTCGATTGAACATGTCGTCATCGTTCAGCGGCTCCACGGTTCGCCGGTGCCGGTCCATGTAGAGGAAGGACGCGACCACTGGTACCACCGCCTGATGCAGGACGCGCCGTATGCCTGCGAGCCGGAGCAGATGGATGCGGAGGACATGCTGTACATCCTCTACACGTCCGGAACAACCGGGAAGCCGAAGGGCATCGTTCACACCACCGGCGGATATCTCGTCGGCACCTATGCGACCACCAAGTGGGTGTTCGACCTCAAGGAGGACGACGTCTACTGGTGCACGGCCGACATCGGGTGGGTCACCGGGCACAGCTACGTCGTTTACGGACCGATGGCGAATGGTGCGACGGTAGTGATGTATGAGGGCGCGCCCGACTGGCCCAAAAAAGATCGGTTCTGGGAGATTGTCGAACGCTACGGCGTCACCATCTTCTATACGGCTCCGACGGCCATTCGCGCATTCATGCGGTGGGGTACCGAGTGGCCTTCGGGGCGCGACATGTCGAGCCTGCGGCTGCTCGGATCGGTGGGTGAACCGATTAATCCTGAAGCCTGGGTCTGGTACCACCGCTATATCGGCGGCGAGCGGTGTCCGGTGGTGGACACGTGGTGGCAGACCGAGACCGGCGCGATCATGATCACGCCGCTGCCGGGAATCGTCAGCACCAAGCCCGGCTCCGCAACGCGGCCGTTCCCCGGCATCAAGGCGGAGATCAGGAACGATAAGGGCGAAAGCCTCGAGGGGGCGGGCGGTGGCCTGCTCGCCCTGACGCGCCCGTGGCCGGCCATGCTGCGCGGCATCTACGGCGACCCTGAACGCTACGTCCAGCAGTACTGGAGCCGCTGGACGCCGGAGATCTATTTCACGGGCGATGGTGCGAAACGCGATGCCGACGGGTACTTCTGGCTGCTCGGTCGAGTCGACGACGTCCTCAACGTCGCCGGTCATCGTATCGGCACGATGGAAGTGGAGAGCGCACTCGTGGATCATCCGCGTGTCGCGGAAGCGGCGGTGGTTGGCCGTCCTCACGACATCAAAGGGCAGGCCGTCGCGGCGTTCGTCACCCTGAAGGAGGGCAACTCCGGCTCGGAAACGCTCGTCGCCGAGCTCAAGGAGCACGTCGTCAAGAAAATCGGCGCCATTGCGCGACCCGACGACGTAATTTTTGCCGCCGACTTGCCGAAGACGCGTTCGGGAAAGATCATGCGCAGGCTGCTGCGCGACATTGCCAACGGGAAAGCGCTCGGCGACACCACGACGCTGGCCGATCCGGCCGTGGTCGCCCGTCTGAAAGAGCAGTACCAGGACGAGCACTAATCGCTGTCGTGTCCGCCTTCAGGCGGGCCTTCGGAACGAACCCGACGCCGCGGCCGTAAGGCTTACCGGAGGAGGCAATTACCCCAGATGGCCCTGATTGAGACGCGCGACCTGTGGAAGACCTACGTCATGGGGTCTGAAGAGATTCACGCTCTCCGCGGCGTGTCGATTGAAATCGACCGCGGCGAGTACGTCGCGATCATGGGACCCTCTGGATCCGGCAAGTCGACGTTGATGAACCTGATTGGCTGTCTCGACACGCCGACAAAGGGCAGCTACCTGTTGAACGGCAAGCAGGTCAGCCAGATGAACGACAACGAGCTGGCTCGTATCCGCAACGAGGAGATCGGGTTCGTGTTCCAGACGTTCAATCTGCTGCCGCGCGCCTCAGCCCTGCACAACGTGGAGCTGCCGCTCGTCTACGCCGCCGTGCCGTCGAAGGATCGTCAGGCGCGCGCCCGTGCCGCGCTCGACAAGGTCGAATTGACCGAGCGCATGAGCCACCGTCCCAATGAACTGTCCGGAGGACAGCGCCAGCGCGTGGCGATCGCCCGTGCCCTCGTGAACAACCCGTCGATCCTTCTCGCCGACGAGCCGACCGGCAATCTCGACTCGAAAACCGGAAACGAAATCATGGGGCTGTTCGATCGGCTGCACGCCGCCGGCAACACCATCATTCTCGTCACGCACGAGGCGGAGATCGCGGCATACGCACGCCGCGCTATTCATCTACGCGATGGACAGGTCGAGAAGGACGTGCAGCAGAGCCGCGCGGTGCACGCATAACCTCGGATCCGCTCGCGTTCATCACGCCGGGTCCGCTCGCATTCCTTCGCCGCTGCTGGCGGAACCCGGCCTACACCGCGGCCCAATGGCCTGAAGCGATCTGCCGCAGCGGCGCCTCGCGGTCGAAGCTCGCTGGGTCCAGCTCGATGCGTTGACGTGCCGCGTCGGGATTCAGCGTCGGAATGGCGCTGAGCAGCGCGCGCGTGTACGGATGCGTGGGTTGGCGGAAGAGCGACGCTGTCTCTCCGATCTCGACGATCTTGCCCAGGTACATCACCGCCACACGACCGCAGATATTCTCGACCAGCCGCAGATCATGGGCGATGAAGAGATACGTCAGCTGCAGCCGCTGTTGGAGATCCAGCAGCAGCTTCACCACCTGCGCCTGGATCGAGACATCGAGCGCGGACACCGCTTCGTCGGCAACAATCAGAGCGGGATTGAGGGCCAGCGCACGGGCGATGCCGATTCGCTGCCGCTGTCCGCCGCTGAACTCGTGCGGATAGCGCTGCAGGTGGTCGCGCTCGAGTCCGACCAGCTCGAACAGCTCTTCGGCGCGAGCCCGCCGCTCCGCTCGTGAGCCGAGCCCGTGGATGACCAGCGGTTCCTCGACGATGCGGCCGACGCGCATGCGGGGGTTCAGCGACGAATACGGATCCTGAAACACGATCTGCATGTCGCGGCGCGCCTGCCGCAGGCGCGGTGCCGAGAAGCCGAGGACGTTCTCTCCACGAAAAAGCACTTCACCCGACGTCGGCTCGATCAGGCGCAGGATACAGCGGCCGGTGGTGCTTTTCCCGCTGCCCGATTCGCCGACGAGACCGAACATCTCGCCTTCTTCGACGACGAAGCTGACATCGTCGACGGCGCGGACGATCGACGGCCGTGCAAACAGACCCTGCTTGCGCGTGAAGTGTTTGACCAGGCGGCGGACGTCGAGCAGCGGCGAGGGCATCTACTTCACCCCGGGAACCGCTGCGAGCAGCGATCGAGTGTAGGGATGTACTGGCGCGCGAAGAATCTGCCGCACCGCTCCTTCCTCGACCACCTGGCCTTTGTACATGACGGCGACACGGTCTGCCATTTGGGCGATGACGCCGAAATCGTGGGTGATCAGCATCAGCGCCAGCTGGAACCGTTCCTTCAGCTCGCGAAGCAGCTCGAGGACCTGCGCCTGGATCGTGACGTCCAGTGCGGTGGTCGGCTCGTCGGCGATGATGAGCGGCGGCCGGCAGGCGAGCGCGATGGCGATCATCACGCGCTGGCGCATGCCGCCGGACAGCTGGTGTGGATAATCGCGTACGCGGCGTGCCGGATCGGGAATGCGCACGGCGTCGAGCAGTTCCACCGCGCGCGCCCGTGCGTCGCGCGCGCCGCTCATTCCGTGAACAGTCAGCGCCTCGGCAATCTGATCGCCGACGCGCATGACCGGATTCAACGCCGTCATCGGTTCCTGGAAGATCAGCGAGATGCGCGCTCCACGTACTTTGCGCATGTCTGGTTCGCTCAGGCGCAAAAGATCGCGTCCTTCGAACATCACCCGGCCGCTGACGATGCGGCCCGGAGGCTGCACCAGCCGGAGGATGGAGAACGCGGTGACCGACTTGCCGCTGCCCGATTCGCCG
>Ga0307411_10000612_pt1 | contig 12853 bp, 7 predicted proteins | sample DK1Ometagenome_2_FD_203712 | JGI IMG/M metagenome (GOLD analysis project Ga0307411, IMG submission 203712) | Maize rhizosphere microbial communities from greenhouse at UC Davis, California, United States - DK15-O-1 | ecosystem: Host-associated > Plants > Roots > Rhizosphere > Soil | place: USA...
GATGTTTGCGCGCCTCGACGCGGAAGGCGCGCGGACCAACCGCATGACCCCGCTGCCAGGATGGTGGCGCCGCCGCCGGAAAACGCTTCCCCCCGGCGATGACGTGGTGGCGGCGCTCCCAAAAGGGCCGGTGGTCACCCGAAGCAGTCGGACCGACGCACGCGAGGACGAATCGTGAGGTTTGCGTTCATCACGCCCCGTTACGGGCCGGAAATCGTCGCGGGCGGCGAGCATGTCTGCCGGATGCTCGCAGAGCAGGTCTGCGAGCGGCACGATGTCGACGTACTCACCACGTGTGCGCGTGACGACGAAACGTGGAAGAACTCGTATCCGGAAGGAGCCGACCGCGTGCGCGGCGTCCTCGTGCGCCGCTTCATGGCCACCGGCGGGCGCGAACCGGAAGCGCTGCGAAGCCTTACCGAGCGTCTGGACACCAGCGCGCACTCTCGCGGCGACGAACTCGAGTGGGTGCGTCGCACGGGCTCCTCGAGCCCGGGACTGGTCGAGCATCTCAAGCGGCATCAGAAGAACTACGACGCACTCGTGTTCTTTTCCTACCGGGCGGGAACGACGATCCACGGCCTCGCCGTCGCCCCCGAACGCAGCGTGCTGTTTCCCTGCGCCCAGGTGGAGCCGGCGCTGCGCCTGTGGGTGGCGCGCGAGACGCTCGACACGCCGGCTGCGATCGGATACGTCTCGACCTCCGAACGGCGCCTGGTCCGCGCGCACGCACCGCATCGGCCGCGTGCGGAAGAAGTCGTTGGCGTCGGCATCGACAGCGCCCCCGAGTCGCGCTATCCGCGTTTGCACCCGGCCGAACCGCCTCCGGGCGAAGGCGAGCACGAGCGCGCCGAAGACGAAACGCCCGACAACGCACCGCCTGAAGACGCGCCGTCGCACCTCTCCGGTCGCGGCGTGCTGTTCCGGCGCCGCCATCGGCTTCCGGATCGATTCGCTTTTTACGGCGGGCGCGTCGACAGCGACAACGGAACCGAGGAACTGCTCGAGTACTTCGCCGGCTACGCGGAGCAGAACGGCGACGCTGCGCAGCCGGCGTCGCTGGTGGTCATGGGCGTGAAGATGATGAAGACGCCGGCGGAGCCGTGGCTGCAGCTGGCTGGCGTGCTGCTGGAACGCGATCGCATGGCCGCCCTCGAGGCCGCCGACGTCTCAATCGCTCCCGACCCCGATGACATCGCCGCCGAGCACGTCCTCGAAAGCTTCGCCGTCGGCACGCCGGTGCTGGCAAGCGCGCGCAACCTGGCGGCGGTCGAGCACTGCCGCCGCGCGAATGCCGGTCTGTACTACGCCAACCGTGACGAGTTCGTGGGCGCGCTGCGCGCGATGATGACCAACACGCGCTTGCGCGAGGCGCTCGGCCGCAACGGCCGGCGCTATGTGCAGCAGCATTACCGGTGGGACGCAGTACTGGCGCGCTTCGAACGGCTCATCGCACGGGTCAAGAGCCGCTGACCCTCAATCTCTCGTCAGCTCGGTCCCGGAGAACGCCTGGCGCGATGATCCTGACGACGCGGTCGCCGGCTCGTCGCCCGCCGCACCGCTCTTCTTGCGTCGCGGGCGGATGTCGTAGCGCTTGATCATCTCGTTCAGCGTGGTCGGCTTGATGTGCAGGAGCTCCGCCGCGCGCTTCTGCACGCCGCCCGCCGCTTCGAGCGTCGACTCGATCAGGCGCTTCTCGAAGTCGGTGATCACTTCCTTGAACGAGATGCCTTCCGGCGGCACCACGAATTGCGGGATGTGGAAGGCCGGCGCCTTGCGCACGTGCTCCGGAATCAGATCCGCGCCGATGCGCGGACCGGCCGTGAGCACGACCGCGCGCTCGATGACGTTCTCCAGCTCGCGCACGTTCCCCGGCCAGTCGTACTCCATCATCAGGTCGAGCGCTTCCGGCGTGAGCTCGAGGCCGGGCCGGTTGTTCTCGATGCCGTACTTCTCGAGGAAGTGCTGCGCCAGCAGCGGGATGTCGTCCTTGCGCTCGCGGAGCGGCGGCAGGTAGATGCTGATCACGTGCAGGCGATAGTAGAGATCCTCACGGAACCGCCCGTCCTCCATCATCTGCCGCAGGTCGCAATTGGTCGCGGCGATGATCCGCACGTCGACCCTGATCGTCTCCATCCCGCCCAGCCGCATGAACTCGCGCTCCTGCATCACGCGGAGGAGCTTCGCCTGCGTTTCGAGCGGAATGTTCCCGATCTCGTCGAAGAAGATGCTGCCTTTATCGGCCATGTCGCACAGGCCCTTCTTCGGGTACACCGCACCCGTGAAGGCGCCCTTGACGTGGCCGAAGAGCGTGGACTCGAGGAGGTCGGGCGGCAGGTTGCCTGAATTCACCGTCACGAACGCGCGGTCGCTGCGCGACGAGTTCGTGTGAATGGCACGTGCCACCAGCTCCTTGCCCGTGCCGCTCTCGCCGGTGATGAGGATCGTGGAGCGGCTCGGCGCGGCCTGGATGATCAGATCGAAAACCTGCTTCATCCGCGGACTGCGGCCGATGATGCCCGAGAACTTGTGATACTGCGCCTGCAGGTTCTGCCGCAGCGCGGTATTCTCCTGCATCAGCCGGCGGCGTTCGACCGCGTTGCGCAGCACCACCAGCACCTCGTCGTTCTTGAACGGCTTGGTGATGTAGTCGAAGGCGCCGCGCTTCATCGCGGCAATCGCGTTCTCCACCGACGCGAACGCGGTAATCATCAGCACCGGCAGGTCGTCGTCGAGCTTCTTCAGCTCGTCGAGGGTCTGCACGCCATCCATGCCCGGCATCATCACGTCGACGATCGCGGCGTCGAACGGCAGCGACCTGGCGAGCTCGAGCCCCTCCGCGCCGGTCGACGCGAGGCGCACGTCGTACCCCTCGCGCGTCAGCAGCGTCTCGAGGATCTCCCGCATGATTTCTTCATCGTCGATGACCAGGATTGAACCATTGCGACGCATATGACCTTTGCTGCCCTATCCGCGGGCTGCCTCGCGCGCCGAGCGCTCTGCGGCGGGCGCCTGCGGGAAGCCGAGGATGAACGTAGTGCCGTGGCCGACGACGCTCTCGCATTTGATCGAGCCGTCGTGCTCGCGGACGATGCCGTAAGCGATGGAGAGGCCGAGACCGGTGCCCTGACCAATCGCTTTCGTGGTGAAGAACGGATCGTAAATCCGGCCGATGTGCTCGCTCGGAATGCCCGACCCGGTGTCTGAGACCTCGGCGACGATGCGGCTGCCTTCGACGCGCGTGCTGATGGAGAGCCACCCGCCCTTGGGCATCGCGTCGCGCGCGTTGAGGAACAGGTTGAGGAAGACCTGCTGCAGCTTGTGCTCGGTCCCGAGCACGACGGGCGGCTGTTCGGACAGCTCGCGGCGCACCTTGATCTTCGACATCTCGAACTGGTGCTCGAGAAGCGACAGCACGTCGCCGACCACCGCATTGAGGTCGACCGGCATCGGCTCGGGCACGCCGGAGGCAGCCGGCCGCGAAAGATTCAGGAGCGAGTTGACGATCTTCGCGGCGCGGAACGTCTGCCGCTCGATCTTCTCGAGGAGGCGCGTCTTGTGGTCGTTCGGATCGGCGCCGTCGAGCAGCATCTGCGTGAAGCTCGAGATACCGGTGAGCGGCGTGTTGACCTCGTGCGCCACGCCCGCCGCGAGCAGGCCGATCGACGCCATCTTCTCGGAGATCTGCAGCTGCTCCTCGAGGTGCACGCGGCTGGTGATGTCCTCGATGATGACGATGGTGCCGACGGTCACCGTGCCAACGGCATCGGCCGAACGCAGCGGAACGACCGCGGCGTTCACCAGCAGCTTGCGCTCGTCGGCGTCGCGGCCCGAGAGCGGCATGCGCGAGAGCGTCGTCCCGTAGGGGGCGTCGCGGCGCGCGGCACGAATCGCTTCGACGAACGGCGCATCGAACAGCGCGTCGAACGTGCGGCCGACCGCCTCCGCCCGGCTGATTCCGTACAGCTGCTCGAGGGCGGAGTTCCAGCGGATGATGCGGTCGTTGAGGTCGACGACGAGCAGCCCGTCGTCGAGCGACTCGAGGATGTTTTCGTTGAAGGCGCGGAGGCGATCGAGCTCGAGCGCCTTCAAGTGCAGCTGGCGATAGAGACGCGCGTTCTCGAGCGCCGTGGCAATCTGACCGGCGACGGCGGCGAGAAGCGCCATGTCTTCGCTGCTGAGCGGCTCGCCGGTGTCCTTGCGGCCCAGCGCCAGCACCGCGATGGTTCCTTCCTTGGCGACGCACGGCACGAAGTAGTAGAGCCCGACGTCGCGCCAGTATTCGATCTCCTCGGCCGCGAACCGGCTCACCGACATCGGATCGTCGAGCGCGACGATGCGTCCTTCGGCGAGCTTCAGCCCCAGTCCGGAGCGATGCAGGATCGCGGGCGGCTCGCCGTCGCCGAAGCCGGAATGGCGAATCGAAGCGAACTGCGGCACCGCCTCGTCGGAGAGCATCAGCGACATGCGATCGATGAGCAGCGTCTCCATCACGCGGGACACAAGTCGCTCACCGAGCCGGTGAAGGTCCAGGTCGCTGTTCAGATCGCGCGCGAAGCCGACCAGCGCGCGGCGATAGTCGTAGCGATCCTTGTAAAACGCGCGGTCGAGGATGTTCTGGACGGCTTCCTTCACCGGAGGCGCAAGCAGCACGGCAACCAGCGTGGCGAGGAATGCGATGACCCAGTTGTGCTCGTCGCCGCCGCGGAGGAACAGCTTGCCGACCGCCTGGAGCAGCACGGCGTAGATGGCAACGATCGCGGAGAGCGCGGCAGCGTACACGAGCCCGCGCTTGACGATGACCTCCACGTCCATCAGCCGGTAGCGCACGATGGCGCACGCGTACGCGAGCGGAATGAGGCTGAGCGGAATCGCCGAGAGCTCCATCGGCAGCGAGGGATCGATGCCCACCGCAAACGGCAGCGCGTAGCCGAGGGCAAAGGGCGCAGCGCCGAATGCGGTGCCCCATGCAATCCACCGGAGCTGGCGGCGGGCCGTGATGGAGCGAACCTCGCCGAGCGCGCGAACGAATACGGCCAGTCCGCCGAGGAAGTACACCGCCAGATGAAGCTGCTGGAAACGCTCGAGCGCCGCAATGACGCTGGTGTAGACCTGCGGGTTTGCCCCCGACCGCGCGACGGCGATTACGTGCGCCGCGCCCAGGATGAGCGCCGGCACGTAAAAGAGCGGCAGCAGCGTGCGGCCGAACGCTCCGCCGCTCCACCGGCGCGGCCGCTCGGGAAACACCAGCGCGAAATGGAGGAAGAGCGGCGGCAGCAGCAGGATGGAGACGACGTCGCCCCAGTAGAAGACCCAATCGAGCTTGTCGAGGCGGCCGCTGAACGAGAACGTGAAGACGCCGAAGAAGACGACCGACAGCCAGAAGAAGTGCAGGGTCGCGGGGTCGCGAGGCCGGCGGAGGCGCACGGCGCCGCCGACGAGCAGCGAGAAGATGCCGACGCCGGCGAGCAGGAAGTATAAGGCGCCGCTGCCGCTCGGCACCGGCGCCAGTCTGACGTCCACCACTTCGCGCGTGCCCAGCCTGAGGAGCGTGTAGCGCAGGTCCGAGCCCGCCTCACCGGCGTGCAGCGCACTGACGACGTCGGCCACATGCTCGACCGGTCGATCGTCAATCGCGATCAACACGTCCCCTGGCCGGATTCCCAGCCGTGAGGCCGGGGTCTCCGGTGCGACTTGGCTGGCAACGACGCCGTCGACGCGATCGACCCACAGGACACCGTCCTCGACCTCGCGCCACGTGGCGCGGGCGGCGATGTTGGCCACCCCAAGGCACAGCAGGGCCGACACCACCGCGAGCGGCAGGGCAGGTCTCCACCAGCGCGCCTGCGAGCGCGGCGTCGGAGCGTGGATTGTCGAGTGCGCCCCCGTCATCATTTGAGGAAACAGGTCCGGAACCAGACCCGCGACTGGCTCAGGGGGAGCAAACGAGATACCACCACGAATAGGCTCGTGATCCTCGTAAATCATAGGGAAAAGAGCAGTTTCGCGACGACAATCAGCGACATCCGACCCGCCGATCCAAAAGCCGGTTCCACTCATCCAACTTGCCGGAGCCTGAAAACGGCGACAAAAAAACCCGCCTACGCTACTGGCTTCGGCGGGCAGGCCCGCGTCGCCGCTTGCGGCGTCGGCGGGCACGATCGTTTACGCGGACAGCGAAGGACCGGCCGAGATCAGAACCGCACAGTCAGGCCGCCGACCACCCGCTTTGGCGGCTTCACGACCAGCAGTTCGTCGTAGATAGATGCGTCGAGCAGATCTTCACGGAAGAGATTACGCACCGTGAAGAGCGCCTCCCACTGCGCACTCGTAAAGTTGAGGAACGGCAGCGCCTGGTTGACCTGCACGTCGAACCGCGCGCCCAGCCCTCCGCGATCGGTCGCGGCATCGGGCGCGGCGAACGCGGTGTTGAGCTTGTAGAGCACGAATACGCGCGTGTCGGTCACGGGAAGCTGGGCGTGGAGCGAGCTGGTGATGTCGTGCACGCGCTCAATCTCCCGCCTGACGGACGACTGCGCGACCACCGACAGCACGGTCCAATCCGGCGACAGGCGCGACCACTGGGCCCTTGCCTGCGTGTAGTCGACCGATCCGCGCAGGCGGCCGCTGAGGGTTCGGCTGATGCTCACGCCCCATCCGCGCGTCTCGAGATCGCCGCCCGACGCCGTGTAGTAGTGACCGACATCGGCGTTCGCGCCGCCGGACTGCGAGATGCCGAAGAGCGTGATGATCTGGTCGTCGACGTTCTGGCGGAATGCTCGCAGCCCGATCACCAGTTCACCGGCAATGTCCTGTTCTGCCGCGAGCTCGTAGTGATCCATCCGCTCGGGACGGAAGCCGCTTCCCGTCGACAGCGGTGAGAACGTCCGCTCGGGCGGCAGCCACACGCCGAGCGCCGCCGACGGCATGAACTCCTCGGCGCCGGGCGCAATCTCGCGATGCGTTGCCGCCGCACGAATGCGCAGGCGGCGCTCGCCGTCGATGGGCGCAACGGTCACCGCCACGGCAGGACTGAACAGCGCGTCGTCTTCGAGGTAGTCGTAGCGGGCGTAGCGCGCGCCGTAGTTCAACGCGATGCGCGGATTGACCGTCCACTGGTCGAACGCATAGAGCGCTGCGGCGCGACGTCCGCCATCAGCAACCGCGACGAGCGCCGCGGGATTGCCGCCCTCGTAGCGCTGCATGCTGTAGGAGAGGCCCGCTTCGTACTGGTGCGACGTCAGCGCGCGACGGACGTAGGATCCGGCCACGACCCACGACGACAGGTCGCCTTCCGTCATCGCGCCGCGCACGTTCCATTCGCCGGCGCCGGTCGGCGCGTTGAGCGACACGAACGCGACACCGCGCGGCGGACCGCCGACCGTCGAGAAGAGCTCCTGCGGCTGATCGAAGCTCGTGGTCGTGAGCAGGTTCACCTGCCCGGAGAACGGAATGTCCGCGAAGAGCGCCGTCGCAACGCGCGCGGACTGCCCCATCGCGCGCCCGACCGTCTCCATCGAATCTTCCCAGAACGAGTTGTCTTCACTCTCGTCGAGGATTGCCGTGCCCGGCGCCGCGTCCTTGAGCACGCTTCGCTTCAGATGACGGAGCCGCCACGCGGTTTCGCTGTGATCGTCGGCGTCGTCGGCGGGATCGGTGAGGGCGGGAGCACCGCCGCCTACACCGGCGGCGCTGATCTGTGTCGGGTCGGCCGGGCTGGCCCGGCGGGCGAGCGTGAGCGACGACACCGCGCGCGCGTCGCCGTTGACCTGAATGACGCGCCCCCGGGCCGCGACGTAGCCCGTGAGGTGCGCGCGTACCAGATAGGGACCGGGCGCGAGCGTCCGGAACGCGAAACGACCGGCGCCGTCGGTCACGGCGAAGGCCGTCGTCGAGCCGAGCGCCGAGACGACGGCGCCCGCCAGCGGTGCGCCGCGATCGTCGGTGACGACGCCTTGCAGCTCGCCCTGGGCAGCAGAAGCTACCTGGGTGACCGGATCGGGATGCGTACGCGCAACCTGCGCAGACGCCGGGGACACGAACCCTGCCAGACACACCGCAGCCGCCACGGGGAAGGACGTGACGAGACGGGTTAACGGCATCAAGGTCCTCGCGCGATGGACCGGCGAGATGCCGGCCCTTCTCATCGGACGCAGGGTCAATCCCGAAGGATCCCCTGCGGACTGCCTTGCGGACCGGCGCCTCTCCGGTCCTCCTCGCTACCCGGCGACGGTGAAAGCGATGTCCCGGGTGAGCGTCTTGCCCGAGGGCTTATCCGTAATCTTGATCTCGAGCCGGTAGTCGCCGGCCGGAAACGATGCCAGCGGCACGACCAGGCTGCCCGGCAGCTGGTGCCCCGCCGCCATGTCGAACTGCGGCGGCAGCGTCGTCGCGTTCAGCATCTGCGGCGCGGTCTTGTTGAAGTACTTCTCGCCTTCCGGCGTCTTCTGATGGAAGTTGTATTCAATCTGGACGTCCGGCTTCTTGGTCGCATCCTGCGACGCCCCGTAGATCCAGAACACCACCTGCAGCTCGCCGTTCTTCTCGAACTTCTGGTCAGCGGCGGGGACGATCCGCATCGTTCCGAAGGTGTACGGGTTCTCCTGCTGCTGCTCGTTGGTCATCGCGGTCTGCACGGGCTCCACCGTGTCGGCCACGATCACGCTGCTCGTTGCGAGCTCGGCCTTGTTGAAATCGGGGACCGTGAGGTCCTGGCGCAGCACACCCGTCTTGGCCGGCGGCTGCTTCTTGTCGCCGGTGTTCTTCTCCTTGACGGCGACGAAGACGTCGTAGTCGCCGCCGGGCACGGCCATGGCGCGTGAAATCTTGCCGTCGGCCGGGACCTCGACGAAATGGATGTTGTCCCAGGGGTACTCGACCTTCTCGTCTTTCTTCTTGTCCTCGTCCTTCTTCTCGCCGGCCGTGCCCGTGGGCGTGGTGGCGGCGGAACCGTTCTTGGCGATCGCGCGGATGTACATCGCCACGCCGGGGGTGGCGAGCTTGCTGCGATCGATCTGGACTGTGAACGGGACGTAGGTCTTGCCGTCCTGCCCCTTGACGAAATGGTTGGAGTCCCACGTGACGGTGAGGTCGGTGGGCGGTTGCTGCTGGCCCATGCTGACGCCGTCCACGAGCTTGACGAGCGCCTCGATGTCCTGCTGCTCCTGTTTGTTCCGTTTCTTGTCGTCCTTCTGCGCGTTCTGCGCAAACGTGAGCGAGCCCACGGCGAAGAACACGGCCACCCACAGGGCGAGGACCCGACGAATCTGCATGACAGCCTCTCTTGACTCTATCGACATTACAGCTACGTACGGTTCGTCCAAAAAACCGAATCGGCTGATCATAGGCGCGATATTCAGGCAAGTCAAACCGAAGAACCTGCCGGTTTTCGGAGCAAACCAGCGCCGAACGGTCGAGGCCGTGCTCCGACGCGCGTGCTAAGATCGCCCTCCCTTGGCCCTCGACGACACGCTCGTCATCCTGCTCGCGGGAGGCGTCGGCGAACGCCTCTTTCCTCTCACGAAGGAGCGGGCGAAGCCGGCGGTGTACTTCGGCGGCCCCTACCGCATCATCGACTTCACGCTGAGCAACTGCATCAACTCGGGATTCAGACGCATTTTCATTGCCACCCAGTACAAGTCGCTCTCGCTCAACCGTCACATCCGCATGGGGTGGAATGTCGTCTCAGAGGAGCTGGGCGAATTCGTGGAGATTCTCCCGCCGCAGAAACGTGTGGGCGAGCACTGGTACTTGGGGACCGCCGATGCGGTGTACCAGAACCTCTACTCGATCAACCAGGAAGAACCGTCGAACGTGCTCATCCTCTCGGGTGACCACGTGTACAAGATGGACTATTCCAAGATGCTGCGGTTTCACCTCGACAAAGACGCGGACGTGACGCTCGCGACCATCGAAGTGCCCGTCTCCGAGAGCCGGCGCTTCGGAATCGTGAGCATCGACGAGGGCGGCCGCGTCACCGGCTTCCAGGAAAAGCCGGAGCACACCGCACCGCTCCCCGGCGCCGATGGCGTGGCGCTCGCCTCGATGGGGATCTACATCTTCAAGTCCGACGTGCTCGTCCGCGCCCTCGAGGAGGACGCGTCGCGTGAGAGTCACCACGATTTCGGCAAGGACATCATCCCGGCGCTCATCCGGTCGGCGCCGGTCTACTCGTACCGGTTCTACGACGAGAACAAGAAGGCGTCGAAGTACTGGCGCGACATCGGCACGCTCGACGCGTACTTCGAAGCAAGCATGGATCTCTGCCAGGTAAACCCCGAGTTCAACCTGTACGATCCGGAGTGGCCGCTGCGCACGTATCAGCCGCAGTCGCCGCCGGCGAAGTTCGTGTTTGCCGAGGACGGCAAGCGCTGCGGCCAGGCGCTCGACTCGATCATCTCCGGCGGGTGCATCATCTCGGGCAGCCGCATCCTGGGCAGCATCCTCTGCCCGAACGTGCGCGTGCACAGCTTCTGCGAGATCGATCAGTCGATCCTGATGCCCGGCGTCCGGGTCGGACGCCATGCCCGCATCCGCCGCGCGATCATCGATCGCGACGTGCTCATCCCGCGCGGTGCGCTCATCGGCTTCGATGCCGACGAAGATCGCCGCCGCCACACCGTGACCGAAGGCGGCATCGTGGTGGTCACCGTCGACGACGAGCCGCTGATCGGGCCGATCAGTGAAGAAGCGCTGCGCGCGGAGGCGGAAGCCGACCGCAAAGGCGCCGCGCACACCTAATCGCTAATCACCTAATCACTAATCACTAATTCAGAATTACGCCAATTACGCCAATGCAGATTGCGCGCGTGCACGCGCGGGAGATCCTCGATTCCCGCGGCAATCCCACTGTTGAAGTCGATGTCGAATTGAGCGGCGGCGCGCGGGGACGCGCGGCGGTGCCCTCCGGTGCATCCACCGGCGAACGCGAGGCGCTCGAGCTCCGGGACGGCGACAAGACGCGCTATCTCGGGAAAGGCGTACGGACTGCGGTGGCGAACGTCAACGGCGAGATCGCGCAGGCGCTCAGGGGCGCCTCGCTCGAGCAGCGCGCCCTCGACGAACGCCTGATCGCCCTCGACGGCACGCCGACGAAGAGCCGTCTCGGCGCCAACGCCCTTCTCGGCGTGTCGATGGCGGCCGCCCGCGCCGCGGCAGCGGCATCTCATCGTCCGCTGTACGAGCATCTCGGCCAACTCGCGGGACGCACCGATGGGCGCTATCTGCTGCCCGTCCCGATGATGAACATTCTCAACGGCGGCGCGCACGCCGACAGCAGCGTCGACCTGCAGGAGTTCATGGTCATGCCCGCCGGCGCGCCGTCGTTTGCCGAGGCGCTGCGCGCGGGCGCCGAGATCTTCCACTCACTGCGGGCCATCCTCAAGAAGGGAGGCCACTCCACCGGGGTCGGAGACGAAGGCGGCTTCGCTCCGAACCTGAAGTCGAACCGCGAGGCGCTCGACGTCGTGCTCGAAGCCGTCACCAGGGCCGGCTACAAGCCAGGTGAGAACGTGTTCCTGGCGCTCGACGTCGCGTCAAGTGAACTGTGGGACAACGGCAAGTACGTGTTCCGCAAGTCAGGTGAGGCGACACGCTCGCCGGAGCAGATGGTGGAGATGTACGCCGACTGGGTGCGCCAGTACCCGATCATCTCGATCGAGGACGGCGTTGCCGAAGGGGACTGGAACGGCTGGAAGCTGCTGACGAAGGCGCTGGGCGATCGCGTGCAGCTCGTCGGCGACGACGTCTTCGTCACCAACCCGGAAATTCTTCGCAAGGGCATCGACGAGGGCGTGGGCAACGCGCTGCTCGTCAAGCTGAATCAGATCGGCACGGTGTCGGAAACGCTCGCCGCCATCGCGCTTGCGCGCGGCGCGAACTACGCCTGCGTCATCTCGCACCGGTCGGGAGAGACCGAGGACAGCACCATCGCCGACCTCGCGGTCGGCACCTCCGCGGGACAGATCAAGACGGGATCGGCGAGCCGCAGCGACCGCGTGGCGAAGTACAACCAGCTGCTCCGCATCGAAGAGGAGCTCGGGCCGACGGCGAAGTACGCCGGCCGCGCCGCCATTCGCCAGCTCGCAGCGCCGCAGCGTTGAACCGCTGCGGCACAATACCGCTATGCACCGACTTGTGCTGTTGCGCCACGGCGAGAGCACGTGGAACCAGGAGAACCGGTTCACGGGGTGGACCGACGTCGATCTGACCGAGAAGGGCTGCGCGGAGGCACGCGAGGCGGGACGCCTCATCGCCGAACAGCGCTTCGACTTCGACATCGCCTACACGTCGGTGTTGAAGCGCGCGCTGCGCACGCTCTGGATTGCCCTGGACGCGATGGATCGTCTGTGGATCCCGGTAGAGAAATCCTGGCGACTCAACGAGCGGCACTACGGCGCGCTGCAGGGCCTCAACAAGGCGGAGACCGCGGCGAAACATGGCGAGGCGCAGGTGAAAATCTGGCGCCGCAGCTACGACATCCCGCCGCCGCCGCTCGACGCCGACGATCCGCGGCATCCCGGTGGCGACCCGCGCTACGCGAAGCTGCCGAAGGAAGAACTGCCGCTCACCGAATCGTTGAAAGACACGGTCGCGCGCTTCCTGCCGTACTGGCACGGCACGATCGCGCCGGGAATCCGCTCCGGTCAGCGTGTCCTGATCGCGGCGCACGGCAACAGCCTGCGCGCGCTCGTGAAGTACCTGGACGATGTATCCGAGCAGGAGATCGTCGAGCTCAATATTCCGACCGGGATCCCGCTCGTCTACGAGCTCGACGCCGAACTGAGGCCGGTCAAGAAGTACTACCTGGGAGATCAGGAAGCCGCCGCCAAGAAGGCGGCGGCAGTGGCAAACC
>Ga0307411_10000613_pt1 | contig 12852 bp, 10 predicted proteins | sample DK1Ometagenome_2_FD_203712 | JGI IMG/M metagenome (GOLD analysis project Ga0307411, IMG submission 203712) | Maize rhizosphere microbial communities from greenhouse at UC Davis, California, United States - DK15-O-1 | ecosystem: Host-associated > Plants > Roots > Rhizosphere > Soil | place: USA...
CTCAAAAGCCGGACGAGGCCGGCGACCTGGAAAGCGGCCGCGAGGGTCAGGGCGAAAGCCAAAATTCGGAGCAGGGTGACGGTAAACGTCAGAGCGGAAGCGATAAGCCGACCGTACGGCCGACACCGCGCGGTGTGCCGAATGAGGGCCGTGGTGCGGAAGATCACCACGGCAGTCTGGATCAGGGCTTACGCACCGGCCTAGGTGACAACGAGTCCGGGGGCGGACGTCAGAGGCCGGGTGAAATTCCAAACCTTCGCAAATAGTGCAACCTAGCGGCCATCCGCGTCGTTATGGCCGCCTTGACGCTACTGCTCTCGCTTGGCGCAGCGCTACCCCAAGGCGACAACCGGAACACCAGTACTTAATTGCGTAACCGTACTGATGCAGGGCGGCGAAACGTGGATAAGGCGATCATGGGACACCGACGCTAGACGAATGCAGAAGTCTTGGAACGCTAGCTTAGCTTCGCAAACGATTAGAAATGGAAAGGCCCGGTCAAGGGCACCGGGCCTAATGTTCAGCTAGGGCGTGAAATCAGCGCTAGGGATTACGGACATACCCGTGTGTCATCTCGTCCGGTCCCCTGTATTGACCGACGATCTGCCCGGCCGTGTTGATTCCGTTCGCTGAGGTTTCAATTGAGCCAGGAAATCTCAAGTTTATATATTTCTGGGTGTTGAACGGCGACTATTGGGAGGTCACTGGAGTCGAGCTTAAGGACGGTGGCTCCCTGAAATAGGCGCAGTTTATTGCAGGTCAGTGGCAGGACAACCTCGAATTCCAGAAATCGAAAGGTTGGATCAAGGGTTACAAAATTTTTGCCAATGTTCATGCGCGCGACGGTGAGCCGGACCTGTACCTGGTGACAATCAGGGACAGCCTCGTAGCGGGACCCGAAAGCGAAAAGCGCTCTGACGAGTTCCGCGCCTGGAACAAGAAGACAATCGCAGAGATGCAGGCGGAGAGCGGCAACCGGGCTGAATTTCGCACAGTCCTGAGTGAGGGCTTGTTGCAAGAACTAACGATTCGCTAACAGCGTTCCCAAATTGGGATCCCGGCGCAAGCCGGGATCCCGGCATTACGCACCCGCGTTCGCCAGTTCGCCTGCTATGCGCCGGTCTTGGGGTAGACGGCGGGGTAGCCCGGGGCCGAGAGCCGCAAATCCGCGCGAAACGCGAGGGATTCTCGCCAAATCGATTCCGACCCTAACCTCTGCTGGCTAGCTTGATTGGGTCTAATCTGCGATCAAAGCAGGCCCCCGCTACCACAATAACTTGCTGTTGATTCCCACCCAACAGCACGAAGTAAGGCCGCCTCAAGGCGGCCTTGTTCGTTGTAAAGCCTTATTTCCGTCTCCGCTGGCTCGACCTTAATCGGGCCAATCAGTCGCCCCAGTTCGATCCTGGCGCGGTTCACCTGCGTCCCCTGTTTCTCTAGCACATATAGAGAGCTGACGAGTCAGTATCGCACTTCCATATGTCTCGACTACGCGCTATTGAATCAAGCCGGCCTGGCGCAACCGCTCCACAATCGCCCAGCTGATGTCTTCGCGCACGATGTTGATGGCGTCGCGGCTCTTCCCAGTCGTTTTCAGGCTGTAGACCGGCGTGGCGCCCCGGGTCTCATAAACCTGCGTCATGACCTCGAAGGTACTTTCCAGCTCGATGATGGGACGCGTTGCCGCAAAGTCGCCATACACCACGGGCATCCCGTAATAGCCGTAGCCTGAGTCCGTTGCCTTGTACAGCGCGCTTCCTCGCGTATCGACCGTGCCGCCCTCCTTGAGGCTGCCAGCCGAAGTCACCAGGCGGGTCGCAACGACGCCGTCCGCCCCGGAGGACTTGATGACCGGTTCGATGCTTTCCCGGCTAAGCTGCACGTCGGGTTTCATGAGTGAGCAACTGGTAATCGCTTCCGCGGTTTCGCTGCGCAATTTCGTCGCCAGCACCCACTCGAAGTTGCAGCGCTGTTTGTAGTCGGGGCTGACGCCGACTACCAGCAGCTTCCTGAAGGTCTGGGGCCGCGTAGCCCCTTCATTCCAGGACCCTGTCGCCCGAATGGACTGCGTGCAGCCCGCAAGACCGGCTATCGCCAAGATCAGCGCCACCACTGCCGGAAATCTGAGGCTCGCGCTCATCGGGTGAACACCCATCCAGCCTGTACGATGCACAAGGCTAACATGTGTCGGCGGGCAAGGCGTTCTGCCAACCCCAGAAGGTGCAGAGGACCGCGATCGCATAAGTTCGCGTTCGCAACCTCGCCGGATTGAAGCAGATCGTTAGGGGAGACAGCTGTGCGGTCGCGACCCGCGCGTCCATGGGCATCGCGTTCACGACCGTGTCGCCCGCGGGCGAAAGGGCGGCGATCGCGCGAGTTCGAGCAGGGGGGATGATATGGACCAGGTCTCTGCCGCGGCGGCCGCGCCGGACTCTCATCTTTAAACGCTACGGACGGCGCCTGCGGGGGAGGGTAGCAAGTAATTGCCAAATCGGGCCACCCAATACCACCATTCGAATAAAGCCCCAGCTTCATACCGGGACATCAACTTGTCGGGCAAGATCAGGTGCGGGGTGACTTACCGCAGGTCAACATCAACAAATTCAAGGCTGTGCGAAATCCAACTCACGCCCCCGCTACCACATTGAAGAAAACCCCGGCCTCGCGCCGGGGTTTTCATTTCAAGTCCCGGAAACCCTCGTTGTGACGGATTCTACGGCGCGGCTGCTAGCGCGCAGGATCGTTGCGGACCAGCAGATATGTTTCAGCGGAATCAGAACCTGCCGCCCAGGAACGAACAGTCGTCCGGGAAGAACTCGAAGTTCGTCGGGTTGGGGATCGAGATGATGTGCGCGACGAACCCGTCACCCGGAAAATCACTCGGTCCGCCTCCGTCGAAGTTCGCCAACTGAGGCATCAGGAATTCGGAATCCTCCGTGCTGCAGGCGCCGTCGATTCCGCCGCCGAGCCTGACGTCCACCTCGCCACGGAACGTGGCGTTGTGAAACTCGAACAGGTCCTCCCCGGGCCCGGTCCTCAGGACGAACTTGCCGCCGAAGTTCGGGCGAACGAAGTCGCTGAACGATTGAACGCCGTCGACAAATACGATGTCGTTGCCATCTCCCGTGTCGATGCGGGTCGCGTTCGGCGCCCTGACCTGCAGGAGCTCGACGTAGTCGTCCCCCAGCCCTGTCGTCACGACGAGATTATTCGGAATCGCAAAGTTGGTGCCGGGCAATTCGATTCTGACGAAGTCGTCGCCGCCTACCATGTCGATTCTCACGTCGCTCGTGACGCCGTCCGGAATGAAGATCCGGCGCTCGCCGTTCACTCTCGTGCCCGCCCGCCCTGCGATCCCGCTCTCCATCAGGATGATGTTGTTGTCGCCTGCATCGCCGCGGACGATCAGGTCGCCGTCGATCACCGTGACTGTCACATTGCCTGGAACGTTCTGCGCCTGGGCCGGGGTGGCAAATGCCGCGACGGACGCCAGCAGGATCAGAACTCCAGCCTTTTCGAGATGGATGTTTTTCATGAAACCCCCTTTTGTGCACCGCTCCATGGCTCGCCTGTGTGCCGGTTCCGCGGCACGTGGGACGATCCTGACGCGCGCATGTGACCGTTTGGTTACACCGCAGCACCAGTCTGGGCCTGCAGCGGGGGCGTGGGCGGGACGTCTTACATATTGCCGGGCAAACGGACGATCAAGTTCCGTTGCCGCTCAGTGCGACCGTCGTGACCGTGCCTCCGGCGTTTAACCTCAGTTTCGCGTCCTTGCTGCCGAAGGAGGTCGGCTCGAACACGACCTTCACTGTGCAATCGCTTGCCGCGGGAAGCGTGGCGGGACAGTTGTTGGTGCGACCGAACTGATCGGCATCGTCTCCCGCGAGCGCAATCGCGTCGATTGTCATTGCAACGGTGCCCGTGTTGCTAATCGTGACCGTCCGGGCAGCGCTCGTGGAGTCGCGAGCCACGCCGCCGAACGCGAGAGACGCCGGGGCAACCGAGTAATCGGGAGGCCGGGCAGCTTTCAGCATTCCGACGTAATCGTCGTAATCGCGGTCGACCCCGCCATCTTCGAGCAGGACGAGGATGCGGTTGGTCGGCCCGGGGACGATCCGATAGTCCGAGTCCAAATAGGCCAGTGCGATGCTCGCGTACCCGTACTCGGGCACCATCATCATCGGCGACTGGCCATTCACGACGATCTGATAGTCCGGATCCGGCTGTATTCGCCAGAACTCGAACTCAGCCAGTCCCGACGACTGAATGACGGTCCCGATCCGTTGGAAGGGCTCGGGACCGTTCGTGAAGTCGCCGGTGCTGCCTCGCCAGTGGTTGTCGCTGTCCGAGAGTTGCGGGCCCGATGTATTGCCCAGCCGAATCGAGTTTTTCCAGTGCGACTCGCTGCCGATGTCATAGAGGGTGAGCGCCACTTCGCCCAGGTTGTCGAGGGTTCCGTCCACCCAGATCTGGCCGCCGGCAAGCTCGATGCCCGCCTGCGCGAGCACGGTATTGCCCGAGTTGCCCTGCGGGATGAGATTGACCGTGGTCCCGCCGCTGATGGCGACCCGCTGCGCATGCGCCTGGGTCGCCAACCCCAGGCCCAAGACTGCGGACGCCAGCGCACCCGCTGTTCGCTGCCGGAATCTGGCGCCTTGTGCCTGCATGTGCTTCATCCTGGGTCCGGGCGAGAAAAGCGTGTCACAAGGTCTCCTGCAGGTCAGGGCGCAGAAAAGCGACACTGCAGGTAGGACAGAAGATGAAATCGCGCGACCCGAAGCAAATCGTCGCGTCGCGAGACCGCGACGGTTTTTCCAACGCGAGCCTTGCGCGTGTTATGTGAAAGGCGTCGCCATGGGGCGAGGGGCCGCCTTCATGGCGCCGGAAGCATCGGCGTCATCTGGCTCGCGAGCTGTTGCCACCGCCCGTCGCGGTGGATCCACACGACGAGCGCCCGAAACTCCCCGCGTTCAGCCTCGCCGCCGTAACGGCCATCGATCGAAAGGCGCGTCGTATAGACGGCCATCTTGCCGTCCATGTACGTGCGGATGACTTCATCCGTCGGTGCATGGGCAACCAGATCGAGCGACGTCCGCCTTTCGCGCAGGTTTGCGATCCGAGCGTCACGCGTCACGCGTTCGCCGCGCGGATTGATGAACACGTACTCGGCGGCCCAGAACCGTTCGGCGGCGGTCGAATCACCGCGGCGCAGCGCATCATCATAGGTCCGGATCGCTTCGCGCAATTCAGCTTCAGCCTTCGGAGAAGACGTGGGTTCCTGCGCAGAAACCGCAAGCGACGCAATTAGTAGCAAAGCAAGAAACAGCCGTAAAGGCTGCGGATGCCTATTCATGGTGACTCCTGTCGGTTGAATGCGGTGGCGGTTTCGACGATGTGTTCTGCTCACGGTGGTGGCGACGCCGCAAGACGGCTGACCATCGCGAGCGGCTGTCCAGCGACCGCGGGCGGCGTGCCGATCACGTAATTGACGATGCCGTCGAAGGGCGCGCGGACGTCGCCGGTTTTCGCGCCAAACGGGTCGAAGAGCTCGCCGAGCAACCCGCCCCTGGCAACGGCGTAGCCCTCGCGCACGACCGCGCGGAAGATGCCGTTCGCCGGACTCCGGACGACCTCGTAGTCGCGCAGCCATACGACGCCCGGGTTCGTGTCAGCCTCGCCGCCGAGCATGTCGAGGTGGCGCATCAGGTTACGGATGCCATGCTCCGCCAGCGCGATCGAGTGCTCGTCGTTCTGGCCGAGCTGGCCGGTCTCGGTCGTGATCGCGGGCACGCCGCGCGCGAGCGCCGTCTGGTCGACGAATTGCGTTGCCTCCCCCGGCTGGACGCGCGCGGCGTCGATCACGATGTGATCGAGGCCGAAAGCCAGTGCCATGCCGCGGGTCGCGGCGTCGAGACGGGCGTCGCCGGTGACCGGCATGTACGCGTAGGGCCTCAGTGCCTCGTTGCCGTCACCCGCGTGCAGGTCGACGAGGTAATCCGCCTTCGCGATCACCTCCGTCGTGATCGCATGCGCGATGCGCTCGCTCAAGCTGCCGTCGGGCCGTCCTGGAAACACGCGGTTGAGGTTCTTGCCGTCGGCCGGGCTCGTGTAGATCGTGCGGCCGTAGAAGGACGGCGGGTTTGCGATGTGCACGAGCACGAGCGTGCCGCGTAGTGCGCGCGGATCGATGGTCTGGCGCAACCTCTGAAGCGCACTGATGCCCGGGTACTCGTAGCCGTGGGTGCCGGCGACCAGCGCCAGCACCGGGCCCGGTGCGGCGCCGCGCACCAGCGAGACCGGGATCTCGGCGCCGTCATCGTCGCGGGCCGGAACGGCCAGGTAACCCGAGACGGCCGCGCCGGCGTCGGCCCTGAGCGGACCGAGATGCGCGAGTTCGCCGGCCTGCGCCGCGGCTGAAAGGGCCAGAAACGCCAGTACCGTGCGAGCGAAGAAGTCCATGGCGAAGCTCCGCGTGCGAGGATGCGGCAGATCATGCCGCGTACCGGGATCGGGCACCAACAAAAAGGCCCGCCGAAGCGGGCCTTCGTTGTCATCTAGCGGCCGATCAGTCCAGCAGCCGTGCCCGGTGGGCGTCGCGCTTTGCGCGAAGTTCGGCAGCGCGTGCTTCGAGGGCATCGTGCTGCGCCTTGTGCCAGGCGGCCTGCGCTTCGACAGCGTCCGTGCTGTCGGAGAGTGGTGCGAGGCCCGCCGGCGTTGGATCCCACGGCGTGCCGTCGGTTGACTCAGCACCGAGGCACACCGCCTGGACGATCGCGACGGGCGGATCGAGCGTCGGGTTGAAGGTAACGGCTTCGTCGAAGCAGGCAGCCAATGCACCATTGCCGTCCACGAGGCAGGCAAAGAGGACGCCGAAATTGTTGGCCCCATCGTTGTCGTCGCAGAGACAGCTGGCCGAGATGGCGACGCGGGACGACGGACATGCGGCCTCCGCGAGGCCGACGGCCGAGTCCTCCACAGTGGTCTTCGTCGGGTGGGCGAGCGCCCCATCCAGTGCGTCGCGAACGGCGGTCGAGAGTTTGCCAAACGTTACGGCGCGGTCAGCGATGTCGGGGGTCGTAACGCCGCCGGCAGCAATGTCGTTCGATTTGATAGTGCCGTCGACGATCCGGCCCGACGTCACCGAGTTATTGGAAAGGTCACTGTTGTTGACGCACAAGTTGCACACGACGTCGGTCGCCACCTGGGCGTGCGCGACTCCCGTTACCAGGGGCGACAGTGCAAAGGCTGAAATTGCGATGGCAAGAGGCATCAGATTCACGAATGGGCTCCTAGATACGGAATGAAACGAAGAAAGCGCCACGGCCGGCGCGTGGAAACGGGTCGACGCTGCAAGGCCTAGATTCCGGTGCCGAAGAGCCCGACGACCTTCACGGAACTGCCCACTTTGAATTCCAGGGTCGCGTAAGCGATGTTTTTGAAGGCTGGCGTGAACACGACGCTTGCCGTGCAGCTGCCGCCCGCAGGGAGATTGGCCGGACATTGGCTGATCCGGGAGAATTGAGCCGGATTTGCACCTGCAAGCTTGATCGTGCCGATTTTCAAAGAATTGCTGCCGAGATTCGTGATCGTGACGACCATCGGGCTGCTGCTGGTGTTCCTCGGGACGTTGCCGAACGCCAGCGAGTTCGGGGAAATCGGGTACGGGGCAGGCGTCGAGTTCGCTTCCAGGATCCCGACGTAATCATCGTAATCGCGATCCGCGCCGCCGTCCTCCAGCAAGACCAGGACGCGGTTTGTCGGGTCGCTCACGATCTGGTTGCTGTCGTTCAGGTAGGCGAGCGCAATGCTGGCGAAGTCGTATTCCGGAACCATCATCATCGGCGATTGCCCATTGACGACGATTTGGTACTCGGGGGTCGGATCAATGCGCCTGAATTCGAAATCGGCGACGCCGGAGCCTTGGACAACGGTGCCGGCGAGTTGGTACGGCGCCGTCCCGTTCGTGAACGATTTCGTTGTGCCGCGGAAATGGTCATCCAGGTCGCTGAGGGTGCTGCCTGTGGTGTTGCCGAGCCGGAGCTCGTTGATCCAGTGCGACTCGCTGCCGACGTCATAGAGTGTCAGCATCGCTCCGTTGCCGAGGATGTCGAGCGTCCCGTCCACCCAGATATTGCCGCCTGCCATCCCGACACCGGCCTGACTGAGTACCTGATTCCCCGAATTTCCTTGCGGAATGGCGCCGACCTGCGTGCCCCCGCTGATCGAAAGCACCACGGGGGGCGGCGGGGGCGGCGGTTCGACAGGCGGGCCTTCGAGAATGCCGACGTAATCGTCGTAGTCACGGTCGTCGCCGCTGCCATCCTCGAGCAGCACCAGAATCCGGTTCGTCGGGCCGCTCACTATCTGGTACGTATCGTCCAGGTAGGCAAACGCGAGACTCGCGCTGCCGGATCCTGAAACGGCCGAGGGAGAACTACCGTTAATGACTATCCTCACATCCGGGTCGGGCTGCACCCGCCAGAAGCGCAGGTTCGTCACGCCGCTGCTCTGGGTGATCGACGCGACGAACTGGAAAGGCGCCGAACCGTTGACGAACACGCCAGTCGTGCCGGCGTCGTGATTGTCGCTGTCCGTGACGTTGGCATTCGTGGTGGAGTTGAAGATCCGGAACTGGTCTTTCCAGGCGGATTCGCTGCCCACGTCAAACACCGTCAGCGCGATGTCACCTTCATTACGGAGTGTCGCATCGACCCAGATGCTTCCGCCGGCGAAACCGATGCCGGCCTGCCCGAGCACGCTGTGACCGGAGCTACCCTCGGGGACGGTGTTGGTGGCCGTGCCGCCGGTGATCAGGAAACCGGCCGCCTCGGCGGGCACCGCAAAGCCCGCCGTGACGGCGAGACAAAGCAGCGTACCGACGCCGAATCTGTGCAACTCCTTCACCTTGGCCGTCTATCGCCCTTCTGCGGCTGTATTCCGGCACGCACCCCCAAGTGCCGGGCTCCAAATAACCGATTATGCCGCCGCGGGCGGCCTCAGGTCGCGCGTCGCCTCATCAGGAGCAAGGCGCCCAATCCGCACAGTAACATAAGCTCGAATAGCCCCGAAGCGCCGCCGCCGCCACCGCCACCGCCGCCGCCGCCGCCGCGCGTGGTCGTCGTAAAGGTGCCGGCAATCCCGCCAATCGTCAGCGTCGTTGTCTTGGAGGTCGAGAAGCTTCCGGACGCCTGCTGTTGAACGCAGACCGTGTCGCCGTCAGCGATCTGCCCCGGGCTTGCCGTGAAGGTGCCATCACAGCCGATGGAATAAGAGCCCTGAATGACGCTGATGTGGGCCGGCACGCCGTCCGTGATGCCGGTGATCGAGACCTCGTCCGACGTGACCATTTCGTCCGGATCCACCCCCGTCTGCGCGGCGAAGCTGAACGGATTCGGCTCGGTATCGCAGGAACGGCGCGTGTAATGGACCGTAACGGCTACTTCGCCCGTCACCTTGATCCGAAGCCTGTGCACGTCGCAATCCGTGATGCCATCTTCGAACTTGAGGAGGTACTCGTTCGAGAGCAGCTCGGCGATGGACGCGTAGGCCTCTTCGATTTCGTACTCGTCCGGGGCGTAGTAGAGCCCGCCGGTTTCGTCGCCGAGTTCCTGCATCAACTGCGTGCGGCCAGGCTGCGTCACATCGCCCACGCCGATGGTGAATATAGGGATGCTGTTCTCGTTGGCCAGCGCGATGACTTCGCTCTGGGTCGCATCCGACTGGTTCTCGCCGCCGTCCGAGACCAGGATGATCGCCTTCGGCCCGGCCGGCAGGGTATGGGGCGGCGTGACGAACTGGTTGACGGCCAGGAGCAGCGCATCGAGCAGCGGGGTACCCGTGCCCGAGTAGTCGCTGTCGACCGCCGCGGCGAGCGAGTCATTGTTGGCACCGTCGTCAATCGGCACGAACTCGTGAACGAGCGTCACGCCGAGCGTGTTGTTGAACTTGATGATCGCCGCCTCGTCCCCGAGGGCCATCTGATCGATGAATCCCTTCACGGCGGATTCCAGCGCCGCGAGAGCCGTCGATTGGACGGTACCGCTGTAATCCATCACGAAGACGACCGAGACGTTCTGCGGGCCGCCCTGCGCAGGCGGCAGGATGAAGTCACCCGGCTGGATCGTGACCTCGACGTCGTCGACCCAGACCCGAAAGTCACTTGCACCGAGCCCGGACACCGGTACGTTGTTGTTGGTGACCTTTATATAGGCCTCGACGGGCTCGCTCGTCGGCCGGCCTTCGACCCGTACGGCGACTTCGGCCCGCGCCGGTGCGACGAACGTCAGCGCAGAACCGACGCACCACGCGACGAGAGCGGCGAGCGCACGCGCGCGGACCGCGAATCGGCAGAAACGGTGTTTCATTGACGTCCCAACTAGGAAACCCCTGAGGGACCAATTCTAGCTTGTCGGATTCCTGACATATTCACAGGCGCCCGATTGCGTGAAGGAGATCACAGAAAGAGGCCGTTTTGAGGTGAAATCACCATAACGGGGGAACAGGCCGCCTGGACCATGCTGCCGACGCTAGCCGAGATTCGTGATGCCCGCGTGAGGGTGGGGGATATCGCCCTGCGGGCGCCACTGGTCCAGCTCGACCTCCCGTCGGCCCCCGCCGAAGTCTGGCTCAAGCTCGAGAACCTCCAGCCAATCGGCTCTTTCAAGATTCGGGGAGCCGCCAACGCACTCGCAAGCCTGACAGCCGCGGAGCTTGCGCAGGGCGTCGTCACCGCGTCGGCAGGGAATATGGCCCAGGGGGTCGCATGGTGCGCGCGGACGCTCGGCATACCGTGCACGGTCATCGCTCCGGAAACCGCGCCGCGGGCGAAGTTGGCCGCGATTGAGCGGCTCGGCGCGCACATCATCCTGGCGCCGTTCGAGCGGTGGTGGCAGACCTTTCAGGACCGCAGCTACCCGGGCATCTGCGCAACGTTCATCCACGCCTTCGACGACCCGCGGGTCATGGCGGGCAACGGCACCATCGGCCTCGAAATCCTCGAGGACTTGCCCGACGCGGATGCCGTCGTGATTCCGTGGGGTGGCGGTGGACTCGCAAGCGGCATCGGTGCCGCGATTCGCGCGTTGGCGCCCGGCTGCCGGATCTACGCAGCGGAAGCCGAGTCCGGTGCGCCGCTTGCAGCTGCCCTCGCGGCGGGCAAGCCGCAGACCGTGGACTATCGGCCGACCTTCGTAGATGGCATCAGCAGCCGGTCCGTATTTCCGGACATGCTGGCGCGCGCGCAAGCCGTCCTGGACGGCGCACTCGTTTCAACGATCGGGGAGATCGCGGCGGCCGTATGCGTCTTGGCGGCGCGCGCGCGCATCGTCGCGGAGGGCGCGGGGGCGGCGGGTGTTGCGGCAGCGCTCGCCGGCCGGGCCGGGCCGGGCAAGGTCGTGTGCATCGTGTCCGGAGGCAACATCGACCTCGATCGGTTCACCGCCATCCTCCGCGGGCAGGTGCCGCCCTAGCTCGTGGCGCGCGACGGGTTCCGGCAGCTAGCATCGCGATCAGGCCATCCCGGACCTGGCGAGGGCAGCGACCATGAATCGACATGCACGATCTTTTCTGGCCGCTGCGATCCTGGGTGCGGCGATATCGGTCGCCCAGGCGTCGCCCCGCATCGTCGTGACCTTGCCCCCCGGCCATTCCGCCGAAGGCCTGTCGGGGCGTCTCCTGCTTGTCCTGTCCCCGAAACCGGACGGCGAGCCCCGCGAGCACGTCAGTTGGGACGGCGATGCGGTCCCGTTCTTCGGCATGGACGTGGAGAACTGGCAGCCGGGCCACAAGAAGGTATTCGACTCGAAGGTCGACGGCTTTCCCGTTCGTTCCCTGGCCGACCTGCCGCCCGGCGAGTATCGCATCCAGGCGGTGCTCAACCGCTACGAGAAGTTCATGCGCAGCGACGGCCGCACGCTCCTGCTGCCGCCCGACCGGGGCGAGGGCCAGGTCTGGCGATCGAAGCCGGGCAATCTCTACTCGAAGCCGCTGAGCCTGCGATTGGACGGCGAGCGTAGCGGCCGCGCCGAAGTCGTCCTCGACCAGGTGATTCCCCCGGTCGAGGACTTCGCGGCCAAGCAGACGAAATACGTCCGGCACTTCAGCCTGCGCAGCGAACGGCTCTCGAGGTTCTGGGGACGCGACATCGCGTTGTCCGCCTGGGTGCGGCTGCCCTGGGGCTACGATGAACATCCGGAAGCGCGCTACCCGCTGGTCATCGCCCATGGCCACTTTCCGGCGTGGCCGGACGGATTTCGCGAAACGCCTCCGGATCCGGCGTTGAAGCCGGATTACAGCAAGCGGTTCCAGCTCGAAGGCTACAACCGTATCCAGCAGGAGTACGCCTGGCAGGCGCATCAGGACTGGATAACGCCCGGGTTTCCCCGCGTGCTGCTTGTCGAGATCCAGCACCCGACGCCGTTCTACGACGATTCCTATGCGGTGAACTCGGCCAACAACGGACCGTACGGGGACGCGATCCAGTACGAGCTGATCCCGGCGATCGAGAAGGAATTCCGCGCGCTGGGAACCGGCTGGTCCCGGTTCGTCTATGGCGGCTCGACGGGCGGCTGGGAATCCATGGCGGTGCAGATCTTCTACCCGGACGACTACAACGGCGCATGGGTCGCGTGCCCCGACCCGATCGACTTCCGGCATTACGTCACGGTCGACATCTACAAGGACAAGAACGCCTACGTCACCGCGAACCCGTACAAGCGCACGCCACGGCCCGCGCACCGCAACTGGCTTGGCCATGTCGATGCGACGGTTGAAGAGCAGAACCGGTATGAAACGATGCTCGGCACGCACGGCCGCTCGGGAGACCAGTGGGACGCGTGGGAATCGGTCTAC
>Ga0307411_10000614_pt1 | contig 12847 bp, 8 predicted proteins | sample DK1Ometagenome_2_FD_203712 | JGI IMG/M metagenome (GOLD analysis project Ga0307411, IMG submission 203712) | Maize rhizosphere microbial communities from greenhouse at UC Davis, California, United States - DK15-O-1 | ecosystem: Host-associated > Plants > Roots > Rhizosphere > Soil | place: USA...
ACTGGCAAGGGGCGTGGGCGTCGGTGATTCATCATCCGTTGTTCGGCATTGGCATCACCCTCGGCGCCTATCAACTGGTGCTGGCGGCGTTCGAGAAAACCCGCTGGATCTTTCTGCAACCGGTGCTGGTCTCCATGTTGTTGGTGATCGGTGTGCTGGTCGGCTGCGGCCTGACTTACGCGGAGTACCGCAAGAGCACCGAGATCCTCAGCATTCTGCTGGGGCCGGCCACAGTGGCGCTGGCGGTGCCGCTCTACTTGAATCTGCGGCGCATCCGCCAATTGTTCTGGCCGATTTTTACTACGCTGGTGATAGGCGGGGTCGTGGCCACAGGCATGGGTGTGGCGCTGGGCTGGTGGTTCGGTGCCGATCACATGATCCTGATGACCATGGCGCCGAAATCGGTGACCTCGCCGATCGCCATGCTGGTCGCCGAGCAGATCGGTGGCGTGGCGGCGCTGGCCGCGGTGTTCGTGTTGATCACCGGGGTGATTGGCGCGATCTTCGGCCCGGCGCTGCTGACCCGCCTCGGCGTGCACAGCCCAGAAGCGCGCGGCATGGCGCTGGGTATGACGGCGCATGCGGTCGGCACGGCGGTGGCGATGCAGGAAAACGATGAGTGCGGCGCTTTTGCTGCGCTGGCGATGAGTCTGATGGGCGTGGCCACGGCGGTGTTCCTGCCGTTGGCGGGGTCGATGGTGGTGTAAGGAAATGTCTATGAGTCTGCCGCTTTTCCCGCTGAACACGGTGCTGTTCCCCGGCTGCAACCTCGACTTGCAGATTTTCGAGGCGCGCTACCTCGACATGATCGGCCGCTGCATGAAGCAGGGCGTCGGCTTCGGTGTGGTGTGCATCCTTGAGGGCAGCGAAGTCGGTGTGGCACCAGAAGGTTTCGCAATGGTCGGGTGCGAGGCGCGAATCACCGATTTCCAGCAACAGGACAACGGCCTGCTCGGCATTCGCGTGCAGGGCGGACGGCGCTTCACTGTGCTGAGCACCGAAGTGCAGCGCGATCAGTTGATTCTGGCCGACGTCGAGTGGCTCGACGACGAGCCCGAGCAACCGTTGCAGGACGAGGACGCCGATCTGGTCGCGCTGCTCAAGGCGTTGGCCGAACACCCGATGGTCGAAGCGCTGGACATGGGCACCAACGCCGCCGGACAGCAATCGCTGGCCAATCAGCTTGCCTATCTGTTGCCCTTCGCTGAAGAAGACAAGATCGATCTGCTGCAACTCGACGACCCTCAGCAACGGCTCGACGCAATCCAGGCGTTGCTGGATGAATTGCAGGGCGAGTTGTTTGCCTAGTTGCACTCTGAATCAACTCAGGGCATTTGCCAGCATTGTTTTGCCTGGGTCTTTATCTTAATTTCAGGTTGCCCGCAGGAAGCGGGTAACTTGAACAAGAATAAGGATGAAAGCATGACTGTATATGAAGATGAATGGGCATTCTGGGACGACATTGCCGGCAAGTGTATTCTGAAAAATGCCGGTACTGATCATAACGCCGGCCTCGTTATCGACGCGGCAGCGAATTATGCCGATCGCATGGTAATAGCCCGACGTAAACGCAAGTCTGAAAAGGTCCCTGACGGCGACATGCCGCGGATGTTGGCAACAGCCGCAACCATCGCGACCGCAAGCGCTATTTGATTATTCCCTTTTCAGTATTTGTCTGCCGATGCAACTGAGTCACGGCAGAGTGTTTATCAGTGGGTAACCCTATGTCTTTGGCAAAAATAAACAATAAGAGCTTCACGGCAAATCTTTATCTGGATGGTCGACCGGTAGTTCTCAATCAACAACGTCTGCAACAGGTGTTGCGAGACAAGCGGATAACCCTGGGCGAAAAACTGGAGGCTGAAGTTGGACTGGCGAGCCTGCGGACATCCAGCTTCATCACGCTGGCTGACCATGAGGATGATGACCCGCTGGTGTTGGAATTTGTCCCTCAGGGTGATTGTTACGCAGTCCACCTGGTGCATGCGGGCGCGTTTGACGGTGCGCAAATGTTCATTGAGGACAAGACCCATAACCTGCTGGCAAGCACCAGCGCCGCGGAGCATTACTTTTCATTCAGCATCTATGGGGTGCGGAAGGCCGCCCTCAACGATATCGCTTCCGGTCCGGCACTTATCGAGTTGAACAGCGAGCCGAAGGACAGGCCATTGTATCGTCACCTGAGTGATGGCATGAGTTCGTTCCTCGACGCAGATCCAAACGGTACCGGGCATAACGCCTTCAACAACAAACCTGCTCGATTCGTGATCAAAGTGCTCAAGTAGCGTAAGGTCCTAATGGGAAGGCAGGCGCCATTCAGTAATGAATGGCGCCTTGGCCTCACGGCCTGTGATGCTCGGCAACGGGCCAGGCTATATCGTTGGAAGATGTGTTCTCGCCCATGGGCAACTTCAATATGACTCCTCCGGAGTGGGCTACCTGATCTATCAGTCGATCATAGGCGTTGCTGTTTCGGTGTCCTGCCCATGTGGCTTCCTCGATTTCCCCGGCTTCGCTCCCGGCCCGACTGAAAATATCCTCGACTCTCGCCGCTTGACGCATGTCCGAACTGACCAGCCAGATTCTTTCTGCGCTGATACCGCGCGTGGGCATTGATATCCGGCCTTCGAAGGCATCACCGTCGAAATCCCTGTTGTTCAGATAGATGTTTTCCACTCGCGGGACCACTTCGATGCCGCGGGTGTCAATAACATAGAGGAAGCCAAGTGACTGCTCGCGCCGCCGCAATGGGTAGTCGCGCGAATTATCCATTTCAAACGACGTAGCGGACTCTTCACCCGAACTGTGTCTATATCCACTCGACGAATCGCTGTCGGAAAAATGTCCCGGATATCGGTTGGCCTGGGTGTTGTAGTGCCGTGGGTTGGAGTAGTAATCAAAACCCAGATACGCACGGCCATTACTCAAAGAGAACGTCGTGCTGAAAGCTTGTCTGGTTGTGGAGTCGGAAGGGTTTCCCCGTAACTTCACCAACCGCTTGTCCCGTGCCAGTTCAAAAGGTGTGCGCAAGTCGGCGCGGAACATGGCCGGGATATCTGTCCGGTAAAGATAGTCATGCTTGTTACGCTGGTAACCCGCGTGTTCCAGATAACTGTCGAGAAAATGCTTCTCATAGCGTTGATCAACGTCCGGTAACGAATCTGGATGACCTTCGCCTTCCTCGCGCAATCTCAGCGTATATGCGCCCAGTTCTTCTGCAATGTGCTCGAACCTTGTGTCGTCCTGTGCATTGCGAGTCAGTTGCCTGTGTTGTTCGGCCCATTCGGGAAAGCCTTCTTCCATGTCCGGGCGCAAACGTTGTCGCTGAGTTTCACTCAGGTTGTAGCTGCGCAGAAGCTGGGCGCATTCGCTGCGGGACTTCTCAGGAAATGCCCACTTCATCGAATCCAGAAGAAACGTCTGGTGGTGCTTTTTCTCTGCGCGCCTGACCCAGTCCGGCGCTCTGCCGCTGACCTCGGCTTCGGCACGAAAGGCGAGGATTTCCGGGCCGTGGATCTTGTACACATCCCATATTTCGCCATCGGTCCAGTGGGCAAGTTTCAAGGGCAGGGATGCATCTGCGCGAGCTTCGCCCGGGTCGACCTTGATCAGCCGCCCGTACTTGCCTATGAAGGCAAAGCCGACATTTGTGCGTATCACCACGCGTCCCTGATACGGTAGCTCGGCCCATTCGTTCACGGCGTAATAGCCTTGTGAGTCGGGCAATCGACGAGAATACGAGTTACCTCGTTCGTTCAGGGTATAGCGATCAGAAGGGTAGTACTCAATGGGCTTGGTCAGGCTCCAGACATTACTCTCGCCCACCCGATAAAGCGGAGGCCCGGATGGCATCCGCTCACTCGGTAGCCTGGCGCGGTAGGCCTTCATCAAGTCGTGGTACGCAACCATCACCGTATGCCCTGCGGCGGTCCCGTCATCATTGGCGATGTCGGCAAACTGTCGACCCTTGTAAACCCTCAGACCGTTCGCATCGTAGGCCAGGGTCTGATCGACGTTTTGCAAGTAGGGTTGCAGTGGCAATCCCCTTGCTCGAGACCGGGGCGCTTGCGTCTCACGGATCGGCGCCACCGTGATGTTTGCTTCCACTTGCGCACGATTGCCATGAGCGGCGCCGGTCCCAGCGCCAGGCGCTTCGTTCAAGCCATCCGGCCTGATTCGCCCTGGCAGATGGAAGTCCGGATCCATCAAGCGATCGGGTTGTGAGGGGCGCAATGTTGAGCCTGTGGATGTATCTGGCGCCGATACAGGGCGCACGCTTCCTGGTTTTTGTCGCATGGTGAAACTCCTTTTTGTGCGAGTCAGCCTTCAATGGCTGAAGTGATCAGGTGCCAGCGTGAAGTCAGGCCCACACTGGCACGTTGTTGAAACCGCGCAGGGCACGGTCAGATTGTGTTTGTAACGATGGAAAGGTCTTCGCGGTTAAAGCGCGTCTGCGGATCAGTCCCCAAACTCCAGTATTTGCTCACCGAGTTGTAAACCAGCGTGCCCACTGTGTCCGGCTGGTAGCCGATGTAGGTCACGTAAACCCGTGCGGCCAGTTCGTTGCGCTGTCGGTGCTGCTCGATGTCGGCAAACAGTGCATCGACGCTGGCATAGCCACGTGCATCGATGACGTACAGTTGCAGCACTTCAAACAGCAGCGAGACTTCGTAGACGTTGCCCGAGGAGGTCACCACGCTGACGGATTCCACAGGCGTGTCATCCTCAATCTCCGGCAGTTCAATGGTGACGCTGGCAATGCGCAGGCGATTGCCATCGAGCTGGATATCGTCGCGGGCCACGGTTTCGCTCAGCGTGCGGGTGAACAGATTCCAGGTTGACGCATTGGCTGTTTTCGCCGCAGCGCCCGGGGTGGCCAGGCGCACGATGCAGTTGCTGGCCAGATAGACATCGTAGGTCGCGCTGTGGCCCTCAAGCAGGTAGATGCCGGTGTGCGTACGCGGCTCGATCACCACTTTGCTCGCCCGGGCAGTCAGTGCCGGTTTCTCACTGACCAAAGGCCGGGTGAACAGGTAGTTGCCGGTGCGCCGTTTCAGCCAACTGCGCGTGCTGATCAGTCGCGTACCGGGGTTTTTCGCGTCCTCTTCGTAGTCCAGGTGCGGCAGCTGCAGGCGGTACGAGACTTCGTCCTGCATGACCAGCACGATGTCTTGCGCCAGGATCGGCGTGGTGACTTTCAGACTGTTGCGGCCGCTGTAGCCCGTGGCCGCCGCGATGGTCTGGATCACTCCTTTGAAGGCGACGACTTTTGAGGGCAGCAGAATCGACAGGCAAATATTGGTGTAGATCAGGTGCGTATTGCCCGAAACGCCTTTGCGCAGTTCGACGTCATAGCTGAGCACCGCGTCGACGATTTCGCTGTTTTTGTAATCCAGATAAAGGGTGCTGGCTGTAGCAGCGGCATTGCGCGCGGCAACAAAATCGACCCGGCGATCGGTGCGAGCGACGAAGTGCCGCCCCAGACTCTGGCTGTCGATCGTCACCTTGCCTTCATTGATGATGGCCGGGGCGGGCGCCGGTCGACCGCTGACCGTTACGGCGACCTCAATATCCTGACTCAGTGCTTCACCTGGCTGAACAGGCAGCAGCGCCAGCAATTCATATTCATCCTGAGTGCGGAACAGCCATCGGGCGTTTTTCAGTTGGCGCTGGCCGTTCACTTCCTCGTAGACGTCCGCCAGAGTCAGCACATGGTCAGGCTCGCTGCCATCCTTGCCACGCAACGAGCTGACCACCAGCGATGTGCCAATGATCTGCCAGCGCTGAATGAGCGCCCTCGGCCAGCCGAACTCGATCACGCTGGAGTGTTCGCCATCTTCGATGATCGTGGTGCGCGCATTGGTGTTGGCGATGTAGTAGCGATCGTCGCCGCTGCCGCCCTCCACCTGACACTGAGTGCCGAAAATGGCAATGGTGTCGTTGCCGTCGCCAGCGCTTATGCGGTCGTAACCGTTGGCAGAAATCTGATTGGCGTCGGCGGTACCGGTGACGCGGCTGCTGCCCTTGCGCAGGGTCGAGACATTCTCGAACGACGTCAGATGCGCGACCTCGATGCCTTCGACCGCCGCATCCAGACCGCGCAGAGTGACTCTGCCGGTCTGCAGGTTGATGTCATGGCCGATGTGCCGTGTGTCGGTCGTCGGTCGTTGGCCTTCGAAGGCTGCGAGGTCGGCGCCGGTTCCGCCATCCAGGACATTGATATGGGCCGGTTTTTCCGTACGATCCAGTTCCTGAACCGTGACTTCGTGATAAAAAGCGTCGTTGTGGTCGCCGCCGGTCAGCGCCTTGTGGCCGTCGCGGTAGGTGAACAGGTTGGGCTGCGCCTTGACGCCGGTGACGCGATCATTGCCATCGCCAAGCCGCCAGAAAACACCTTTGCCTTCACCTGCGCTGCCGCTGACCTTGCCCTTGAGATCGTCAGGCAAGCCGTTGCCCGCATCGATCACATCGTCTGCGCCGACAATCACTGCCTGGCTGTCCATTTTGAAGGGTTTCTGCCCAGTGCTTTCGTCCCAGACATAACGCCACAGCTCGACGGGCTGCAATTCGGTGCGGAAGGCGCCATTGACCACGTGCTCGATTGAGTTTTTGTAGGCGCCTTCGAGCATGTCCTTTGCCGACAGCTCGAGTTGTTTTTCATGGTCGCGATAGCCTTTGGAAAGCTTGAAGCGATCCATGACCTCGGTGTCCAGCTCTTTTCCGGTGAAAGCGAACCAGCCCGAGCGCAGTCGTTCGAGCGCGGTCAGCTCAATGTAATCATCGATGTCATCCACCACCCGTGCGGCCTGATAGATCCTTGAGCCGGCGATCAGCAACGCCGCGGCGGCTAGACCGACGGGCCCGGCCACACTGCCGAAACCGGCCAGCGCGGCGATGCCCAGCACCAGGCTGATACCCGCGCCCGTGACACTCAGGGCACCGCTGACGTAATGATCCTGAGCCTCTTTGCCTGACGAGGCGGCCGCCGCGTTGAACGATTTGACTGCGTCAATGACGTCGAATGGCAGAGTGATTGCGCTGGCAAACATCCCGGCCCCGCGGCTCATGTATTTGCCTACCGAGGTCAGCGGAAAATATTTGAACAGTTTGCCGCCGTTGGTCAGCATCGCGTGGCCGGTCTTGGTCAGCCCCTGCTCGATAAGCAGTGAGGCGAATTCAGCGGCAATGGACCCACCCTGAAAGAGCGCTTCCAGCTTTTCGCCTTTCTTGATCGCATCGGTCATGGCCATGTAGCCGCTGTAAATACCGAAGGCCTGCAGACCGACGCCGGCGCCGCTCATCAGATAGCTTTTGTTCTTGTTGACCCAGCCCGGCGCGTTCTCGTAGGCATCAACGCGATGGATGTCCAGCTTCTGCGCGGCCTTGCCCAACTGATTGAGGCGATCGGTACTACTGCCGGCATCGATTGGCGAGTCGCTGACGAACAATGGTCCGGCATCGATTGAGCGTTTGCAGGCGATCTCATAGAACAGCATCGCCACTACGCCGCTGTCCGGGACGTCGGCGGACTGCAAACGGGATTCGACTTTCGCTGACTCAAAATTCAGCCCATCGAGAAAATCCTGATCCGGGATTTTCATGTCGGCGTTCGCCGGGCTGATCGGTTGACCATTGACTGTTGCGCCAAGGGCCTGCAGTTCGACCCGACTGGCCATGAACTCGCCAATGCGCAGAGGGCCGAAGTGTTTGTCGAGCGACTTCAGGGTCTGCCGCTGCGAGGCGTCAGCGGGCTTCTCGACGGCAGGTGAAGGCAGATGCGCAAGGTTGCCTGTTGCGGGTGCGTGAGCATTGGCCGAGGCGTCAATGGGCGTGACATGGAGCAGGCGCACGCTGGCAACATGCGAGGAGGGGACGATGAGTTTTGACATGATTCAATCCTTTGAGAAGTGCGAGGAATTCCGATTTCCTTGCCGGTGTAGTTCAGATGCTTGCGATTGAGGGCCAGACGATGTCATGGCCGAACTCGTTTCTGTTGCCCGAGAGCCTGAGTATGGGCAGGGCTGCTGCTTCGACTTTATCGATCAACAGGTCGTATTCGAACCGGTTGGGGTGTCCGCCATGGGTCGCCGCCTCGATGCGCTCAGCGCTATCTGCAGCCATGTCCTTGATGTCCGCTACCCTGGCACCTTTGGTCTGGTCGCTGTTCAACAGCCAGATGCGCTCGGCACTCAGCCCGCTGCGAGTAACTGAAATCAGCCCCTCGAAATCATCGGAGGGAAACCAGGTCGGCGGCGTGTCCCGGGCGCTGGCATTGAACATCATGTTTTCTTCGTGGGGGACGACTTCCAGATGACGTGTATCGAGGGCGTAGACGAACATTTCCGTCTGCCGCGTGCGTGTGGACCGGTAGCCGCGCTCGTTATCCCATGCCACAGGGCTGGCCGGGTCGGACCAGTCCGAGGAAGAACTGCTCGGCGAGTCACTGGTGTCGCTTGCACCACTTTCCGAGCTGCTATCACCGGCATCACGTCCCGGATATCTGTGGGTCTGGCTGTTGAAACGCAAGTACTCGGGATCCGGCGCACTAGCGTACATCTGGCCCTCACGGAGGCTGAAGGTCGCGCTGATCGGCTTGTGCGTGGTCGCACCGGGTTCGTGGTGATAACGCGGTAGCATGGTGCCGTCGTTCGCCAGTTCGAACGGGGTGCGCTCGTCTCCGCGAAACAGCGCCGGGATATCGGTGCGGTACAGGCAGTTGTTTTTGTTGCGAAGGTAACCGAGTCGCTTGAGCAGCGCTTCGCGTACCCCGGGAGTCAGACTGTTTTCGGCGTGATACCAGTCGTGGCGGGCATTGCGCTTGAGGTTGAGTTGCTCGACCGCATCCTTGGCGAACTGCTCAAGGCGGTGCGGGTTGTCGATGTCTTCGAGCAGACGCTTGTGTGTCTGCGCCCAGGCCGGGATTGCCAGTTGGTTTCTCATCTCCTGCTGCAGACGCTTCAGTTGATCGGGCAGCAGGTTGTAAGACTGCAAAAATGTCTCGCGCTCCTTCAACGACATGGCCGGATGCAACCAGCGCAGTGAGTCACGCAGCAAGTCGGTAAGCGGATTCTTGGTGCTCGCGGGTTCGGCCCATCGTGGCGGCTTGCCGCTGGTTTCGGCTTCGATGCGAAACCGCACGATGTCCTGACCCTGCAACCCATACACCTGCCAGATTTCATGATCGGTCCACTGCTTGAGGTGGGTCGGTTGCGCGTTGAAACCGGCCACTGGAGGTTCGACCTGCATCAGATTGCCATGGGCGTCTCTGAACGCAAATCGCGTGTCGGCCTGGTTCGATCCGAAAACAGGCTGCATCTCGTAATAGCCTTGAGTATCCGGTGAGCGCCACGAATGGCTGTAGCGGCTTTGATCGATGGGTGTTGCCACAGGGGCAGGACGAGGGCGTTTTGCCGCTGGTGCCGAGTCGGGCAGCGCGGTCACGGCGGGGCGGTTCGGCGCAGGTTGCTCCGTCAGACGCCAAGTGCGGCCGTCGGCATTTTTATAAAGGCGCGGGCCGGACGGAACTCGCTCGGTCAACCGCTTGCTGCGCCAGACGCCAGACTCATCCTGGCCGATGTGGGTGGTTTGAACATCGCCTTCAAACTCGACGTCGACGAACCTTCTGCCGACCACCCAACGAAATCCGTCGGCGTCCGCAGGATTCATGCCGCGCAAAAAAGCGTCGGACAACCAGTACTCACTTGCTGACCCCTGTGGCTGCGCTATGTCGGTACCTCGTCCCGGCATCCGGAATATTTCCACGGCGGGTGCCGGTGATTGCTGAGCGCTCAGGTGGAGGTCAGCGGTGCCGGTTGGTGATGGATTGTCGAAACCGGGCCGGCGAAAAACGCTGGGCATGCCCAGGTCGAACGGAGTTTCGGGGCGGTCGGGGCGAGAGATGTTCGATTCAGGCTGATGTGAAGATGTTGCAGGTGGCTTGCGAGGTAGTTTGGGGCTCATGAAATACTCGGAATTATCAGAAATAAAAAACACTGTTTGAGTGTTTCAGTGTTTTTGCAGTTTTAATTGGTTGGAATGACGACGGTGTTGTAACTTGGGTAAGCCAATCTAACTGCTTTTCACTAATAGAAAAGTCTGTCCCGTTCAAAGTAGGCGTTGAATGTGTAACTTCGGTTTTGTAATTGTGTCGAGCAGGGGAATTGTCTGGTTTTAACTGAGAAAGTTAACCGGGCGGGAGTAATAAGGCGTAGGTAACTAACGCCGCTCTTGTCGGAATATTCCTAAAGAGCGGCGTGCGATAAACAGTTCTTGCAAGTTGCCAGTTTCAATAGGCGTAGCGCAACAATGTATGAGGCAAGTGGCGCATGACGAAGAAGCCGAACAGGGCAACCATCGACGGCAGGATCAGCCACCAGATCCTGAACGGCAGCGGATTCAGAGATGTCTGGCGTTGGCTCAGCCACAGCATGGCGGCGCAGACGCAACTGGCGAGCATGGCGCCAGCAAGGATGTCGGTCGGCCAGTGCGCACCCAGATAGACCCGCGACAAGGCGATCGAAAACGCCGGTATGCAAGCGATCAACAGCCAGGTCAGGCGCATGCGTGGCGGCTGCCCGCGACCGGCCAGTACGCCCAGCGTCAGGAACAAGGCAAACGCGCCGGAGGCATGGCCACTGGGCATGCTATACGTGGTCAATGGGTCGCTGAGCACTTCCGGGCGTACCCGGGCGAAAAAATACTTGGTGCCGGTGTTGGCCATGGCGGTGATCAGCATGGTGGCGCCAGCGAACATTGCCTGGCGCCACTGCTTGCACAGCAACAGCAATATGACGAGCAGGGCGCTGAACAGCAGCATGTTGCGGAATTCACCGATCAGGGTCAGCGTCACGGCGATTTCATCCAGCGCTGGCTGGCGATGTTCCTGCACCAGAGTCATCACACCGTTGTCGAGCGCGGTCAGGTACGGATAGCCGATGAACAGGCCGATCAGAATCAACAGGCTCATGCTGCCGATCCAGATCGTCGCACGCCGATGGCGACGTACACTGCTGTTGACGCTCAGGCCGACCATCACCGCAATGCTCGCGGCGACAATCCCGGCTTGCAGCCAGAAACCTTCAGGCAACGGCAGGCGGAACGCTGCGCCCGTGGCCCAGCCCGGCAGCAGATAGGCCAGGCTCCAACCGGCGGCGGCCAGCAGGCTGACGGCGAAGAAGCGCGGGAACGGCATGTCGCACATGCCGGCGACCATCGGCAGCATTGGCCGCAGAGGGCCGATGAAGCGCCCGACCAGCAGGCTGGCGATGCCATAGCGCTGGAAATACGACTCGGCGCCGGCCATCCATTCCGGATGATGGCGCAGACCGGGCAGGCGGCGAATGTTCTGGTGGAAATGCCGGCCAAGGAAATATGAGATCAGATCGCCGAGGATGCCGCCGAGAAAGCCCAGCAGCAACGTTTCGCTCAAGGACAACGCGCCGCTGCCAGCCAGTACTGCCACGGCAAACAACAGCACCGTGCCCGGCACGATCAGCCCGGCAATCGCCAGACATTCCACGCAAGCGACGATGAATACCGCTGCGGCCAGCCACTGTGGATTGGCGCCGAGCCATCCGGTGATGCTATCGAGCCATGGGCCCATACAGAAAAACTCCATTCATTCTTTAAGTAATTGTTACGCGTTTCACTGCTGGCCCGTGGGAGCGAGCCTGCTCGCGAATACGCTGTGTCAGACGATAGAAACGTTGGCTGGCACGACCCCTTCGCGAGCAGGCTCGCTCCCACACGGGGGGACATCATTCATTGACGGATTCGGCGTCGGTTACGGGAAGCAAAATATAATCCCGGCCTTCGACCTGACCCCGTCGCAGCGGGTTCCGCGTGCACCATTGCGCATACGCGGCGTCAACGAAGCGATACATCAGGTGTTCGTCACGGCCCAGCGGAATGCCCAGCCGAGTGGTTTGAATAATTTGCGAGGGCGCCGGCCCTGTATCTTCGACCAGCAACAATTCATGGTCGAAACGCTTGGCGTCCCACATCGGCACTTTCAAACCCAGTGCTTTGCACAGCAGGGTCTGCCCGGCGCACAGCTTCTGCATCGGCCGCGGTCGGCCCTGGGCATCGGGATTGTTCAGCAGCATCTGCGCCAGACTCGCCGGGCCGCTGACTTCGTCGACCCACGGATAGGCGGATTTGATCAGCACCGCGTTGCCCGGACCTTGCGCACTGAAGTTCAGCGAATCACCGCCGCGGGCGTAGTACATATAGATGTGGCCGCCATCCAGAAACAAAGCCTTACGCTTTTCTGTGTAACCGAGCGAGGCATGACTGCCTTTTTCCGCGAAGTAATAGGCTTCAGTCTCGATGATTCGCCCGCTCAGCCACAGGGCACCGACGCGATGGCGGATGACTTTGCCGAGCAGCGCCTGCGCCAACACCTGGGCGTCGCGGTCGAAAAAACTGTCCGGCAGGCCCACGGGCAGGCGCGCGGACTCGGGGCAAAGGGGCACGTTGGTCATGATGGGCAAGGTTTGTCCGGGCTCGAGAGGCCGTGATGATAACAACGCTGAGCTTAATTACGTCTGAACGACGGCCAAACGCAGCTCATTTCGACCATCCGCCCGTCACCGCTGTTAGTCCCGGGACGCGACAGCTATAATCTGCCGCTTTCCTCTTTGCCAAGACCCCAGCAGACCATGACTGAGTCCGTTCTTGACTACATGACCCGATTGGGTCGCGCCGCCCGCGCTGCCTCCAAGGTCATCGGTCGCGCCAGCACCGCGCAGAAAAACCGCGCCTTGCAGGCTGCCGCCAATGCTCTGGATGCTGCACGCGCCGAGCTGGCCGCAGCCAATGAGCTGGATCTGGCCGCCGGTCGCGCCAG
>Ga0307411_10000615_pt1 | contig 12834 bp, 13 predicted proteins | sample DK1Ometagenome_2_FD_203712 | JGI IMG/M metagenome (GOLD analysis project Ga0307411, IMG submission 203712) | Maize rhizosphere microbial communities from greenhouse at UC Davis, California, United States - DK15-O-1 | ecosystem: Host-associated > Plants > Roots > Rhizosphere > Soil | place: USA...
ACTCGCGCACCTCGTCGAGCGGCGGCGCCTCGAGCAGCGTGAGCCAGCGCCGTTCGCGCGCGACCGCGTCGAGACACGCCTGGAGGCCTTCCGCGTCGGCGGGCGAGCTCTCGCGCACCACGACGGCGGGCCTCCCGGTCACGTCGAGCGCCCGGCCAGGAGCAGCGCGGCGGCGGCGCCGGCCAGCTCGATCACGGCGACGGCGGGCTGGCTCGGTCCGGTCGCGCCGAACTCCGCGATGCCCCAGAGGCGCGCGGCGCCCGCCGCGCCGAACGCGAAGGCGAACAGCCAGAGCGCCGACCGCGCGTGCGCGGGCCGCAGCGCCGCCCAGGCGAGGAAGGCGGCGAGCCCGGCCTGGAGCCCGCCATAGAAGGCGCGGATCTCGACGAACGCGTTCGCGTCCTCGAAGGCGAGACCGACCAGCCTGCCCAGCCGCGCCGGCGAGAGCAGGAACGCGACCGCGTAGGCTGCCAGCACCGCGGCGCCCAGCAGCAGGAAGACGCGGCGGCCGGCGTCGCGGCTCACGCGCGCGCCGCCGCGGCGCCGCGTGTCATTGCGCACCCGTCGCGGACCTCGCGCGCGCGCACCTCCGTCATCTCTCCCGCCTCCAGGCTCTATTCGATGAAGCGTGCCAGCAAGAACACGCCGAGCATGGTGAAGGCGAGGGCGATCTTCGCGGCGGCGCCGAGGACGAGCCCGAGCGCGGCGCCGACGCCGGCGCGGCTCGCCGCGTGCGGGCTGCGCCGCGCGAGCAGCTCGCCCGCGATCGCGCCGGCGAAGGGCCCGAGCAGCACGCCGGGCAGCCCGAAGAACAGGCCGAGCAGCGCCCCGGCCACCGCGCCGGCCATGCCGGCCTTCGAGGCGCCGAAGCGCTTCGCGCCGAACGCGCCGGCCGCGAAGTCGATGAAGGTGCCGAGGAAGCCGAGCAGGCCGATCAGCGCGAGCGTGCCCCAGCCGACCTTCTCGAAGCCCTCGGCCCAGGCGGCCACCACCAGGCCCGCGAGCAGCAGCGGCGCGCCGGGCAGCACCGGCAGCAGCAGTCCGACCAGGCCGAGCGCGATCAGCAGCACGGCGAGCAGGACCAGCAGGATCGTCGTGTCCATGGCCTCGGCCTCCGCTCGCCTCGCTTCGACTCCGCTCGGCGGCGCCTCGCTGCGCGCTTCGAGTTTTCGGACTCCGCTCGGCTGCGCCTCGCTGCGCGCTTCGAGTTTTCGGACTCCGCTCGGCGACGCCTCGCTGCGCGCTTCGCTTGCCCGTGGCGACGCTAGCCGAGCTCAGCGGGCCGGCGCGAAGCAGACCACGCTGATCGCGACGGCGGAGCGGCGGGGGTCGAGGTTGCGGTAGGCGTGGCGCTGGTCGCCGCGGAACACGAGCGCGTCGCCCGGGCCGAGCTCCCAGCGCTCGCCCGACGCGACCAGCTCGATGCGGCCGGATTCGCAGGTGAGGTACTCCCGCGTCCCCGGCGTGTGCGGGATGCCGCCGAGCTGGCCGCCCGGCGCGAGCTCCATGCGCGCGATCTCGAGGCCGGGGATCGCCTCGGGCACGAGGGGCCGGATGCGCGCGCCCTGGCGCCGCCGCTCGGGCCACTCGCCGGCGGCGAAGCGGCGCGCCGCGGTGCGCGGCGGCCCGATCAGCTCCTCGATCGAGACCGACAGCGCGCTCGCCGCGCGCCCGAGCACCTGGAGCGTCGGGTTGGCGGAGCCCGCCTCGAGGCTCGCCCAGGTGGGGCGGGGCATGCCGGCGAGCCGCGCCATCTGCTGCTGGGAGAGGCCGCGCGCCTCGCGGAGGCGCCGCACGTTCGCGGCCAGGTTGGCTCCGGCGTCGTCCACGGCGTCAGCACGGTAGCCGCCTGCCATTATGCTGGCCATCGGGTTGCCTCGATGGCAGGCGGTGGACGATGCTGCGGATGCGCCCGGAGGAGACCGCCATGAGCGTGCGACTCGACCACGCGAATCTCTCCGTCCGCGACGTGGACGGCATGATCCGCTTCCTCACCGCCGCCTTCCCCGACTTCCGGCTGCGCGGGCGCGGGCCCGCCTGCGCAGGCCTCGCCTGGGTGCACGTCGGCAACGACGAGACCTACCTCTCCCTGCTCGCGGCGACCGGCGAGGCGGCCGAGCCCTTCGTTCCCTACGCGGGGAAGCCGGGCCTCAACCACCTCGGCTTCGAGGTCGACGACGTCGCGGCGCTGCGCGACCGGCTCTGCGCCGCGGGCTACCGCGAGACCACCGTCCCGAACGCGCATCCGCACCGGCGCCGCGTCTACTTCGAGGATGCCGAGGGCAACGACTGGGAGTTCGTCGAGTACCGCTCGCACGACCCCGCCGAGCGCAACGACTACGCGCGGGAGGACGTGGCGTGAGCGACGACGACGCGCTCGACCTCGCGCTCGACGAGCTTGCCGCCTACGGCCCCGACCTCCGCAACGGCTTCACCAGCCACGCGCCGATGGTGGTGGAGGCGCTCACCGCGCTCGGGCAGCCGGAGGCGGTGCTGCCCTGGCTCGAGCAATATCGGCCCGGCTTGCTGCCGCGGCCCGCGCCGCGCGAACGCATCACGGCGCCGTCGTGGCACGAGGCGCTCGGCCGCCCGGAGCGCGCGGCCGACTGGATGCGCTTCATGCAGGGCGAGCTCGCGGAGGCGCCGTGGCGCGCCGTGCTCGTGCGCTGGGTCGCGCGGCTCGCGCCCGCGTTCTGCGCCTCGGCGACGCACGGCGTGCTGCGGGTCGCGCACGCCACGCGTTCGCTCGCGCGGCGCGAGACGCCGCAGCGCGTGCGCGAGCTCGGCGACGCGCTCGGCGCCTGGGCGGCCGAATACCAGACCTTGCCCGCGCCGGCCGAGCGCGGGCGCGGCGGCCTCGCGCCAGCCGACGCGATCGTCGCCGTGCCGGTGCAGCCGAGCGCCGAGCGCCGCTTCCGCGGCTCGATCGTGTCGGCGCTGGAGGGCCTGTCCGGGTTCGCCGCCTTCGCGCCGGTGATCGACTGGATCGACGTGGACGGCGCGCCCGCGCCCGTCGTCTCGGCGCTCACCCACGCCTTCGCGCGCGTCTACCTCGCCAATGCGCGCGATGCGCTCAGCACCATCGTGTTCGTGCACGGCGTCACCAGCGCGGCGGCGCTGCGCTCGCTGCTGCCGTACCTCGACGCTGCGCTGGGGCGCGAGCTCGTGCGCTACGCCTGGCAGGCGGGCGCCGCGCTCTACGCGAGCTTCGCCACCGCGACGCCCGCCCCCGTCGCGCCCGCCGAGCCGGCCCCGAGCCGCGAGGCGCTCGTCGCGGCCGCCGTCGCGAACGGCGACGACCACGCCATCAAGTTCGTCGAAGCGTGCCTGCGCGAGCACGCGGAGCAATCCGACCCCATCTTTCTGAGCGCCGCCGCTCATGCGCTCGCAGCGCTCCCCCCGGCCCGCCGCTAGCTTCCGCGCGCAGGGGGAGCATGGACGCGAGGCGCTGCTTGCGATGGGCCGGCCTCTGTCTGCTCTCGCTCGCGAGCGCATCTGCGCTCGCTGCCGAGCCGCTTCGCCTCGAAGAGCTGGGCGACGGTCCGGTGCCCGTGCCCGGCATCGGCAATGCGGAGCTGTCGGGCATCACGTGGATGGGGGGCACGCGCTACCTCGCCGTCGACGACGGGCGCTCGCGCCTCTTTCCGCTCGAGGTCGCGCTCGACGGCGAGAGCGGAAAGATCGCGCGGGTGGTGGCGGGCCAGTTCGTTTCGCTGAAGGGCGCTCGCGACATCGAGGGCATCGCGTGGTGGCCCGCTCGCGGCAGCGTGCTCGTCACCGACGAGATGGTCCACGAGATCCGCGAGTACGATCCCACCAGCGGAGAGGTGGGGCGGACGACTCCGCCGCCGCCGGTGTTCCGCGGGCGAATCCGCGAGAACCGCGGCTTCGAAGGCATCGCGGTCGCGCCCGACGGGAAGAGCGTCTGGATCGCGAACGAGGGGCCGCTTCGACTCGACGGCGGCTCGCCGAGCGCGCTCGAAGGGGCGTGGGTGCGCATCCAGCGCCTCGACGCTTCGCTCGCGGCCAGGGGGCAGTGGGCGTACCTCACCGAGCCCGGCCTCGGCTTCGTGGGCGTGGTGGACCTGATGGTGGCGCCGGCGGGCGAGCTGCTCGTGCTCGAGCGCGCGCTCACCGGCGGCGGCTTCTCGGCGCGGATCTTCTCGGTCGATCTCGCCGAGGCCACGGACGTCAGCGGCTTCGACAAGCTGCGCAACCGCGACGACTTCGAGCCTGCTCGCAAGGAGAAGCTCTGGGAGCGCTCGGGCGGCTTCCAGAACTTCGAGGGCATCGCGCTCGGCCCCGAGCTTCCGGGCGGCGGCCGGCTCGTGCTGCTCGTCTCCGACGGCGGCGGCCAACGCCAACCCACCCTTCTCGCCCTCCGCCTCACCACCCCATCCAGCGAACCCAGCAAGACGCCTGTACCCGCCAAAGACCAGCCCGCGCGCTAACGGAGTCGAGGCGAGCTCGGACGCGCCGGGTCCGGGCCGGATCGACTGCGGAGGCCCCGGGCGCCGTGCACGATCGCCGCGCGCCACCGCGTCCCGAGCACGGGGCCGCGCGCGCCGCAGTGGCGCCATGCGCTCCCGCATAGTTCCACCCGCTCCGCACGCCCGAGAGCCGAGGGACCGGAGCAGCGATCCCGCCCGGGAGCGGCGGCCTCCCGGCCTGGCGTCCGGTCCTACCCCACCACCCGATCGCGCCCCGCCCGCTTGGCCGCGTGCAGGCGATCGAGCGCGAGCGCCACTACCTCCTCGACCCGCGTCGCCTCGCGCGGGAAGCGCGCGAAGCCGGCGGAGAGCGTGACGCGCACCGGCTCGGCGAGGCCGGTGCGCTGGATCTGCACCTCGGCCACCTCGCGCCGCAGCGCTTCGAGGCGCTCGATCAAGGCCGGATGCTCGGAGTCGAGGAAGGCGACGCAGAAGCGCTCGCCGGGCAGGCGGGCCACCAGGTCGGTGGTGCGCACCGACTCGCGCAGCAGCTCCGCCACCCAGCGCAGGATCGCGTCGCCGAAGGCGTGGCCGTGCGCCTCGTTCAGCTGGCGAAACCGGTCGAGATCGATCAGCGCGAGGCTGAGTGGAACATCCGCGCGCACGCTCCTGCGCGCCTCGCGTTCGAGGCAGCGCTCGAACGTCTCCGCGCGGATCAGGCCGGTGAGCGGGTCGCAGTGAGACAAGCGCTGGAGCGTGCGCTCGCGGCCCGCGTTCAGGGTCGCGAAAACGGTGGCGCAGAGCAGGATCAGGAGCTGGATGCCGACGTTGGTGGCGTCGAGCTGGCGCGCGAGCTCCGCCGCCTTGCTGGGGTCGCTCGCGGCGAGCATCGGCGCGGCCGTCACGACCGCGACGAAGCCGAGCGAGCAGAACATGCCGGTCGCCACGGGCAAGCGCGGATCGCCACGCAGCCCGGTGGCGAGCACCAGCAGCGGAAAGAGCAGGAACACGATCGCGTGCCGCGTCCAGATCCCCGGCAGCGCGGCCCACAGCACGGCGGCGAAGACCGAGCTCACCGCGAGGCCGTAGACGAGGCCCGCGATCAGGGGCAGCAGTGCCACCCCGCGCGAGCGGCGCTGCACCTCGAGCTCGGACGCGGAGAAGACGGCCGCGAGGGCCGCCGCCACCAGCACGAAGCGCCCGGCCGCGTCGGACGGGGCGAGGCCGAGCCCGATCACGGCGGGCAGGAGCAGCAGCAGCAGCAGGCCGAGGTAGAGCGCGGCCCGGCTCTCGCCCGCGCTCCAGATGCCCGCGATGAGCAGGTCCTCGGGTCGGCCGACCGCCCATTCCACCCAGCGCCGCCGGAAGTGATTCCACGGCGTGCGTGTGGCGGCGGCCGCGGCCGGCGCAGCGATCGGCGAGGTGGAGCGCATGGAGATCATGGCGGCCTCCAAGGGATCGGCGGACCCCGAGCGCTGCTTGAAGCGCGCGGCCGGCTGCGGGATCGTGGGCGCACGATGGCCTGGCTCCCGCCGCACGGAAGGCGCCGCGCGCTCGTCGCCCCGGGCCTGCTGTTCGTCCTCGCCCTCGCGCAGATCGCCGGCTTTGCCGCGGTCGGGCTGTCGCCGTGGAAGGGCGGCGGCTTCGGCATGTTCGCGACCCTCGACCACGGCGGCTTCCGGCGCGTGCGCGTCGTCGAGCTGGCGGCTGGGGGCGAGCGGGCGGTGGCCGTGCCCGAGGAGCTCGAGCGGCTCCAGCGTCACGTCCGCGAGGTGCCGCGCGCCGCGAACCTGCGTCGCCTCGGCGAGGCGCTGCGCGCGCGCGCGCCGGCGCTCGGCGCGCTGCGCGTCGAGGTGTGGCGGACGGAGTTCGCCCCGGGCGACCTCGAGCCGCGTCGGGTGCGGGTGGCGAGCGCGGTGCTGCGCTGATGGAGCTCGCGCTGCGCGTGTTCCTGCTCGTGCTCCTGCTCGACGCGCCGCTGTTCTGGTTCCAGCGCCTCCCGCTCCAGATCGTGTGCGGGGTCGCGCTGCTCTGGCCGGCGCTCGCGCGCGACGCGCGGGTCTGGGCCCTCGTCACGCTGCTCACCGCCTGGCCGCTGGTCTGGAACTGGCCGTTCTCGGACAACCACGACTACCTGCGCGCATTCGCGGCGCTCGCGGTCACGCTCGCGCTCACCACCGCCGAGCCGGCGGCGGCGCTGCGCACCAGCGCCCGGCTGCTCGTCGGCGGCACCTTCTTCTTCGCGACGCTCTGGAAGGTGGCGATCTCGCCCGACTGGCTCGACGGCACCTTCTTCCGCGTGACGCTGCTCTCGGATCCCCGCTTCCACGACCTCGCCGTGCTGGCCGGCGGCGTCAGCTGGGACACGCTCGACGCCTTCGACGCCGCGCTCACAGACTTCCTGTCCGGCGCCGGCGGCTGGCCGGGCAGCTTCGTCGAGCCGCCCGGCCTGGCGCGGCTCGCGCTCGCGCTCACTGCCTCCACCGCCGTGCTCGAAGCGGGCATCGCGCTCGCCTTCCTCTGGCCGCGAACGGCGCGCCTCCGCAACGCGCTCCTGATCGCCTTCGGCCTCACCATCTTCGCCTTCGCCACCGTGCGCGGCTTCGGCTTCCTGCTGATGACGCTCGGCCTCGCGCAGTGCGAGGACCATGAGCGCCGCACCCGCATCGCCTACGTCGCGACCCTGTTCGGCATCGAGGCCTACCGCGCCGTGCCGTGGAGCCGGATGCTGATCGACGCCCTCGGCCTCTCCTGACCCCGAAGGACGGGGACGTTCTTCGAAACTTCAAATTGTTCGCTCGATCCAGCCGAGCGGATCGGCCGAACTTTTTGATGTTTTGAAGAACGTCCCCGCTCGGGGCGCTGTGATAGCGTGCGCGACCGGGAGGATCGAGGTGGCGCGCAAGCTCGCTCTCGCCGGGTTCGGCCTGTTCGCGTTGACCGTGGTGCTCACCTGGGCGTCGGGGCGAGGCTGCTTCGGCGCGCACGAAGGGAAGGGCGAGCCCGCGCGCGCCGAGCGTCCGAGCGCCGCGCGACAGGCCGAAGTGAAGGCGCTGCGCGAGGCCGCCACCGGCATCGGCGTCTGGAAGCCGAAGCAGATCCTGTTCGGCGACCTCCACGTCCACACCACGTTCTCGCTCGACGCCTTCATGTTCAGCATCCCGCCGATCGGGAGCGAGGGCGCGCACCCGCCCGCCGACGCCTGCGACTTCGCGCGTCACTGCTCGGCGCTCGACTTCTGGTCGATCAACGACCACGCCGAGGGCCTCACGCCGCGGCACTGGCGCGAGACGGCGGAGGCGATCCGCGAGTGCAACGCCATCGCGGGCGACCCCGCCAACCCCGACACCGTCGCCTTCCTGGGCTGGGAGTGGACGCAGGTCGGCACGACCCCTGCCGACCACTACGGGCACAAGAACGTGGTGCTCGCCCACACCGAGGAGGAGCGCATCCCGAAGCGGCCCATCGACGCGGCGCGCTTCGTCGTGGGCGGCAGCCGCTCGCCGTACCCGTTCGGCCTGGTGGCCCTGCTCTCGGGCGGCCGACTCCACGACTTCGCCCGCTTCCAGGCCGAGCGCGCGGCCGTGCCGCGCTGCGACCCGGACCGCAACGTGCACGCGCTGCCGGACGACTGCGTGGAGTCGGCCGCCACGCCCGACGTGCTGTTCCGCAAGCTCCGCGAGTGGGGCCACGAGGCGATGGTGATTCCGCACGGCACGACGTGGGGCTTCTACACACCGCCGGGCTCGACATGGGACAAGCAGCTCGCCGGCGCGAAGCACGATCCGGAGCTGCAGCGCCTGGTCGAGGTGTACTCGGGCCACGGCGACTCGGAGGTCTACCGCGACTGGAACGACGTGGAGTTCGACCGCGACGGCAAGCCGGTGTGCCCGGAGGCGCGGCCCGACTACCTGCCGATGTGCGTGCGCGCCGGCCAGATCATCCGCGCGCGCTGCGAGGCGGCGGGGCTGCCGGCCGACGAGTGCGACCAGCGCGAGCGAGACGCGCGCGCGAACGCGGCTGCGGCGAGCATCGCGGCGCATCTCACCGTGCCGGGCGCGCGCGGAGCCGACTGGCTGGACGCCGGGCAGTGCCGCGACTGCCGCGAGCCCTCCTATCACTACCGCCCGAAGAGCTCCGCCCAGTACATGCTCGCGCTCGGCAACTTCGACGACGCTTCGGAGCCGCCGCGCCGCTTCCGCTTCGGCTTCATGGCGTCGAGCGACAACCACTATGCGCGGCCCGGGACCGGCTACAAAGAGGTGCACCGGCGCGGTTTCACGGAGTCGCTCGGCCGGCCGGGCGGCGCGCGCGGCCCGATCGCGCGGATGCTCCAGCCGCCCGTCGAGGAGCCCACGCTCGAATCGCGCCCCTTCACGGTCGACGCGCCCGGCTTCGGGGTGTTCGAGACCGAGCGCCAGGCCTCGTTCCTCACCACCGGCGGGCTCGTGGCCGTCCACGCGGACGGGCGCGATCGCGCCGCGATCTGGGACGCGCTCCGTCGCAAGGAGGTCTACGGCACCACCGGCCAGCGCACGCTGCTCTGGTTCGAGCTGCTGAACCCGCCGGGCTCGCGCGGCCGGACCGTGCCGATGGGCGGCGAGCTCGCGATGGGCGCCGACCCCATCTTCCAGGTGCGCGCGGTCGGCTCCTTCGAGCAGCAGCCGGGCTGCCCGGACGCGGCGACAGGCGCGCTCGGCGGCACCGACCTCGAACGCATCTGCAAGGGCGAGTGCTACCACCCCTCGGACCAGCGCCGGCTGGTGACGCGCATCGAGGTGGTGAAGATCCGCCCGCAGCGCGAGGAGGGCGAGGACGTGGGCTCGCTGGTGCGTGACCCCTGGCGGAGCTTCGCCTGCGAGCCGGACCCGGCCGGGTGCACCGCCACCTTTCCCGACCCGGACTTCGCGCGCGAGGGCCGCGACGCCGTCTACTACGCGCGCGTGTTCGAGGCGCCCATTCAGGGCGTGAACGGCGACAACCTGCGCTGTACGTTCGACGAGGCGGGCAACTGCAAAGACGTCACGCTCTGCCCCGGTGAGGGCGGCGACGCGGACGAGTGCCTCGGGGAGAAGGAGCCGCGCGCCTGGTCCTCGCCGATCTTCGTCGACTACGGCCGGAGTGCGAGATGATCCGCTACGAGGTCGAAGGCGAGATCGCCACCGTCGTGATCGACCGCCCCGAGAAGCGCAACGCGCTGACCTACGCGCTGCTCGGCGACTTCCTGGCCGCGGTGAAGCGCGCGGGCGAGGATGCGGCGGCGCGCGTCGTGATCGTGACCGGCGCGGGCGGCGCCTTCTGCGCCGGCACGGACCTCGCCGACCTCGCGACCGTGCCCGGCGCGCAGCGCGGGCTGCGCGGGCGGCCGGACCAGAGCGAGCGCTGGTGGCCGCTGGTGGCGTGCCCGAAGCCGGTGATCGCGGCGGTGGACGGCGTCGCGGTCGGCATGGGCGCCGAGTTCACGAGCCAATGCGACGTGCGCATCGCCTCGAACCGCGCGCGCTTCGCCTGGAACTTCGCGCACCGCGGCCTCGTGCCCGACACCGGCGCCGGCAGCTGGCTGCTGCCCCGTCTCGTCGGGCCCGCGCGCGCGCTCGAGCTGCTCTACTCCGGCCGCTTCGTCGCGGCCGAGGAAGCGCTCGCGCTCGGCTACGTGAGCCGCGTGGTGCCGCCCGAGGCGTGCCTGCCGGCGGCGCGCGAGCTGGCCCAGAGCTTCCTCGCCGGCTCGCCGTTCTCCCACCGGCGCATGAAGGAGCTCGTCTACCGCGGCCTCGAGCGCAGCCACGCCGAGCACATGGCCGCCCACGCCGAGGCCCTCACCGCCTGCTTCCGGTCCGCCGACCACAAGGAAGGCGTCGCCGCCTTCCTCGAGAAGCGCCCGGCCCGCTTCACCGGCCAGTAGCAGACGGGGACGTTCCTCGAAAAAGACTCCACTCGTCGAAGGTTCGTCGAGCGAACGATTCGAGCTTCGAGGAATGTCCCCGCTCCCCGGGGTGCGAGCCGGGTGGGCGGGGCTCTGGTAAATAGAGGTCCCTCGCGCGGAGCCGTACATGGACCTCGGAACCCTGCTCACCGGCAGCAGCGCCGGCCTGGTCGATCTCGCGGTCTTGATCGGCCGCGTCGCGATCGGCGTGTGCTTCGTGATCCACGCGCTCGGCAAGCTCGGCCTCGTCGGCACGGGCAACATGGCAGGCTTCGCCGAGTGGCTGCGCAGCCTGGGCGTGCCCTATCCGTGGGTGCAGGCGCGCGTCGCCATGCTGTCCGAGCTGAGCGGCGGCGCGCTGCTCGCGCTCGGGCTGTTCACGCGGCCCGCCTGTGTCTTGCTGATCGCGACGATGGTGGTCGCCGGCCTCCTCGGCCACAAGGGCGCGGGCTACCTGATCACGAACAACCCGCCCGGCGCCGAGTACACGATCAACCTCGCGGTGATCTGCTTCATGCTCCTCCTGATCGGGCCGGGCGTGCTGTCGCTCGACGCGATCCTGTTTTGAGGTCGGGAAAGAAGATGGGCCGCCTCGACGGCAAGATCGGGCTCGTGACCGGCGCCGCGCGCGGCACCGGCGAGCAGGTGGCGCGGCTGTTCGTGGCCGAAGGCGCGCGCGTGATGATCGGCGACGTGCTCGAGGCCGAAGGCGAGGCGCTCGCGAAGGAGCTCGGCGAGGCGGCCGCCTTCGTGCGCCTCGACGTCGGCTCGGAGGCCGACTGGGCGCGCGCCGTCGAGCGCACGCGGGAGCGCTTCGGCGGCCTCTCGGTGCTGGTCAACAACGCCGGCATCCTCCAGATGAAGCCGCTCGAAGAGACGACGCTCGCCGACTACGAGCGCCACGTCCGCGTGAACCAGATCGGGCCCTTTCTCGGCATGCGCGCGGTGGCGCCCGTGCTCAGGGCGGCCGGCGGCGGCTCGATCGTGAACGTCTCGTCGGTGGACGGCCTCAGCGCCAAGCCCAACATCGTGGCCTACGCCGCCACCAAGTGGGCGCTGCGCGGCATGACGCGCGTCGCCGCGCTCGAGCTCGGCAAGCACGGCATCCGCGTGAACACGGTGTGCCCCGAGGTGGGCGGGCCGGCCATGCGCGCGCCCTACGTGCCCGCGGGCATCGAGGTCGAGAAGACGCTCGCCTTCGCGCACGGGATCATCCCATACCAGCGCGCGCGCGAGCCGGTCGAGCTCTTGCGCGACGTCGCCCGCATGATCCTGTTCCTCGCCTCCGACGAGAGCCTCTCCTGCACGGGCGGCGACTATGCCGTGGACGCCGGCTGGACGGCGGGCCGGCTCTCCCAGAAGGCCTGACGTGCGCTCGGGCCTGCGCGCACTCTCCGAGATCGCCCGCTTCGACGAGGAGGCGGACGTGATCGTGGTCGGCCTCGGCTGCGCGGGCGCGGCGGCGGCGATCGAGGCGGCGCGTGCGGGCGCGCGCACCGTCGTGCTCGAGCGCGCCAGCGGCGGCGGCGGCACCTCCGCGCTCTCCGGCGGCGTGCTGTATCTCGGCGGCGGCACGAAGCTCCAGCACGCCTGCGGCTTCGAGGACTCGCCCGAGGCCATGTTCGCCTACCTGATGGCCTCGGTCGGAGATGCCCCCGACGAGGCGAAGACGCGCCTCTACTGCGAAGGGAGCGTCGCGCACTACGACTGGATCGTGGCGCAGGGCGTGCCGTTCAAGGAGAGCTTCTACCACGGCGTCTCGGGCGAGCCGCCGACCGACGACGGCCTCGTCTGGTCGGGCTCGGAGCGCTGCCATCCCTTCTGCGACGTGGCGAAGCCGGCGCCGCGCGGGCACGTGCCGCAGCACCCGCACCAGACCGGCCACGTGCTGATGAAGCACTTGATCGAGAGCGCGAAGACGAGCGGCGCGCGTATCGAGGGCGACGCGCGCGTGACCGCGCTCGTGGTGGACGGCGACGGCGCGGTCGTTGGCGCCGTGGCGCAGCGCTTCGGCACGGAGCGGAGCTTCCGCGCGCGGGGCGGCGTGATCCTCACCACGGGCGGCTTCATCCACGCCGACGAGATGCTGCGCCGCCACGTACCGCTCGCGCTGCGCTGCAAGGTGCGCGTCGGCGCGGAGGGCGACGACGGCTCGGGCATCCGCCTCGGCAGCGCGGCGGGCGCCGCCACGCTGCACCTCGACAAGGCGTCGATCTCGCTGCCCGTCACGCAGCCGTGGGGCCTCAAGCGCGGCGTCCTCGTGAACGCGCAGGGCCAGCGCTTCATCAACGAGGACGCCTACTACGGGCGGCTCGGCGAGGCTGCGCTCTTCCACCAGGGCGGGCGCGCCTTCTTGATCGTGGACGACGAGATCTTCGAGGAGCCCGACTACGTCAAGCGCGTGGCGGCCGCGGCCGAGACGCCCGAGGAGCTCGAACGCGAGCTCGGCCTGCCCGAAGGCAGCCTCGTCGCGACGCTCGC
>Ga0307411_10000616_pt1 | contig 12833 bp, 13 predicted proteins | sample DK1Ometagenome_2_FD_203712 | JGI IMG/M metagenome (GOLD analysis project Ga0307411, IMG submission 203712) | Maize rhizosphere microbial communities from greenhouse at UC Davis, California, United States - DK15-O-1 | ecosystem: Host-associated > Plants > Roots > Rhizosphere > Soil | place: USA...
ATGGCATTAGTAATGCTATCCAAGCCACTGATATTAAGGAATGTGTCCTGCTGACCGGCGAACGATGCATCGGGCAGATCCTCGGCCGTCGCCGACGAGCGCACGGCAAAGGACGCGCGCGGATCAGCGTCGGCGATCGCGCGATACGCGCGCTCGATGTCGGCGACGAATTCCGGGGGCAGCGGCTCATTGGCGATCCAGCCGCGAATCGATTCACCTGCGCGCGCCAGTGCGCGCACGTCGCCGACGTCGAGATCCTTCATCGCGTTGTCGATTCGCGATGCGAGGCCGTTGCGCTGCATGAACTCGCGGAACGCGTCCGCGGTCGTCGCGAATCCACCCGGTACGCGAATGCCCGCGGCCGCGAGCTCGCCGATCATCTCGCCGAGCGACGCGTTCTTGCCGCCGACCTGCGCGAGGTCGCGCATGCGCAAGCGCTCCAATGGTATGACGCGCACTGGTTCGGCCATGCGGGGATTCCTCTGAGAAGCAGGCGGGCGCTGCGAAGAAGGCAGCGTGCAATTCTAGCAAGCGCGATCGGAGCTACGCCGGAACCACAACGCTTGGGAGTCGCCTGAAACGATCGCGCCCGCTCGAGGCGGGCGCGCTGCGTGCGTCGATGCGGAAGCGCGATTAACCGCCGCGGCCTTCTCCGCTCGGCACGGCGGGCGACGTCGTGGCGGGCGCGAACGGCTCGGCGACGGCCGGCATGCCGAGGTCGTCGAAGCTACCCGCCGCTTCGCTGCCACCGTTCGCGCGGTTGCGCGCCGCGCGCCGCAGGCTGCGATAGAGATCGGGGTGCGCCTCTTTCAAATAGCTGATGATCTCGAAATCGACGCGCTTGACCTGCGAGAGATCGATCTGCTCGACGTGCACGAGCCGCAGCAACTCCTTCACGGGCCGCGGCATTTCGCGGCCGCTTTCGTAACGCGAGCCGCCGCTCTGCGTGACGCCGATTTGCGTCCAGAATTGCTCCTGGTTCATTCCGAGCCGGCGCCGGATTTCCCGGGGATTCAAAACGCGATCGAAGAATTTCACCGCAACTCCGCGTCAGTCAACGAGTTTAAGATACCGACTTGCTATACCATTGGCATATGGTTGCGCTTTTCCCGCGCCATTTCAAGCGCGACCGACCGGCGGCGGAAGATTCGGCATGAAATGCGGCAAAATTGAGACGCGGGAGCCAGGACGCCGTAAAAAGGCAACATTCGTCGCACGCGCAACCGCCGCGGCCCTGCCGCCCGCCCCGTCCCGACCAGCACCCTGACCCACGTTACATGCGCCGCTACGACCTCCACTGTCATTCCACCCGCTCGGACGGGGTCTTGACCCCTACCGAGGTAATCCGCCGTGCGGCTGGGGGCGGGGTCGACGTCATAGCGCTGACCGACCACGACGAGGTAGCCGGACTCGACGAGGCACGTGCCGCGGCACGCGAGGCCGGCATCGAATTCATCGACGGCTGCGAGATCTCGGTGACGTGGCAGGGCGATACCGTGCACGTGGTCGGGCTCGGCATCGACCCCGCCAATGCCGGCTTGGGCGAGGGCTTGGCGAGCGTGCGGGCCGGTCGCGACGCGCGTGCGCGCAAGATCGGCGAGTCGCTCGAGCGCGCCGGCATTCCCCGCGCATTCGAGGGCGCGCTCGCGTACGTGACGAGCGAGCGCCTCATCTCGCGCACGCACTTCGCGCGCTTTCTCATCGAAGCCGGCCATGTGCGTGACATGAAAGACGCTTTCAAGCGCTACTTGGCCGCGGGCAAGCCGGGCTATGTGCCGCATGCATGGGCCTCGCTTGCGCAGGCCGTCGACTGGATCCACGGCGCGGGTGGGCAGGCGGTGATCGCGCACCCGGGCCGCTATCGCGTGACGCCCGCGGAGTTGCGCGCGCTGATCGGCGAATTCCGCGACCTCGGCGGCGACGCGCTGGAGATCGTGTCGCCGTCGCACGCACCGGCCGAATACGCGTCGTTCGCGGCGATTGCGCGCAGTCACGGACTCAAGGGATCGTGCGGCACCGACTTTCACGGACCGGGCGAAAGCCGGTTCGACTTCGGCGAGCTGCCGCCGCTGCCGGGAGGCGTCGATCCGGTGTGGAGCGGCTGGTAGGGCGATGGCGAATCGGCGGACCGTCTTCTTCATCTCCGACCGGACCGGCATCACCGCGGAGATGCTGGGCAACAGCCTGCTCACGCAATTCGAGTCGCTGCAGTTTCACCGCGTGACGATTCCGTTCGTCGATTCGATGGAGAAAGTCGCCGACGCCGTGCGCCAGGTGAACGCCACCGCCCAGGCCGAGGGGCGACGGCCGATCGTGGTCAGCTCGATCGTCGATGACGTGATGAGCGAGGCGATCCGGCGCGATGTCGATGCGCTGACACTCGACATGTTCCAGACGTTCATCCAGCCGCTCGAGGCGGAGCTCGGCGCCAAGAGCTCGCATGCGGCCGGCCGCTCGCATGGCATCGCCAACAGCCACGAATACTTCGCGCGGATGGAAGCGATCAATTTCACGCAGGCCTACGACGACGGCGCCGCCACGCGCGATCTCGACAAGGCGCAGGTGATCCTGATCGGGGTCTCGCGCTGCGGGAAGACGCCGACATCGCTATATCTCGCGCTGCAGTTCGGCATCCGCGCCGCGAACTTCCCGCTGACCCCCGACGATTTCGCCGATCGCAGGCTGCCCGGGTCGGTTGCGCCGTTTCGCGAGCGCCTGTTCGGCCTCACCATCCAGCCCGAGCGCCTGCGCGAGATCCGCGAGGAGCGGCGGCCGGGCAGTCACTACGCGCAGCTCGACAACTGCCGGTACGAGGTGCGCGAGGCCGAAAACCTGATGCTGCAGCACGATCTGCCAATGCTGGACACGACGTCGAAGTCGATCGAGGAGATCGCGACAACGATCCTGCATCGCGCGAAGCTCGCGCGTCACATTTTTTAGGCCCTTGCGGCCCTCGGCGGCGAGTCCCGCCGCATGCACCGGGACGGCGCACCGAGCCCGGCTGCATACCTGTCGCAGCGCTCACGTCTGGCAAATTGTCCAGAAATGTGCGTACCGCCGACCGGTTCTGCTGCTAGCGTTCGGCACCGTCCCTCCGGCATTCGCCGACGCGCGGGATGCGGAAGGGGAAAACCGCAATGATTGCCGTGTGGCGACTGATCCGAGGCAACCCGCTGCTTTGGCTCCTCGTTTTCGTGCCCGGCGTGCTCGTCATCGAGTACGCGAGGCCCGAGGCGGGCATGGCGCTGTTCGTGCTGTCGGTGCTGGCCATCGTGCCGCTGGCGGCCTTGCTGAGCCTCGCGACCGAAGCGGTGGCCGCGAAGACCGGCGACACGGTCGGAGGGCTGCTCAACGCGACGCTCGGCAACCTGACCGAGCTCGTGATCGCGCTCACCGCGCTGCAAGCCGGCCAGATCATGCTCGTCAAGGCGTCGATCGCCGGTGTGATCGTGGCGAACGCGCTGTTCATGCTCGGCATGTCCTTCGTGCTCGGCGGCCTGCGGCATCATGCGCAAGAGTACAACGCGGCCACCGCGCGCCTGCAAGCGGGACAGCTCTTCCTCGCGACGATCGCGATCATGGTGCCGTCGATCGTGCCCGACGCCGGGGCCGGTCGCGGGCCCGAGTTCACGCAACGGCTGAGCCTCGGCCTCGCGCTGCTGCTGATCGCCATCTACGTGCTGGGGCTCGTGTTCTCGCTGAAAACGCACCGCGAGTTCTTCGGTGCGGCTGCGCATCACAGCGACGAACACCACGAGCCTTGGCCGATCGGTGTCGCGCTGGCAACACTTGCTGGCGTGACCGTCCTCGTTGCGCTCGTAAGCCACGTGTTCGTCGGGTCCGTGCAGGAGGCGGCCGAAGGACTTGGGATGAGCGATGCCTTCGTGGGCTTCGTCGTCGTAGCGCTGGTCGGCGGCGCCGCCGAAATGGCGTCCGCGTTCTCGGGCGCACGCAAGAACCGGCTCGATTTGAGCGTAGGCATCGCGCTCGGCAGCGCGACGCAGATCGCGCTGTTCGTCGCCCCTGTCCTCGTGCTCGCAAGCTACGTGATCGGACCGGCGCCGATGTCGCTCGCGTTCTGGCCCGGAGCCGTCGCGATGATGTTCCTCGCGACGCTCACCGCGGCGATGGTCTGCAACACAGGCCGAAGCGCGTGGTTCATCGGCGTGCTCGTGCTCGGTGTGTACGCGACGTTCGCATTGACGCTGTACCTGCTGCCGCCGGCAGCCCGCTGAGGTCGCCAATGACCGCTCAAATCGAGCTTACCGTCGCGGAGGGCACGCGGAGCCGCCTGCTCGATCCGGTCGATCGGATCTCCGAGATCCTGTTCGGGCTCATCATGGCCGTGACGTTCGTTGGATCGATCTCGGTCGCGACGGCCGGGAGCGAGGACGTGCGCACCGCGACGGCGTCGGCGCTCGGGTGCAACCTGGCGTGGGGCCTCGTCGACGCGGTGATGTACGTGATCCGCAACGTCACCGAGCGGACCCGCCGGCGCACGCGGGCGCAGCGCATCGTCGAAGCGTCGCCCGAGGCGGCGCGCGACATGATTGCGAAGGAGCTGCCGCCGGGCATCGCCGACATTACCGGGCCCGAGGAGCTCGAGGCGATGCGCGAGCGACTCCGCGCCGTGCCGCTTCGGCAGTCACCGGTGGTGACCGGTCGCGACTTCCTCGAAGCCACCGGTGTGTTTCTACTCGTCGTACTGGCGACGTTTCCACTCGTCGTTCCGTTCCTGCTGATCGACGACGTCGCAACCGCGAAGCACGCCTCGCGCGCCGCCGCGTTCGTCATGCTGTTCCTCGCGGGTTACGAACTCGGCCGCCATGCCGGCCATCCGCATCCGTTGCGACTGGGCGCCGCGATGGCCGTGTTCGGGGCGGTCCTGATTCTTGCCGTGATCGCGCTCGGCGGATGATCACAGTGCGGCGTTGTGTTGCGATCGGCGCCGTGGCAGGCATGCTCGCACCGAGTGCTTCGCCGGCGGCGGAGCCCGACGCCGCGGAGCCGGACGCCGCACCGGAGACCAGCTTCACGCTGACCGGTTCGTATTACGCAATGCGCGACGAGCCGGACTTCACTGTCTACGTGGCCGCGGTGCAGCGGGGTCCGCTCCGGTTCGAAGCTCGTCACAATTACGAGGCGAAGTCGGCCACGTCGGCGTTCGCTGGCTACGAGTGGTCCGGCGGTGAAGGCGTCGCCTGGTCGGTGACGCCGATGCTGGGCGGTCTCTTCGGCAGCGCGCGCGGTGTCGTTCCGGCCTTGGAAGCGAGCGTCACCTGGCGAAAGCTCGACCTCTACGTCGAAGCCGAGTACGTGCACGATCTGAACGATAGCAGCGCCAGCTATTTCTATGCGTGGACCGAGCTCGGCTGGCGACCGGTGGAACCGGTTCGGATCGGGCTCGTCGGTCAGCGCACGCGCATCGTGGCCAACGACCGCGATGTTCAGCGCGGCGTGTTCGGGCAGGTCACGCTCGGAAAGGCGACGATCGGCGTTTACGCCTTCAATCCCGAATCCGCGAGCCGCTATGTCATCCTGTCGCTGGCGCTCGCGTTTTGAATGCCGGGTGCGCAGTGCGGCCACGTGCGCCGGCGCTTGAAGCGGTCTGCTTTAGCTCCGCGCAGCCGTGCGCTGCCGCACGCTTTCGTACAGGAGCACAGCCGCTGCAGCAGCCGCGTTGAGCGACTCACTCCCCGGTGCCATGGGGATCGCGACGCGTCGGTCGGCCACTGCGAGCACTTCGGGAGAAAGTCCCTGCCCTTCGCTGCCGATGACGATCGCGATGCGCCCGGTGAGATCGCTATCGAACACGGACGGCGCGCCGGCGGCAACCGTCGCGACGACCCGTCCTTTCGCCGCGCGAAACCGCGCGATCCATTGCGCGAGGTCCGCATCCTCGACGAGCGCGGTGAGGAAATGCGCGCCCTGCCCAGCGCGCAGCGCCTTTGGCGACCACGCGAACGCACAGTGCGGCGACAGCGCGACCTGGTCGACGCCGGCGGCGGCGGCCGTGCGGATCATCGTCCCGACATTGCCCGGGTCCTGTACGCCGTCGAGGAGCAGGCAGAACGTCCCATCGGCCGAGGGTTCCGTCCGCGGCGCGCTGACGACCGCCAGCGCGCCGATGTCGGACGGCAGCGTGGCGATCTCCGAGAACAGCGCGCGCGATACGGCGAACGTCCGCGCGGACGGCACGCGCGCCGCGAGCTGCGCGATTTCCGCGTCGTTAAGCACGTCGTCGACGACGACCAGCATTTCGGGTGCGCCGACGCGCTCGCAATAGACGCCGATCAGGTGCGCGCCCTCGAGCACGCAGCGACCGGACTTGCGGCGCTCGCGCGATGACGCGATCAGCCGCGCGACGTCGCGCAGCCGCTCGTTATGGCGGCTTGCGATCCGGTGCACGGCGCGGCGTGCCCGGCGTTGCCGGCTTCACGCCGGCGCCGCCGCTCTGGATCTGGAAGAACACTTCGTCCTGGCGGATCATGCCGAGCTCGGCGCGAGCGCGCTCCTCGATCGCCTCCGAGCCGGTCTTCAGGTCGCGCACGTCGGCGTCGAGCGCGTCGTTGCGCATCTCGAGCTTCGCGTTCGCTTCGCGCTGCGCGGCGAGCTGGCGATCATATTCGCGAACCTGCAGCCAGCCGCCCTTGCCGAGCCACATCGGGTATTGCAGCGCCAGGATCAGCAGTGCGAACGCGATGGCAAGCCAGCGCATGTCAGCCGGGGAATGCAAGCTGATTCATGTCAGCGCAGGTTGAACAGCGCCGCGCGACCCGGATACGACGCGGCGTCGCCCAGGTCCTCTTCGATTCGCAGCAGCTGGTTGTACTTCGCGATCCGGTCCGAGCGCGACAGCGAGCCGGTCTTGATCTGGCCCGCATTGGTGCCGACCGCGATGTCCGCAATGATCGAATCCTCGGTCTCGCCCGAGCGGTGCGACACGACGGCCGTATAACCCGCGCGATTGGCCATCGTGATGGCGGCGAACGTCTCCGACAACGTGCCGATCTGGTTGATCTTGATCAGAATCGAATTGGCGACGCCCTTGTCGATGCCTTCGCGCAGGATCCTGGTGTTAGTGACGAACAGATCGTCGCCAACGAGTTGTATGTGCTTGCCGAGGCGCTCGGTCAGATACTTCCAGCCGTCCCAGTCGTCCTCGGCCATGCCGTCCTCGATGCTGACGATCGGGTACTTGTCGCACCACGACGCCAGCACGTCGGCGAACTCGCGTGCGCCGAGCGCGCGGTTTTCCGCTTCGAGCCGATAGGCGTTATCGCGGTGGAATTCCGACGCCGCGCAGTCGAGCGCGAGCGCGATGTCAGTGCCCGGCGTATAGCCCGCCTTGTCGATCGCCTCGACGAGGAGTTGCAACGCCGCCTCGTTCGACGGCAGGTCGGGGGCAAAGCCGCCCTCGTCGCCGACGGTGGTCGGCATGCCGCGCGCGTCGATCATCTTCTTCAGCGTGTGAAACACTTCAGCGCCGTAGCGCACCGCCTCGCGGAACGTCGGGGCGCCGAGCGGCACCAGCATGAACTCCTGCAGATCGATCTTGTTGTTTGCGTGCGCGCCGCCGTTGATGACGTTCATCAGCGGCACCGGAAGCTGCATTTCGCCGGCGCCGCCGAGATAGCGATAAAGCGGCAGCGAGCATTCGTCGGCCGCCGCCTTGGCCACGGCGCAGGAGACGGCCAGCAGCGCGTTGGCGCCAAGACGCGACTTGTTGTCGGTGCCGTCGAGGTCGATCAGCGTGCGGTCGATCAGTCCCTGCTCGGTAGCGTCGAGGCCGAGCACCGCTTCGCAGATCTCGGTGTTGACGTGCTCGACCGCCTTCATGACGCCCTTGCCGAAATAGCGCGCCTTGTCGCCGTCGCGCAACTCGATCGCTTCTTTCGAACCGGTGGATGCGCCGGACGGCACGGCCGCGCGCCCGGACACGCCGGATTCGAGCACGACATCGGCCTCGATCGTGGGATTGCCGCGCGAATCGAGGATTTCCCGCGCGACGACGTCGACGATGGCACTCATCTCTTCAGCTTCTCATCCCTGCATCAAGTCACGTTCGGGAAATCCTGCCGTCTTCACCGTCGCGTCGATTTGCTTCAGCGTTTCGAGCAGCGCGCGCATACGACCGAGCGGCCACGCGTTGGGGCCGTCGGACAGTGCGACCTCCGGGTTGGGATGCGTTTCCATGAACACGCCCGCGACCCCGGCCGCGACCGCCGCGCGCGCGAGCACCGGCACGAACTCGCGCTGGCCCCCCGAGGATGTCCCCTTGCCGCCCGGAAGCTGCACCGAATGCGTCGCGTCGAAGACCACCGGGCAGCCGGTGTCGCGCATGATCGCGAGCGAGCGCATGTCGGACACGAGGTTGTGATAGCCGAACGACGCACCGCGCTCGCACACGAGCACGTTGTCGGCGTTGCTCGCCGACTTCGCCTTGGCGACCACCTGCTTCATGTCTTCGGGCGCGAGAAACTGGCCCTTCTTGATGTTGACCGGCTTGCCGCTGCGCGCCACCGCCTGGATGAAATCGGTTTGCCGGCACAGGAACGCGGGCGTCTGCAGCACGTCGACGACTTCGGCGGCCGCGGCGATCTCGTCCTCGGCATGCACGTCGGTCAGCACCGGCACCGCGACATGCTTGCGCACGTCGGCAAGGATGCGCAGGCCCTCCTCCATCCCGGGGCCTCGGAACGACGAATGCGAGCTGCGGTTGGCCTTGTCGTACGACGACTTGAAGATGAACGGAATGCCGAGGTCGGCGCAGATCGCCTTCAGCTCACCCGCCACGTCCATCTGCAGCTGCCGCGACTCGACAACGCACGGGCCGGCGATGAGGAAAAGCGGGCGGTCGAGACCGACGTCGAAGCCGCAGAGCTTCATGCCGACGCGACGAGCCGCGCGACGGGCGCCGGCGCAGCCGTCTCCCGCCGCTGTTTGCGCTCGAGCGCCGCGCGGACGAAGCTCAGGAACAACGGATGGCCGCGGCGTGGGTTCGACGTGAATTCGGGGTGGAACTGGCAGCCGAAGAACCATGGATGATCCCGCAGTTCGATCATCTCGCACAGGTCGCCGGCGGTGGCGCTCTTAGCCCACGCGCCCACCGTCAGGCCGGCGGCCTCGATGCGCGGCAGGTAATGGTTGTTCACTTCATAACGATGGCGATGCCGCTCGGCCACCGTGGTGCTGCCGTAAATCCTGTGCGCGAGCGAGCCGGGCACGACCTCGCACGGCTGTGAGCCGAGGCGCATCGTGCCACCCAGATCCGACGACGCCGTGCGCTTTTCGATCGTCCCGTCGCGGTTCTGCCACTCGGTGATCAGCGCGACCACCGGATGCGGCGTCGCAGTATCGAATTCGGTGCTGTTCGCATCCGCGAGATGCGCTTCGTGGCGCGCGAACTCGATGACCGCGAGCTGCATGCCGAGGCAGATGCCGAGATAGGGCACGCCGTGCTCGCGCGCGTAGCGAATGGCCGCGATCTTGCCCTCGACGCCGCGCTTGCCGAAGCCACCGGGAACGAGGATGGCATCGATGTCCTTCAGCGCGTCGACGCCGTCACGTTCGACCACTTCGGAATCGACATACTGGATTTCGACGCGGGCGCGCGTATGCATGCCGGCATGCATCAGCGCCTCCGACAGCGACTTGTACGACTCGGTCAGGTCGACGTACTTGCCGACCATCGCGATTTTCACGACGCGCTCGGGGTGCTCCAGTGATTCGACCAGCTGATGCCACGTCGACAGATCGGCCGGCGGCGGCTCCAGCCCCAGTTTTTTGCAGACGATGACGTCGAGACCCTCGGCGTGCAGCGCCGCCGGAATCTTGTAGATCGAGTCGGTGTCGAGCGCCGAAATGACGGCCTCGAACGGAACGTTGGTGAAGAGCGCGATCTTGCGCCGATCGCCTTCGGGCACCGGCCGGTCGGCACGGCACAGCACGACGTCAGGCTGGATGCCGATCTCGCGCAGCTCCTTGACCGAGTGCTGCGTCGGCTTGGTCTTCATCTCGCCCGCCGTCGGAATGAACGGCACGAGCGTGAGATGGATGTAGCAGACGTTGTCGCGGCCGAGCGTGATGCCCATCTGCCGGATCGCTTCCAGGAACGGCAGCGACTCGATGTCGCCCACGGTGCCGCCGACCTCGACGACCGCCACTTCGGCATCGCCCGCGCCGCTGCGGATCCAGCCCTTGATTTCGTCGGTGATGTGCGGAATCACCTGCACGGTACCGCCGAGATAATCGCCGCGGCGCTCCTTGCGGATGACGCTCTCGTAGATCTGACCCGTGGTGAAGTTGTTGCGCTTCGTCATCCGCACGTCGGTGAAGCGCTCGTAATGACCGAGGTCGAGATCGGTCTCGGCGCCGTCGTCGGTGACGAACACTTCGCCGTGCTGGAACGGCGACATCGTCCCCGGATCGACGTTGATGTACGGATCGAGCTTGAGATTGGTGACGCGGACGCCGCGGGAAGCAAGAATCGCGGCGAGTGACGCGGCGGCGATGCCCTTCCCCAACGAGGAAACGACGCCGCCCGTCACGAACACGAACTTGGTCATCGGCTGGCCAGTTCAGGAAATTGGTATTTTACCGGAACCGCGCGATGCCTCCAAGCGCGGACGCGACGGGCGCAGCATTTTTGCATCGCGCGCGCGGGCCGCTGATGCACGCACGCGACACGAGGTCGAAACTGTGCCGCGGCGAGATCCTGCGCCGCCGCAAGGTCCTACGCGGCGGCGAGGCCCTCCGCCATCCGCGCGCGCGTCGCGTCCCGACCCACCAATTCCAGCACGGCGTCGAGCGCGGGTGTTTTGAGGGTGCCGGCAACCAGCGCGCGCAACGGCATCATCACCTGCGCCGGCTTCAGCCCATGCCGGGCAGCGGCGGCTTTCACGATCGCGGCAATCGCCTCGCGCGACCAATCGATCGCCACGAACTCGTCGCGCAATTCAGTCAGCGCGGCACGATTGGCGGCTGTGATCTGCTCCGCGAGCATTGGGGGATCGAGCGGCGGCGCCTGATAGTAATAGCGGGCGGCTTCCGCCATCGCCGACAGCGTCGGCGTCCGATCGCGCAACAGCAGCGCCACCTTCGCCACCGGCGGCCCCCCCGCCGTGCCGATGCCGGCCGCCGTGAGAAACGGCGCGAGCCTGCGCGCGATTTCGTCCGGATCGAGGCGCTTCAAGTGCTCGTGATTGAGCCATTCGAGCTTCTCGGGATCGAAGCGCCCTGGCGATGCCGTGAGGCCTTTCAGGTCGAACCAGCCGACGAACTCTTCGACGCCGAAAACCTCGGCGTCGCCGTGCGCCCAGCCGAGGCGCGCGAGATAGTTGACGACCGCCTCAGGCAGGTAGCCGTCATCCCGGTACTGGAGAACGCCGCGTGCGCCGTGCCGCTTGGATAGCTTCTCTCCCGTCGGCGTCAGCACGGTCGGCAAGTGGCCGTAGACCGGTGGCGTCGCACCGAGCGCGCGCAGGATGTTGATCTGGCGTGGCGTGTTGTTGACATGGTCGTCGCCGCGGATCACGTGCGTGATGTGCATTTCCAGGTCGTCGACGACGACGCAGAAGTTGTACGTCGGCGTGCCGTCGGCGCGTGCGATCACCAGATCGTCGAGCTCCGCATTCGCGATCTCGATAGGACCCTTGACCGCGTCGTGCCACGCGACGACGCCGTCGTCGGGGTTGCGAAACCGGAACACGGGCGCGACGTCCGCCGGCGGCGTGCGCCCCTGCGCGTTCTCGGGGCGCCAGCGCCCGTCGTAGCGCGGCTTCTCGCCGCGCGCCATCTGCTCGGCGCGCAGCGCGTCGAGCTCGGCGGGCGTCGTGTAGCAGCGATAGGCGAGCCCGCGCGCCAGCATGTCGTCGAGGACCGCGCGATAGCGGTCCATCCGCTGCATCTGGTAGTACGGACCCTCGTCGTAGTCGAGACCGAGCCACGCCATCGCGTCGACGATCGCGCGCTCGGCCTCCACGGTGGAGCGCTCCTGGTCGGTGTCCTCGATGCGCAGGATGAACGTGCCGCCGTGATGGCGGGCGAACGCCCACGGGAACAGCGCCGAGCGGATGTTGCCGAGATGCAGAAAACCCGTAGGGCTCGGTGCGAAGCGGGTGCGGACGGCGGTCACGATATTGTCGATCCGGCGAAGGGACGGCGCGCGGTGGCAACGGTGGTCGCTGTGAAAAGGTGTTGCGCAGCCGTTACCATTCTAGCCCGGCATCGTTGGGAGGCCCCATGATGGTCGCCGTGTTCGCCGCACTGCTGTGCGCGTTCGTGGCCGGCTGGTTCGGCCGCCGTCGGCTGGCGGCCGCGTGCATCGCCGCCACGTTCGTCCTCGCGCTCGGACTGTTTCTCTACGAGGTCTACAGCCCGGAATACGGCTTCCGGATGCCGTGGATTCGCACGCAGGCAGTGCCCGAGCCGGTGTCCTTGGCGGCGTTGTCCTGAAGCGCAATGAGGCCCCCGTCCACCGTGCGCCGGCAATTAGTCATTCGGCTCGATGATGCCTATCTGCTTGTCGTAATGCTTGGCATCGCCGCCATCCTGACCGCGGCGATGACGCTGCAATACGCGAACGGCGAGCTCCCCTGCCCGCTGTGCCTGCTCGAGCGCGTCGCGCTGTTCGGCGTGTGCTTCGGAATTCTGCTGAACTTTCGCTGTGGCTTTTCCGGGCGCAATACCGGATGCAGCCTGCTGTTCGCCGTGCTGCTGCTCGTCGTATCGGTGCGTCAGACGCTGCTCGACATCTATCCACGCCCGGGCCACGCGTATATCGGCAGCGCGATCCTCGGCATCCACATGCCGGTGTGGTCGATGATCATCGC
>Ga0307411_10000617_pt1 | contig 12829 bp, 10 predicted proteins | sample DK1Ometagenome_2_FD_203712 | JGI IMG/M metagenome (GOLD analysis project Ga0307411, IMG submission 203712) | Maize rhizosphere microbial communities from greenhouse at UC Davis, California, United States - DK15-O-1 | ecosystem: Host-associated > Plants > Roots > Rhizosphere > Soil | place: USA...
GCTGTCCACCACCGTGGCGCCGGCGCGGCGCAGGTCGGCCACGGCGCGGCCGAAGACGGCGACCACCTCGGGGTCCGCCGAGGGGCGCGCGTAGGCCTGGGTGAGCACGCCGATGCGCGCGCCCTGGAGGCCGTCGCGGCGGAGTGCCGCGGCGTAGTCAGGCGCGGGGCGGTCGCGCGCCGCCTCGGTGAGCGGGTCGTCGGGGTCGTACCCGGCCACCACCTGGAACATGGCGACGGCGTCGGCCACCGAGCGCGCCATCGGGCCGGCGACGTCGTAGGCGAGGAAGAGCGGCACCACGCCACCCCGGCTGGTGAGTCCCATGGTGGAGCGGATGCCCACGAGCGCCTGGTGCGACGACGGGCCACGGATGGAGTTCCCGGTGTCGGTGCCCAACGCCACCGCGCCCAGGTTGGCGGCCACGGCGGCGGCCGAGCCGCCGCTCGAGCCGGCGGTCACGCGGTCGAGCGCGTAGGGGTTCTTCGTGTAGCCGGGGAGGATCGAGCTCACCGTTTCGTACGGCGTGAACGCGAACTCCGCCATGTTGCTCTTGGCGAGCACGATCGCCCCCGCCTCGCGCAGGCGCCGCACCTGGAAGGCGTCGCGCGTCGAGACGAACCCCTGGAGCGAGAGCGAGCCGGCGGTCGTCGGCAGCTCCGTCGTCTCGAAATTGTCCTTGACGATCACCGGCACGCAGTGGAGCGGGCCGAGGGCGCCGCCGCGCGCCTGCACCACGTCGAGCGAGTCCGCCACCGGCCGCGCGCGGTCGCTGACGACGACGAGGGAGTTGATTGCCGGGCCGCGGCGGTCGTACGCCGCGATGCGCGCGAGGTAGCTGTCCACGAGGGCGCGGCAGGTGAGCGTGCCGCCCCGCAGCGCCGCGTGGATGCCGGCGATGGTCGTCTCTTCCACCCGGAAGGACGCGCCCCGCCCCGCCGCGGCGCGCGAGGCGCAGCCGACCAGCGCCGCGGCCCCGCAGAGCGCCGCCAGCGAGCGGGCTCTACCGTTACGCCAATGCACCGCCAGGAGTCCTCCCTGAGAAGCCGTAGCCCCCTCCATCGCCCTTCCCCGCCGTTTTCCCGCTGCGAGCCGACCCATGCGAATCCTCCGGCACTCCGTGCGTTCGCTGTCCCCCGCCGTGTTGCTGCTGGCCGCCGTCGCCTGCGGCGGGCGCGCCCGCCGGGTCGAGTCCCCGTCGTTCCCCTTCGAGCGTCCGACAGTCGCGCTGCAGGACGTGCGGCTGCGCGGCGCCGGGTTGCGCGGCGGCGCGGCGGAGGTCGAGCTGCGCGTGTTCAACCCGAACGACTACGACCTCACGTCGCCGCGCGTGGACTACCGCGTGCTGCTCGACGACGTGGAGGTCGCCACCGGGCTCACGGACCTCGACGTGACGGTCCCCGCCGGGGACTCGGTCGTGGTGAAGCTGCCGGCCAACTTCGGCTACCTGGCGATGGGCCGGGCGGGGCGGGTGCTGGCGAACAGCGGCGCCGCCCCCTACCGGGTGCTCGGCCGCATCACCGTGGGCACCCCGTACGGGCGCACCGCCTTCCCGTACGACCGCGCGGGGCAGTTCTCGACGCTGAGCGCGCGGCTGACGCGCTAGGCAGCGCCGGCCGCGCACCGCCGGGCGCTACCTGCCGAAGCCGATCGCCGAGGAGCCGTCGGGCTTCGCGGGCGTGACCGTGACGTCCGCGATGCTCTCGTAGGCGACCACGGCGCGCTCGGTCTCGTGGGTGATGCCACCGACTTTGAGATCGGCCTTCCAGCGCGGCTCGCGCGTGGGCTCGCCGGGGTGCGACTGGTAGGCCTCCACCGTGACGTAGCCGCTGTGCACCGAGGTGACGGCGCGCAACCGGTGACGGCGACCGCTCAGGAGGTTCAGCGTGACCACGGCGCTGCCGCCGAGGGCGTCCACGTCGGCCTGGAGAATGGTGCGGAAGTACTCGGAGTCGAACACGCGGAGTCCCGGTGGGCGGTTGCCGGGCGGCGCTGCCTTCCGCAGCCCGGGTGAGGTGGTGGGCTGCAGAAGTTACGGGCCGGCGGCGGCCGCCGGGAGTGCAGGCAGGGCCCGCGCGGCGGCGCGAGAGAGGTCGCGGAAGAGCGCCCGAGGTCAGCGGCGCACCGGCTCCGCCTCGCGCGCCTTGACCTCCACCGGCTCGGCGGGCCCCACGCCGAGCGGCCGCAGGCCCCCCTTCTCGGTGAAGAAGTTCGTCATGAAGCGCTGCCCCTCGCCGATGCGCTCCACCTCCACGGCCACCGAGTCGATCCCCTGCTCGAGCCGCGTCAGCCGGTCGACGATCTCGCGCGGGATCGCGGTGACCACCGCGGCGCCGCGCCGCCAGATGCGCCGCGCGTAGGCGATGGAGATCGGCAGGAGAACGACGACGATGAATATCCCGCCCAGGATGAACGCCTCCTCGGGCGGTCCCGTCTCGGGCGGCGGCGGCGGCTCGATGGTGGCGCCCGGCACCGCCGCGGCGCGGGCCACCTCGCCGTCGGCGGCGGCCATCTGCTGCTCGACGGCGACGATGCGCTGGTCGATGGCGGTGATGCGCTGCTCGAGCCCGGCGCGGTCGGCGCCGGTGACCATCGGGTCCTGGAGGCGCTCCGAGAGCTCGCGCCGCTTGTCTTCGAGCGTCTCGATCTGGTTGGCGAGCTCTTGCCGCGAGGCGCGGAGCGCCTGGTAGACGTCGGCCGCGCTCGTGGTGATGGGCTGCCCGTCCACGATCACGCCCGGCACGCCCTGAGCGAGTGCGGCCGGCGGAGCCGGGGGCGCCGGCGGGGCGGGTGGCGTGGGCGGAGTCGGTGGAGTCGGCGGGGTGGGCGGGCTCTGGAGCAGCGGCATCAACGGTCCCTCGTGACGCGCACCCCGGCGGCGGGCGCGACCTGAAAGGTGAATGGCGTATCAGCCGTACGCCCGGTCCGGAGGCGCTGTTTCAGGGCGCCGCGTACCGCGGCGGCGCCCGCGCATCACCGCTGCGTTAGGCAGTACCGGCCGCCGGCGCCCGGCGCAGATCCTCGAGCAGCGCCCGCCCCGCCGGCCACTCCCCGAGCCCGCTGGCGCTGTTCAGGTGACCGGCCGCGCCCGCGTTCACGAAGCGGCTCCCCCACGCCCGCGCGAACGCCGCCGCGCGGTCGAGGGTGACGTACTCGTCGTTCGTGCTCGCAACCACCGTGCTCGGAAACGGCAGCTCGGCCAGCGGCACGGGCGCGAAGCCCGTCGGCCCCACGGGAAAAGATGGCGCCTCGGGGTCGGAGGGCGCCACGAGCAGCGCCCCCCGCACCCGCGCGAGGTGGGCGGGCGGGGCGCTCCCGGCCCAGTGGGCGACGAGGGCGCACGAGGCGCTGTGCGCGACGAGCAGCGCCGGCCCGTGGAGCGCGGCGATCTCCGCGTCCAGTCGCGCCGCCCAGTCCGCGCAGCGGGGCGTGTCCCAGTCCGCCTGCACCACGCGGCGGCAGGCCGGGTCGGCGCGCTCCCAGTAGCTCTGCCAGTGTTCCGGGCCGGAGTCGTAGAGCCCCGGCAGGATCAGCGTCACCGTGCGGCTCATGACGCGCCGGGCGCGGCGGTGTCGTCGGGGCTCACGGCTGCTTCAGCACGATCTCGGCGTCCACGTGGTAGTCCCGCACCAGCCCCTGGAGCGTGAGCGTCGCCCGCACCGGGATCCGCTCGTCGCCGCGCAGCGTGCCGTCGGCCAGGCCGCGCTGGACCGCGCGCTCGATCTCGCGCTGCGCGGTGACGCCGAACTCCTTGAGGAACTTCCGGATCGAGAGGTTGAGGGCGTCCTCGTTCATCGTGCGCTCCGTGGCCTGGGGGCGGGCGGGCGGCACCCCGGTCGTTAGGCCCCGGCGGTCGCCGTCCCACCACAAGAGTGGCGCCGCGGGCGCCCCTGGGGAAGCGGGCGCGCCGCTTGCCCCGGTGGCGGCCCCACCGCTACCCACTCGGAGTGCCCCGCGATGCAATACCTCGGATATGCCGCCGGCTTCCTCACCGTCGTCTCCTTCCTTCCCCAGGTAGTCCGCGTCTGGCGGACCAAGCAGGTCGCGGATCTCTCCTTCCGGATGTTCGCCCTGCTCGTCGCCGCCGGCTCGCTCTGGATCGCGTACGGCGTGCTGACCGCCGACTGGCCGGTGATCGTCACCAACGCGGGTACGGTCTCGTTCAACCTCGCCATCCTGACCGCCAAGGTGCGCTACCGGGACCGCGGCGCGCCGGGCGACTGACGGCGGCGGGCCGCGGGCCGGCCGAGTCGCTCGATGGCGCCCATGACGAGCAGCGAGACGCGGTCCGCCGCCGGGCAGGCGTGGGCGTAGAGCAGGTCCACGTTCTGGAAGGCGGCCGCCAGCAGCGGCGGATCGCCGGCGAGGGCATCCGCTGCCCGCTCCACCGCCGGTGCGTCGCCGACGCTCGCCGCCAGCAGCCTGACGAGGCGCCGCCCCACCGCGCGCTCGCGCCGGCTCGGGTGGGCGGCTGCCGGCGCACCCAGCGGGTGCGCCACCTGGGCGACCACGGCCGTCACGAACGGGAGTGCCCGCGGCCCGAGCTCCGGGGGGAGTGAGGCGCCAAGCCAGGCGCGCGTCGACGGGCGGAGCTGCTGCATGACGAGCAATCTAACGGATGAGCCCGTCAGCCTGACGAGCGCCTGCATAACGGCTCAGCACGATTGTGAGAGAAATCACACGGTCGCTGCGTCTTACCAAACGCTGGATGTGCGCCGAGCACGCGCCCGCGCCGCGCGTGCCACTGCACGTCTTGCTGCACCGGCCCGCCCGGCCGCCGCAGCCGCGGGAGGATGCCCCCTCCCCACCGCTCGCGGGGCCGACGACGCCACGCTGCTCGCCGCGGAGCAGTCGCACCGCTCGATCCCGGGCGGCCGGCGCTCCGCGCCCGTTCGACTCAGGCGCCCGATCGCACCCCTCAGCAGAAGGAACCTGCATCCATGACCCGGCTCACGAAGCTGCTCCGTGCGCTTCCCATCGCCGCCCTGTTCGTCGCCTGCCAGGACGCGCAGGCGCCGACGTCGCCGTCGAAGGCGATCCCCGTCGCGCCGCCCGCGAGTGACATCGCGCAGGGCGGCGCGAACTCTTCCTTCACCTTCCTGCCGCCGCTCGTCCAGGCGCCCGCCCGGGAGGGGACGTTCGACAACTCCAAGAACCCCCTCATCCTGGTCTGCGAGCTGACGGGCAGCACCTGCGATCCCCGGAAGTACATCGCGTTCTTCATGCGCACGATGGGGACGACCAAGATCCTGGTGGACGACGGTGACGAGGCGTACGCGGTCAACTGGAACACGCAGAAGTGGAACCTCGACGCGAGCAAGATTTACCGCCTGCGCGTGTTCGTGGACGGCCGGGAGATGGGGCACGTGGACCTCGACGCCGTCGCCAACGAGGCGGAGGCCGCCGGCGTGGACCGCAACAACTTCGCGCCGGTCGTGGTCGGCTCCACGCTCGCCATCCGCTTCAAGTTCGTGAGCGGCTCCACCGAGCCGGAGCTCGGCTCCATCCACGGCCGAGTGGTGGACGCCGACACCGACGCGCCGCTCGCCGGCGCGACCGTGAGCAGCGGCACGCGCTCCACGGTGAGCGGTGAGGACGGCACCTTCTCGCTCCAGCTCCCCGCCGGCGCGCGCGACGTCACCTTCGGCCACGACGGCTACGTCACGCGGGTCCTGGAGGACGTGGACGTGACGTCCGGCGCGACCGAGGAGCTGGGCGACGTCGAGCTCGAGCCCGAGGCGACGGAGCCGGAGAACGGCACGGTGCACGGCCGCGTGATCGACGCCGACACGGAGGAGCCGATCGCCGGCGCCTCGGTGGCGACCGGCGGGCGTGAAGCCATCACCGGTCAGGACGGCACGTTCTCGCTCGAGCTGGCGCCAGGCACCCACGACCTGGACGTCTCCAAGTCGGGGTACGTGACGAAGAGCGTAGACGACGTGGACGTCGTGGCGGGCGAGACGACGGAGCTCGACGACGTGGAGCTCACGCCGGTGGCGGTGGGCGGTCTCTCGCTCAACGCCGTGCGCGTGGGGAGCGGCCTGATGGTCCTCACCTCGGGTGGGCTCGGCAGCCCGGCCAGCGGCGCGCTCACGCTGCGCATCGAGAGCTCGAACCCGAGCAAGGTCCTGGTGTCGCGGACGAGCGCCGACGTCGGCGCGGCATCCGTGGAGCTCCCGATCACCGCCGGCGCGACCACCTTCACGTACTGGGTGCACGCGATCGGCGGGCAGACGGGCACGGCGACCCTCACCGCGTCGGCGACCGGCTACACCGACGCCACCGAGACGGCGACGATCGTCCAGCCGCAGCTTCACTTCGTGAGCCTTCCGAGCGAGGCGAGCGCGACGGGTGCCAACGTCCCGTTCCGCGTGCGGGTCGACGCGGCCGCCTCGGCCACGGACCAGCTGGTGCGGCGGGGCGGCGGCAGCTACGCGGTGACGGTGTCGAGCAGCAGCGCCGCTACCGGTAAGGTGTTGACGAGCAGCGACGACGAGGGCTCGGTCACGGTGCAGATCGCCGAGGGCCAGAACATGAGCCCGGAGACCGTGGCGGGCGGCGGCGTGGCCTTCGACCCCATCGCGCAGGGGACCACGACCGTCACTGCGGCCGCCACCGGGGCGGTGAGCGGCACGCGCCAGGTCGTCGTGACGGGCGGCGGCGCACTCACCGTGCGCGACACGACGGTGGGCGGCGGCCTCCAGTACCAGACGCGCGTGATCTTCTCCACCGAGGAGCACGCGGCGCTGACGCTGCGGCTCGAGAGCGCCGACCCGAGCAAGCTGCTGCTCTCGCGCTTCGGCACCACCGCCGGCACGGCGGTGCTCGAGATCGAGGTGTCGAGCGGCTCGCCGCAGGTGACGTTCTACGTGCAGGCGATCGAAGGGAAGACGGGCACGGTGAAGGTCACCGCCTCGGCCCCGGGCTTCGGCTCGGACGAGGGGACGATGACCATCGTGCGCCCGACGCTCCAGCTCACGAACGTGCAGCCGAGCATCGCGGCCGAGGGCGGGAACCAGGTGTTCCGCGTGCGGGCCCTGCTTCCGAACTCGACCATCCTCCAGGGGGCGCGGTTCGGCGGGGGCGGCTTCCCGATCACGCTCACGAGCAGCAACGGCACGGCGGCGCACATCGCCGTCACCGGCGGCAGCACGGGCGCGTCGGTCACGGCGCGGATCCCGGGCGGGGAGTTCTCCACCCCGTTCTCGGGCGCCAACTCGCTGTTCATCGACCCGCGGGCGGCCGGCACGACGACGATCGCGGTCTCGAGCGAGTTCGCCAATGGTGACAGCGAGCAGACCCAGATCGTCGGCGGCGCCGTCGTCATCGCCAACGACACGGTGGGTGGTGGGCTGGAGGAGGAGAGCCGGGTGACGCTGCCGACCGGCGCGCACGGCGGCGTCACCGTCACGGTGACGAGCTCCGATCCGAGCAAGGTGCTGCTCCGCCGCACGAACGGCACCGTGGGCTCGGCGTCCATCGAGATCCCGGTGGGCGACGGGTCGACCACCGCCTTCTTCTGGGTGCAGGGCGTCAAGGGCACGACGGGCACGTCGACGCTGACGGCCACCGCCACCGGCTTCGCGAACGACGACGCGACCATCCGCGTGGTGCAGCCGGCGGTGCGGCTCCTGGGCCTCTTCGACGAGCAGACCGTCAGCCTGCAGAGCGGCCTCTGGTCGATCAGGGCGCAGGTGGGCATCATGGTGGGCGCCAACCTGCTCGCGCAGGAGGTGGCGGTTGGCACCTCCGCGCTGACGGCGACGATCACCAACAGCAACACGACCACCGCTCGTCTGACGGGCAGTGGCGCGTCGGCGGGCTCGGCGACGCTGCAGATCCAGCCGGGCCAGTACCTGACGCCGGCGGTGAATTTCGAGCCGCTGGCCGCCGGCACGACGACCGTGGACGCCAGCGTCGCGACCTTCCTCCACGGGGCCCTGGCCACGGCCGACGTCAAGGTGGTGGACAACACGTGGCGCTCCAGCGCGACGCAGTACCGCAGCGAGCCGGTGGGCACGCGCCACACCTACGTGTGCCCGGCGAACCCGCCGGCGGACCAGCGCACCAGCTCCGTCTGGGGCACCGACATCTACACGGACGACTCGTCGGTGTGCAGGGCGGCAGTGCACGCGGGGAAGATCACCTACGCAGCGGGCGGCTCGGTGACGTTCGAGCTCCTCGGGGCGCAGACCTCGTTCACCGGCTCGACGCGCAACGGTGTGACGACCTTCAGCTATCCCTCGTGGCCGAGAGCGTTCCGCTTCCCGTGACCTGAGCCAGGCGCTCCGCGTTCGGTCGGTAGTCCGACGGCCGGGCGCGGGGCAAGGGTCGGGAGGTTCGCTGGAAACGAGCGGGGCGGGCTTGGTAGCCCGCCCCGCTCGTTTCCAGGCTCTCGGAAGTACGGCTCTCGGCTGTGGGCTCTCGGCTCTCGGCTGGGGCGGTGGCAGGCACGGCTCGGCTCGCGACGCTGACGTGTCATCCCGCAGGAGCGGGCGGCGCGGAGCGCCGCGAGCGAGTGTCGGGATCTACTGCCCCCGCGAAGTAGCCGGTCACGCTTCAGGGACAGTAGATCCCGACACTCGCGCCGCTGGCGCGGCGCTCCTGCGGGATGACAGGTAGCCTTGGCCGAGAGCCGAGAGCCGAGAGCCGAGAGCCGTAGTTCAGAGAGCCGAGCGCCGCAGTACTCACAGCACCAACCGATACCCCTCCACCACCTCCGCGCCCTCGGGCTGGAAGTCGTGCTCCGGGGCGCGGACGAAGCCCAGGCGCTGGTACATGCGCATGGCCGCGCGCATGCTCGCCGAGGTGTGCAGGCCGAGCTCGCGCGCGCCGGCCGCGCGGGCGCGCCGCACGCACTCGCCCACCAGCAGCTCGCCGATCCCCTGCCCGCGCGCCTCGGGGGCCACGGCGAGGAGCCGGAGCTCGGGCCAGGCGGCCCGCTCCGCGAGCCCGTGGTACGCGTCCGTGGCCGGCGGGTAGAGCATGACGCTGCCGACGAGGGCGCCGTCGCGCTCGGCCACGATGCGCGCCGCGGCGGCGTCCGAGGCGAGCGCCGCGCGCACCGACCGGGCGAGCCCCGCCCACGCCTCCGGCGCCATCACCGACGCGTACTCGGCGTACGCCCGCTCGGTGAGCGCCCGGACGGCCTCGCGCTCGTCCGGGCGCGCGTCGCGCACGACGACCGGGGAGCGCCCGGCACCGGCACCGCGGCTCGCAGGCATCGGCCGGTTTCCGTGCAGGATTCGCGCGCCCGGCCCGCCTACACGAGCACGCCCTGCTCGTTCACCTCGCGCGCCGCGCGCGGGAAGTAGGCGTTGTGCACGTACTGCGTGACCATGCGCTGCGTGTTGAAGAAGCTGCCGTTGAGCGCGATCGCGTTCCGCATCACGTCCGCGTAGCGGTACGGCAGCCCGTAGAACATCGGCAGGATGATGCGCTCCAGCTTGTAGTAGAGGTCCGGGCTGTCGGCCGCGGCGTCCTGCGGGCTCCTGGCGTCGGCGCCGATGGCCCACCCCGTCGTCCCCTCCACGCACCCCTCCACCCACCAGCCGTCGATCACGCTCAGGCTCGGCACCCCGTTGAGCGCCGCCTTCATCCCGCTCGTGCCGCTCGCCTCGAGCGGGCGAAGCGGGTTGTTGAGCCAGAGGTCGGACCCCGAGGTGATCAGGTGGCCCAGCGACATCTCGTAGTTCTCGAGGTAGACCACGCGCACCTCGTCGCGGAGCTGGTCGGCGGCCGTGAAGATGCGGCGGATCAGGTCCTTCCCCCACTGGTCGTGCGGGTGGGCCTTGCCGCCGTACACCACCTGGATCGGGCCGGTGTGGCGCGTCACGGCGCGCAGCCGTTCGAGGTCGGTGAAGATGAGGTCCGCGCGCTTGTACGGCGTCGCGCGGCGCGCGAAGCCCACCGTCATCACGGCCGGGTCGAAGGCGACGCCGGTGCGCCGCTGGATCTCCTCGAGCAGCGCGCCCTTCGCCTGCGCGTGCGCGGCGCGGATCTCGTCGAGGGGGATGGTCACGGCGTAGCGCAGGTACTGGTTGTCGCGCCGCCAGTCGGGAATGTGGCGGTCGAACAGGTCGCGGAACGCCGCCGCCGTCCAGGTGGGGGCGTGCACCCCGTTGGTGATCGCGGCGATCTGGTGGCCGGGGAACATGGTCGCGCTCACCTCCTGGTGGCGCATGGCCACGGCGTTGGTGAAGCGCGCGAAGCGGAGGGCGAGGTGCGTCATGTGGAGCTGCCCCTCCTCCCAGCCGTCCACGGCGTCGAGCAGCGCCGAGAGCTCGGCGCCGAGGATCTGTCGCGCCATCTCGCCGGCGAACTTGTCGTGCCCGGCCGGCACCGGCGTGTGCGTGGTGAACACCACCTGCCGCCGCACGGCCTCGGTGTCCGCCGGCGTCACGTCCCAGGCGCCGCGGCCCTCGAGCTGGCGCTCGAGGAGGGCGAGGGTGAGGAGCGAGGCGTGCCCCTCGTTGATGTGATGCACGATCTCACCCTCGATGCCGAGCGCGCGCAGCATCGCCGCGCCGCCCACGCCGAGCACGAGCTCCTGGCAGAGCCGGTAGTGGTTGTCGCCGCCGTAGAGCGCGTCGGTGAGCGTCTGGTCGTAGCCGTCGTTCTCGGGAAGCGCGCTGTCGAGCAGGTAGACGGGCACCTCGTGCCCGCTCACGCCGCGGACGCTGTACTGCCAGGCGCGCAGGTGCACGGTGCGCCCAGCCACCTCGACGCTCACGCGCGCCGGCAGCTCGGTGAGCGTCTGCTCGGGACTCCACGGGCGCGGGCTCTCGGTCTGGTTGCCCTGCGCGTCGAGGTGCTGCGAGAAGTAGCCCTTCCGGTAGAGGAGCGTGACGGCGACCATCGGCAGCCCGAGGTCGGCGCCGGAGCGCAGGGTGTCGCCGGCGAGCACGCCGAGCCCGCCGCTGTAGGTGGGGATGGACTGCTCGAGCGCGATCTCCATCGAGAAGTACGCGATGGTCGACCCGCCGTGGGCGGTGGAGGGGGTGTCGGACGCGGTCATCTGCCTCAGCCGAAAAGTCGTGCCGGCGCCCCGCTCCCGGCGGGCACCCGGCGTAGTATGCGCACGCCCGCGGCGTCGGGGCTCCGGCGGCGGGCGGCATCAGCACTCTCATTTAGACGATCGGCCGCGGCTCAGGATGCGCGCGGCCAGCGCCTCACCCGACAACCAACTCGGCCGTCAGCAGCGCTACGGGGAATGTGGCGAGGGCGTCGGCCGCGAGCAACGCCGGGGCGCCGCCGGCCGTGGGCAGGGTGCGCCCGCTGAGCAGACACGTCCACCGCACGCCTGCCAGCGCCGCCGGAAGCGGGAGCCGCGTCTCCTCCCACACGGCTCCCGTGGGCGCGGCACCGGCGGCCGCGAGGCCGGCCACCAGCCGCGGCGCCACGGCGAGCACGGCGCGCCCGCCGCCGCGCCGCAGGAAGGCGAACAGCTGCGCCGCCCGCGCCCCCTCGGCCGCCACCGGCTCGTAGCTCCCCTCGCGAAAGAGTGCCGGCCAGTGGCGCCTGGCCTGGAGCAGCTGGCGCGTGAGGTAGAGCTTCGCGCGCCCGTCCTCGACGCCAGCCAGCAGCTCGGCGAGGAACGCGGCGCGCGGCACGGCGTCGAGGCGAGCGCCCCGCTCCACCTCGCCGAGCAGCCGCTCGCGGAGCGCGTAGTCCACCGGACGCCGATTGTCGGGGTCCACGAGGGTGAAGCTCCACAGCTCGTCGCCCTGGTAGAGGTCCGGCGTGCCCGGCACGGCGAGGTGCACCAGCAGGCGGGAGAGGGCGTTCCAGAGCCCGGGGCGCGCCACCCGCGCCACCAGCTCGCGCACGTCCTCGCGGAACTGCCGCCCGCGCTCGCCGAGCAGCAGCGCCTCCACGAAGTCGGCGAGCGCCCGCTCGAACGCCTCGTCCCCCTCCGCCCAGCTCGTGCGGCTCTTGCTCTCGCGCACCGCCTTGAGCATGTACGCCTTGATGCGCTCCGCGAACTCGCCCGCGTCGAAGGCGGCGTCGAGCGGCCAGGCGCCGACGACGGTCTGGTACAGCAGGTACTCCGAGTAGACGTCGGGGGCGCGGCGGCGGCCGAGCCGCGGCTTGAAGGCGCGGTGGGCGCGCGTCCAGCGCACCACGCAGTCGCGCCACACGTCCGGCATCTCGCTCAGCACGTTCACGCGCGCGCGCACGTCGGCGCCGCGCTTGGTGTCGTGCGTGTTCGTGCAGACGAGGGCGAGCGGCCAGCGGGCGCGGCGGCGCGCGTTGGCGTCGTGCACGCGCGAGACGGCGTCCGCCGGCGGCCGCGTCGGGTCGCCGCCCACCTCGTTGCGCGACACGAGCGGCGCGTAGCGGTAGAGCGCCGTGTCCTCCACGCCCTTGGCGGTGGCCGGCCCGCTGACCTGTTGGAACCGCCGCGCGAAGTGAAGGCGGCGCTCGCGCTCCTCGCCGGCCGCGCCGCGCAGCAGCAGCACGTCCTCCAGCAGGTCGATCGCCTCCAGGGCCGCCTCGCCGCGCTGGCGCGCCTCGGCGGCGGCCGCCTGCACCAGCCGCCGGTCCTCCTCGCTCGCCCCGCGCTCGTCCACGTAGGTGCGGTAGACGGCGAGCGCGGCGATGACCTCGACGATCGCGTGCCGGAGGTCGTCCTCGCCCAGCGCCGCCGCGCGCGCGTCGGCGCGGGCGATGGGGCGGAGGAGGCGCGCGAGGCGGCGCGCGTCCGCGTCGAGGGAGCCGTGCAGGACGTACACCTTGCCCTCGTACGCCACCTCGTGGAAGTCGCGCGCCCGGCGCGTCGCGGGGAGCAGGGCGCGGTACGTGCGTTCTATCGACTGTACGCCTCCCGGCT
>Ga0307411_10000618_pt1 | contig 12827 bp, 12 predicted proteins | sample DK1Ometagenome_2_FD_203712 | JGI IMG/M metagenome (GOLD analysis project Ga0307411, IMG submission 203712) | Maize rhizosphere microbial communities from greenhouse at UC Davis, California, United States - DK15-O-1 | ecosystem: Host-associated > Plants > Roots > Rhizosphere > Soil | place: USA...
ATCGCGGCTTCGTCGGACAGGATGTCGCCGAACATGTTGCCGGTCACGACGACGTCGAACTTCTTCGGCGCCTTGACGAGCTGCATGGCGGCGTTGTCGACGTACATGTGGTCCAGCTCGACGTCGGCGTATTGGGCGTGGACCTCAATGACGATGTCCTTCCAGAACTGCGAGGTCTCCAGCACGTTGGCCTTGTCGACGCTGGTCAGGCGCTTGTTGCGCTTCTGCGCAGCCTGGAAGGCGACATGGGCGATGCGCTCGATCTCCGGGCGCGAGTAGCGCATCGTGTCGAAGGCTTCGTCGGCGCCAGGGAAGTGGCCGTCCACGGCGGTACGGCGGCCGCGCGGCTGGCCGAAGTAGATGTCGCCGGTCAATTCGCGAATCAGCAGGATATCCAGGCCAGCCACCAACTCGGGCTTCAGCGACGACGCGTGCGTGAGCTGCTCGTAGCAGATGGCCGGGCGGAAGTTGGCAAACAGGCCGAGCGCCTTGCGCAGGCCCAGGATGGCCTGCTCGGGGCGCAGCGAACGCTCCAGCTTGTCGTACTTCCAGTCGCCGACGGCGCCGAACAGCACGGCGTCGGCTTCCTGCGCCAGCTTCAGCGTGGCGGGCGGCAGCGGATGGCCGCTGACATCAAACGCCTTGCCACCGACGTCGGCCCAGTCGAGCTGCAACGGCAGGTCCAGTGCGTTCAGCACCTTGACGGCCTCGGCCATGATTTCCGGGCCAATGCCGTCGCCCGGCAGTACTGCAATCTTCTTGATCGTCATGTCGTCAAATCACTCGGTTGGCCAGCCAGGGCTTCGCGGCAATGCGGGCAGCCTCGTAGGCGCGGATCTTGTCGGTGTGCTGCAGCGTCAGGCCGATCTCGTCCAGGCCGCCGATCAGGCACTCCTTGCGGAAAGGCTCGATGTCGAAGGGCAGCTCGGCGCCGTCGGGCTTGACGACGACCTGCCGCGGCAGGTCGACGACGAGCTGGTAGCCGGCGAAGGCGTAGACCTCGTCGAACAGGCGCGCGATGGCGCTTTCCGGCAGCACGATGGGCAGCAGGCCGTTCTTGAAGCAGTTGTTGAAGAAGATGTCGGCGAAGCTCGGCGCCAGGATGGCGCGGAAGCCGTACTGCTGCAGCGCCCAGGGCGCGTGCTCGCGGCTCGAGCCGCAGCCGAAGTTGCTGCGCGCGATCAGCACGCTGGCACCCGTATAACGCGGCTGGTTCAGCACGAAGTCGGGATTGGGCTTGCGGCTGGCCGGGTCCTGGCCGGGCTCGCCGTGGTCCAGATAGCGCCACTCGTCGAACAGGTTGGGGCCGAAGCCGCTGCGCTTGATCGACTTCAGGAACTGCTTGGGGATGATCGCGTCGGTGTCGACGTTGTCGCGGTCCATGGGCGCGACGAGGCCCTTGTGGATGGTGAACTTATCCATGGCTCAGCTCAATGTGCGGACATCGACAAAGTGACCCGTCATCGCGGCAGCAGCGGCCATCGCCGGGCTGACGAGGTGGGTGCGACCACCAGCGCCCTGGCGGCCCTCAAAATTGCGGTTGCTGGTCGATGCGCAGCGCTCGCCCGGTTCCAGCCGGTCGGCGTTCATCGCCAGGCACATGGAGCAGCCCGGCTCGCGCCACTCGAAGCCGGCGGCCTTGAAGACCTGGTCCAGTCCTTCGGCTTCAGCCTGCGCCTTGACGAGGCCGGAGCCCGGCACGACGAGGGCCAGCTTGATGTTCTTGGCCAGCCGCCCGCCGACGCGGCGCACGACGGCCGCGGCCTCGCGCATGTCCTCGATGCGGCTGTTGGTGCACGACCCGATGAAGACCTTGTCGACGTGGATGTCGCTGATGGCCTTGTTCGGCTCCAGCGCCATGTAGGTCAGCGCGCGCTCGATGGCGCCGCGTTTGACGGCGTCCTTCTCCTTCTCGGGGTCGGGCACACGGTCATCGATGGCCAGCACCATCTCGGGCGAAGTGCCCCAGCTGACCTGCGGCCGGATCTGCGCGGCGTCGATCTCGACGACCTTGTCGAAGTGCGCACCGGGGTCCGAATGCAGCGTGCGCCAGTAGGCGACGGCCTGCTCCCACTCCACGCCCTGCGGCGAGAAAGGGCGGCCCTTGACGTAGGCGATGGTCGTGTCGTCCACGCCGATCAGCCCGGCGCGGGCGCCGGCCTCGATGGCCATGTTGCAGACGGTCATACGGCCTTCCATCGAGAGTGAGCGGATCGCCGCGCCCGCAAACTCTATGGTGTAGCCGTTGCCGCCGGCCGTGCCAATCTTGCCGATGATGGCCAGCACGATGTCCTTGGCGCCGACCCCCTTGGGGCACTGGCCTTCGACCTTGACGAGCAGGTTCTTGGCCTTCTTGGCCGACAGCGTCTGCGTGGCCAGCACATGCTCGACCTCGCTGGTGCCGATGCCGTGCGCCAGCGCGCCGAAAGCGCCGTGCGTGGAGGTGTGGCTGTCACCGCAGACGACGGTCATGCCCGGCAGCGTGGCGCCCTGCTCGGGGCCGATGACGTGCACGATGCCCTGGCGCTTGTCGTTCATCTTGAACTGCGTAAGCCCCAAGCGGTCGCAGTTGGCGTCCAGCGTATCGACCTGCAGCTTGGAGACCGGGTCGGCGATGCCCTGGCTGCGGTCCGTCGTCGGCACGTTGTGGTCGCTGACGGCGAGGTTGGCGCTGAGGCGCCAGACCTTGCGGCCGGCCAGGTCCAGGCCTTCGAAGGCCTGCGGGCTGGTCACCTCGTGCACGAGGTGACGGTCGATGTAGAGCAGCGCCGTGCCATCGGGCTCGGTGTGCACGACATGCTCGTCCCAGAGCTTGTCGTAAAGGGTTCTTGAAGTCATTGCTTCTCTCGAGGAATCAAGGTGTCCACGAAGCGTTGCACCACGGTCGGCAAGCGCTGTTGGCGCAGCACACCCAGGTAATAGTCGCGCTCCGCCCACGACTCTTCAAGTCGCAGGCAGCGCACACCGAAGACGCGCGTGAAGCGCTCGGCGGGTTGTTCAGGCAAAACGGCCACGCCGAGACCGGATTCGACCAACTGGGCGATGCCGTCGAAGCCCCGCACCTGCAGGCGGGCGTTCAACGTCTGGCCGCGGGCGGCCGCCTGCTCGCGCATCAGTTCCTGCGCGCTGGCGCCGGCGTTCAGGCCGATGAGGTCATAGGCCAGCAGGTCGTCGAAGCTGACCGCCTCGCGGCTGGCCAGCGGATGCTTGAGCGGCACGAGAGCGGCGAGGCGACTGCGGGCGAACACCCAGGCTTGCACGCGGTTGTCCAGCACCGGAGCGGTGAAGACGCCGACGTCCGCCCTGCCTTCGGCCACCGCGGCCTGCACCTCGGCGCTGGTCAGGTCTTCCAGGCTGATGCGGATCTGCGCATGCGCCTGGGAGAACTCGACCAGATACGGCGGCAGGCACTCGGCGATCGCGCTGGTGTTGGACGCGATGCGCAGATGGCCCTTGATGCCGCGCGAGAACTCCATGACCTCGGTCTCGAGGGCATACAGCGACGCATGCAACGAGCGGATGTGCCGCACCAGCGCCCGCCCCGCCTCGGTCGGTTCGACACCGCGCGCGCGCCGCTCGAAGAGCTGCACGCCAAGGCGGCTTTCCAGGTCCGAGAGTCGCTTGCTGGCCGCGGCCAGGGCCAGGTGTTCCTGGGCGGCACCGCGGGTGATCGAGCGGGTCTGCTCGATGGCCAGCACGAGGTTGAGGGTGGTGAGGTCGTGGCGCATGTTTTTGTCTCGTCTCCAGCATAGCCTTCGTGAAGAAGGAGATTCTGCGCCAAAAAGCGACTGCGGCTTCGTTGAAGACGAACTTCAGCGCACCGGCGCGCCTACTTGCCCGAGCATCCCGCGCAGCGCGTTGCGGCTGTGCGCGCCAAAGTGGCCGAGCAGTTCGGCGATGCGCGCCTCCAGCGCGTCGCGCTGCCCCTGCATGTGGCGTGCGAGCTCCGGGCCGAACTGGGCCTCGTTGGCAGCGAAATCCAAATTGGGGTCAGTGACGAATTTCGCGGGCGCGCCGACGACGACGGCCGCGTCCGTTGCCGGACCTGCAGCGAAGGCTTCCGCCGCCACGACCTCGCGCACATAACGGGGAGTCCAGGCGGGATAGCGCGCGTCCCGTGTCGCGTCGCGCAGCGCCAGCTCCAGCGGGCCGTCGCGCTGCTGTCGTGCGTTCTCCATGATCCAGCGCGTCTGGAACTGCTCTAGCACGAAGTGCCGGTTGCTCTGCAGCACGACCAGCCCCTGCCGGTCTGCAGGCGCGCCGAGCTGCGCCTTCAGGTTGACCCACATCATGTGACCCAACGTCGCACCGGGCGCGGCACTGGCGTGGTACGGCTGGGTCAGGTCCTCGACATGGTGCAGCGCCAGGCCGGCAAAGCGCCAGCCCCAATAGGCATGGCCGGTCTGCCAGGCCAGCACCGCCAGGGCGCCGTACTGCTGCACCCGCAGCTCGGTGAAGGTGCGGGCAAAGCTGGGCGCCAGCGTGTTGAAGACGGCCCCCTGATGGAAGAAGCCCATGTGGAACGGCGCCTGGGAACCGATGGCTACGGCCGCGTTGCCGAAGGGCTGCCTGCCGAAACCGTAGGGCGGGTTGGACGGGCTGCCGGGGTTGTCGTCGAACAGGTTCAGGTCGTGGCCGTAGTCCGGCTCGTCGCAGGCGGACGCCAGCACGGCCAGCGGCGCCACGGCTTCACCAGGCTGCAAAGCGACGAATCGCTGCGTCGCGCCCTTGCCCGGCGTGGCGGCACTGACGACGCCCATGTCGACGGCCGGCCGCGCAGAGGGCGGCGAGCGGGGATCGACCTGCAGGTACAGCGCCAGCCTGGACTGCGGCGACAGGCGCAGCGCAGCCAGGAAGGCGGCACGCCGGTCGGCATCACTGCGCCGGGGGTCAGCCACGAAGCGCAGGGCGTCCGGCCGCGGGGCATGGCCCTGCAGATGTGCGCGCAGCCACGCCTCCTGGGCGTCCAGCGCGCCAGCGATGGCGGCCTCCTGGTCACGCAGGAAATCGACGAGGGGTTCTGCCGTCACCGCGGCCGCGTTCGCGACCTCGGGCATGCGCTCGAAGGCCCGGTAACACATGGGGCTGTGGTTGCCCCAGGCCTGCGCCAGCGTGGGCAGCAGCAGGGCGAACAGGGCGGAGAGGAGGCGCATCGACGGCAGGGGGCGATAGGGAGCCGGCATTTTCGCGCGCGCCGCGCAAAGCCTTGCGACCGAATCCGCGAGGTCGCTCATGACCACCCCGCCTCCCGGTGTGCCACGGGCCGGTGAGCCCAGCGCAGCACGCGCAAGTTTTGCTGCGCGCAGGTTACGCAGCCGTGCCGGCTCGCAGAAGCGGTGATTCGGGAAGCGGCGCTTCGCCGCAGTTCAAGCCGGCAACGCGGCGATGACCTCCGGCGGCGCCTGGACCAGTTCGATCAGCACGCCTTCGCCGCCGAATGGGAACTGGTCGTTGCCCTTGGGGTGGACGAAGCAGATGTCATGGCCGGCTGCGCCGCGGCGGATGCCGCCCGGTGCGAAGCGCAGACCCTGGGCCTCCAGCCACTGCACGGCCGCGGGCAGGTCGTCCACCCACAGCCCGATGTGGTTGAGCGGCGTGGCGTGGACGGCGGGTTTCCGGTCGGGATCCAGCGGCTGCATCAGGTCCACCTCGACCGCGTAGACGCCCTGCCCCAGCGTGCAGATGTCCTCGTCGACGTTCTCGCGCTCGCTGACGAAGTTGCCGGTCACCGGCACGCCGAGCAGGCCCACCCACAGGTGGCGCAGCCTCGCCTTGTCCAGGCCGCCGATGGCGATCTGCTGCAGGCCCAGGACGCGGAACGGTCGGTGGTCATTCATGGTCGTCGTCACAGTTTGAGCCGCCCCCACAGCCAGCCGGTCTTCACGCCGGCCAGGGTGGCGATGGATTGTTGATGGATATAGGGCAGGCGCCCGCCCCAGCCGAAGAAGCGGTCGCGTAGCCAGGGCGCCAGGACGGCGTGGGACTGGAACATCGGCGTCAGCCCTTTGCTGGCCTGGCCGTAGAAGCGCAGATGGGCGCGGCGGCGCCGGCTGTAGCGCTCGAAGACACCCGGCCAGTCGCCCGCCGCCTCGCAGGCCAGTTCATGCGCGTCGATCAGCGCCATGTTGGCGCCCTGCCCCAGCTGCGGGCTCATGCCGTGCGCGCAGTCGCCGATGGCCAGCACACGGCCGTCATGCCAGCGCGACATCCAGACGTCGGCATAGCGCGCCTCGCGCAGCTGCGTGCTGTCGCGCAAGCCCGTCAGCAGCGGCGAAACCTCGGGAAACAAGGCCACCATCTGCTGCTTCAGCCGATCAAGCCCGGTGCGTTCCTGCCAGCCTTCCAGTTCGGACAGCGGCAGACTCCAGAACAGGTTGATGCCGCGCTCGGCATCCTCTGCATGCGCCTTGCCGACGGGCATCAGGCCGATCATCTGCGAGGCCGAGCGGAAGCGCTGGCGCAGCTCGATCTGCGGAAAGCCGGTCGGCGCCGGCAGCACGGTCCACACCGCACCCCAGGGAAAGGGCCGCCCATGCTGCGCAACCCTCATGCCTTCGCGCAGCCGGGAGAAGCTGCCGTTGGCGAGGATGAGCGCCGCATGGCGGACGGGTGCGCAGTGCGCCAGCCGCAGCGTGACGCCATCGGCGTCCTGCTCGAAGGATTCCGCCGCCGCGCCGCAGTGCCAGCGCACGCCCAGCTCCCGCAGGCGGCGCCACAGCATGCCCATCAACGCGCCACGCTGGATGCCCAGGCCATAGGCCTCGGGGTGGAACCGCCGGTAGCTCATGTCGAGGACGGCGCGCCCGGACGGCGTGTCGCCGAACAGCCGGTCCACGCGCGTGCCGAGGGCCAGCGCTTCGTCGAGCAGGCCCATCGCCGCGAGCACGCGCTGGCCCGTCGGCTGCAACAGCAGGCCGGCACCGATCGGCCTGGGCTCGGGCACGGCCTCGTACAGGTCGACCGGCACGCCGCGCTCGGCCAGCCGGATGGCCGCCGCGGCGCCCGCGACGCCCGCACCGACGATGGCGACGCCGGATTCAGGCAAAGCGGAGGATCGGCTGGTCCACCGACAGGCTTTCGCCCGGCTTGGCCAGCACCTCGGCCACCACCACGTCCTGCTGCGCGCTGAGGATGTTCTCCATCTTCATCGCCTCGATGACAGCCAGCCGTTCGCCGGCCTGCACCGTCTGGCCGACCTGCGCGGCCAGGTGCACCAGCAGGCCCGGCATCGGCGACAGCAGCAGCTTGGACGTATCGGGCGGCGCCTTGTACGGCATCAGCGCCTGGAGTTCGGCGGCGCGCGGGCTCAGCACCGTCAGTTCGACGGAGCGGCCGCCGTGCTGGATGCGGTAGGCCAGCGGGTTCTTCGCCGTGCCGCGCTCGGCCTGTGCGGTGAAGGCGAGGCCATTGACGGTGCCGGTGATGCGCACGTCGTTCAGCCGTGAGTTGGAGACGATGCGGTAGTCCTTGCCGCCCACCTGCACGCGCGCCTCGCCCAAGGCGCCGGCGAATTCGCTGATGTGCAGCGCGTGGCGCTCGGCCTGCCCGCCGCCGAGGTTCACAACGGCGACGTAGTCGTGCTCGATCTGCACCTCATGGCCGCGCAGCTGGCCACTGATGCCGGCCTCGCGCTCACGCGCCTTGCGCCGGATGAACCCCGCCAGTGCGACCAGGAACAACGGGTCGGCATGCGGCACGTCGTCGGACTTGAAACCCGCGGCGTAATGCTGGGCGATGAAGCCGGTGTTGAAGTTGCCGGTGGCGAAGTCGGGGTGCGCCAGCAGCGCCGCCTGGAAGGGGATGTTGCTGGACACGCCGCGGATGACGAAGCCGTTCAGCGCCTCGCGCATCTTGGCAATCGCCTCGGCGCGGTCCTTGCCGTGCACGATGAGCTTGGCGATCATCGAGTCGTAGAACATCGGGATCTCGCCGCCTTCGTAGACACCGGTGTCGACACGCACGCCGAAGCGGCTGGCCTCCGCCTGCTGCATCGTCGTCTCGGGCGGCTGATACCGCACCAGCCGACCGGTGGATGGCAGGAAGTTGCGGAACGGGTCTTCCGCGTTGATGCGGCACTCGATGGCCCAGCCGTCGCGCTTGATGTCAGCCTGCGTGAAGGACAGCGGCTCCCCCGCGGCGACGCGGATCATCTGCTCGACGAGGTCCAGCCCCGTGATGCATTCGGTGACCGGGTGCTCCACCTGCAGCCGCGTGTTCATCTCCAGGAAGTAGAAGCTTTGGTCCTTGCCGACGACGAACTCGACCGTGCCGGCGCTCTGGTAATTGACCGCCTTGGCCAGGGCCACGGCCTGCTCGCCCATCGCGCGGCGCGTGGCCTCGCTGATGAAGGGCGACGGCGCCTCCTCGATGACCTTCTGGTGGCGGCGCTGGATGGAGCACTCGCGCTCCCACAGATAGACGACATGGCCTTGCGCGTCGCCGAGCACCTGGATCTCGATGTGGCGCGGCTCCTCGACGAATTTCTCGATGAAGACGCGGTCGTCGCCGAAGCTGTTGCGCGCCTCGTTGCGGCAGGACGTGAAGCCCTCGAAGGCCTCCTTGTCGTTGAAGGCCACCCGCAGGCCCTTGCCGCCGCCGCCGGCGCTGGCCTTGATCATCACCGGGTAGCCGATGCGCGCGGCGATGCCGACGGCCTCGTCAGCCGACAGGATGGGCTCGTTGTGGCCCGGGATAGTGTTGACGCCCGCGGCAGTGGCCAGCTTCTTGGACGCGATCTTGTCGCCCATCGCGGCGATGCTGCCGTGTTTGGGGCCAATGAAGACCAGGCCCTCTTCCTCGACGCGCCGCGCGAACGCCTCGTTCTCGCTGAGGAAGCCGTAGCCGGGATGGATGGCCTGCGCGCCGGTGCTCTTGGCCGCGGCAATGATCTTGTCGGCCACCAGGTAGCTCTCGCGCGATGGCGCCGGGCCCAACGGCACGGCCTCGTCGGCCAGCTCGACATGGCGGGCATCCCTGTCGGCTTCGGAGAAGACGGCGACGGTGGCGATGCCCATCTTCTTCGCCGTGGCGATGACGCGGCAGGCGATTTCCCCGCGGTTGGCGATGAGGATCTTGTCAAACATGCTGTGTCTCCGCGGGGAACTCGCCTGCGTGCCCGGCGACGCCGGTCACCAGGCAATCTGTCGCTGGCGCGACCGCGACTTCGGCGCGAGCACCCCGGTTGGCAATCAGGATCTTGGTGAACATGCAGTGCCTCGTTATTTCGTCTTGCCGAGCAGCTTCTTGCGCTGCTCGGTGAAGTGCCACCACGGCTGGGCTGGCCCGCCGTTCATGAAGTCGTGCGCGGCCATGAAGGTGTCCAGCACACAGGGGTCATGACGCTGGCCCATGGGGTCGCGCAGGCGGTCGTAGGTCTTCATCGGGTCCATGCGCTTCACGTCCGCGGGCGTCGCGATGCCCAGACCGATCAGGTCGGCTTCCATCGCCTTGCCGATATTCGGAATGTCCGTGAGGCGCCGGGCCTCGGCCGCGCTGGTTGCCTTGCTCACAGCGGAATGTTGCCGTGCTTACGCCACGGGTTCTCCAGCTTCTTGTCCTTCAGCATCGACAGGCTGCGGCAGATGCGCTTGCGCGTCTCGTGCGGCTGGATGACGTCGTCGATGAAGCCGCGGCTGCCCGCGATGAAGGGGTTGGCGAAGCGGGCCTTGTATTCGGCCTCCCGCGCGGCCAGCTTGGCGGGGTCGCCCTTGTCCTCGCGGAAGATGATCTCCACCGCGCCCTTGGCGCCCATTACCGCGATCTCGGCGTTGGGCCAGGCGAAATTGACATCGCCGCGCAGGTGCTTGGAAGCCATCACGTCATAGGCGCCGCCGTAGGCCTTGCGGGTGATGACGGTGATCTTGGGCACTGTCGCTTCGGCGTACGCATAGAGCAGCTTGGCGCCGTGCTTGATGATGCCGCCGTACTCCTGGCTCGTCCCGGGCATGAAGCCGGGCACGTCGACGAAGGTCAGGACCGGGATGCTGAAGGCATCGCAGAAGCGCACGAAGCGGGCCGCCTTGATGCTGCTCTTGATGTCCAGGCAGCCGGCCAGCACCAGCGGCTGGTTGGCGACGATGCCGACCGTCTGGCCCTCCATGCGCGCGAAGCCGGTGACGATGTTCTTCGCGTAGTCGGGCTGCAGCTCGAAGAAGTCGCCGTCGTCGACGACCTTCAGGATCAGTTCCTTGATGTCGTAGGGCTTGTTCGGGTTCTCGGGCACCAGCGTGTCGAGCGAGTAGTCCAGCCGCGCCGCCGGGTCGCCACTGGGGCGGCACGGCGCCTTCTCGCGGTTGGACAGCGGCAGGTAGTTGAAGAAGCGGCGCAGCATCAGCAGCGCCTCGACGTCGTTCTCGAAGGACAGGTCTGCGACGCCGCTGCGGGTGTTGTGCGTCGTGGCGCCGCCCAGCTCCTCGGCCGTCACCTCCTCGTGCGTCACGGTCTTCACGACCTCGGGACCAGTGACGAACATGTAGCTGCTGTCGCGCACCATGAAGATGAAGTCCGTCATGGCCGGTGAATAGACAGCCCCTCCCGCACAAGGACCCATGATCATGCTGATCTGCGGCACGACACCGGAGGCCATGACGTTGCGCTGGAACACGTCGGCATAGCCGCCCAGGCTGGCGACACCTTCCTGGATGCGCGCGCCGCCCGAGTCGTTCAACCCGATGACGGGCGCGCCGACCTTCATGGCCTGGTCCATCACCTTGCAGATCTTCTCCGCGTGGGCCTCGCTGAGCGCGCCGCCGAAGACGGTGAAGTCCTGGCTGAAGGCGAAAGCCAGGCGGCCGTTGATCATGCCGTAGCCCGTCACCACGCCGTCGCCGGGGATCTTGTTGTCCTGCATGCCAAAGTCCACGCAGCGGTGCTCGACGAACATGTCCCATTCCTCGAAGCTGCCCTCGTCGAACAGCAGCTCCAGCCGTTCGCGCGCGGTCAGCTTGCCCTTGGCGTGCTGGGCGGCAATGCGCTTCTCGCCGCCGCCCAGCCGCGCGCGGGCGCGCTTGGCTTCTAGTGCTTGCAGGATGTCGTGCATGGTCAGTACCGCCCGGCCGTCCGAAGGGACTGACGCGCCCCCTCGGGGGGCAGCGAATGCAATGAGCGTGGGGGTTGCGTCATGTTTAGTCCTCGAACGGGAAATTGATCTCGACGCCGTTGCCGGCGGGGTCTTGCAGGAAGAACTGGTGCTGGCGCGTCACGGCCGAGCGCGACTCGTGGAAGGTCACGCCCTGCGCCGCCAGGTGGGCGGCCATCGCCTGGGAGTTGCTGCCGGCAAAGGCCGTGTGGTCGAACGTGGTCGGCGCACCCGGGTCCACCGGGCCGCGCTGCGGCTCGTGCGCCCGCTGGGTGGAGAGGTGCACGATCGGGTGGCCGCCGGCATAAAGCCAATAGCCGTCACTGCCGAAGTCCGGCCGCGGGCCGACGGTGAGGCCCAGCACGTCGCGGTAGAAGTCGCGCAGGGTGTCGAGCAGCGCGGCCGGCGCGCGCAGGTTGATGTGGTGCAGGCCCGTGATCATGCGGCGCTCCTGGATTGAAAGGCCGCGAGCAACTGGCGCGCGGCGGTGGATGCGGGGGTGCGGCCCTCGCGCACCGCAGTGGTCGCGGCGTCGAGCTGAGCGTGGACGGCCGGGTGGGCGACGAACGCCTGGCGCAGGCCGGCCTGGATGCGCTCCCACATCCACGCCAGCGACTGCTCGCGGCGCCTGTCGGCCCAGGCGCCGCTGGCTTCGCGCGCGGCGCGCAGCGCGGTCAGCGCGGCCCACACCGGCGCGATGCCGTCCGACTTCAGCGCGCTGGCTTGCAGCACGCGCTGCGTGGCCTGCGCGTGCGTCGGCAGCAGGCGCAGCGCGGACGTGATCTGCGCCTGGGCGCGCGTGGCGGCCGCCGGGTCGAGATCGGCCTTGTTGATGACGACGAGGTCTGCCAGTTCCATCACGCCCTTCTTGATCGCCTGCAGGTCGTCGCCCGCATTGGGCAGCTGCAGCAGCAGGTAGAGGTCGGTCATGCCGGCCACCGCCGTCTCGCTCTGGCCGACGCCGACCGTCTCGACGATGACGACGTCGTAGCCCGCCGCCTCGCAGAGCAGCATGGCCTCGCGCGTCTTCTCCGCCACGCCGCCGAGCGTGCCGCTGCTCGGGCTGGGGCGGATGAAGGCGCGTGTGTCCATGGACAGCTTTTCCATGCGCGTCTTGTCGCCCAGGATGGCGCCGCCGGACAACGTGCTGGACGGGTCCACCGTCAGCACCGCGACGCGATGACCGTGCGCCAGCAGGAACAGCCCGAAGGCCTCGATGAAGGTGCTTTTGCCCACGCCGGGCACGCCCGAGATGCCCAGCCGCAGCGCGCCGCCGGTGGCGGGCATCAACGAGGTCAGCAACTCGTCGGCCTGCTCGCGGTGGTCGGCGCGGGTGGACTCGATCAGCGTGATGGCCTTGGCCAGCGCGCGGCGGTCGCCGGCCTGCAAGGGCGCGGCCAGCGTCACGCGGCCTCCCAGCGGTACTCGATGTCGAAGTCCTGTTCCTCGACGACGCGGAAGCCGTGGCGCAGGTAGAAGTCGTTGGCGCGGCTCTCGCGCAGCGCGGCCAGCGTGATCGGCAGACCCTCGGACTTGACGTGGTTCAGCACCCAGGCGCCGACGCCCTGCCCTTGCCTGCCGGGTTGCAGATAGAGGTGATGCAGGCGCAGTTCGCGCCCGCGCGGCTCGACGGTGAAGTAGCCGACGCGCTCGCCGCCCACCACCAGATGCCGCATCCACGCCGGCCGGAACTGACTGCGCAGCCGCGCGCGCGCCACGTCGGGGTTGAAGCGACCCAGCCGCTCCAGGC
>Ga0307411_10000619_pt1 | contig 12827 bp, 10 predicted proteins | sample DK1Ometagenome_2_FD_203712 | JGI IMG/M metagenome (GOLD analysis project Ga0307411, IMG submission 203712) | Maize rhizosphere microbial communities from greenhouse at UC Davis, California, United States - DK15-O-1 | ecosystem: Host-associated > Plants > Roots > Rhizosphere > Soil | place: USA...
CGGTCAGTCGGGCGCAGGGTCCACCAGTCGGAATCCTGCGCCCGTGGTGCGTTCGGACGCAGGACCGGCAAACCCGTTGCATTCCCAGCCAATCGAGTTCATCGGATCTTTTCCCGATCCCCAGGTACGGGTGGAGCCGGTGCTTCCCGAGGTCGCGTTCATCGGCCGATCCAATGTAGGCAAATCGAGCCTGCTCAACGCGCTCGTCGGACGTCCGGGCCTGGCCCGGGTGAGTGGCTCGCCCGGGAAGACGACGCTGCTCAATTTTTACCGGCTCCCCGGTCTATATCTCGTGGATCTGCCGGGCTACGGATTTGCCCGGGCGAGCAAGGCCGACAGAGCCGGGTACCGTCGGCTGATCACAGGTTATCTTCGTACCCGGCAAACTCTCAGTGGCATCGTGTGGCTGCTCGACATCCGGCATGACCCCTCAAAGGAAGATCGGGAAATGCAGGAGCTGCTGATCGGGAGCGGCCGGCCCGTGCTGGCGGTCTTCACCAAGTCGGACAAGCTGACCCGCTCTGCCGTGCCCGCTCGGCAGCAGGAGCTGGCAGCTGTCCTGGAGCTGCGGCCGGAGCAAGTAGAGGTGACCAGCAGCCGGACCGGCCTCGGCATTGCAGATCTTGCCAGCAGCATTCTTTCCGTGGCGGGAGGGGGGAACTTGTGAGCCTGCGTCATCTCATCCTGATGATGGTCCTGCTGGGCTGCGCCGGACGTGCCACCGGACAGTCGGGCGCGCGAACCCGGCCCCTACCGCCCGGGTTTGGCTCATTGAGTCAGAACGACCTGGCGCTGCGAATGGGCAACGAAGAGCTCGAGATCCGGTTCATTCCGCTGAGCGCCCGAATTGCCCCACTCCTCGCCCCAGATGCCTCGCAATCACTCCGGAGTCTGGTGGAAACCCATCGTCGGGCGATCGATTCCGTGGCAGCCCGGGCCGGGGTAGCTCAACCCGGGTTGGCGCTGGTGAGCTTCTTTGGTCAACGTCCGGATGTGCGGTTTGATCCTCAAACGCTCACACTGCTCGTGCGCAATCGGGTCTTTCGACCGCTCGGCGTCATTCCCATCAACCCGAGATTCACCTCTCAGCAGCTCGGAGTCAGGGAACAGGCCAGCGCCCTCTATCTCTTCGAGGAAGAGATCCCGGTCGATGACTCGTTCACTCTGTCCTACGGTGCAATGTCATCGGAAGACTGGGAGCGCAAGCTGCCCATTCTGGACCGGGAACGAGCTCGCGTGTCCGCCCGATCTCGCATCGAACCTCGAGATACTGCGCGTTAGCACCGGTTCACACCCGGTAGTACCGCAGCACTCCCTTACCTGGCTTGCCCGACACCAGCATGGCGGTGGATAGTGCATCAGCCTCGATCCCGGTCGAGGCTACCACACTTACCTGTGCCAGCGCGGCAGCCGGCCAGCCCGTCTGGGGATCCATGACATGGCCCCGAACGGCGCGGCCATAGCGCACCACCGAGACGGCGTTGGATGAGGTTGCCAGTGCGGCATCGCGGAGCCGGGTCGACGCCACCGGTGGTTGTCCCGGGTGCGGACTGGCGATATCCACCAACCAGCCGTCCTCCCCCGGAGGGGCACCCAGGGCATAACAATCCCCACTGACATTCAGAAACGCGCTACGCACGTCTAGAGCCCGGAGGCGAAGGATCGCGCGGTCGAGCCCGTACCCAACGCCAATTCCGCCAAGATCGAGACTGGTATGCGCGCTCGGGAGCCGGACTCGAGGGCCTTCCTGAACAATGCGAGCAGCGAGCACCGCCTTTCTGGCCTCCCCCAACTCGGATGCGGTGGGCTCGGAGGTACGATGGGCATGGAAGCCCCAGACCCGCATGAGCGGCTCGACCGCAGGATTGAATGCACCTCCGGTCAGGCGCTCGAACCCGAGTGACGCTCGGAGCACGCGCTGGAGAACAGGACTGACCCGTATACCATCACGGCCGGCACATCGGTTCAGCTCGCTGAGGTCGCTCGAATCGATGAATCGGGACAGGTGCTGCTCCACCAGCCGCAACTCCGCCAGCGCCTCCTCGGCGGCGGCGTAGCCGTAATCGGCGGAAGAGGCGAAGAGATGAAGATGAACCGGCTGACCCATGGCCCAGGACCAGCGCTCGATGAGGCGGAGTGGCGGACGGCCGGGCCGGCGGACAGTCGGAACGAGAGCCGTGGCCAATCCACTTCCCAGGGCGCCGAGAAAGTCCCGCCGTTTCATGGCGGAGCCGAGCGGCCCAGGAGTTCGCGGAGAATGAAGAACGACTGCACGTAGAACGTGAGGGCCATGATTCCGCTGGACACGGCCAGCAACCAGCTGAAGCGTGCGTCCACGTACCGCATCAGCCACATGGCCGTAAACGAGACCAGGAGAGCGACGAAGGGCTCGGCGATCAGAATTCGACGGGTACGTTCCGAGGGACGAGCACACAGGGCGAAAGCCAGCCCGCTGAAGACAAAAATCACGGCCATACTCAAGAGGTGCGTGTGAGTAATGGTCAGCATTTCGGCCAGAGACTTGGGGAACTGCATGGCGGCGTCTGCCGCGTCGGAAGGAGAGCCGCGGTACCTCGAAGCCACCCCGACGGGGGTCAGGCCGGTGGTATGGTGAACGAACACGAGGGACGTGGTATAGCCGACGAGTTGGACGATCGTGATCCAGCGTGCCACGGTCCGGACCGCCGCAGGAACCGAGCTCCAGGAAAGCCCTTCTGCGCTCACCGGATTTTACCGGCCCTGTGCCACGATGTCAGCTCGGTCAATGCCTTCCGGACCCCGAGCGTGACTGCGTGGGAGCTGATGGTGGCGCCGGAAATGTTCCGAATATCCTGACCCACAATGAGAGGGGCACCGCTGGTCTTGCCGCGAAACTGCTTCCGCCACGGCTCGTAGGCCACCTCTCCACCGTACGGCTCGCGATAGACCAGCACGTCGACATCCTTGAGCGCATCAGCCGGGTCTATTGCTACCAGGAACGTGATCGGCTGATCCTTCCCTTTGATGTTGCGCACCTGGGCAAACCCCAGCAACGTCCCAGCCCGAGAAATCCGGAGCACCGCGGTGGTATCCACCTTGGCCGTGTCAACCTGGGTGCCGGCTCCGAAGATCCGCTCGATCGATTGCGCAACCTTCTTGGGGGGAGCGGACTGGGCGACAAGAGGTGAGAGGTGAAAGGTGAGAAATAAGAGGGACCACCCGAGCACACCTAGCGGTGCCAAGGTCTTAGGCTCACCTCTCACCTCAGAACTGATAGCCCACCCCCAGACTCAGTACCTCGCCTTCGGCCAGCCCGGCCTTGGTGCGCTGAAGCTGGTAGTCGCCCTTGAAGACCACGTTGTAAACCGGCTTATAGGAGAGTCCGAAGGTAGTAACCCGTCGTGCCAGGGACTCGTCCCGCACCACGCCTGAAGGAACCTCGGCCTGGGTATCGTAGTGCTCGTAACGCAGAAAGGCGTTCACCCGCTGCGCTGAAGCCGGCGCGAATGCGGACAGCAAGTTGTAGGCACCCTCCACGTACCCGCCGGCAATGCGGCTTCCAACTGCTCCGCCGTAGGCTGCATTGATCTCATCTGCGTCGGCGATGCTCACGTTGGCTACAACCCCGCGGAACATCAGCGGACCCACATCGTACCGTACGTCCGCCGAGAGTAGGGCGACGGTGTTGTCGAAGCTACCGGTTCCCAGGGCAGGATCCTGATTGGCACTGCCGCCGTACCAGAAGGAGCCACCCAGTCGAAGCCCGGGTCGGACCCATTCCAGCCGTCCGGTCAGCGACGGGTTCGCAAAGCTGGCCTCCTTGCCCTCCTGGCGCCCTCCCCGAATGCCGGACACCGCGTCGAACCCCTCGGCCTTGAGACCGTTCACCAGATACATCCGGTAGCTCAGTCCGCTGGAGCCCGGTAGCGTACCCACGGCTCCAAGCCCGATCTCCCGCCAGGTAGTCGGCAGGACGTCACGATCAAACAGGGGGCGGGCTACGCCATTAAACGTCGGAGGCTCGTGGATTTCGTTCACGATACCGACCGGCGGGAGAAGTAATCCCGCGCGGAGGGTGAACGCCGGGGAAATCAAGTAATCGAGGTAGAGTTGCTCGAGCGCTACCTCCCCACCCTCCTCACCCCCCTCGATCTTGGCGTCCTCCAGCTCCAGCTCCGAACGGAAGGTCAAGCGTTCGCTGAAGGTATGGGCCAGGTACACCACGAATCGGCGGACATTGATCTCCCCCGGTGTGCCCGGCCCGGAGGCGTTGGTGTAATGCACCTCCCCGTAACCGCCGATCGTGGTGCTTTCGCTATCCTGAGCGGCAAGCAGGCAAGGGAAGAGGGTCACGGCGGTCAGGGACAACAGCAGGTGCCGCAGCGGGGGCATAGGTCGCGTAGTAGAAGAAACGAGTTGAGAATGACTTTCATTCGGAAGCCCTACTACTCTATTCCCGATTAGCACTGGTGTCAACACTGCTGTTCGCGCATCATTGGACAGTACGCGCACTTCCACCACCTGACAGGCACGGAACGAGTCCCATGGTCCTGCTGCCGCTGCGTGAAGTTCGCCTTCCCAAGGCCACCGAGCAGTTCTACGACGGCTGGCTGGCCGACCTGGATACCCAGCTTTCTGATCCCAGGGCCGACTGGCACCGCCTGACCCGTGATCTCCTGTTTCAGATCACCTATCCCGGCGCCCAGGACTATGAGGGCATGCTCCAGGATCCCAAGACCTCCGAAGCAACCCGGGTGGCACTGCTGTCTCTGGATCCCCGCAACATCACGCTGGAACCGGAGTACTATGCGGAGGTTGACGCCGAACGGTTTGCGAGGGTGAAGCCGCTGATCTGGCTCTGGCAGTGCTTCGACCGTTCTCCAGCAGGAGGCGGCAACGTACACCTCGGCGTACGATTCCGGCGGCTCTTGGCTCAGCACATCTTTGCCAGAGTGGGGCGGAACTTTAAAGCGTTTCAGTTTGTCGAGTTCTCCTTCGGGTACAATCTCGAGGTCGGTGACGACGTGGTGGTGCACCGGAACGTGTTGCTGGACGATCGTGGCGGTATCCTTCTGGGCAATCGCGTCAGCATCTCGGACTACGCAAACATCTACAGCCACACCCACAGCATCGTGGACCAGAAAGACGTGACCAACGCCCGAACAGTCCTGGAGGACGACGTTCGGATTACCTACCATGCGACTGTGCTGGCAGGGGTCCGGGTGGGCCGGAACGCCATGGTAGGCGCCAATGCCGTAGCCACCAAGGACGTGCGCCCTTATCACGTCAATGTGGGAATTCCGGCCAAGTCGATCCGAATCAAACCGAACGCTCCGCCCGAAGCCTACGTGACGGAGCGGGTGGTTCGAAGCCAAACCAGGGAGTCCTGAGCTGGCGCACCGGCAAGCCTCCGTCCCGCTTTCGATGGCGGCGGTGGCCGCCGCTACCGCGGTCACGGCCATCATCGCGGCCATCTTCGTGACCGAGGCACTCCCGAGGCTAGCCTTCACTCTGCTGCTGCTGTTCGGCCTGACTCTGCTTGCGCTCTCGCTCTGGTTCCACGAGTGGGAGGTTCCCTGTCACCTGATTGCCACCGTCCTGCTCGGCGTGATTGCCTGGTGGGCGGAGCACCGGGTCTGGTGGATCTCTCTTCTAGCGGGTGCGGGGGCCCTCAGCACCTTCTGGGTGGCGCTGCTCCGGTCGCGGCGACGGGCCCAAGAGGCCGAAGCCAAAGCCGACCAGCTCGCGGTGCAGGTCGACCGCCGCATCAGTGAGCTCTTCTCCTTACAAGAGCTGAGCTACGTCCTGTCCGAGTCGATTCAGCTTGATCGGGTTGTCGACCAGGTCGTGCGATACGCCGCACGATTTCTCCAGGCGGACGGAGCAATCGTGGTGCTGGCCGAGAACGAGGGCAAGCTGCTGCGAGTGGTCGCGGGGTCCGGCACCCTGGAGTCCATGGTGGGCCGGGTCAGCGCTGACTCCGAGAGCGCACTGGTCCGCTTTGCGATCGGCCGAGACCGGATCGAGGTCGCCCAGGGCGAGGACACGCCGACAGTCGACCTGCTCGGTGGACTGCTGGTGCGCTCAGCTGCAGTGGCACCGCTCCGGGCACAGGGCATCACCATGGGCGCCCTTGCCGTGGCAGACCGCCGGGGCGGCCCATTCTCCACCGAAGACCTATGGCTCCTCTCGACTGTAGCGACGAACGCGTCGGTGGTTCTGGCGAACAGCCGCCTTTACGAGATGGTGCGCCGGGGGCAGGAGGAGTGGGAGACGGCGTTCAACGCCTTGGCTGAAGGCATCGCTGTGGTCGGCCCATCGGGTGCAATCCTGAGGGGCAACCGAGCCCTGGCTATGCTGGCGGAGGTGCCGGAGGCGGATCTCGTCGGGCGTGACTTCTCCCAACTGTTTTCCGGGGCATCCGAGCCGGTCACCGGGCTGATCGAGGCGGCCTATCGACGGGAGAGAGCGGCGCCACTGGTGGTAAGACTCGACGAGAGCCAGCGGGTACTTCGCCTGACCGCGGCGCCGCTGGCCGGAGCCGAGCCGGGCTCCGTCGTGATTTTGATCGAGGATGTGACCGAGCAGCGGATGCTCGAGTCACAAATCATCCAGAACGATAAAATGGCGTCGATCGGCCAGCTGGTCTCCGGCGTGGCGCACGAGCTGAACAATCCGCTCACGTCCATTGCCGGACTTGCCGAGCTCCTGCTGGAGCGGCCTCCGCACCCGGAGCTTCCTCGGGAACACCTGCGGGTCATTCACGACCAGGCGGAGCGAGCGGGGAGGATCGTCCGGAACCTGCTGACCTTTGCCCGCAAGGGCGGTGTGACCGAAAAGACCGCAGTGGATTTGAACGACGTGGTGACCCGGACTTCTCTGCTCATCGTGTACGAGCTGCAGCTCCACGGCATCGACTTGGACTCGGAGCTCAGTCCGGGGCCGGTCACCGTCCATGGAGATCGCTATGAGCTGCAGCAGGTGCTGCTCAACCTGGTCACCAACGCGGTGCAGGCGGTCACCGGCATGGCGCCCGGCAAGCCGCGTCGGATCACCATGATCACCAGCCGGGTGGATGGTGAGGCGGTGCTCCGGGTCCGCGACAACGGCCCCGGAGTTCCCAAGCACCTCGCTCCCTATCTTTTCACGCCTTTCTTCACAACCAAGGCGCCGGGCGAGGGTACCGGCCTCGGGCTGTCGCTCAGCTATGGGCTGGTGAGAGCCCATGGAGGGGACCTGGTCTACGAGTCGCCACCTGAGGGCGGGGCGGAGTTCCGGGTGACTCTGCCGCTGTACGAGGCCGAGCTCCCGGCCAGGCCCGCTCCAACGAACGGACGCTCAGCCAGGCGCATCCTCGTGGTGGATGAGGACCCGGCGGTACATCGTCTGGTCAGCGCGCTCTTTGCGCCAGAGGGTCATGCGGTCGAATCGGTCAGGTCGGGCGAACAAGCGCTGAGGCTGGCGCAGGAAGGGGACTATGACATGATCATTGCGGATGTCCGGATGGCGGCAGGGTCAGCCGAGCCATTTGCTCGCGTGTTGCTCGACACTTGCCCTCACGCTGGCAGCCGGCTGGTCGTTGCCTGCGCCGGGGAAGAGGAGCTCTCCTCGGCTGAGCACTCCGTCCGCCGGGTAAGGAAGCCGTTCAATCCGCGGGACCTGCGTAGCGTCGCCCGCGAGCTACTTCAGTAGCCCGCCGCGCTCGCCGGCTTCCACGGAAGCACGCTGATCCGGCCTTTCACCTTGGCCGTTGCCGTCGAAGCGTCCGCTGTAGCCCAGTAGTTTCCACCTGCCGCCAGGTCGGGGGCCTCGATGAACCAGCGGGATGCCCGGAGAAATACGTTGCCGGTCACTTCACTGGCGTGTCCATCCCCATCGATCGACAGTCCATCACCCACACCATCAAAGATGTTGCCTCGCACCTGGGCTCGAGTGGTGTGCTGCATCACGATGCCTTGCTCCAGCCGAGAGAGCACGTTGTCGTCGATTCGGTAGCGGCGGCTGGAATCCCCGGGCTCTGGGGCGGCCACCCGAATCCCCACGGGTCCCCCGATCAGCACGTTCGCCAGAATGGAGTTGTCACTACCGTGGTCGCTGACGATTCCTGCGGTGCGGGCGCCAACGACGGTGTTGCCGCGAACGGTGCAGCCACCGGAGTGGTCCAGCCTGAAGCCGATCCCCACGCTGTCTGCCCGATTGTCCAGGAAGCTGTTGCTCCAGCCGAATGACGACACGAAGCCGGTGCGCACGGCGGATGAGGCGTCATTTCGATATATGAGGTTGCCCACTGAGGGTTGAATGCCGCGCCGCTCACCCGTCAGGAGCAGACCCAGACTGGAGGCGGTCAGGTCATTGTCGACAATGGTGTTGGAATCGCTGGCGTCCCGGAGCACCATCGCTGCCGCCCCGCAATCGGCCGCCGGCACCTGGGACTCGCATCGGCGAGTGTGATCGGCGCGATTCCGGGCAATGACATTCCGCGATGAGCGCCACAGATGGATGCCCCAGCCGTTGTTCGTGGAGACGTCATTATCCGCGATGTAGCTGTCACGCACTTCCATAAGCGCAATGCCGTTTTGAGCCCCCCGAGCGGTAATGCCGGTGATGCTCGTGCCGCTGGTTCGGCGGAGCAGGATACCGCCTCCGTAGCGCTCGAACGTATCCGGGCGAGTGAGGTTCAGCTGATCCACTGCTTCCGGCCGGGCCGGAGTGGAGCGGACGCCCTGGTTGCGGCTGCCCGAGAGATCGGCCCCGATAACCCGGTGAAACCGGCCGCCCTCCAGCCGGACACCATACCGATAGCCATGAATGGCTCCGCCGGTAATCGTGACCGCGTCCACCCCTCGGCTGACAACGCCGGCACCGACGAATCGGCTGGGCACCGAATCCCCGCTTTCCAGGACCACCCCGCTCAGATCAATCCGGGTACCGGTCGCGGCCGCGATGATAATGCCCTGCTCGTTCGCATCCGGAATCCGGTACCGGCCGGGACAGACGCGCACCTCACCCTGGACCTGAGTCCCGGGACGTGTGGGTCTGATGCATGGAGCCGCTGCCAGCGGAGCCGTCGAAGCGGTGAACATCGACAGGAGCAAGAGCGCTAGCATACGCGCAGCACGTCGTCGACCGCTCCTGCATTGCCCTGGCCCAGCAGCATCTCGATGTCGTCCAGGGCACGGCGCTCCCTGGGCCAGGCATAACGCATTCGGGCGGCCGACAGGCTGAGCCATTCGAAGCTGTCGTGCTCAGATCCGAGGCGCACCGAAGCGTCGGCGGGTACCAAGGCGGCGAAGACCGGCACCAGGGCTACCTCGTCTGAGCGGTGCTGGTAGAACAATTCGACCCGACTCAGGTTGTAGAGTCGCAGGGCAGTGAGGCCGGTCTCCTCTTTGAGCTCCCGGGTGGCTGCGTTCACGGGCTGTTCGGCCTGTTCGATATGGCCGTGAACGCTCTCCCAGGATCCGGGACAGCGACCGCCCGCTGCGCGCCGGAGTGCCAGACATTGGAGCGAGCCGTCGATCATGCGGAGGACGTACAGGTCCACGAGCGATGTCCGGACCGATGTCATCGTCGCCCCGGGGCGGGCGCTAGGCGGACCATGGCGGAACGGTACCGGTGAAGGAAGCGAAAAGAGTGAGCGGCGACCTGCGGTTCAGGCCCGATGGCGGCCGAGGACCGCCTCGAGACGCGCGGTGAGAGCCCGGGCCCTGAACGGCTTGGTGACAAAGTCGTCCGCACCCAGCTCGAACACTCGAACCTCGTTGTCCTCGTCGCCCTTGGCGGTCAACACCATCACCGGAATTTCTCGGGTAGCCGGCCGGGACCGGAGCTGGGCCAGCACGCCGTACCCATCCAGGCCGGGAAGGTTGAGATCGAGGATGATGACGTCGGGCGCGAATCGATCTACCTCATCCAGCGCCTGAATTCCGTCACGCGCCTCTGCCACCTGGTAGCCTTCGCGTTGGAGAAGGTCTTTCATCACCCGGCGGAGCTGCTCCTCATCTTCGACCAGGAGGACGCAGGCGCCCTGGCCGCGGCCTTCCGGGGAAATGCCGGGAGCCAGCGGCTCCTCCAGCAGCTCCATCTCCATCGAAAGCTCGGCCATCGGGGCAATGGCTGCAGTGACTGCGGGTGGAGGTGCCGTGGCAGAGCCGGTCGGCGCACGGCTGCCTCTCCCGCCCCGCCGAGGTGCTGGAGCGGCCTCAGGAGCGGGCGTTTCTTCGCGGGGCACGTCGGTCACCCGCATCAACTCCTCGAGCGTTGACTCTCCCGAGAGCACATGCCTGAGACCACTCGCCCACAGCGATCGCATGCCGCCCTGTCTGGCGGCCTCAGCGATCTTTTCGGCGCTGGCGCCGTCCGCGATCCGGCGCTCGATATCCGGGTTCATCGTTAGCACCTCGACGATGCTGAATCGCCCGCGGTACCCCGTCATGGAGCATTCGGAGCAGCCCACGCCCTGGTACAGCGTGACGCCCGGGGGGATGAAACGGGCGAGACGCTCACTGACCGGCTCGGTAGCCACCTGACGGCAGTTCTTGCAGAGTCGCCGCATGAGACGCTGCGCGACGATGCCGCGGAGCGCCGGCGCAATCTTGTAGGCCTCCATGCCCATGTCCACCAGCCGGGTCACCGTATTCGGGGCATCGTTGGTGTGCAACGTGGAGAGCACCAGGTGGCCGGTGAGCGAGGCCTGGAGGGCAATCTGCGCGGTTTCCTTATCTCGAATTTCACCGACCAGCACCACGTCGGGGTCCTGCCGCAGGATAGACCGCAGCGCCGCGGCAAAGGTCAGCCCCGCCTTCTCGTTCACCTGGACCTGGACGATGTTCTCGCCCAGCCGGTATTCCACCGGATCTTCTACGGTGACGATGTTGACGCCTGTACCCTGCACCGCCCGCAGGGCGGAGTACAGGGTCGTGGTCTTGCCGGACCCGGTCGGTCCGGTCACCAGGATGATCCCTTCTTTATGAGCGAGGAGTGCACGAATGGCGGTCTCCTCTTCCTGGCCCAGGCCGAGAGAGTCCAGCGACAGGGTCGTGGCTTTCTGATTCAGGACCCGGATGACCACCTTTTCGCCATGGGAGGCGGGCAGCGTCGAGACTCGAAGGTCAACCGGCTCACCATTCACGGATACACGGGCCCTGCCGTCCTGGGGCCGCAGCCGGTCGGCGATGTCCAGCTTCGACATGATCTTGATCCGCGAGATCAGAGGGACTCCCGCGCTGCGCGGAATCTTCATGACCTGCCGGAGCACGCCGTCAATGCGGTAGCGCACCACGACACCGCCCTCGATCGGCTCGACATGGATGTCGCTGGCCCGGTTGGTGATTCCGTCGGCGATCATCGTGTCAACCAGCCGCAGAATGGGGCGCTGGCTGGCTTGTTCTGCGCTGGCCGCGTTTTCCTCCTCCTCCTTGAGCTGCTCCACCTCGAAGTCGCCGCCGATACCTTCGAGCAGCCGAGCCACGGCGGTTTCGGTCTCGCGGTACAGCTCGTCCAGCTTCTCTCGGATCCTGGAGGGGGACCCCAGCAGCATCCTGACCTCTCGCCCAGTGGCAAAGGCCAGCATCTTCTCCGCATCGATATCGAAAGGATTGGCCGTGGCAACTTCAAGGTAGGAGTCGGTCTGACGTACGGGCACCACATTGAACCGCCGGGCCAGCTGCTCCGGAACGGTGGCCGTCAGCTTGGGGTCGATCTTCGAAAGGTCGGCCACTGGAAGCCGGAACCGGGCGGCAACAGCAGCGAGAATCTGCTCGTCGGTCGCCAGCCTGCGCTGGACCAGAATGTCCCAGAGCTGCGCATCAGGGCCTTGCTCCTGCCGCAGAGCCTTGACGGCTTCATCGGACAGCAGGCCCTCAATGGAAGGCACTAACCATTCATCGGAGAACTGCATGACGGCTCTACTGATCGGCGGGTAAGGGTGGCCCCGAGGGGGGAGGCACCGCCGCAAAATAAGGAGGTTACAGCAGGCCCCACCAGTCCCGGTTGATATCCACCGTCACACCCACTCGGCCGTCCTTCAATCCGACCCCTGCCTCCACCCGAATAATTCGCATGAGCCACTCGAAAGCCAGGCCGGCGACGGGCCTGATCGCACCAGTCGGGGCCCAGGGCAGCGTCTGATATGGCCGTCCGGCGTACCCAGCACTGACGAATGGGGCAACGATCATTCTTCGTCCCGTCGAGGCAAACGAACCGAGCGAGAGCGCTGGGACCGGAACGTCGAATCGCCATTCCAGATGGGCAAGTACCATTTCCCGGCCGCCATACGCTCTGAAAGGCTCCCCTACCAGCGTCCCCCTCCCTCCCAGGACAAAGCTGCGATACGCCGGGAGCCGTTCCGTGCCGGCTCCGGCATAGACTCGAGATCGGAGCTCGGATTCACCTACTCGTGCCCTCCACTCCGCCCGGGCTCGCAAGCGGAGATACTCGCCCGAGCCCTGACCTGCCTCCAGCGACAAGTCTCCCTGGAGGTCACGACGGAGCGCGATTCCGCCGCTGCCCCGCTCGATCGCGAGCCGCGCGATGCGATGAGACCCGCCCCCCAGCGGCGGGTTCGACCGGTAGGCCCCGTTGGCCGGAGAGGTCCGGCGGCTGATTGTATGGCTCTCTTCCACTCCGATGCTGCCCCGGACCCAGGTGCGGGCGCCCAGCCGGCGGCCGACTGCAAACTCGACGGAGTGCAACAGGACATAATCGCCGTAGTCGTCGCCGGTTTCCTGTGCCGCCAAGGAGTTCAGCAGCGGAGCGATCACCGGCATGTCGCTGAAATCCGCGATCCGACGCGATGCGTTAACCTCGAGCCGATTGGCCCCCGCACTCCAGCCGGCCGCGAGCGCGCC
>Ga0307411_10000620_pt1 | contig 12819 bp, 13 predicted proteins | sample DK1Ometagenome_2_FD_203712 | JGI IMG/M metagenome (GOLD analysis project Ga0307411, IMG submission 203712) | Maize rhizosphere microbial communities from greenhouse at UC Davis, California, United States - DK15-O-1 | ecosystem: Host-associated > Plants > Roots > Rhizosphere > Soil | place: USA...
GCTGAAGGACAAGCGCGTGCTGTCGCTCGACATGGCGGCGCTTCTCGCCGGCGCCAAGTACCGCGGCGAGTTCGAGGAGCGGCTCAAGGGCGTGCTGAAGGACATCGCGGCCGACGCGGGCCGCACGATCGTGTTCATCGACGAGCTGCACACAATGGTCGGCGCCGGCAAAGCCGAGGGCGCCATCGATGCCGGCAACATGCTGAAGCCCGCGCTCGCGCGCGGCGAGCTGCATTGCGTGGGCGCGACCACGCTCGACGAATACCGCAAGTACATCGAGAAGGACGCCGCGCTCGAGCGTCGCTTCCAGAAGGTGCTCGTCGACGAGCCCTCGGTCGAGTCGACGATCGCGATCCTGCGCGGATTGCAGGAGCGCTACGAGATCCACCACGGCGTGGACATCACCGACCCCGCGATCGTCGCGGCTGCCGAGCTTTCGCACCGCTACATCACCGACCGCTTCCTGCCCGACAAGGCGATCGACCTGATCGACGAGGCCGCGGCGCGCATCAAGATGGAAATCGACTCGAAGCCCGAGGCGATGGACCGGCTCGACCGCCGGATGATCCAGCTCAAGATCGAGCGCGAGGCGGTGAAGAAAGAGAAGGACGAGGCGTCGAAAAAGCGCCTCGCGGCGATCGAGGAAGAGATCTCGCGCCTCGAGCGCGAGTATGCCGATCTCGACGAAGTGTGGCAGTCGGAGAAGTCGCAGGTCGAGGCGAGCGCGCACATCAAGGAGGAGATCGACAAGGTCAAGCTGCAGATGGAGGACGCCAAGCGCAAGGGCGACTGGCAGCGGATGTCCGAGCTTCAGTACGGCAAGCTGCCCGAGCTCGAGACGCGCCTCAAGAAGGCGGACAAGACGCTTGCCAGCGAGCAGGCGAAGAAACCGCAACTGCTGCGCACGCAGGTGGGCGCGGAAGAGATCGCCGAGGTCGTGTCGCGCGCGACCGGCATTCCGGTGTCGAAGATGATGCAGGGCGAGCGCGACAAGCTGCTGCACATGGAAGAGCGGCTGCATCAGCGCGTCGTCGGCCAGAACGAGGCCGTGCGACTCGTGTCCGACGCGATCCGCCGCTCGCGCTCCGGCCTCTCCGATCCGAATCGGCCCTACGGCTCGTTCCTGTTCCTCGGACCCACGGGCGTGGGCAAGACCGAGTTGACGCGCGCGCTCGCGGAATTCCTGTTCGACAGCGACCAGGCGATGGTGCGCATCGACATGTCCGAGTTCATGGAGAAGCACTCGGTCGCGCGGCTGATCGGCGCGCCGCCGGGCTACGTCGGCTACGAGGAGGGCGGCTACCTGACGGAAGCGGTGCGCCGCAAGCCGTACTCGGTGATCCTGTTCGACGAAATCGAGAAGGCGCATCCGGACGTGTTCAACGTGCTGCTGCAGGTGCTCGACGACGGCCGGCTCACCGACGGCCAGGGCCGCACCGTCGATTTCCGCAACACGGTGATCGTGATGACGTCGAACCTCGCGTCGCATCGCATCCAGGAGATGGCGAGCGAAGGCCGCGATCCGGGCGCGATCAAGGTCGCGGTGATGGCCGAGGTGAAGGCGAACTTCCGGCCCGAGTTCGTGAACCGCATCGACGAGATCATCGTGTTCCATCCGCTCGCGGAGGAGCAGATCGCGCACATCGCCAGGATTCAGTTGCGCGGACTCGAGCAGCGGCTCGCGAAGCTCGACATCCGCCTCGACGTCGACGACGCGGCGCTCGCGCACGTCGCGCAGGCGGGCTTCGACCCTGTCTACGGCGCGCGGCCGCTCAAGCGTGCGATCCAGCAGCAGATCGAGAATCCGCTGGCGAAGCAGATTCTCGGCGGCGAGTTCGGCCCCGGGGACACGGTGCGCGTGCGCGAGAAGGGCGGCGCGGTCACGTTCGCGAAGTAGCGCGGCGCGCGCGCAGCACCGGCAGCTGTCGCAGCAGGCCGATCGCCGTCAGCACCCATGCGACGACGGCGAGGTCACCCGCGATGCGCGCGACGGGGAGCAGGAACGCCAGCTTGTTGGCGTGCGCATACGCCTGCGTCGCCACGCTGTACATGCCCAGCGGAAACACGAGCGACCAGTAGCGCGGGTCGTAGCGCAGCGATGCGCCGTGCCGCAGGTGCCGCCACGCGAATACGACGACGAGCAGCGGGATCCACCACGTGCCGGTCGCCCAGAAGAACAGCGTGAAACCGGCGACGAAATGCTCGAGCCCGGCCACGAACGGATACCGGGCGGCGACTTCGCCGATCTGCGCGCCGGCGAGCGTGGTGATTGCCACGGCGCCCATGTTGATCCAGTACGTCGGCGTCATGCCGTGCACGTCCATCGGCCGGAACGTCCATCGGAAGAAGATCAGGCCGATTACCACGATGTAGAGCATTGCGCCGGCGAGGAACAGCACGAGGCTCGCGAAGATCACGATGTCCGGCCTGGGAAACGCGTCCGCCGCCAGCGTGCCGAGCACCGCGACCGCTTCCGTCGCGACGGTCGCGAGCAGCCAGGATCCGTCGATGCCGTGCTCGAGCCGTGGCTTGTCTCCGGCGAGCGTCACGGCCGCGAAGAACCCGTAGAGCAGCAGGAACCAGAGCACGAGGCTCGCGAGCCACAGCGCCGCGGCGACCGCCGGCCAGTGCGCGAGCCGGAGGCACTGGACGCCCAGCACGCAGGTGCCGGCCACGACGGTCAGGAACGCGGGACCTGCCCGGTGATCGGCGAGATCGGTGATCACGCCGCGCACGCCGGCCGCGAGCCTCGCGAAGCCGCATCCCCAGAGCAACACGTAGGCGATGGCGTTGACCGCGAACAGCGCCCGCGCCGCCGACACAAAGCCCTGGTCGGCAAGGGCGATCGACACGATGCCGGTGGCCATCACCAGCGCGAAGTAGCCGGGGAAGGCGTTGCGAAGCGGCGTGGGTAAGGAAAAAATTTGCGCAGGCAATGCGCGCAGCGATCGCGCAGCCAATGCCTAGCTTACATCCCGCCCGGGACTCGTGGTCGAAACAGACGGTTGGTGCCCCGTCAACCCGCGTGCAGCAACCGACCGCCTGCGAACGCCCAGTTCTCCCATGCCGTCTCGACGAACACGATCATCACATTCTCGGGGTCGAGGTTTGCGTCACGCGCAAGCGCGGCGGCGATGTCGGCGACCAGCTTGCGCTTGATCTTCACGCTGCGTCCGACCGACCAGAGAATTTCGATCAGCACGAGTTCCGCCGTGCGTGACGTCGCCACGTCAGGATACGTGGCGTCGAACCGGAAATGGTCGGCGTCGAGCTGCAGCACGCGCTGGAAGCGGTCTGCTTCGGGAACGCCGGCCGCGACGAGCGCCCGATGGACGGTGTCCAGAACGGTCGATTTGAACTCGCGCGGGCGCGCGCGCTGCAGCGTCAAGGTTACGAGCGGCATGGCGGTCTCCTTCGGTTGTTCGGGTTACTCTCCGCGCTGACGCGCTTCCGATGGCGGCCGGAGCCACCGGCGCTTCCGAGCGGCCCTTTTGCGCTCACGCGTACGGCGCGTGATGGCGGGGCGGCGGGGTGAGCAGGCCGGCCAGCGCGGTCCACAGTGCCGATTTCCGGGTCGCGCGAGCAGGAACCTGCAGCGCCTGCCGCCCGACGATGCAGAACAACGCGGCGTCCTGCGCTTCGACGACCGTCGCGCCGTCCGATTCGACGACGAAGTTGTCGCCCGTGCGCAGGACGACGTCATGGGGGTCGCCTTCCTGCGTGAGCCAGAGAGTTCCCTGCGTCACGCGCAGCGTGGCGCCGCGGATTCCGGGCAGCGTGACCGCTTCGCGCGAGTCGAGACTTACGACGGTGCCGGTTTCGAAACAGGCCATGGCTATCTCCGTTAGAATGCGTGGGAATCATTCGACGCCGACAATCGGGCATTGCGGAAGCGGCGTCGATGAAGAGCATTCTGGCGCGTCGCCGAGGGCGGCTCAAACGCGGAATTCGCATGGGACGCATGCATGGAACGCATGCATAAGACGCTGCGGCGGCTGCCGTCGCTCGACTTTCTGCGCGGTTTCGAGGCCGCGGGGCGGCGTCTTTCCTTCACGCTCGCGGCCGAGGAGCTCTTCCTCACGCAATCGGCCCTGTCCCGGCAGATCAAGGCGCTCGAGGATGCGCTCGGCGTCGTTCTGTTCGAGCGGCGACATCGCGCGCTCGCGTTGACGCCGATCGGCGCCGCGTTTCATCGCGAGGTCACCGGAGTGCTCGAATCGCTCGCCACCGCCGCGGACCAGACGAGCGGCGCGGTGCGCGCGCCGGGGCTCACGCTGTCGACGACCGTGTCGTTCGCGTCGCTGTGGGTGATCCCGCGCCTCGCGAGCTTTCGCGAGCGCCACCCCGACGTGGAGGTGTACGTGTCGGCCGACGACCGCGTCGTCGACCTGGCGCGCGGCGATGTCGACGTCGCCGTGCGCTATCTGCCCGATGCCTCCGCGCCGGAGACCGCGGTTCGCCTGTTCGGCGAGCGGATGACGCCGGTCGCAAGCCCGAAGATCGTGCGCGGCGGGCGCTCGTTGCGCACGCCGGCCGACCTCGCGCACCACGTGCTGCTGCACCTCGACGATCCCGACGGACGCACGCCGTGGCTCGATTGGCGAAGCTGGCTCACGTCGAACGGCCAGCCGGGATTGAAGCCGGCCGGCGCGTTGCGCTTTCGGATCTACGATCAGGTGGTGCAGGCCGCGGTGGGAGGCCAGGGCGTTGCGCTCGGACGGTTGCCTATGCTGGCCGAGCATTTGCGCGACGGCCGGCTCGTCGCGCCGTTCGCGCGCAAGTACGACTCGGCGCGTGGCTACTTCGCGTTGACCGCACCGCAGGTGCAGGATCGAGCCGACGTCGCCGCGTTCGTGCGCTGGCTTGCAGACGAGGCGGCGCAGGAGGCGGCGCGCGCCGCGCCGTCATCGCCGCGCAACGGAGCGTCCGCGCGAGCCGGCAGCCGCGGGTCCGCGCGAGCTGGCAGCCGCGCGTCCGCGCGACTCAGGGGCGATACGCGCTGAACACGTACTGGTGATCCTTCTGCGCGGTGTGGCAATTGAAGCACGCGGTCGCCGCGTCGCCGCGCACGACCGGTTGCCGGGCGTCTCCGCCCTTCCACGCCTCGAAACCCCAACCGCCGGTCGCCGCGTAACGCTTCGCGTCGCGATGCATGACGCCGACGACTTTTCGCGCGCCTTCGGTCACGGCGTTCTGCGCGGATTCGGCCTGCAGCAGATCGAACACGATCACGGCGCCGTCGGGAAAGCGGCCGCTGCGATAACCGGCCATCGCCTTGGCGTTCGCGTACAAGTGATGAATGCCGCCGAAGGCATCGTAGAGCGGATGACCCGGCAGGATCTGCATCGATTTCACGTGCGTCCATTGCCGATAACCGGCGGGATACGGGACCGTGGGCGGATCGGCCGCGATGGCGGCTGTTGCCACTGCGAGCGACGTGACGATTGCGTACCGTGCGAGCTGTTCGCGCATGACCGCCTCCTGCTAGAATCGATCGAGGCGTCAGTCTGGATGCGCGCGCACTGCGCGCCAAGCGGGCACGATGCGGTGCCTTACGTACTTTTCGGTGCAACTTGCCGATACCTGAGCGAAAAAAATCGCTGCGCGCCGAGCCGCCCGCCGCCCGGATGGTGGAGGACATCGTCGGCTGCAAATGGTCGCTGGCCGTGCTCGAACGGGTGCGCAGCGGCGTGTCCCGCCCAGGCGCGCTCGAGCACAGCCTTCCAGGCCTGTCGACGAAAGTGCTGAACGAGCGCCTCCGCAAGCTGCAGCGCTATGGCATCGTGAGCCGTACCGCGTATCCCGAAGTCCCACCGCGGGTCGAATATGCGCTGACGCCGTTCGGACGCAAGTTCGTGCAGGTGCTGGACGGCGTGGCCGCACTCGAACGCGAGCTCGCGCAAGAGCCCGAAGCCGCCGACCCTTAGCTCGTTGGCCGCAATGACTGAAGCGAAGGATCACGCAGTACTCGCGCCGTCGGCGTGGATCGTCCGCTTCGCGCACCTGGTCCCCTTGCACGCGCACGCGCTCGATCTCGCGGCCGGGCATGGACGGCACGCGCGCCTGTTCGCATCGCGCGGGGCGCGCGTGCTCGCCGTCGACCGCGACCCGGCCCCGCTCGCGGCGCTCGCAGGCGTGCAAGGCATCGAGACGACGATCGCCGATCTCGAAACGGGTGCCTGGCCGTTCCGCGACGCGCGATTCGACGCGATCGTCGTCGCCAATTACCTGCATCGTCCGCTGTTTTCGCATTTGCTCGCGGCGCTGGCAGACGACGGCGTGCTGCTGTACGAGACGTTCGCTGCGGGGAACGAACGCTTCGGCCGGCCGTCGAATCCCGATTTCCTGCTCCGCATCGGCGAATTGCTGGACGTCGTTCGAGACCGGCTTACCGTCGTCGCCTTCGAGCAGGGGGAAGTTGGCGCCGAGCGGCCCGCGGTCGTGCAGCGTCTCGCGGCGGTCGGCCGAAAACGGCCCTGGCCGCCGGCAATCGGGGTCGCGGATTCATTTCTCCCCCGTTAGCGCCTGGGGCGGCGGGGATCGGGAAATCCGTCTCCGGCTCCGGTTTTCAGCGGGGGGGATGGGGTAAAATCGCTCGTTTTTTTGGACGTGCAGGTTTCATGGTTTCAGGAAGTCTCGTCGCAATCGTCACGCCGATGCAGCAGGGCGGCGCGCTCGATCTCCCGGCGCTCGGGCGCCTGATCGATTTTCAGATCGAGAACGGCACCGCGGGCATCGTCATCGTCGGCACGACGGGCGAGTCGCCCACGGTCAGCATCGAGGAGCATTGCCGGCTGATCCAGGCGGCGATCGATCATGCCGCGGGCCGCGTTCCGGTCATCGCCGGCACCGGCGGCAACTCGACGGCCGAGGCGCTCGAGCTCACGCGCTTTGCGAAGCGCGCGGGCGCGTCTTTCTGCCTGTCGGTGGTGCCGTACTACAACAAGCCGACGCAGGAAGGGATGTACCGCCACTTCCGCACGATCGCCGAAAGCGTCGACCTGCCGGTGCTGCTGTACAACGTGCCGAGCCGCACGGTCGCCGACCTCGCGACCGACACCGTGCTGCGCCTCGCGGAGATTCCGGGCATCGCGGGCATCAAGGACGCGACGTCGGATCTGCCGCGACTCGTCGATCTGCGCAACCGCCTGCCGGCGGGACGCAAGTTCGCGCTCTATTCGGGCAACGACGACACCGCGCTTCCGTTCATGCTGCTCGGCGGTCACGGCGTCATTTCGGTCAGCGCCAATGTCGCGCCCCGCGCCGTCGCGGAAATGTGCGCGGCCGCGCTCGACAACGATGTCGTCACGGCACGTGACATCAACGCCCGGCTCGCGAATCTCAACGCGCGCCTGTTCGTCGAAGCCAACCCGATCCCGGTCAAATGGGCGCTCTCCGAGATGGGTTTGATCCACAATGAATTGCGGCTGCCGCTCACGCCGTTGTCGCCGCGATTCCACGAGGCCATTCGCGCCGAGCTCCGCGCCACCGGCTGCATCGGCGAGCCTCTGTCGAAGGTCCTGACGTGACGAATCGATTGTCCTTCCGCGGCGTCGCCATGCTGGCGCTCGCCGCCCTCGCGTTGGTCCTTGCCGGCTGCGAATCGATGAACATGAGCTCGCTCGGCAAGCGCATCGACTACAAGTCGGCGAGCTCCTCGCCGTCGCTCGAGCTGCCGCCCGACCTCACCACGCCGCAGTACGACGACCGTTATGCCGTCACGTCGGCGTCCGAGCTCGCCGCGCGCAATTCCGCGCGGCCGCAGCGGACCGAGCTTCTGCCCACGAACCCCGACGCGCACATCGCGCGCGCCGGCAACGAGCGCTGGCTGGTCGTCAAGGGCACGCCTGAGCAGGTGTGGTCGCAGGTGCGGAAATTCTGGACCGACACCGGCTTCGTCATCGCCAGCGAACAACCGGCGGTTGGAGTCATGGAAACCGACTGGGCGGAAAACCGGGCCGAGATCCCGCAGGACCTGCTGCGCAAGTACGTCGGCAAGTATCTCGACGTGTTCTACACGACGTACAAGCGCGACAAGTTCCGCACGCGCATCGAGCGCGGCGTCGAGCCGGGCACCGTCGAGATCTACGTGTCGCACCGCGGGATGGAGCAGGTGCCGACGACGAAGATCGACAACGTGCAGGGCGCCGCCTTCGCATGGGCCGTGATGCCGGCCGACCCCGACCTCGAGGCGATGATGCTGTCGCGGCTGATGATGAGCTTCGGCACGCCGGAACCGCAGGCGGTCGCGGCGGCGGCGCCGTCGGCACCGGCAACGCCGCACGCGCGGCTCGAAAAGAACGACGGCATCGCGCAACTCGTCGTCGACGATCCGTTCGACCGCGCGTGGCGGCGCGTCGGCCTGGCGCTCGATCGCAGCGGCTTCACCGTCGTCGACCGTGACCGTTCGGCCGGCACCTATTACGTGCGCTTTGCCGATCCCGACGCCGACATGCAGCGCAAGGACCGCGAAAAGGGGTTCCTGTCGAAGCTCCTGACGTTCTGGAAGACCGACGACAAGGACAAGCCGGAGCAGTACCGGATCAAGATCGTCGAGACGTCGCCGCAGAGCACCGTGAGCGTGCAGGATCCCTCCGGCAACCCGGACCGCACGCAGGCGAGCGATCGCATCCTCGCGCTGCTGCGCGACCAGCTCAAGTAGCGTTCCCGACGACGCGATTGCCGCGATGCGCTTCGCGTCACTCGGCAGTGGCAGCGAAGGCAATGGCCTCGTCGTCGAAGCGGACGGCACCTGCGTCCTCATCGACTGCGGCTTCCGGGTGCGTGACACGGTCGCGCGCCTCGCGCGCCTCGGTCTCGCGCCGGAGGCGATCACCGCGATCCTGGTCACGCACGAGCACGCCGACCATGCGGGCGGCGTGGCGGCATTCGCGGCCCGCTACCGGATCCCGGTCTGGCTGACGTTCGGTACGCTGGAGACGATCGGCTACGCATTCGAGCGCGTCGACCACGTCCGCGGCTTCGACAGCCACGACGTGTTCGGCATCGGTGCCATCGAAGTGCGCCCGTTCCCCGTGCCGCACGATGCGCGCGAGCCCGTGCAATTCGTCGTCGGCGACGGCGCGCGCAGGCTCGGCGTGCTGACCGACATCGGCATCGTCACGCCGTACGTCGAGGCGAGCCTGTCCGGCTGCGACGCGCTCGTGCTCGAGTGCAACCACGACCTCGACATGCTCGCGGGCGGCGACTATCCGTGGCAGCTCAAGCAGCGCATCGCGAGCCGCCTCGGCCACCTGCACAACGAGGCGTCGGCGAAGCTGCTGGCCGCCATCGACACGTCGCGGCTGCGCCATGTCGTTGCCGCGCACCTGTCGCAGCAGAACAACACGCCGGAGAAGGCCCGCGCGGCGCTTGCGAGAGCGCTCGATTGCGCGCCCGGCTGGATCGGCATTGCCGACCAGGCGGAGGGCTTCGACTGGCGCGAGCTCTGACGTTACGACGTGCCAACCCGAGGGAGTCATTCATGGAAAAGCGCAACGAGCTCTATCGCGGCAAGGCGAAGACGATGTACGCCACCGACGACCCGCTGCGGCTGGTGATGCATTATCGCGACGACGTCTCGGCGTTCGACGGCGCGAAGGTTGCAAAGCTCGCGAAGAAGGGCGAGACCAACAACCGCATCAACGCGTTCGTCATGGAGCGCCTCGCTCAGGCCGGCATCCGGTCGCATTTCCTGTCGATGCTGAACGAGCGTGAATCGCTGGTGAAGGCGATGCGGATGATTCCGGTCGAGTGCGTCGTGCGCAACGTCTGCGCGGGCTCGATGGCGAGGCGCTACGGGATCGAGGAAGGGCGCAAACTGCCCGAGCCGATCTTCGAGTTCTTCCTGAAGAGCGACGTGCTGCACGATCCGCTCGTCAACGACGACCACATCCGCGTGCTGCATTGGGCGACCGTGGACGAGATCGCGCAGATGAAGGCACTGACGCATCGGGTGAACGCGGTGCTGAAGCCGATGTTCGCCGACGCCGGAATCGATCTCGTCGATTACAAGCTTGAGTTCGGCCACCCGCGCGACGATCCCGACGGTCCGCTCGTGCTCGGCGACGAGTTCACGCCGGACGGCTGCCGGCTGTGGGACGCGAAGACCGGCGAGAAGCTCGACAAGGATCGCTTCCGTCGCGACCTGGGAGACGTGATCGAGCACTACCGCGACGTCGCCAGGCGGATCGGCGTACCCTTGTAGCGGCCCGCGGCGGCGCCGCGGCGCGGGAAGCGACGGCAGCGAACACATGCAGCGCGCAGCAACGCCCGGCGACGCGACGGATGACGGCTCGATGCCGCTCGCGTTCGAGCAGATCCACATCGACGCTGCCCGCAACGCCACCGACGATTTCAATCCGTTCCACGATCCGCGCAAGGCGCGGCTCGTCCGCGGCAATCCGTTCGCCGGCACGATCGTGCTCGGTTTTCAGCTCGAAGGGCTGATCGAGCACGCGATCGATCTCCATCGCGACGCGTATGCCGAGCGCGCCGCCGTCGAGCGCGATGGCTTGCACTTCAGCAACTACCAGCTCACGTTCGCGAATGTGCTCGCTCCCGGCCAGCGCTTCGGGATCGAGATCAAGCCGACGATCGTGGCGGCCGATCGATCGTCGCTGTCCAACCGCGTCGTCATACGCGCGGAAGGTACGGTTGCACCTCCGACACCGGGGGTAGCACCTCCGACACCGGGGGGCATGGTGCTGATCGGCTACAAGCGCGAGACGCGCGAGCCGCTCGTCGCGCCCGATCGCGATCCACCGGCGCTGCCGGCGCTGCGGCCGCTGCCGGATCGCTCATTCGTGCCCGGCACCGCGTGCTTCCTCAAGCGCAAGTTCCTGAACACCGGCAATGCGAAGAACTTTCTCGCGGGGAGCCTGTGCGACCAGGGCTACTACTTCGACGAGATCGCCGAGCGGGTCAACTTCCCGGACCTGTTCCCCGCGTCGCTGCTGTCGTGCGCGCTGCTCGAAAAGGCGCAGCAGGAGGGACACGACTTCCTCGTCGACCCGATGGTGTACATGGCGCACACGATCGCCGTCGACCGCAGGATCGCGCGGCGGCTGCGCAGCAACGACGTGCTGCACATGCTGGTCGAAGGTCCCGAGACGCTCGAGGGCGACAAGGGCCTGAAGACGTCGGGCGTGCGCAAGCTGCGCTTTCGCTGCTTCGGGCTCGTGGGACAGGAGGAGATGCTCTACCGCGCCGAAGTGCTGATGGCGCCGCTCGCATCGATCCTGCGGTAGGGGTCGATTGCGCGCCGACGAGGCGCGGGATTCAGAGCCCCAGCACCGTCCCGGTCAGGCCGGGCTCGCCCGATTCCCAGATCTCGTTGAAGCGCTCGACGAGCGCCTTCGCGCGCTCGGGGCTGCCGATCGACAGCTTGCCGGCAGGATGGTCGACGTGGAAGCGGTGCACGAAATGCACGTCGTCGACGATCAGCAGCGGATCCATCGCCGCGCGTGCGCCGCCGCTCGTGCGATAGATCTTCATCGCGTGTGAATGACGTGTGAGCAGCGCGGTAACGCGCGCGCCGAGGGATTCGATCCAGCGCGTGTCATGCACGATGATGTCGAACCGCGCGCCCGGACTGCGACGCAAAAACGCTGCGACCGCATCGGTACGCTCGGCGGAATTCCAGCCGCCCCACGAAAGGTCGATATCGAACACCTTGATCGTCAGCCGCGCGAGCGCGATCGCGTCGTCCTGCGCGCGCACGAGCGCGGCGAGCGTGTCGAGCCGCTCCTCGCGCGGAAGTCCGGGCGGCGGCGGCAGCGAGGTATCAGGGGGTCGCGAGGAAGCCATGTCGATGCCATTCGAAGAGCAGGTCGAGCGTTTCCGGCGCGAGCGCAGCGCATTCGGCCGGCGAGAGCGACCGCCGATCGGCGAGCTTCCGCAGCAGCGACCGGTCGGTGCGCGGAAGCGGCGCGTCGTCGCCGTTCAGGTAATACCGCGCGTCATCGTAGAGCAGTTGCGTGCGGCGGTCGAGCCTGACGCCCGCGCGACGAATGCGCTGCCGGACGGCCGTGCGCGATGCGCGCGATGGGGTGAACACGACGTCGCCGCTGGGCTCGGTGAGGAAGCGGCCGATGAAACGCCGGACGTCGCGCTCGGTCCAGCGCACGGGGTCGATCGCCTCGCCCATGCGGCGCGCAAGCCGCGGGTCGATCCGCGCCGGCGCAGCGGAAGCGCGCAAGTCGGGATCGGCATAGCGGCCCGGCACGTCGAGCGTATCGCGCAGATGATCGAGGAACGATTCGGCGAGCTCCTGGTTGCGCGGCGCGCGAAACCCGATCGAATACGTGATGCAGGCATCGACCGCCGTGCCGTCGTGCGCGAACTGCGGCGGCAGGTACAGCATGTCGCCCTCCGCGAGCGTCGCGTCCTGCTCGGGCGTGAAGCGCCGCAGGATGCGCAGAGGAACGCCCGGCCGCAGCGAAAGGTCGTCCTGGCGGCCGTAGCGCCAGCGGCGCCTCCCGTGCGTCTGCAGCAGGAACACGTCGTAGGAGTCGACATGCGGCCCGACGCCTCCGCCCGGCGCCGCGTAGCTGACCATGACGTCGTCGAGCCGCGCATACGGAATGAATGCGAAGCGCCGCAACAGCGCATCGGCGCCGTCGTCGTGCAGGTTGACGCCCTGTACGAGAAGCGTCCAGTTCGCGGCGGGCAGCTTCCGCAGATGGCTGCGCGCGAACGGACCATGCGTCAGCGAATAGCGGTTGCCTTCGCGGCAGACGAGGCGCGATGCCACGTCGTCGCGGGCGGCCAGGCCGAACAGCGCGTCGCGCGACAGCGTTGGCGCGAGATCGGCGATGG
>Ga0307411_10000621_pt1 | contig 12817 bp, 22 predicted proteins | sample DK1Ometagenome_2_FD_203712 | JGI IMG/M metagenome (GOLD analysis project Ga0307411, IMG submission 203712) | Maize rhizosphere microbial communities from greenhouse at UC Davis, California, United States - DK15-O-1 | ecosystem: Host-associated > Plants > Roots > Rhizosphere > Soil | place: USA...
AAGGAAGAGGAGTCGACAGACGAAACGGAAGACCGCTGATACACATCCGTTTCCGGATACGCCCCGTAACGGCAAGATGGAAACAGCCGCTCCGAACTGCGGAAACACCATATCCACCAGGAGGTAACACCATGGCCGGACTCTGTGACGACCTGCCCGAGAACATGACCGACGACCCCGAGGTGGCGGCCTACAGGGTGCTTGCGGAGCTGGAGGCGAACCCGCCGGAGAGCTCCGCACAGGAGAACGCGCTGGCGACCCGGGCGCTGGCGCTGGCGAAGCTGGCCGAGGTCCGCGAACTGCGCGCACTGCGCAAGGAGATCCACAAGGGAAGGACCGCGCCCCGGCTGACGAGGAAGAGTCTGTGACGGTCACCCGCGTCCCGCCTTCCGCACCGGAGCACACCTCCCGTGACCCGGACGTGCTGGCGGCGAACGTCACCGATGTGGAGGTGGCCACCACCGAATCCGGTGACGGCCACCTCGTCCACGGCCGGTGGGTGGTCGACGTCTCCTATGTGAAGCCGCAGTACGGCAAGCCGTGGATCGTCACCGTGTTCTCGCCGTGCTGCGGCGGGAAACGCCAGCAGATCAGCCACGGCTACGCCTTCTCGTGCCCGGCCTGCGGCTGGTGGTGGAGATACCACTGCCTGGGCTGGACCCACCGCATCGTCTCTCTGGGAAAGGAGAAACCCGTATGACCGCCTGCCGGATCTGAGAAGGAGAAAGATGACCGAGTTCAGCCGCATCGGTGGGTTCCTGCCGGAATGGGTGGAACGGGCCCATGCGGCGCTCACCACAGAGGAGAGACCATGACACGTACCGACCGACGCAACACCTACTACTCCCGCATGGACGAGTGCCCCGAGTGTCCGGCCCGGCGCGGGGACCGGTGCACCGATGACGGCCGCCAGCGGCAGAATCCGCACGGTTCCCGCGTCCTGTCCTCCGGTGTGAACAGCGAGAAGGCCGCCAGTCAGACGCTGGTGCCGTGCCCGGCGTGCGGAGCCGAGGCTGGCCTCTCCTGCCGGGCGAAGCCGTACAACACGCGGATGTCCAAGCCTCACGCGGCACGCCGCAAGGCGCTGGAAGAGGCCCGGAGCGGTCTGCCCGAGGCCAACGAAGAGGCCTGAGTGAAGGAGGAACAGATGAAGGTGTCCCACGAAGATCTGGCCTATGCCACGTCGCGCGAAAAGGCGCTGATCGCGCTCGCCCTGCGGGAGATGGCTGAAGACCTCACGGTTTTGGTGACGGTCCAGACCCGCAGCGAGTCCTACGCTCTGGGGCGGTGCGTCGAGAAGCTGGTGGAGCGGGCCGAGGAGTATGGCGGGCCACAGGAAACAGTCGTTACCGGCGACTGAAACGTATCCGGTTACGTTGCCGCCCGGAGAGATACGCCGGGCGGCAACACTGCTGTGAGCTGGGGAAACAGGCCGTTACGGGGATGGATACGGCGAAGGTGCGGAAGGGTCTTCACGTGGCCTATGCCGTGTGCTAGCTTTTACCTCGTAAAGGTCATACATCGAGGAGGATCGCGTGCCCTTCCCCACCCTGAAAGCCAGCGAAATGTGCGAGGAGCGCGCCGATCTGGTCACCTGGCTGGAAGACCCCGGACCGCTCGGCGGACAGTGTTCCTGGGGCATGGGCCTGGGTCCCGCCGAAGGCCGACTGGAGAAGCGGGCTGCGCAACGCTGGGCCACCTCTCTGCGCGCCGCCAGCCTCACCTACACCACCAGCCAACTTACCCGCACCGCGCTGGCTGCCGGAGATGCCTTCGACGACTTCCGGCTCGAAGCGCACGACATCCCCTCCCCTCACGGCTTCATCGCCTGGGAGGAGCCCATCACTGCGCCGGTCAACCTCCACGCCCTGTCCGGCATGGCGGTGACCGGCGCCACCTGGGCCGTCCACGGCGGGATGGTCGAAATCCGCTGGTGGACGGACAAGGACTCCTGGGTCACCGACTGGACGGGCGGCAACCCGGCCAGCGGAGTCCGCCAGCTCAGCCCCGACGAGGTCCGCAGGACCCGGCAGATGCACCCCACCCGGACGGTCGCGGTGGGCTACTCCGCTCTCCGCTTCGGCACCAGCCCGCAGTGGCCCACTGTGGAGATGCCCTCACCAGGAACGATCGACGAAGCCGACCGCGCGGAGTACGACCTGGCTGCGCAGCGGCTGGTCGAAGCGGAGAAGACCCTGGTGGCGACCTGGCTGCTGATGAACCAGACACTGGTCGTCGATACGCCGGTCCATACCCCGAGGCCTTCGCTCAAGCGGATCGGGCGACTGGATCCCGCCCTGCTCGGTGTCGTACGCCAAGTCACCCTGCGCCACAAGAACCTGGCGCCGGACCGCGTCGGCAAGGTGGACGGCCCCAAGCGCGAGTGGGCGCACAGGTGGCTGGTGACCGGGCACTGGCGCAACCAGCCCTACCCGCTCCGGCTCGGTTACGACAGCCAGGGGAACGCACACACCCAGCGCATCTGGATCACCGATTTCTTCAAGGGTCCCGAGGGGGCCCCACTGCTCGACCCGGACAAGCTCGTCAACGTTCTGCGCCGGTAACGGCGTCCACACCTGCGGTTACACACGGAAACGAGGAGAGATGGAAACACCCGAAGCCTTCTGGGGATGCCGCAAGAACGGTACCCACACCCTGGTTCCCGGCGAGTGCGAACAAGCGCCGCCGCCCAAGAAGACCGTCAGCATCACCCGCCACGCCGTAGACAGTGACGGCTACCCGGTCATCGTGCTCGATTCCTACACGCTCGACGGGCTGGCCGAGCTGATCGCGCCGACGCTGAAGTACCTGATCGACGCGCACGGAACGTCGATCAGTCCGGGGGTGCTGGCTAGCCACGCGGCTTCCGTCATCGTCAACCGGGAGGAGCCGTGACGAAGCTGAAATTCATGATGCGAGTCATGGAGATCTTCTACCGCGCCGACATCCGCGAACAGTTGATCTGGCACATCGACGCACACGACGGTGACCTCTTCTTGGCTGCCGACGTCAGCGACGTCTTCAGTTGGGGCGCCGCCGATGCCGAGGACATCACCGTGGAGACACTGCCCGAACTGGAGCAGGCGTACGCGGACCTGAAGCGCCTCCACGAGAAGGCCACGACCTGGACGGCTGATCTCTATGCGGCCCGCCGACGGGGTCATCGCCCCCAGGGGGCCGCGTACCCCAAGCCGGACGTTCCCTGTTTCACCGAGCTGGCCATGCTCTTCAATGCCTGCGGGCCGGAGCGTCCAACCGGATTCGGCAACCCGAAACGTCCGCCGGTAACACAATCCTGACCTGCGGTTACGTACTGAAACACCTCACGGCTCGGAAAGGACCCTGATGCCCACCGATCAAGAACTTCTGCAAGGTGAACTCTTCGCTCCCCGGGGCACCGACTTCGTCCGCTGTCCCGCCCGAGCGGTGCCGTACTGGCGCATCAACATGATCATCGGAAACTGCTGGCTGGGCGCCTTCATCGCCGTGCCCACCTGGCTGATCGCCATCCTGTGGCAGGACTCCACCTGGTGGTGGATGGCCCTGTCCGCCGTCGTGGTGCCCCTCGGTGTCTGGCGGTGGTTCCGCGAGAAGACCGAGTGGCGGATCACCGGCTACTACCTCGGCCCGGAGCAGTTGTGGGTCCGTGGCGGTCTGGGTGACCGTTCTCTCAGCGTGGCCGCCTATGGCCGTATCCAGAACTGCGACGTCAGCTCCACGTTCTGGAGCCGCAAGTTCAACCTGGCCACCGTGCGGGTCAACACCGGCGCCCGCTCCTACCTGTCGATCCAGTCGATCGACCCGGACGAGGCCGCCCGCATCCGCGACCTGCTGGCCGACGTCGCCCTGAAGAAGGGCGTCCAGCTATGAGCGACACCATCGTCAGCGGACGGCTGCACCCCATCACGCCGGTCCGGCGGACCTGGCTGTTCATCACCTCGCTGGCCTGGATCGCCTACGGCCAGCGAGAAGGGATCGCCGACCTGCACGACACGATCGGCTACGGCTGGATGTCCGCCATCGCTGCCGCTCTCGTCGCCCTGATGGCCGCGATGGGTGCCGTCGCCTGGCTCAAGACGTCCTTCCGGCTGACCGCCGACCAGCTCGACTTCCAGTCCGGTCTGACGCACCGCGTGCACCGCTGCTTCCCGATGGACCAGATCCGCACCGTGGACGTGAGCCGTCCCGTGTGGGCCCGCTTCATCGGGGTCGCCTCGGTGAAGGTCTCCACTCAGGCGGAGAACCAGACCATCGGCTATCTGTCCCGCAGGGACGCGGAGCGGATCTGTGAGAACGTCCAGCGCATCCTGCACGGGGAGATGCCCGATACCGCGAAGAGCGGTGAGGGTGTCCTGGCGCGGGTCGACTCCAGGATGCTGGCCCTGTCGATGCTGCTGAACGCCCAGATGATGATCACGCTGTCCGTCACCCTGCCGCTGGCCCTGTGGCCCTACCTGGCCAGCGAGGAGGTGTGGTCGCTGGCGCTGGTACTGCCGTGGCTGCGCTCGGTATGGAAGGCCACCGGGAAGAAGTTCCCCGCCCAGCACGGATGGACGGTGCACGAGACCGAAGCCGGATTCCAGACCCGGCGCGGCCTGTTCAACAAGACCGAGCACACCTGGCAGAAGAACCGCATCAGCTCGGTGACGCTGCATCAGCCAGTTCTGTGGCGCAGCCGCGACTGGGTGCAGGTCAAGGCCGCCACGGTGGGCTACGCCGAGTCCACCGTGCTCCCGGTGGGCAGCCGCTGCCAGGCGGAGAAGCTGATGGCCGGACTTCTGGGCGTCGAGTCCCTGAAGGTGCTGGACAACCTGAACCCGGTCCCGCGCCGGGCTCGCTGGTGCACTCCGTTCCGGAAGGCGTGCGGCTATACCGAGACGGACCTGTTCGTCGCCGGGTGGCGGGGCCTGTTTCTCCGCCAGGAGATCACTGTGGCGGGTACCGGGCGGGTGCTGGCCGTGGAGACCTCGCAGGGCTGGTGGCAGCGCAGGCACCGGCTGGCCGACGTGAATCTGCTGCTTCCCGGCGGCCCGGACGTGGAGATCGTGCACCGTGACCTGGACGAGGCCGCGATGATCGCCGACCGGATGCGCGGCCGGGTCCTGGACCAGACCCTCCAGGCGAATCCCATCCGCCGCATCCGCCTGTCGTCCGGCGCACGGACGGCTGTCCGCCTTCCCGCCGATCCGAAGGAGTCCTGACGTGACCGCTTCCGCCGAAGAGCAGGTTCTCTTCCACCTGAAGAAGCAGATCGGCCGGTCCGAGGCCGAGAAGCTCGTCGCCTCCCTCAAGCAGGAGAGCCGCGACATGAAGGGCTTGTCCCTGCGTGAGCGCCTGGCCGTGTGCCTGGAGCCGGAGCTGGACGAATCCGTTCCCGCGCTGGTCGACCGGCTGGCCGATCTGGTCACGGAAACGCGTATCCGTATCCGTCGGCACAAGCTGTAACGGCTACGGAAACACGACCTGAAACACCTCCCCCACCTGGGGAAACACCGGATAGGAGAAACAGATCATGGCGATAACCCGCACCTTCACCGTCCAGGAGCTGGACGCCCTCGGGCTGCCGGACAAGCTCCCCAAGGACCGCGTCCTGCTGGACGAGTTCTTCCAGGAGTACCGCTGGGAGATCGAGAACCGGCTCGTGTTCCGCTCCCCGGACGACGAGCAGATCTACGAGATCTACTACCGCACCCCGTCCACCGAGATGGGTGAGGGAGAGGACCCCTGGAACGACGCGTCCTCGGTGGATGCCACCCTCGTTGAACAGCGCACCCTCTTCCGCCAGGACTGGCGACCGGTCAGCTCCCCGCAGGCCAAGGATGAGGTCCAGACGAACCTCGACGAGCTGATCCGCCGGGGCCTGAAGTGCGCCGTCTGTCACAGTCCGGTCTTCTTCCAGGACTGCCCGACCGGCGGCTGGTGGATTCACCACACGCACCCGGACGACGGCCACGACGCCGTCTCGCTGATCTGGGGCCAGGACACCCCGCCGTGGGTCCCGGAGGAGAGCTGATCATGCAAGAACATGAGATCGATCCGGCCGAATTGATCGACGAGGACTGGTTCCGCCTGCTCCAGCAGGACGAGACGTGGGACCGCAACGGTGTGATGCCGCTGGAAGCGATGACGGCGAAGCAGTGCCGCCAGGCACGCGCCGCACTGCTGTCGGAGCTGCCCGAGACCATCAGTGACTGCTACGAAAACCTCGTCAGCAAGCCCGTTCCGGGCGGTTCCCTGGAATGTGCCATCCGTGAAACGCAGGTCGACATTCTCCAGCGCGCCATGGCGGACGTCGAGAAATGGGCGGACACCACGCCGCTGATGGTGGCGCTGCGACGCCGCATGGACGGCTCCCCGGCGCGTCCTCGGGCAGCAAGGGATTTCGGACAGGCCGGTCAGATATACACCGGCAATCCGGTACGGGCCGTCCGATTTGACGGGGACAACCTGGACGAACTGGGTGCTCTTCTGCCCGGCTCACGGAACAAGATGGTCCTTGTCCATCATGAGAACGAACGAGGACTACAGCTTGCCGCAAGTGTGTGGACCAGCCACTGCAAGCTGACGATTCCCTTCGGTAGCTGGCTGCTCACCGCGCCGGACGAGGATCCCTGGACGCTTTTCCACAGCGAGTTCCGCCGCACGTACGGGTGGCACTGATGGCCAGCGACGTCGTCCGGGTCGAACTGCCCGGCACCGTCACACCCGTCCCCTTCGAAGAGCTGCGGTCCCTGCTGAAGGACATGGAAGATTCGCGCTACCCCGCCAAAATCGTCCTGTACTGCGACGAATGCGGGCGGACCGTCTCTGTCGAGATCGTCGTCACCGACGCGGTCTCCTCACCGCAGCGCCTGGCCATGGGACGCGCCTGGCTGCGCACCAGGAACTGGCAGGCCGACGAGAGCGGCGACTTCTGCCCCGCACACAAGGAGGAATCATGAACGACACCGACGGCATCACCTCGTTCTCCGAGGACTGGAGGCAGATCCTCCATCAGGACGAGTTCTGGATTGACGCCAGCGGAACCCGGCTGCGGCTGACGGAAATGGATCCCTCGCACTGCGCCAATACCATCAAGTGGATCATCCGTACTTTGCCGCGTCTGGCCGAGCAGGACACCTTCCAGATGCTGTGCGGTCCCGGCCCGTCCGGCGACGTGGCCAGCGACGCCTTTGACGGCGAGCTGTCCCAACTGGAGCACATTGCCGGGAATGCCGCCTCCTGGGCTCGCGAGACGCCCCTGGTGAAGGCTTTGCAGCGCAGGGCGCAGGGTTCGGCGGCCTGGGACCTGGCCCAGGGCGGCGCGGATGCCTACGAGTGGTCCAGAGTCCCGCAGACCGTGCGGGCTGTGCGTTTTTCCGGAACCAACCATCAGGAGATCATCGATCTCATTGGCCCGATGTGCCGGGTGGAGGACACCCATGTCTCCGGGCCGGGACCGTGCCGGGGCATGCAGAAGGCGATCCACGTGTGGTCGGTGCACTCCTCCACGGCCGTTCCGGTCGGGAGCTGGCTGATCATCGGCAGGAAGGGATTCTCCTCGATGCCCGATCACGAGTTCACCGAGGAGTACGACCGCAAGCCGGTCCACGCCCAGATCCTGTGCTTCTGCGGCGATGTCATGACCAGTGACAACGACCCCGAGCACAACACGTGCTACCCCGGAATGTGAGGACCCGTGGACCGCTACGAGATCAAGACCGACATTGACCTGACCGGCCTGGAGGACGGCCGTGACGGCTACTTGCTCGACCGGGACGACGTCCTGTACGTCGGCGAGGCCACCACCCGTGACCTGCTGGACGAGCCGGACGACACGAGCTGGAGCACTCCTGAAGTCGTCGAGGCCACCCAGGACGAGGCCGCCGAGTGGCGCCGCCAGTTCACCCTCTTCGCCGAGGGGATGGAGAAGGCCGAAGCCAAGGTGGCCGTGGCCGCCGCCGTCTTCAGGAAGATCGTGGAAGAGGCACGGGCTGAGGCGCAGGCCGCCTGGGACACCTACCAGCCTGTGCACGTGGAGCTGGAGCGGCGTCTGGAGCAGGTACAGGAACAGCGCGAGGAGGCCGCCCGCGCCCACGAGAAGGCCCTCCAGGAGGCCGCAGCAGCCGCCCAGGCGGCCGAGGACGCCGAACTGGGTCCCCGGTCCTTCTACGTCACGCGGCCCTCCCAGCGGGGCCAGGACGGCCGCGACATGGACGTGCCGACCGTGCATCACGTGAGCTGCGGCATCGCCCGACGGCTCAAGCGGCTGCCGCACCCGGTACGGATCGCGGAAGCCTTCGAGGCGCTGATGGACGGGGGCAATGTCGCCAAGCGCTGGATCAGCAACGTCTACCGGGCGGAGGAGCGGACCGAGAAGCGGCTGCCGGGTGCGGTGTGTGAACGCTGCCCCGCCTTCGACGAGCTGAAGGCCCATGCGCCGGACACGTTCATGGACTGGCTCCAGCGGACCGAGTCCCAGCAGTTCGCGCCGATGCCGCCGGACACGTACACCGGGAAGAAGAGCCTGTTCAAGAAGCTGGGCCTGCCCATGGCCGAGCACTACTCCGAGAAGGAGGGCTGGTCGCTCGTCTCGGACAAGATCTACCGTGAGCCGAACGCGATGGTGGACGGCGAGCGGCTGGTCGGCTGGCTGGGTCTCCGTGAGAAGCACGACGGCGGAACCGAGCTGCGGGTGGTCAAGGCGCCGGAGCGGCTGGCGAAGATCTTCGACCTGCTGCCCCCGCGCGGGTTCGCGGTCCGCTGGATCCACGAGCCGGAGAATTTCGGCGGCGGGGTGTGTGACTGCGCTGTCGCCGTCCGGCCGATGTCCAAGTGGGAAATCCGTCAGCGCAAGGAGTCGGCATAGACCGTGAACCGTGGCTGCCCGAGGAGGGATGGCTTTTCCCGCTTATATCCTCGGCGGCCACGGCCGGTATCTGCCTGCTGTCCTGGTATCTGTGCACCATGCTGACCGGCTGAGCCGTATCCATCGTGTATCTGTCGTATCATCACGAAAAATCTGAAAGCTTCTATGCGGAAGCAAATGGTGGAACCTGAAACGCATGGATTCCGCGTGGATTCTTTCGTCCGGTGCGGTACCCCAGCGAAGAGGCCACTCGCAGGCGTCGCAGCGAAATGACTGTATCCGTGGATACGGCAAGATGGTGACCACGCCGATACGGAAACGCTAGAATGGCCTAGGCCATGAAGGAGGGGACATGAAGAGCAGGCGTCTTTCAGCGGTGAAACGAGACTGGAACACCATTTCCCGGGGTCTGCGCAACAGCGCCCGGTCCCTGATCGAGTGGATCAATGCCAGTTCCGACAAGGACATCGTCAAGCGTCGCCTGGTCATCACCGCAGGAGTTCCGTGCGGCTTCATGTTCCTGGGCTCGCAGTATCCCGTCATTGCGGTTACCGGATCGTTCACGCTGCTCATCGGATGCGTCTTCTGGTTCGCCCATGTCGAGGAAAGGCACATGACGTTCCACTCCGCCGACTTCGAGGGCCCCTACCAGCTCGGCCAGCGCATCGTGGACCTCCCCGAACTGCTGCGGCATCTGGCCGCATCCCACCCCGACGCCTGTATGGACGACATCGCCGACCTGGTGTACGAGCGGTTCGGCGGACCGGATCTGGACGCGGAGGGGCTGTCCCGCCTGATGGCCTCTCTGGGCATCCGCCATGCAGCTCTGGAGAGCCCCTCCCCCACCGGACCGTACTCCTCCCCTTCTCCCGGTGAAGAGCGTGGTCAGGGGTCCGCAGAAGGGGATCCGGAAGCGGTCGGGGCGGGCCAGGGGAGGGGAGGCGCTCTGCGTAAAGTGATGCGCTTGGCAAGCTCAGGAACGCAGTATGCTGTCGCCCTGGCCAAGGAGAGGAAGAACGATGAGCACCAGCCTGGCGAACAGGGCGCGCGTGGCGTGGATCAACCGGCACAAGAAGAGCGATCCGCCCGTGGTGAAGAACACCTCGGTGGCGTCGGTGAACGGCAGGATCTACGTGATCCTGATGGGGGAGAAGGAGACGCTCGCGGTATACCGGGTGCGGACGGACGGCATCTTGAAGTACCTCCGCAGGTGGCCGACGGAGCTGCGCCGACTGAGCAGCACCAAGACGTAGCGTGAGAAAAGGGGGAGTCATGGAGGACCCGGTTTTGCGGGTCAGGCCCGAGTCCTTCATGGTCTTTTCCGTAGCAGATTTCGGGCCCCCCAGGAGGGGCGAGGAGGGAGAGGGCGAGGTGTTCATCCACACAGTCGACCCGGCCCGGCGTGTCTCCGCCCCACTTTCACCGGAAAACGCTGATCCTGTGGTGGAGCATACGGCGGAAAGTTTCCAGAGGTCCCGCAGTTACATGGATCACGAGTATCCCGAGTGGCTGGACGACCTGCCGCCGTGGAGAAATCCCCATCCTTCGGGTGGAACGTACTTGTACGTGTGGCAGCAACACCAGGCCCGTATCCGTGGGCATCACTGAAACTTTGCGAACGCCACTGCTGGAACCAGAAAAGAAACTTGGTAAATCAGGTAAAAAGTATCCGACAGAGACTGTGGGACGGATACACTGGGAACACCAGAAAGGGAAAGTTTATGGGCGACAACGAGACGGAATACCAGACGATCAGCCGAGGCGCTGTCGAGAGTTACTTCAATCTTCAGCTCGTCGTCGCCTTTCGTGACAACAACGACGAACGCGTTCATGAGCTGTTCGTGCAGCAGAGACTGTGGAACGACAAGAACCAGCTCGACCGTCACCTCGCTGCCGCCATCATCGCCTGGTACGAGGAGGTCAGAAACCTGGACGCCTTCCTGGAGGGGCCCCAGGAGTCGCGGTGGGAAGAGCTGCGCAGGGAAGTCGCCGAGCATTTCCACAGAGCCACGCAGACCTCCAGCCTGGGATCCGAAGCGTTCGCCCTGTGCGTCATGAGCCTGGTCATGGGTCTCATGGGGGTGCTGTGGATGGTTCGTGGTGTCAGTGAGGCATCCGTCTTCACCCTCATCGCGGCGATGTGGCTGATCAGTGGGGGCCGGACGGCCCTGGCGTGGAAAAGGAGTGCCTGATGTCCTATTCGACGAGCTTCTACCACGGTTACGGCGTGCAGGTGGAACTGCCCGAAAAGTGGCGGAAGGAGCACGACGAAAGCCTGGAGGAGACCCTCGGCTTCGACACTCCGGTGCGGGCCATGGCAGCCGGTGCCTACGACGCCGACTGGCACTGGCTGTTCATCCAGGACGCCACCCCGCATGGCCCGGAAATCGAGATGGGCAGCTACACGAAGATCGATCCGTACGAGACCCATCTCGACCACTACAAGCAGTGGGACTGGTGGCTGGTGGAGACGGCACAGGAGCAGGGCCTGAAGATCCTCGAAGGACCGGCCTGGTTCTTCGTCCCTGATTGCAGCTGAGGAGGCCGGACATGGCCAGCTACAGGATTGACCCTTACGAGGGGATCAACCCCTTGGCCACTCATGAGATCAACGTGGACTGGGAAGCACCTGAGGCCCATCCGCCCGTACTGCCCCCCACCATCAAGATCGACATGGAGGACGCAGGGACCTGGCGGATCGTGGAAACGCGTTACTGGCCGAACTGGTCGGGTCCCGGCAAGCCGTGCGTCAGTTATCTGGTTCGACGCGACTGACCTGCGGTAACGCCGTAACGGTTACGGCGTTACCGCCCCCTGGAGAAAAGCGTAACAAGGCCAGAAGGAGACGCTTGTGAAGATCAAACTGGACATCTACATCCCAGAGACGTCAGTCCCCGATGCCGACGCCCACCTGAGCGCCAGCGTCCTTCTGGCGTGGCCTGAAGGACGTCTTGTCCCCAGGCGCGGAGAAGTAATCCAGATGGAAGACCTGATCCTGGAAGTCACGGAAGTCACGCACCACTTGGACGATGACGACAGTGACTGTCCGGAGTTGACCTTGGCTACCGCTCTGGACGGTCCCGTGGAAAAAGATTCCTGGTTCAGGTTCATCGACGAGTCGTTCAGGTACAGCTCGTACGGACTTCCCGGTCTCATTCTGAGCATGGAGAAACACTGACCGACTGAAGCGTTTGACCTTCGGTAACGCCGTAACCGTTACGTATCACCGGCTCACTGAAACAAGGAGAACACCGTCATGAACATCATCCTGAAAGGTGTCGTCGGCAGTACCGCCTACGGTCTGGACCACGCAGGCTCCGACATGGACTACCTGGGGATCTTCGTGCCGCCCACGGAAGAGATCGTCGGCCTCAGCCCTCCCAGGGAGTCCATCGTCACCAAGGGCCCGGACACCTCACTCCACGAGGCGAAGAAGTTCGTCACCCTCGCCCTTAACGGCAACCCGACGCTCTCCGATCTGCTGTGGCTCGACACCTACGAGGTGATGACCGAAGCAGGCGAAGAACTGATCAACCTGCGGCGCTCGTTCCTGTCCGCATCCCGCGTCCGTGACGCCTATCTCGGCTACGCGGTCAGTCAGTCCGAACGCCTGAAGGACCGGGGTGACGGTTCATTCTCCGCCGATACCCGCAAGCGGACAGAAAAACATGCCCGCCACCTGGTCCGCCTGGTCGAACAGGGATTTCAGCTCTATGTCACGGGGGAGCTGGTGGTAAACCTGCGCAGCAGCGCCAGCAGCATCAGCCCCGATACGGTCCGCGCGATGAGCCAGAAGATCTCCGAGAACCCGCTCTGGGCCCAGGAGTACATGCGCCAGGCCGAAGAGCGCTTCGACAAGGCCCGCACCTGCCTGCCCGACCAGCCCGACCGCGAGGCCGTGAACCGCTGGCTGGTCGAGCTGCGCCGCCAGAGCTGGAACACCTGACGCGTTACCGCCCGCGCGGTAAC
>Ga0307411_10000622_pt1 | contig 12810 bp, 6 predicted proteins | sample DK1Ometagenome_2_FD_203712 | JGI IMG/M metagenome (GOLD analysis project Ga0307411, IMG submission 203712) | Maize rhizosphere microbial communities from greenhouse at UC Davis, California, United States - DK15-O-1 | ecosystem: Host-associated > Plants > Roots > Rhizosphere > Soil | place: USA...
CCTCCGGGCAGCCCCGGGGCCGACGCGCGCGCGCTGCCGGCGCGCCTAGTCTCATGCCACCTCTAACTCAGGAGCGGCCATGAAGCACTCCGTTCATTTCTCGGCAGCGGCCCTGGCCTGTGCGCTGGTGGCTGGTTCGCCTTTCGGGGCAGATTCGGCGCAAGCGCAAACCAGCAGTCGAAGTGCGACAACGACGTTGCGCGTGACCGGCTTCGACGTGGAGCAGGTGGACCGGCTGGAGCCGGGCGCGGAGCTGAACTTCACGGTCTGGGGCACGCCCGGCGCGGCCGTGCTGCTGCAGATCGACGGCGGCCGGCGCACGGTGCGGCTGGACGAGACAACGGCGGGCCGCTACCAGGGCAGCTACATCGTCGGGCGCTCCGACCGCATCGGGCCGGACTCGCGTGTGCACGTCAACCTGCGCCGCGACAACCGCGTGGCGACGGGACTGCTGGGCGAGGCGCTGCAGGTAGGCTGGCCGGTGCCAGGCGAGGCGGCCCATGCGCCGGAGATCCAGTCGGTCGGCGTCGCGCGCGAGCCGGGGCGTGGCCGCGCGGATGCGCTGCGCTACACCGTGCGCGGCACGCCGGGCGGCCAGGCGTCGGTGCAGTTGCAGGGCAGCCAGGCGCGCAACGTCGTGCTGGACGAGGTTCGCCCCGGCGAGTACGCCGGCACATATGTGGTGCCGCAGGGCGCGTGGGTGGACACCGAGCAGCCGTTGGTCGCGCAGTTGCGCCTGGGCAACCGCACGGTGCAGAGCAGCGTGCCGAACGCCTATGCCGGCGTGAACCTGCGCGCCCGCCGTGCCGACAGCTATGCCAGCTGCCATGACTGCGCCACGGTGCAGGCCGTGAACGAGGTCGTGGTCGACGGCGAGGGCCGGGTGCTCGGCACGGTGGCCGGCGGCGTGCTCGGCGCCGTCGTGGGCAGCCAGTTCGGCAAGGGCGACGGCCGCACGGCGGCCGGCGTGGCCGGTGCCGTCGGCGGCGCGCTGCTGGGCCGCGAGATCCAGAAGCGCCACAACCAGCGCACGCAGTACGAGGTGGTCGTGCGCATGAACGACGGCCAGCAGCGCACCGTCATGTATGCAGAGCCGCCGAGCTTCCGCGCAGGCGACCGCGTGCGCGTCGTCGGCGAGACGCTGGAACTGCAGCGCCGCTGATTGCCGAGGCCGCCGGCTGAGCGCCGCTCAGCCGGTGTTGCGCAGCCCCGCAGCGATGCCGTTGATGGACAGGTGGATGCCGCGCTGCACGCGCTCCATGGCCGGGTCGTCCGACGTGATGTGGCGGTAGCGGCGCATCAGCTCGACCTGCAGGTGGTTGAGCGGGTCGATGTAGGGGAAGCGGTGCTCGATGGAGCGGGCCAGCGAGGGGTTGGCGGCCAGCCGCTTGTTGTCGCCGGTGATCAGGTTCAGCGCCTGCTGGGTGCGTTCGAACTCGGCCTTGATGGCGCTGAAGATGCGCTTGCCGAGCTTCTTGTCCTCGACGAGTTCGACGTAGCGCTCGGCCAGCGTCAGGTCCGACTTGGCCAGCACCATGTCGAGGTTGGACAGCAGTGCGCGGAAGAAGGGCCAGCCCTTGAGCATGCGCTTGAGCAGCGCCAGGTTCTTGGCACGTTGGGCCGGCTCGTCGCCGAGGAACGCCTCGACGCCCGAGCCGAAGCCGCACCAGCCGGGCAGCGCGACGCGGGCCTGGCCCCAGGAGAAGCCCCAAGGGATGGCGCGCAGGTCCTCGATGGCGCGCGTGGCCTTGCGTGATGCCGGGCGCGAGCCGATGTTGAGCTCGGCGATCTCGCGGATCGGCGTGCTGGCGAAGAAGTAGTCGGCAAACCCCGGCGTGTCGTAGACGAGGCCGCGGTAGGCCGCAAAGCTGGCGTCCGACAGCGCCTGCGCTGCCAGCAGGAAGCTCTTGGGCGCGCTTTGCGTGGGATGCAGCAGCGTGGCCTCGAGCGTGGCGGCCACAAGCGTTTCCAGGTTGCGCCGGCCGATCTCCGGGTGGGCGTACTTGGAGGCGATGACCTCGCCCTGCTCGGTCAGGCGGATCTGGCCGTTCACGGTGCCCGGTGGCTGGGCCAGGATGGCCTGGTAGCTGGGGCCACCGCCCCGGCCGACCGTGCCGCCGCGGCCGTGGAAGAGTCGCAGCGTGATGGGGCCGACGCGCCTGAGCTCGTCGAACAGCTCCACCAGCGCGATTTCGGCGCGGTACAGCTCCCAGGACGACGTGAACATGCCGCCGTCCTTGTTGCTGTCCGAGTAGCCCAGCATGATGTCCTGCTCGCCGCCACTTCGGTCGATGAGGCCGCGCACGCCCGGCAGCGCGCAGAACTCGCGCATGATTTCCGGCGCGACACGCAGGTCGCCGATGGTCTCGAACAGCGGCACGATGATGAGGTCGCTGATCGCGTATTCGGACAGCACGCCGCGCAGCAGCCCGGTCTCTTTCAGTAGCAGCGCCACTTCGAGCAGGTCGGACACCGACTCGGTGTGCGAAATGATGTAGTGGCGCAGCGCCTCGCGGCCGAAGCGGGCCAGCGCCTCCCGGGCGGCCTCGAAGGTGGCGAGCTCGAACTGGGTCTTGTCGGTATAGCTCGCGCCGATGACGCGCAGCGGGCGCGCGTCGTTCAGCAGCTTGAGCAGCAGCTCGCGCTTGGCGACTTCGTCGAGGGCCGCGTAGTCCGCCTCGATGCGCGCGACAGCCAGCAACTCGGCCAGCACCAGCTCGTGCTGGTCGCTGCTTTGGCGCAGGTCCAGCGTGGCGAGGTGGAAGCCGAACACCTGCACGCCGCGGATCAGCGGCGACAGGCGCGGTGCAATCAGCGCTTCGGCATGGTGGCTGCGCAGCGAGGCCTCGATGGTGCGCAGGTCAGCCAGCAGCTCGTCGGGCGAGCGATAGGGGTCTTGCGGTGCGACCGCGTGGCGCAGGGCCTCGGTGCCGGTCAGCTCATGCAGTGTCGCGGCCAGACGGGCATACATGCCGGTGAGGGCGCGCCGATAGGGTTCGTCCAGGCGGTGGGCGTTTTGGTCAGGGCTGCGCTCGGCCAGGCGCTGCATCTCGGGCGACACGCCGGTCAAGCGCAGCGAGATGGAGAGTTCGGCGCCCAGCTCGTGCAGTTCGGTGAGGTAGTGGCGCAGTGCAACCTCGGCTTGGCGTTTCATCGCCTGGCGCAGCGTGCTCGCGCCCACGTTCGGGTTGCCGTCGCGGTCGCCGCCGATCCAGTGGCCCATGCGCAGGAAGCTCGGCAGCTTCTGCCCGGGCAGGTGCTCCTCCAGCTCGGCGTAGAGCTTGGGGATCTGGCGCAGGAAAGTCGCGTGGTAGTAGGACAGCGCGTTCTCTATCTCGTCCGCCACGGTGAGCTTGGAGTAGCGCAGCATGCGTGTTTGCCACAGCTGCGTGATGCGCGCGCGCAGCAGGCCCTCGGCCTCGCGCAGCTCCCGCTCGGTGCCAGCCCGGTCACGCGCTTCCAGCAGCCCAGCGACGGCGCGCTCGGCGTCGAGGATGCTCTTGCGTTGCACTTCGGTGGGATGGGCGGTCAGCACCGGCGAGATGAAGCCGCGATGCAGCACCTCGGCGATCTCGGTCGGGCGGATGCCGGCCTCGTGCAGGTGTTCCAGGCAATAGGCAAGGGAGCCCGGCTGCAGGCTGCCGGCTCGCTCATGGATATCCCGGCGGCGGATGTGGTGGCGGTCCTCCGCGATGTTGGCCAGATGCGAGAAATAGCTGAAGGCGCGGATGACGCTGACGGCCTGTTCGCCCGAGAGGCTCTTGAGCAACTTGTCGAAGCGCTTGCCGGCCTCCTTGTCGTGCTTGTGGCGGTAGGCCACCGACAACTGCCGGATCCGCTCGACCAGTTCATAGGCCTCGCGGCCCTCCTGCTCGCGGATGACGTCGCCGAGGATGCGACCGAGCAGCCGGATGTCGGCCACCAGCGGTTCATTCTTGTCGGCGTCGAGGCGGGCAGCGGCGGCTCGTAAAGGCATGGCGTTCGTCCGGAATTGCTATAGGAGAGGTAACGAAGTTACCTGAATATCACTCTAGCAGTTTCTTCTGAGAATCGGTCGCGCGGCCGGGTGCAGGGCGACCCGCTGAACGGGATGAATCGGCCTGCCCACGCTGCGGTTCAAAGAATGGCGAGCCGACTGCACGCCGGGCGAGACCCAGGCTGTTCCGGCCGCTCCGCGACACAGAAGCCGAAAGGTCTTCGAGCGTCGCGAAGCTCCTGTTGTAAAAGTACATCGGTTTCGCGTGTTTCGACCGGATGGTCCTCGACGTGGAGCGCTACGGGCCACTGCACGGAGAAAAGGGGTGGCATCGGGAGGCGCAATAGATAGCGCAGGGCACAAACGTCGGGGTAAACCAGACGCCGAATGAAGTTGAACCCGGAGCCGCATTCGGCTAACGTTGACAACGTTGTCTATCGTCGATGTTGATAAGTGGCGACGTTCGATTCTTCCGCACTGGGACCGCTACCAGAGCGAGTCCGTGCAGTCACGCACGCTCGTCTTGCGCCGCTCTCGCGGGCCGCTTGCCGCCAGTGTTGCTGTTTGCACGACTCTGTGAATCTACCCAGGTAAACCCCAGGAGGAGGCGAACCGGCGAAAAAATAAAGTACGGCCAGCACAGGCAGTGAGGCGTTAGTACAAGATCATAATGATAACGCTAACATTGACTGCCGACTGGCTATAGAAATCGTCATCAAGTTGGTCCGGTCCGGGCCTTAAAGCAAGCAAGGAGACAAATGAAACATCCTCAGAATTCCAAGGTGCGAGGCGAGCCCCGCATGGTGCGGTTGACGCCCGTCGCGTGGGCCTCTTCAGTCGCGCTGCTGACCGGCGCCGCCGCCGTTCATGCCCAGACGGGCGCCGCGTCGCCAGCCACTGCAGCCTCGGCGCCCCAAGCGTTGGAGACCGTGGTCATTACGGGCATTCGCAAGTCGCTTGACAGCGCTGTCACCCTCAAGCGCGAATCGCGCGGAATGGTCGATGGCATCGTCGCCGAGGACATTGGCAAGTTCCCAGACACCAACCTCGCCGAATCGATGCAGCGCATCGCCGGCGTGTCCATCGACCGTTCGGCCAGTGGTGAGGGCTCCAAGGTCACGGTGCGCGGCGTTGGCCCGGACTTCAACATGGTGCTGCTGAACGGCCGTCAAATGCCCACCGCCCTGATCGGCTGGGAAGGCGCTGGCGCCAACGGCTCGCGTGCGTTCGACTTCGCCAACCTGTCGTCGGATTCGATCTCCGCGCTGGAGGTCTACAAGACGGCGCGCGCCGAGTCGCCCACCGGCGGCATCGGTGCCACCATCAACGTCAAGACGGCCCGTCCGCTGGACGTGCGCGAGCGCATCGCCAGCATCGGCGTGAAGGCCAACTACGACGCGTCCGTCGGCCGCCTGCCCAGCCCGCTGCAAGGCGACAAGGTGACGCCGGAAATTTCTGGCATCTACAGCGACACCTTCGGCAACCGCACGCTGGGTATTTCCATCAGTGGCAGCTATTCCAAGCGTGATTCGGGCTCCAACAAGGCCTACACGCAAAACGGCTGGGGCACCAACGATCCGGCTGTCAAGGCCGCCAACCCGGCCGGCAACATCGTCAACATGCCGACCGGCCTGTACGCGACGTCGCGCGAGTTGCGTTACTCGTTGACGGGCATGGAGCGTGAGCGCCTGAACGGCCAGGCGACGCTGCAGTTCGCGCCGACCAAGGACCTGAAGTTCACCGTCGACCACACGATGGCGGTCAACACGCTGAGCTCGAAGAACGCCGAAATGTCGAGCTGGTTCAACAACTCGTTCTCTGGCGATCTGAAAGGCAATCCGCCCACCAAGTTCACCACCGGCCCTGTCGCCGCGCCCATCGTCCAGACGGCCATCTGGCCTGACGGTGCGCACGACCTGGCCCTCAACACCGGTCAGTACGCCCAAAAGTCCAAGCTGAATTCCACCGGCTTCAACGTCGATTGGAAGGTCAGCGACGCCTTGCGCATCGACATCGACGCTCACCGCTCGAAGGCCAAGACCACGCCGGACAGCCCGTTCGGTACGTACAACGCCATGGACCTGGCGATGTTCAACCAGGGCAACGCGACGGCGTACTACGACCGGGACTTCCCGATCCTGAGCTTGCCCGGTCAGACGTTCGACGACACCAAGCTGAACGTGACCGGCACGCAGTTCCGCAACAACCTGAGCGATCAGACGGTCGACCAGGCGCAGGCGCGCGCCACGTATCGCATCAACGCCGACAACAAGCTGCTTGCAGGCCTGGGCTTCACGAAGACCAAGAACCGCTCCGCCAGCTACAACAACCAGAACAACGACTGGAGCGGCGTCGCGCCCTCGCTGGGTCAGTTCGCAGGCATCAGCACCGGCACCTACAGCCTCAGCAGCTTCTACACCCGCATCCCGGGCCATGACGACCCGCGCCTGTTCCCGTCCTTCTACATGGCGGACTTCGCGAGCCTGCGGGACCGCGCCGTCAAGGTCAAGATGGCCAACACGCCTGGCATGACGCAGGCGCAGGCGGAGGCGTATTTCGCTGCTGCCCCGGACTACAGCCGGGGCGATGACTGGCGTGCAACGGAGAAGTCCAGCTCGGTTTACGGCCAGTGGGATCACGCCTTCGACACGGCCATCCCGATGAACATCTCGGTGGGTGTGCGCTATGAGACCACCAAGGTGGACGCTTCGTCTCAAGTGGTCGATCGCTCGGGCACGACGACCTGGGGTTCGCAGAACGAAATCAATCTGCCTTCCGGCAGCACGACGTTCGGCACCAAGACCGGCAAGTACTCGTACTGGCTGCCCAGCATCGACTGGGATGCCGACCTGGCGGACAACCTGAAGGTGCGCGCCAGCTACGGCGAGAACATCGGTCGCCCCGGCTGGAACCAGATGCAGGGCGGCCTGAGCCTGGGCGGCACGGCCAACCCGAACGGTGGCGGCACCGGCTCCACCGGCGACCCGTCGCTGAAGCCGCTGAAGTCGAAGAACCTGGACCTGTCGGCCGAGTATTACTACGCCAAGTCGAGCTACGCGGCCCTCGGCGTGTTCTACAAGAAGGTCAACAACTTCGTCACGACGTCGACCGTCGACATGACGGTGCCGGGCATCCTCAACCCCGCCAGCGGCACCTACTACACCGCGGCGCTGGCAGCCTGCGGCGGCAACACGCAGCCGCTGTGCATCCGCAACTACATCTTCAACAACTACAACGGCCAACCTGGCGTGACGGCCACCAGCGCGCTGAACATCGCGGAAGTCACCGGCACCATCACCAGCGCCGTGCCGGGTGCCACGGCGATTCCCTTCAAGGTCAGCACGTTCACCAACGGGCCTGGCGACACCATCAAGGGCCTGGAGCTGAACTTCCAGCACATGTTCAGCAACAGCGGCTTTGGCGTGTCGGGCAACTTCACCAAGGTGAAGACCGGCCTGAAGTTCGACAACCTGCGCACGGACCAACAGGCCGCGCTGCTGGGCGTCAGCGACTCCGCCAACCTGGTGGGTTTCTTTGAGAACGATGTCTGGTCCGTCCGTGCCGCCTACAACTGGCGCGGCGAGTTCCTGGCGGCGATCGGCGACGGCAACGGCAACAACCCGGTCTACACCGAGCCCTACGGTCAGGTGGACGCGTCCATCGGCTACAAGATCGGCAAGAACCTGACCTTGCAGCTCGACCTGCTGAACCTGAATGACGGTTACATCCGCCAGCATGGCCGCACAGACGAGATGCTCGTTTCGGCCATCCAGACGGGCCGTCGCTACCTGATCGGCGCCCGCTATCGCTTCTGAGCGATGAGCGCTTCCACCCGGTGACCGCGCTTGTCGGGCGGTATGTCGGGTGGACCAGTTGGCCGGAGCGGGCGTGCAAACGCCTGCCCGGCCAAATTCCTTTGCAGAAATTCATCGGCTCTCGCAGCGTGCCTCGTCGCCTGCGCGGCCATACTTGTCCGGGATGAACTCCGAGGTCATGACAGCGGTTCGACGCATCGTCGTTTTGGGTGGTGGATCGGCCGGCTGGCTGACCGCTGCAACGCTCGCTGCAGAGCTTGGCGGCGATGGACCCGAGGCATGCCAGGTCACGTTGATCGAGTCTCCCGACGTGCCGTCCATCGGCGTGGGGGAGGGCACCTGGCCGACGATGCGAGCCACGCTGCATCGCATCGGCCTCAGCGAGGTCGACCTCGTGCGCGAATGCGATGCCGCGTTCAAGCAGGGCTCGCGCTTCGACGGCTGGGTGGATGGCGGCGCTAGCGACCGCTACTACCACCCGTTCACGTTGCCGCATGGCTTTGGCGATGTCGACTTGGCCGGTGCCTGGCTGCGGGGCGACCGCGGCCGGCCTTTCGCCGCCAGCGTCAGCCCGCAGACGCAGTTGTGCGATGCGCACCTCGCGCCCAAGCAGACCACGACGCCGGACTTCGGCGGCGTCATGAACTACGGCTACCACTTCGACGCCGTCAAGCTGGGCCAGCTGCTGCAGCGGCACGCTACGGCGAAGCTCGGCGTGCGCCATGTCGTCGACCATTTCACTGCCGTGCGCTCGCACGCGAACGGCGACATCGCGGCACTGACCACGCGCGGCCACGGCGATATCGAAGGCGACCTCTTCGTCGACTGTTCCGGCTTAGCCAGCTTGCTGCTGGGCCAGCACTTCGGAGTGGCATTCCGCTCCGAGAAGGGCGTGCTGTTCAACGACAGCGCGCTGGCGGTGCAGGTGCCGCATGTGGACGCGCAGGCGCCACTGGCGTCCGCCACCATTTCGACGGCACATGCCGAAGGCTGGACCTGGGACATCGGCCTGCCCGCACGCCGTGGCATCGGCCTCGTCTATTCGAGCAGCCATACCGATGACGCGGCCGCCGAGCGCGCGCTGCTGACTTATCTCGAACGCAACGAGTTGGCGCTGCGCGACGCCACGCCGCGTCGGCTGCGCTTCAGTCCCGGTTACCGCGAGCAGTTCTGGCACCGCAACTGCGTCGCCGTGGGCCTGGCGGCAGGCTTCATCGAGCCGCTGGAAGCATCGGCGCTGGCGCTGGTCGAGTTGTCGGCTGCCTTCATCCGCGACGAAATGCCGGTCAGTCGCGCCGACATGGACCTCGTCGCGCGGCGCTTCAATGAAGCCTTCGCCTACCGCTGGTCCCGCATCATCGATTTCCTGAAGCTGCACTACGCGCTCAGCCGCCGCGGCGACGCCGGCTACTGGCACGAGCACCGCGAGGCCGCCACGCAGCCCGATTCGCTGCGCGACCTGCTTCAGTTGTGGGCCCACCGCGCGCCGTCGCGCAACGACTTCTACCGCGCCGAGGAAGTCTTCCCGGCGGCCAGCTACCAATACGTGCTGTACGGCATGCAGTTCCAACCTGCCATGCGCCCGCTGCCCTCCGACCGCCTGGCCGCGGCGACCTCGCACATGAACGAGGTGACGACAATCACCCGGCGGCTGCTGGGTGGATTGCCGCGCCACCGCGACCTCATCCAACACATCCGCACACACGGCATGCCGCCGTCCGCGTGACACCCTGATCGAACATGCTGCAACTGCTCAACAACATCCAGCACAAGGACCTCCGCATCGTCACCGAGCGCGGCGCGAAGTGGGGCGACGACTTCATGTCGGCACCCGCCACGGTCGACGAGTTCCGCAGGCTCCAGGCGCACTACCCCATCGTCTTCCAGCCCGATGGCAAGGGCGGCTTCGTGCCCGCCGTGCTGTTCGGCCTGCAAGAAGGCCAGAACCTGTTCCTGACCGCCGGCGGCTGGGATGCCGATTACCTGCCGCTGTCCGTGCAGCGCCTGCCGTTCTCCATCGGCATTGCCGACGACGAGCTGCGCATGATGGTCGACATGGACAGCCGGCGCATCAGCCACGGCGCGGAGGGCGAGGCCGTGTTCCTGCCGCACGGCGGCACGACGGACTTCACCGAGAACGCCAACGCCGTGCTGCGCACCCTCCACGAGGGCCTGCAGGCCACCACCGAGTTCATCCAGACGCTGATGGCCCACGACCTGCTGGAGCCGTTCACGCTGGACGTCGAGCGGCCGGACGGCACGCGCGGTCAGCTGGTGGGCTACTACATCGTCCACGAGGAGCGCCTCGCGGCGCTGGATGCCGCCACCGTCAGCCTGCTCCACCAGGCCGACTACCTGATGCCGATCTACATGTCCCTCGCGTCGCTGTCCAACTTCACGAAGCTGATCAAGCGCCACCTCGCCCACGAGGCCGCCTGAGCCCGATGCTGGAGCGCAGCGACGTCCGTGCCGAGGCCCTGCCGGCCGAGGTGCTGCAATCCACCCAGCCCGTGCTGCTGCGCGGCCTGGTGACGCACTGGCCGCTGGTGCAGGCGGCCGCTCGCTCGGACGCCGACTTCTGCGACTACCTGCGCCGCTTCGGCGCGCAGACCCGCCTGGCGCTGTGGCGCGGCGGGCCGCAAATCGGCGGGCGCTTCTTCTACAACGACGACCTCACCGGCTTCAACTTCCAGCGTGAGATCGACACCTTCGGCGCGCTGCTCGACGAACTGCTCGGTGGCGCGGCCGACGCGCTCTACCTCGGCTCCACCGAGATGGACACCGCCTTCCCCGGGCTGCGCCAGCACAACGACCTGCCGGTCCTTGCCGGCTTCAATCCGCTGGTCAGCCTGTGGCTGGGCAACCGCACGCAGGTGGCGCCGCATTTCGACCTGCCCGACAACATCGCCTGCGTCGTCGCGGGCCGGCGCCGCTTCACGCTGTTCCCGCCCGATCAGGTCGCCAACCTCTACATCGGTCCGCTGGACCTGACCCCGGCCGGCCAGCCCGTCAGCCTTGTCGACCATGCCAAGCCGGACCTGGCACGTTTCCCGCGCTACGCCCAGGCGCTCGAGCATGCACAGACCTTCGAGCTGCAGCCCGGCGATGCGCTGTTCATTCCCAGCCAGTGGTGGCATGGCGTGGAGTCCCTGGCGCCGGTGAATGCCCTGGTCAACTTCTGGTGGCGGCAGTCGCCTGCCTTCATGGACACGCCGCTCAACACGCTGATGATGGCGCTGCTCTCGTTGCGGGACCTGCCACCGGCGCAGCGGGATGCCTGGCGGGTGCTGTTCGACCACTACATCTTCGACGCCGACGAACAGACGGCTGCCCATATCCCGGCCGCAGCGCGCGGCGTGCTGGCGCCGATGACCGACGGCAATGCCCGGCAGCTGCGCTCGATGCTGCTGAACCGACTCAACCGATAAGCGCCCGCACCATGACTCCAGCCCCCAAACCCATCCGACGCATCGTCATCGCCGGCGGCGGCACGGCCGGCTGGATGGTGGCCGCCGGCCTGTCCAAATGCCTGGGCAAGCAGGTCGACATCCGGCTGGTCGAGTCCGAGGAGATCGGCACGGTCGGCGTCGGCGAGGCCACCATCCCGACGCTGCATTTCATGCACGAGATCCTCGACCTGGAGGAGAAGGACTTCATCCAGGCCACCCAGGCCACGTTCAAGCTCGGCATCAGCTTCGAGAACTGGCGCAATGTCGGGGAGGACTATTTCCACTCCTTCGGCAAGACCGGCAAGGGCCACTGGACGGCCGGCTTCCACCACTTCTGGCTGGAAGGCCGCAGGCGCGGCCTGGCCAGCAGCTACGGCGACTACTGCCTGGAGCTGCGCGCGGCGATGGACAACCGCTTCGCGCTGCTGCCCGACAACGGCATCAACTACGCCTACCACTTCGACGCGACGCTGTACGGGCAATACCTGCGCCGCTTCTCCGAGAACCTTGGCGTGCAGCGCATCGAAGGCAAGATCGCCAAGGTGCACACCGAGGCGGCCAGCGGCGACATCACCGGCCTGCAGCTCGAAGGCGGCGCGCTGATCGAAGGCGACTTCTTCATCGACTGCACCGGCATGCGGTCGTTGCTCCTCGGCCAGACGCTGGGCGTGCCCTACGAGAGCTGGTCGCATTGGCTGCCCTGCGACAGCGCGCTGGCCGTGCAGACGACGCTGGTCGGCGAGCCGGTGCCCTACACCCGCTCCATCGCCCACCCGTGGGGCTGGCAGTGGCGCATCCCGTTGCAGCACCGCGTCGGCAACGGCGTGGTGTTCAGCAGCAAGCACATCGGCGACGACGAGGCCAAGGCGGCGCTGCTCGCCAATGTCGAGGGCGAGGTGCTGCGCGAACCCCGCGTCATCCGCTTCACGCCGGGGCAGCGCAAGCAGGTCTGGAAGAACAACTGCGTCGCCATCGGCCTGTCCAGCGGTTTCCTGGAGCCGCTGGAGTCGACCAGCATCCACCTCATCCAGCGCGCGATGACGCGGCTCGTCGAGCTGTTCCCGACCGATGGCATCCGCCAGACCGACGTCGACGAGTACAACCAGCAGACGAACGAGGCCATCGAAGTCATCCGCGACTTCATCATCCTGCACTACCACGTCACCAACCGCGACGACTCGGCCTTCTGGCGCGGCTGCCGCGAGATGGACGTGCCGCCGCTGCTCAAGCACCGCATCCAGCACTTCCGCGACACCGCGCGCATCATGCTGCGCCAGGGCGAGCTGTTCGCCGAGAACTCCTGGGTGCAGGTCATGATGGGGCAGGGCATCACGCCGGCCAGCCACCATCCGATCACGCGCAACATGGACGACCGCAACCTGGCGGAGTTCCTCAGCGACATTCGCAAGGACGTGGCGCGCACGATGATGAAGCTGCCCAAGCACCAGCAGTTCATCAACCAGTTCTGTCCCGCGCCGAGGATGGACGTGGCCACCGCCAAGCCCATGGCCGGCCCGGCGCTGCGCATCAATCCGCAGGCCCGGCTCGACGTCGTCGAACTGGCCGACGG
>Ga0307411_10000623_pt1 | contig 12786 bp, 9 predicted proteins | sample DK1Ometagenome_2_FD_203712 | JGI IMG/M metagenome (GOLD analysis project Ga0307411, IMG submission 203712) | Maize rhizosphere microbial communities from greenhouse at UC Davis, California, United States - DK15-O-1 | ecosystem: Host-associated > Plants > Roots > Rhizosphere > Soil | place: USA...
CCCCGCCGACGCCGCGCAGTCGAACGGCGCCGCGGATCCGTATCGGGTGTTCAAGGGGTCCGGTGTCGTCGTCAAAGGCCAGACGCCGGCCGGTGCTCCGGTGCCCCCCGCCGCGCCCGCAGCACCACCCGGTGGCCCGGTGGCGCTGAACTTCGAGGGGGTGGATCTGCGCGAGGTGATCCGCAGCATCCTCGGCGACATGCTGAACGAAAGCTACCTGATCGACGGCGCGGTCGGCGGCCAGGTGACGCTGCGAACGGCCGGGGTTCCGCGCGACGCGCTGCTCGCCACGCTGGAAACGGTGCTGCGCATGAACGGCGCGACGATGGTGAAGGAAGCCGGCGTCTACAAGATCATTCCGCAGGCGAACGCCGTGCGCGGCAACCTCGCGCCGCAGCTCGGCGCGTCGCAGCGACCGTTGCCACCGGGCTATTCGGTGCAGATCGTGCCGCTGCGCTACGTCGGCGTGCGCGACATGCAACGCCTGCTCGAGCCGTTCTCGCGCGATGCGCAGGCCGTGCGCTTCGACGAGCTGCGCAACCTGATGATCCTGTCGGGCACCGAGCGCGAGCTCAAGCACCTGATGGACACGATCGACATGTTCGACGTCGACTGGATGGCGGGCATGTCGGCAGGCGTGTTCACGCTGCAGAACGCGGATGTCAAGACGGTCAACGCCGAGCTCGAGAAGATCATCGGGCCCGCGCAGCAGAGTCCGCTCGCGGGAATCCTCCGCATCGTGCCGATCGAGCGCATGAACGCGCTCCTGGTGATCTCCCCCAATCCGCACTATCTCGAGCAGGCGAAGACGTGGATCGATCGCCTCGACCGGGGCGGGTCGGGCGACGGTCCGCGGCTCTATGTGTATGCGCTGCAGAACAACCGCGCCGAGCGGGTCGCGCCGCTGCTGCAGCAGGCGTTCACCGGGCGCGCGACGCAGCCGGCGACAACGGCGCCGCCGTCGGTCGCCCCGGGCACTCCGGCAGGCTCGATCGTGTCGCCGCCGTCGTTCACGCCGCAGTCGACGCCCCAGACGCCGGCGCAGGCCGCCGCGACGGTGGCCGCCGGTGCCGCTGCCGGGGCGGCCGCCGGCGCGACTGCCGCGCGCGGCGGCGAAGGCATCGTGCGCAACCTGCAGGCCGTCGCCGACAAGGACAACAACACGATCATCATCGTCGCCACGCCGGGCGAGTACGCGGTGATCGAGTCGGCGCTGAGGCGGCTCGACGTCCCCGCCCGCCAGGTGGTGATCGAGATGACGATCGCCGAGGTTGTGTTGACCGACAAGATCAGCTTCGGCGTCGAGTGGCTGTTCAAGAACAACGGCGGCCAGGTGTTCGGCGGCAACGTCAGCAATCCGATCGCCCCGCCGGCAGGCTCCAACCAGACGGGCAGCGGCATCTCGGGACTGCTGTCGCAGGGCTTCTCGATCCTGCTGCGCGACGCGGCCTTTCCCGGCGGCATCCAGGCGGCGCTGCGATTGCTCGACACCTATGGCAACACCAAGGTGATCAGCAACCCGCACATCGCCGCGCTCGACAACCAGAAGGCCACGATCAAGGTCGGCAACCGCATCCCGATCAACCAGCGGACGCTCGTTCCCGGCACGACCACCGACTCGACGGTGACGACCACGTCGCAATACATCGACACCGGCGTGCTGGTGCAGGTCACACCGCACATCAACGCGGGCGGCCTCGTCACGCTCGAGGTTCAGGCCGAAGTCAGCACGCCCGGCACCGTGGCCAATTCGGGCGATGCGCCGCCGATCAACACGCGCTCGGTCCAGACCTACGTGGCCGTCAACTCGGGCGAGACGATGGTGATGGGGGGCCTGATCCTAGACGGGACGAGCAACAGCAGCAACGGGCTTCCCGGCCTCTCCCGCATCCCCTACCTCGGTGGCCTGTTCGGCTCGCAGGACACGAACAAGGACCGGACGGAGCTCGTGCTGTTCGTGACGCCGCGCGTGGTGGAGAACGGCTTCGACACCCGCTCGGTCATCGACGACCTGCGGCGTCGCATGGAACGCCTGGAAAGCGCGTACCCGGCCTCGCCGGTGACGGGCGCGCCACAGGTTCCCCCGGCCCCGCCGGCGATTGTCGCCCCGCGGTGACAGCCCGGTTGTTGCACGGTCGCAACAGCATGGAGGTGCATGCGCCGGACGGTTGCAGCGCATTGACCTGCCCCGGGCGGGGGTCTAGCCTTCGTCGAAGGGATCGCCGCGTTTCCTGGCCGTTCCCGCAGGCGCAGCGAGATCGATCCGATGCGCCGGCAGGGTCGGGAAAAGTGATCGTGGTGCGATGAAAAACGCGGAGTCCGGAAGTTCGATGGGTTTTGTGAAGATTGCTGTCGCCGGATGGCGACAGGTGGGCGCGGCGGCAGTCGCCGCGGTCACGCTGGGCGTCGCGGGCTGCGCGACCCCGCCGACCGGGCCGGCGCCGACAGGCGCGGGCTCGCAGGCGAGGGAGGAGCTCGTGAAGCAGAGGGTACAGGCACGCTGGGACGCGCTGATCAAGGGCGACGTCAAGGCGGCGTATACGTACCTCTCCCCGGCGTCCCGCGAGGTGACCCCGCTCGAGCGCTACCAGGCGAAGACGAATACAGGAAGCTTCCGCGCGATCAAGCTCGACCGCGTGTCGTGCGAGGCGGAGACGTGTCAGGTTCGGCTCTGGCTGACGTTCGACCACCGGGTGATGCAGGGGGTGACGACCCCGGTCGAGGAAACGTGGGTTTTCGACGGCGGACAGGCATGGTTCGTGTACAGGGAGTGATTCGAGGCAGGAAAACGTTGCAGATTTTCAACACGAGGTCCCGCCGGGCGCCGCAGCGCTCGCCCGGATTGCTTTCCAGAACAAAGCAGGTGTAATAAGATTCGCGCGCTGTTGGTCTAAAGTGATCACTTTAAACGGCAACTCCAAGGAGTCGACAAGCACCATGAACACTTTCAAGAAGAAGTCGCTGTATGCCGCGCTGGCGGGTGTGAGCGCGCTGGGCGTGACGGGCGCTGCGCAAGCAGTGTCGGTCAACCCGGACGGCCTCGGCCAGGCGCTCATCTATCCGTACTACACGGTTCGCGACAAGGTTGCCGGGCAGCCCTTCACGTCGCTGCTTTCAGTGGTCAACTCGACCACGTCGGCGAAGGCCGTCAAGGTCCGCTTCCTCGAGGGCAAGAACTCGCGCGAAGTGCTCGACTTCAACCTCTACCTGTCCCGCAAGGACGTGTGGGTTGCGGCCATCATCCCGACGGCGACCGGCGCGGGCATCTACACGCCGGACGTGTCCTGCACGACGCCTGTCGTCTCGGCCGATCCCACGAACCCGACGCTGTTCGTCAACTACGCGTACACGGGCTCGGCTGCGGACAACGCCGACACGTCGCTGGACCGGACGCGTGAGGGCTACGTCGAAATCATCGAGATGGGCAACATCCTCGCCGGTACGACGACCGAGGATGCCGTCACCCACGTTGCCGGCGTGCCGCCGTGCGACGACTTCTCGAGCGCCTCGGCCGACACGGTCGCGGGCAATGGCGGCCTGTTCGGCAACATGACGCTGATCAACGTCCTCGCGGGCGAAGACTACGGCGTCGAAGCGGTCGCGCTGGACGGCTTCTCGACCCAGGCGCTGTGGGCGACGCCGGGCTCGGTCGAGCCGACGCTCGCGCGCGTCAATCCGCGCGTCTCGGTCGTCACGACGGGCAACAACACGTACGTGACCGACTGGTCGACGACGCCGGATGCCGTCGACGCGGTCTCGGCCGTGCTGATGCACAACAACGTCTACAACGAGTTCGTGCTGGAAACCGTGACCAAGTCGGGTACCGACTGGGTCGCGACGATGCCGACGAAGCGCTTCTACGTGCCGACCGGTTCGGGCAACAACCCCGGCCGCCTGTTCCAGCGCAACTTCAACGGCAACAACGGTTCCTGCGACGATGTCGTCGTGACGCAGTTCGACCGCGAAGAGCGTTCGATCTCGGTGCCGGGCTCGTTCTCGCCGCCGCCGCCGGTCAACGTCGACGCGATCTGCTGGGAAGCGAACGTCATCACGCTGAACAACACCAACGTACTCGGCTCGCGCAACCTCGCGAACATCCCGACCAGCTTCCAGTCCGGCTGGCTGGGTCTCGCGTTCTCGGGTTCCGCGACGGCGGCCTCGGGTTCGGTGCCGGCGGGCAAGCACGTGCTGGTCGGCGGAGCCTCGACGGTGTTCAACACCGGCACGGGCACGACGTCCGCGCTCACCGCAACGACGTTCACGGGGCTGCCGGTCATCGGCTTCGCCGCGATCTCGTTCGCCAACGGCACGATCGCTGGTGCGGGTGGCTCGGTGCTGTCGAACTACGGCGGTGCGTTCCTCCACAAGCAAACGCGCTCGATCCAGTAAGACGGAAAGAGGCAACGTGGCGGCAAAGGGGCGGGAAGCGATTCCCGCCCCTTTGTTATTTGCAGAGGGACGTGCGTCGTGCGCGCGCAGTGACTGCCGCGGCGCGCAGTGACGATGCGGTCGAACGACGCGTCGACTGCCGCTCGTCTAACTGGCTGACGCGCCTATCTGTTTTTGGACGCAGGACAGGTTGCAACGAGGTGTTCTCCGTATAATGGCCGCCAAACAAAAATCACAGTGAATACATGGCGGATACGCCCGCTCGATCGGAACGTCTTGGAGCTTGAATAGCATGCGCATGGCACGGTGGTGCGTCGTCGCGACGGCGATGGCGGCGGTGATTGCGTGGACGGGTGGCGCGTCCGCGGCGTCGATCAGCTACGACGATCCGCGATGCTCCGATTTCACCGTCCAGGGCGCGGGTCCGAACTACACGCTGAGCTGCAACTTCATCGCTCAGCCCGCATGCCAGCTGAAGGCGGTTCCCGCCAATCCGTCGGCCGGCGGGGCGGTGACGCTGATCGCGTCGTGCACCGGCGCTCCCTTCGGGTGGGTATTCAAGAAGGGCGTCACCGCGCAGACGGTGAATTCGTCGATCTGCACGACGACGTCGTCGAGTTGCTCGGACACGGTGCCGGCGGCCGGCGTCGTCTACTACTCGGTGTTCGCGGGCAACGGCAACGGTGCCGGCCCGGTCACCATCATCAGCGTCAACTGGCAATGAGCGCGCCCCGGGATACCGCCATGCGAATTCGCTCCCTGATCGCCGGGATCGCGGTCGCCGCCTGCGTCGTGCTGCTGCAGCCGGTCCCCGCGGCCACCGCCGCCTCGATCTCGTTCTCGAACGCCTCCTGCACGAGCTATTCGCTCACCGACCTCGGTGGAGGAACGTTCACGATCACCTGCAATCTTCCGTCCGTGCCGGTCTGCACGATCGCAGCGTCGAGCACGACGCCCGTCACCGGCAGCACGGTGACGCTGACCGCGACCTGCACCGACGGTCCGTACGGCTGGTTGTGGACCGGTGCCGCGACGCCCTGCGGGACGGGGTCCAGCGTTTGCACCGACAGCCAATCGACCGCTGGCGCGAAGACGTACACGGTCTTCGGCGGCAACGGCGTCGGCCATGGCCCGACCGCATCGGTCACGGTCAACTGGTCGGCTCCCTCGAATCCGCCGAGCGGTTGTACCGTCACGCGCACGGCGCCGTCCAACGGCCAGCTGCCGACGACCGGTGGATCGATCACGCTCACGGGAGCCTGTACCGGCGGCGGCGCGCCCACGGCCTGGCAATGGCGTCGGAACGGCGTGGTGACCAACACGACGACGGCGACCTACTCGGAGACGCTGCCGGCCAACACGAACTCGGCATCGACGACCTACAGCTACGACGCGCGTGCCTGCGTGGGTGCCACCTGCGGGCCGTACACGTCGCCGGTCACGACCGTGACGGTTGCCGGCACCGCGCCGGTGGGCTTCTGCAGCCAGTACAGCGACGTGCGTTTCGTCGACCTGAACTGGGGCAATCCGCCGGTCGACACGACCAACACCGTGCAGCTGAACCCGGGTACGTTGATCGTCGGTCGCCTCGCCGTGCCTGCGGGTGCGACCTCGCCGGGAGATTCGCCCGGGACGATCAGCATCGTCGAGTTCATGGGGCCGACCGCCGGGCGCGTCATGACGCTGTCGACGCAGCCGTGCGACTTCCGCGGTTACTCGCCGGGCTTCTTCCCGGCCCCGGACGCGACGGGTGCCAACGGGCCGCTGCGCTGGGAGGCGGGAATCAATCCGAACACTTCCTTCCTGCTCTTCGGCGACCCGGCCGGATTCCCGGCGAAGCCGCTGCTGACCCCGGGGCAGACCTACTACGTCAATCTTCAGACGATCAATTACGCGACCGGGCAGAATTCGTGTCCGACCGGCTCGTGCGACGTCCGCTTCACCGTCGACCCGCCGCGCTGATCGTCGCTGCCGCCGGGTGACCGGCAAGGAACAAGGCCCCGCCGCAACGCGGGGCCTTGTCTTTTTGCGCACGGGAGCGTCCGGCGCCAGCGTGCGGAGGTATAACGTTGTCCCGTTTCCCGCCCACGCCGGAGGCATCGATGATCGCGGTCGTTCGCTCGTTCGTATGCGCCCTCGTCGTCGCGTGCGCGACTCCGGCTTCGGAGGACTGAAGCCGTAGCGCCCGCACGTTGCGCGGCCGCGCTCGCGGCCGCTGCCTGCCTCTCGTTTACGGTCGTCGCTCCCGGCGCGGAGACGCTCGACGCGCGCACGCCGGCGCGCGAGGTCGGCGTCGCGCGTGAAGCGAGGCGCCCGTTCCATTTCCTGATGGCCTATTCGGGCACGACGTTCGGCGGCGCCGCCGGCGTCGAGACCGCGTATCGCGACGTCGAGTCCGCGACGGTGCGCATCGGCGTCACGGTTCCGATCCAGTACATGCGCACGACGCGCGGTCGCGCCGGCGACTGGGCGTTCGATCCGGCGTTCGATCTTGCGACGCAATGCCAAGGTCGACGCGTCGCGGACGACGCGCTCGCCGCGATCATCGCGCATTCGATCGCCAAGCGCCTGCCGACGATGTTCGTGCTGAACGGCGGCATCTGGGCGGATGCTTCGTGCGATACGCCCGACTGGGATCTGAACGACCACCTCGAGCAGGATCGCGCGAACTGCCAGTGGTCGCAGAGCGACGAGGTGTTCCCCGACGACTACCTTCGCGGGCTTTCCGGATCGATCGATTCGCCGCAGCTCGCGCGATCGCTGACCTACAACGTGTACGCGCGCGAGGTCCGCCGCTACAAGCGCCGAAACCTGCAGCAGGCGGGCGCGGCCATCGCGCGCTTCGCGACCGCCTACCCGCGTCTGTTCGTGGGCGTGACGCTCGACGCCGATACCTACATGAATCCGTTCTTCAACGGCGAGCAGTGGTTCGACTACAACCCGGGCACGCTGCGCCAGTTCCGCGAATGGCTGCAGGGCAGCGGTCCCTATGCCGGGCAGGGCGGCCTTGACGTTCCCGACCTTCGCGCCTACCGGAGGGCGCAGCCGCTCACGCTCGATGCGGTGAATCGCCTTGCCGGGCAACGCTGGGCCACGTGGAACGAGGTCGATCCGCCGCGGCACTTTCCCGGGTCGCCGCGGGACGCCCTTGCGCCCGGGCAACGCGCGTACTGGGACGACCCCTGGTACAACGTGTGGGACGTGTTCCGCAAGCATCTCGTCGACCTGCATTACGACGAGCTCTCGCAGTGGGCCCACGAGGCGGGACTGCCGGTCGAGCGGATTTTTTCCGCGCAGGGATTCGCCGCGCCTTATGGCCGCAACCGGCCGTTCGCGCTGCGGGTCACGAGCACCGGCCAGAACTACGACTCGGCCGGCATGTCGCTCGAAGGCGCGAAGCCGAGTCACGGACATCTCGGCGCGATCCTGTACGGTCGCGCGGCGGAGAACGCGATCCCGACCGAGAACGGCCGCAGCCTGTTCTTCGACTTCGCGGCCATCGATCCGGGGTGGGGAGTCGTCGAGTTCTCGGTCGCCGAGCTCAATCGCGCCGACGACGTGGCCGACTATCGGCGCGCGTACCGGGCGTTCCGCGACATGTTCAACTTCGACGCGCGGTTCGTGACGCCGATGGCGTGGAACGGCTCGCGCGGCAGCGACGTCGGGAAGCCGGGTTATCGGCCGCATACCGCGTGGCGCGGCACCGTGGCCGAGGAAGCCATGCGCGATTTCGCGCGCAGTCATCGCGGCGTCGAAGCCGGCTCGCGCCTGTGGACGTTCGGCTCACCGCGACTGCCAAGCGACGACGGCTGGACGGCCGACAACGCGACGCTCCGCGCCGAGCCGGGCCGCCTCGTGCTCGTGCCCGCGGCCCGCGCATTCGCGCTCGCCTCGCCCCCCGACCAGGTGTTTCGACCGCTGCGCCATCGTCGGCTGCGCATCACGACGGCGCAGGCGGCCGCGGTCCGCGCACTGGTCGTCAGAGCGCGAATCGAGCCCGGCGGCGACTGGATCGCGATCTCGCGTTACGACTGGCGCGCGCTGCCGCGTGGAGGCCACGTCGAGGCGCGCCTTCGATGGCCGGCCGCGACGATGGCCGCCGGGGCCATCGCCACGGCGTTACGGCTCGAGCTCGAGATGGAGTCGCCGGCGGCGGCTGTCGCCGTCGAGCGCATCGAGCTCACACGCTGACGATCAGCCCTGCTTCAGCAGGTGACGCAAGTCCTCCACGCGCTTCCAGTGCGCGCCGCACACGTAGCGCGGCAGCCGCCAGCGTGACGACGCGTCGGTGACATGGGCGGGCTCGGTGTCGAAGGCCGCGCGCGTGCGCGTGGTGTGATAGCCCCGCGGGAAATAGTCCTCGACGAGAAAGGCATTGCTCTCGCCGTACGGGTAGGCGAAGAGGTCGGCCGCGTCGTTCGGCGCGCGTTGCGCGATGTAGTCGTGCGCCTCGCGGATCTCGCGATGGGCGAGCGCCTCGTCGTCGATGCTGCGAAACGTTCCGGCACGGCCGCGCGCGGCGGCTTCCGAGGTCGACGGGTGGTTATGGTCCCAGCTGTGGTTGCCGATCGAAACGAGCCCGGAAGCGACCGCCAGCGGCCACCAGTCGTCGTTGAACCAGCCGCGGCCCACCAGACATTCGCGGTCCATCTCGCGGCGCGCCGCCGGCGAAGCGATGACGAACGCCGTCGCCGTGACGTTGCGCGTTCCGCCGCGCGCGGTGGCGAAATCGCGCAGCACGTTCAGCATGCTGCGCTGCCTGCCGTGAAGCGGATGATCGAGGTCGTGATAATCGAAATCCGTGCCGTCGTCGAACGTGATCGCGACTGCCTTGTCGGGAAGGTCGGCTGCGCCGGCGTGCGCGGCGACGACATCGACCAGCGGCACGACGACATGCCCGAGCGCATCGAGCAGCGCGAGGTCCTCCGCCAGCGCCACGTGGTCGTTGGTCGCATAGTCGTTCCCCGCGACGTTGGTCGCATGGTAGGTCAGCACCGGGACGGGTCGCACTGCGGCTGCCTCGAGATCGATCGTGCGATTCTAGCGGCCGGTGCCGGCCGGCGCGGCGGGCCCCGACCGGTCGGCCCGGGCCGATCCGGTAAAATGGATGCTTCGCCCGATTCCGCCGGCGAAGCCGCCGGAGCGTCGCCAGAGCGTTCCGCTTCACGGCTCGCGACGGCCACCGAGAAGCCGATGTTCCTTTACCGTGCCATCCGGCGCGCGGGACTGCCGGTCGCAGTCCTCGCGGCCACCGTCGCCATGGCGGCGTCCGCGCAGTCGCCGACCGACCCGATCCTCGTCGAGAACGGGGCCGTCGTCATTCGAAAGAGCGACTTCGACTCCGAAGTGGGGCGCCTGCCGCCCGACATCCGACCCGGGTTCGTGAACAGCGAGAGGCGCGTCAACGAGCTGCTGCGCCGCATGCTGCTCGAGCGCACGCTCGCCGCGCAGGCGCGCGCCGAGAAGCTCGACCAGTCGCCGACCAACGCGCTGCGGCTCGCCGCCGAGATCGACAAGCTGTACGCGCAGCTCAAGGTCGCGCAGATCGAGGAGGCGGCCGCGGCCGAATTCGACGCGCGGCGCGCCGCATGGGAAGCGCGCGCGCGGGAGATCTACACGGTCGACCGCCGCAAGTACGAGACGCCGGAGCAGGTGCAGGCGTCGCACATCCTGTTCGAGACACGCACGCGCTCGCGCGACGAAGCGAAGCGTCTCGCCGACGAGGCGCGCGCGAAGATCGTCGCGGGTGCGGACTTCAACCAGCTCGCGCGCGAGCTGTCCGAGGACCGAAGCGCGAAGAACAACGATGGTCGACTGAGCTGGTTCTCGCGCAGCGACATGGATGCGGCGTTCGCGAATGCGGCGTTCTCGCTGAAGACCCCGGGAGAGGTGTCGCAGCCGGTGCTCTCCTCGTTCGGCTGGCACCTGATTCGCCTCGACGGCCGCCGCGCCGCCGCGCCGCGACCGTTCGACGAAGTGCGCGACCAGATCCTCGGCGAGCTGAAGCAGAAGCACGTCGACGAAGCGCGCGAGGCCGCGATCACGAAGCTGCGCAACGACCCGACGATTCGCGCCAATCGCGAAGCGATCGACGCGCTCGTCATCCGGACCGATCCGGAGATCGTTCGACGCGCGCAGCAGCAGGCGACGCCGGCGGCGCCGCGCTAGCCCGTTCCCGCCATCGGCCATGCTGCCCGCGATGCTCGATGACGCCGTCCGGCTGCCGGCGTCGTCGGCACAGTCGCGCCTGCGAGCGCTGTTCCGCAATTTCTTCGTCCGCGAGGTGCGCACGCGCTATCTCGGCAGCACGACCGGCCTCGCCTGGGCGATCGTGCATCCGCTGCTGTTGCTCGGCGTGTACCACTTCGTCTTCACGACGGTTTTCCGTGCGCCCGCATTCGGCACGCAGAGCTTCCTTGCCTTCGTCGCCGTTGCGCTGTGGCCCTGGCTTGCCGCCCAGGAGGCGATCTCGCGCGCGACCGTGAGCCTCGCCGGTCACGCCGGCCTGATCCGCAAGGCGGCGTTTCCGCAGGAGACGATCGTGTATGCGTCGGTCGCGGCGACGTTCGCGCTGCATCTCCTTGGCTACGTCGTCGTGCTCGCCGTGCTGCGCGCCTTCGGACAGCCGATCCGGTTCGAGGGACTGGTGCTTGCCGTACCGCTGTGGATCGTGCTCCTCGTCGCCGTCACCGGCCTCGCGCTGGCGCTCGCTTCGCTGCAGGTGTTCGTGCGCGACGTCGAGCACGTGCTCGTGCCGGTGCTGATGATCTTCATGTACATCACGCCGATCCTCTACCCGCTCTCGCTCGTACCGGACGCGCTGCGGCCCTGGGTGGCCGCGAACCCGTTCGGCTGGCTGGTGACGCGCATGCGCGACGCGCTGCTCGAAGGACGCATTGCGCCGCAGCCCGCGGACGCGATCGCCGCGGTGGTCGCGGTCGCGTTGCTCGCCGGAGGACTGTGGATGTTCCGGCGGCTCGCCCCCCACTTCGAGGACTTCCTCTGATGCCGCTGCTCGCGCTCGAGGGCGTAGGCAAGGATTATCCGCGGCTCGACGCGCGCGGGGGGCGGCTGCGCCTGGTGGCGGATCTGTTGCGCGGACGCGCGCCGGCGGGCGCGTTCCGCGCGCTCGATTCGGTGTCGTTGACGATGCGCCGCGGCGAATCGCTCGGCGTCATCGGCGAGAACGGCGCCGGGAAGTCGACGCTGCTCAAGATCATCGCTGGCGTCGTGAAGCCGTCGCGCGGCCGCGTCGAGGTGAACGGGCGCATCGCGGCGTTGCTCGAGCTCGGCTCGGGCTTTCATCCGGAGTACACCGGCTACGCGAACATCGATCTCGCCGCGGCCTTGCTCGGGCTGTCGCCGGACGAGATCGCGGACCGGCGCGGCGCGATCGTCGAATTCGCCGACATCGGCGAGCACATCCACGATCCGATCAAGACCTACTCGTCGGGCATGATCGTGCGGCTCGGTTTCGCGGTCGCGACCGCGCTCGATCCGGACATCCTCATCACCGACGAGGTGTTCGCCGTCGGGGACGAGTCGTTCCAGAAGAAGTGCATCACCTGGATGGAGCGCTACCTCACCAACGGCGGCACGCTGCTGCTGTGCTCGCACAGCATGTATCACGTGCAGAAGCTGTGCGCGAACGCGCTGTGGCTCGACCATGGCAAGTCGCGGGCGTACGGCGCCGCGCCGGCCGTCGCGCGCGACTATCTCGCGTTCCACGAGGAGAAGATGGCTCGGCACACCTCGCACGCGAAGATCGCAGCGGGCGAGTACGTCGTGACCTCGCTCGCGGTCGTGCCCGTCGGGGGCGGCGCCGAGGTCGATCCCGTCGAAGGCTTCGATGTCGCGGTCGAAGTGCGCTCGCCCGATGCGCGTCCTCCGGTCGTCGCCATCGGCGTCGTGCGCGCCGACGGCACGCCCGTGTACGGCACGACGAGCGAAGTGGACGGTGTGCGGCCCGTGCAGGTGGCGGCCGATCGCTTCGCCTTCGCGTTGCGCTTCAACGCGCTGCCACTGTTGCCCGGTCATTACCGCGTGCGCGCGCACGCCGCCGATCCGGAAGGCATGCGCCTGTTCGATCATCACGAGGCGGCGTTCGTCGTCGCCGGCACGACGCGCGAGCTCGGCTTCTGCCGGCTACCGCACGCATGGACCGCAGCCGGAGAGCGTGCGCGATGAGCGCGTCGGTCGCGATCCCCGTCAGGCGCACGCGGCTCGGTTACGAGTGGCGCGCGCTGGTCGAGCTGTGGTGGTGGCCGCTCGTCGTGGCGCTGCTTCCCTATCGACTCGGGCTCGCGCTCGCAGCGTGGCTCGCGCGCCACGTTGCGCTCTACGAAACGGCCGCGAGGGACGGTCTTGCGCACTGGCGCGAAGTCCGTCCGGGCGGCA